>Ga0208041_1000083_pt1 | contig 122635 bp, 105 predicted proteins | sample AD_SCU002_MetaG_FD_184453 | JGI IMG/M metagenome (GOLD analysis project Ga0208041, IMG submission 184453) | Active sludge microbial communities of municipal wastewater-treating anaerobic digesters from China - AD_SCU002_MetaG (SPAdes) (version 2) | ecosystem: Engineered > Bioreactor >... | reverse complement strand
CATATTGTGTAGTATACACTATGGAATTGGTGCATTAAATACATTTTTATAGGAAATACCGAAAAAGAAGCTTAAACGACTTTGAGCGATGCGCGATTCGAACGCGCGACCTTCGGCTCCGGAGGCCAAGAGCCCCCCTGAATCGCCCTGTAGCAGAATGTTGAATGTCGATACACCCAAGAGCCATAAAAGATTGTAGGAACTACAAATAAAACTAAATTCTGTATCCTATTGTAGCAGAACATAGCTTAATGTCAAGAGCATTTTTGGTAACATATATTGGTAACATCTAAAAACCGTGCCAAAATTAAAAATTATAAAGATTTTTTTGGTCCATGAACTCGCTGCTGCCTTACTTGTATATAGGGGGCAGGAGATGCAAGGAATAATTTTACGATTTTTTAATTTTCCCAGCCCTCTGCCGCCTTACTTATATATAGGGGGGCATGGTGGTGCGTAAAGTTTTTTACGATTTTTTCGAAAAACGCTACCGAGGTCGGGGACTCTTATATATAGGCAGGCGATGCAGGAAAATACTTTAAAGATTTTACGTTTTTTCTGTTAGGAAGGGCTTAGAAAGTGTCCTCTTATCTTATGAGGGGGCGGGAGGTGAAAAAAAAGAAAAAAATGCAAAAAAAAGAACGATTTTTGCGAAAAACGCGCCGAGTTTGGACACTCTTATTATAGGGACTGATGCGCCACAGTCGGGCGCGAGGCTAAGGAGGGATGGAGGTGATGTGGGAGAGGTGTCATTGCAGGGCGCTTATGTGGATTATCTCACCGGGGGTCTTGGTTGGGATAAACTCTGGATGGAGGTACACAAACAATCAACGATCTGCATAAATCGGTTATGTAAAAAAACAGGGGCGCGAGTGCCGCCCAAGGAAAAAGCTGAACTCATCACTGATACCGACATCAGGGTTATGGAACGGCTCAAAAAAAAGAACACATCGGAAATGTGGGCGGCGTTATCTACTATGCGGCGAGCACAGAACTGGAAAAACGTGGTATTGCATTTGTCCATGCGAGCGATGAGGTGCAGCTCCAAGAGTGCTCGCGTGTCGCGGCTTATCCGTGCTCTGAGCCAGGATGCACCGAGATGTTACGCGAGCCTGGATTCTGCCGATCCCATAGTCCCGCCCCCCGTATTGAGGGCATGGCGCTATCAGTACAGCAGGCGGCGGACGAACTCGGGATATCTCGTATGGGGATATATCGGCTTGTTTTGGCAGACAAACTGCACATAAAAAAAGTAGGAAATCGAAGTGTAATATCAAGGCAAGAGATACAATCATTGATTACATAATTAATTAACCATACGTTACACCGTGATACACCCTAAACCCTAGTATATAGGTATGAAAAGCGCACAATTTTTTTACGATTTTTTAATTTTGCCAGTCTTGTGTTGCCTTATTTGTATATAGGGGGGCATGGTGGTGCGAAAAATAAAAAAAATAAAATTATGGTTGTTGTGTTGTCTTATTTGTATATAGGGGCATATGATGCGATGAATAATTCTCTGCTTTTTTCGTTCAAGGGAGTTTCTAAAGTGGCCTCTTATCTTAGGGAATAAGTGAGTGTATTAGCACGGGGCATTAGTAGCCTTGTGGAAGTTATAAAAGATCGTCGGGAGACGACCAGAGGAGTGAGTATGGAAAGTGCGGTTAAGTTTATGTTCATTGGTCAATTGGCGGCATTGACAGGGCTTCACCGGACCACAATTTCAAGGATGATTAGTGCAAAGAAAATCCCTTGTGTACGTCTTGGGAAAAGGGCGCTAATAGATGCTACTTTTGCAGACGATCTCCTGCGGAAGGCACGGGAATCTATAGTCTCTGAGGAGCGCTAATCGTGAGCGCCGCAGGAATCCCGGTCGCCACAAAAGCGCACCGCTATTTAAGTGAGATCACTCCCGACCTGTTAAGATTGTTAGAAGATGCCCCGCAATTCGGCAATGTGGGTATATTTCTAACAATTCACAATTCTGAAATTACTTCAATAGAGCTTCAGTCTGGTATTAAGCGCCGTGTTCAGCCTCAGCAATTGGGCAGAGGTGGGACACTATGAGCCGATTAAAACATAGTCCCTCATCCTTCAAATATTATACCAAAAGACCATGTATTCGGCTTCAAGGGCAGATAGTCAATAAGGGGAGAAGCTATGGATTATCAAGCTAATCCTTCCCCGCCTAGGGCGATGACACCAAGCAAGTTACCAGTACCGGATTGGATGAGTCAAAAACTGGCTAAAATTGTATACAAGGCAAAGCAAGAATATGAGGGCGGGACTACTCCAGAGGTAATTAACGGTCTTAGCTTTTGGGCTATGGAAATGCTCAAGCTGGACCTGAAAGCCATACCGCGAGAGCTAAAGGATCGACTGCCTCAAGATTTTATCAATGCGGTGGAGAAGTTTAGTAATACTGTACTTAGTCCCTTGTATACTGCCAGCATTATCATCCTTGAAGATGAAGCTAAAGCCTTGCTTTCCTCTGCTATTGAGACGATAGCAAAGCTAAAAGCAGAAGGACTCTCCGAATATGAGGCGACAAAGGCGGCAGGCAAAGACCTGGCAAAGCTACGGATTGAAGCCCTCATAAGCATGATTACGGGGGGCGGAAATGGATAGCTTCGCCGTAGTCAATAAATCTGCTTCCGCGCTTGCTTCCATCATAGCCCCTATTGAGGCAGAAGTCGAAAAAGAGGAGAAGGCAAAAGAAAGGCTTGAGTCTGCCCTCCAGAAATTCCCTATCGTCAAAATAGGTACAATAGAGGCACGTTCGCCGGATTGGTACTGTTACGGATTCCTTGAGTCGGGGGCTCAGGGTCAGGTTTTTGGAGAATCAGGTTCCTGCAAGACATTCCTAGCCTTAGACATTGGCCTATCAGGCGCGGCGGGGATAGATTGGCATGGGCGAACCGTAAAGCCTGGACCAGTCATTTATATCTGCGCTGAAGGCCGAAGCGGAGTCATTAGGCGTGTAAAGGCATGGTCTATCGCGCGCAGGGTAGATACTTCATCTATCCCCTTCTTTATCACCAATGCAGTCAATCTCACAGCCCCGGACACTATGGAAACCGTCCGGCTTGCAATCGAAGCGATAAGCCAGCAGGAGGGAACCCCAAGACTAATAATCGTTGATACCTGGGCGCGGAACCTGGGAGCCGATGAAAATAGCACAAGTGATACAGAAGCAGGGATAGCAGCCCTTCAGGCGCTTTGTAGTTCCTATAATGCCGCGGGGCTCACGGTCCACCATACAGGACAGAACAACAAAGACCGGGCGCGGGGCGCTTATGCCCTCCATGCTTCGCTTGATATGGAGTACTTAGTCGATCGCGGCGCTGATGACATGATCCGGGTTACTTGTACCAAAGCAAAGGACATCGAGCCGCCCGAGCCCATGGCCTTCAAGCTATCGTCTGTAAACTTGGGCATTGTAGACGAACGCGGCGAGGCAGTTACCTCCGCAGTCCTTACGGCTTGTGATTATGAGCCGGAGAAGGGAAACCGAAGCGCTTCAGGGAAATGGCAAAAAACCTGTCTTGATATTCTACGAACGCTTATCAAAGACCATCAAGCGAACATGGAGCAATCGGGCAGGGAAGCAAACGATGCGCGGGTCTCAGTCATGGAATGGAAAGAGGCGGCTGTCGATCGCGGCACAGTTCCCAAGACTCGATTCTATGAAGCAAAGAGATCCCTTCTAGAGTCTGGAATCGTCATCCTGGATGGATACCATGTATCCCCTTCCTGAGATCCTGGAGTACGGAGTACGGAGTACAGTCCCTCTAAGGGGACTGTACTGTACCGTACTGATCCGAATACTCAAAACCGTACTGTTTCGTACTGATTCCGTAATGAATCCGTACCACGGCTGGACTAATGAAAACGATAGCCGCGCGGCCAGGGACCGCGCCTTGGCTACTAAAATCCCCAAAAATGAATGTTCCGCGCCATGAATTGACACCATCGAAAACGCGGAAAGGAGCGTAAAGCATGAGCGAAGTGAAAACAAGGCAAGAAATTTTTCCCAGGGTTAGACGGCTGTCAAGCCTCGGAAGCCTACGCCGGGAGATTATACGCACCTATGACCGGGCGCGAACCGATAAGCCCGAGAAGATCGGCTTCTATCGCGGCTTGGGCTATCTGCTAGGCGCGGCTGTAGACGCAAGGAAGGCAGAGATGCTAGAAGACATCGAGATGAGGCTACGCGCTCTAGAACAGGACGTAAAGGATGGAAAAACTCATGAGCGTAGCTGACATTGAAGCGGTAAAGATTTACTGCAATGAACAGGACTGGCGAGACGGTATGTACCATTATCTCGAAGCCCTTGATAAGGCGATTACCCTCAATAGGAAAGGCGAGCTAAAGGAAAAGCCGGTCTTTGAACTGACGGGAAAACAGGTACAAGCATTGTTGCCTTGTTTTCCGTGGAGGACCTGTTGTTATCGAAATTAAGGACGCGCAAATGACTTGCGACTAATCTTAGAAACAAAGGATGAAGAAAAATGAACACAGGAATAAGCTTTACGAAGAGAATCAAGAACCTGGAATCAAAGATCGGCCAAGCAGCCGGGCTGCCTCCGGTGGCTATGGAGGATGATGAAGGGATATATCACGTTCCAGGCCATGAATCGATGACGCGCGAGGAATTCGATAAACTTGTCGAACCGTGGGATAAAATTGGACTTCCTGCGATCGTTATTTGTCGGCATAAAGGCAGCGATTGCTAAAGGGGGTCATTTAGAGGCCGAGGCTAGTCTACAGGAAAAAGATTCGCCCGTGAGTCGGACGGTAGTAGACTTTCCACATCAACCCAAGCCGAGCTAGATAAATAAGGGCAACCGATGAATAGGTCCCGAGGAAGGCCAAATTGCTTGAACTTGTAAGTTGTGGTAATACAAGAATAAAGATATTAGAAAGGGGCATATATGAAACGAGTAACCGGTCTATTAGTCCTAATCACATTTTTTTCTCTTGCCGCAACTAGCCAAGAGCTGACCTCGGGAAATGAAGTCTTGTATGAACAACTGAAGCTTTCTGTTTCTTTGAATGTAGTTAGTTTATCACATGCAACTCCCGAAAAATCCGAGATGAAGAGATGGCAAGGCTATCAAGGAGCAAGGAAAATATCCGAAGAAGATTTTTTGAGTATTGCGGGGCTTACCGATAAAGCGAGCAAGGCTGGCGGACATAAAGGAGTATACGATTTTTGTAGTACTGCCGGAGTTATTAGTGTGTGTGTTGCATCCGGTCTATTATGTATATGGGGTCTTCGTTATGTAAATACTGGATATTTTCAATTTCCCACCACACCAGTACTATTTTATACTGGTGGAATAGCGCTAGCTGCTATAGGTGGTCCACCAAATTATATAGCGGCGAGAGAAGCTTTCGCTATTGCTGAATCCTATAACGCAAGCCTACGACAACGGCTTTTATCATCGCCACCGATACAATAATATGCCTAGGAAGGCGATTTCTGTGTCCAAGATCAACCCAGAAGGCGGAAAGGGTCTTCTTTTTAACAGCACCACCTGTTTAATACGTTTCCTGCTCGTTTACACTCGTTTCATATCGAATCTTTCAATGAGGCAAAACAATGGAAAACGTGGTTTTAGTATCTAGGGTTGAGTGGATTCGAGACTTTTTTTTCACCTTTCGAGATAACTATAATGCATATAGCCTCAAAGCATACGCTATAAAGTAAAGTTACCAAGTATGATACTAAAACGATGCTTTGGGGGTCTTCTCCTCTGATACAAGTAATATCTTTAGAGCTTCATCTTGTGGTGTGGCGAATACTATTCTATCAGGATCATTACGATAAGCTGCCGTGAAATGGGACCGCGCTCCTTGCATAGAAGATGATCGAATAAATTCTTGTTTTTGATGCCGAATATCACAGCATTTAGAATAAACCTGTGGCGACTTGTCTAGAGACTGGTAGAAAGCGATATACAATGTATCCATGCCGTATTCTGGATAGTAGGCCAATAATCGATAGCCATTACACTTGAGTATATTTTGAATTGCTTCTCTCTGATTGCGAAACTGTGCCATACTCATTTACTTCCCCCTTCGGCTTTAGCCTCGGCCGTTGCATCGGAAATAATCTTTGAAAGATTCTTTGCCGCTTTTTGGAAGTTTAGAACATTCTCGGCATGGCTATAATGATCCGTCATTTCCATCGATTTATGACCTGCTAGGGTCTTTATTACAAAGTCGGGGACTCCTCCGGCACGGCTAAGAGATACAAAGGTATGCCTTAATCCATGGTAGCAAAGATTGCGGCTCTCCCTCTCCTCTTTGCTTATTCCTATGCGCTTCAGCATCCTGTAGAAACCCCTGGGAATTGTTACTTCTTCAATCGGACCATCTTTCTTGGCTTGATTGTAGATAACAAAGACAGGGGAAGCCTCGGGCATTGCCTTTACTAGCTTCAGGATATCTAGCACTTCTTCAGGGGCTGGAACAATGCGGACACTATCCCACTTCGGAGCCTTTATCTTATCGCTTCCCGTGGGACAGTTATGCTTTATTGTGATTAGCCCATTTTCAAAGTCCACGTCCTCCCAGAGCAAACCTCTTGTTTCCCCGAGCCTGAGACCGCATAAAGCCCCGAGAAGGACAGCCGCCTTAATCCTAGGAGATTCATCGGTTACCGCTAGTAGCTTCCCGACTTCGGAGGGCGACAGAGTACCGCGCTCCTTGTACTTTGCTTTGATAGGTTTCACTTTTTGAAGATAGTACTTTAGATCGTTTTGTTCACAGTACCATCGAACCGGAACAGTAAGAGTCTGAAGGGCTATCTTGATAGTCCTCATTCCCGCTCGATTTTCTTGGTCCGACCTTGATACTTCGGCTATTTCCTCAGGAGTAAGGTCCCTACCCTTCTTCCGCTGAGCTTTTTCAATCCTTCCTCTTGCTAGGTCATTCTCCATGCGGTTCAGGGCTTTATCAACAAGCCGCTTGTTTAGCTCAGACATTCGCTTTCCCTTGAAGTCCTTTTCGAACCGTCTCTTGGCAATAATTCGTGAACCCTCAATGTAACGATTGGAAAGAATGACACCTCCCCGCGCTCTTTCGCGTACATAATCAGAATTAGGCTGCCAAAAGGAATCAAGGAAATCCATAATCAAGGGATCATTCTGGCTTGAGACCACTCCCTCATTTAGCTTCTTTTGAGCTTCTAATGTTGCCTCTTTTAGATTCTTTACTCCCGAAAGAGCAAGGCTTCTATACACCGATCCGTCTGCATTGAGGAATCGAGCCATGTAGACAATTTTCCCAGATGGATAAGTGCGGCGAATGATACGAAACTTCGAACCTGGCATGTTACCTCCCTGCTAAAGGGTAACATCGGCGGTAACTTTTCTGCTATTATCTCAATTTTGTCAATGAGCGATGCGCGATTCGAACGCGCGACCTTCGGCTCCGGAGGCCGACGCTCTATCCAGCTGAGCTAATCGCTCGAGAATCCCTGGGCGGCCTTTCATCCCCGGGAGACGAGCAAAGGCATAATAATACGCTCCTGGATACTCAGTCAATCAGCCCAAGGACTAGACTAATCCTCCGCCGGACGGCCATTATTCAGCCATGGAACGATTGATTCTCGCCTCCTCGTCGCCGCGGCGAAAAGAACTATTGGAGAGCCTGTCCATTCCCTTCGTCCCCTTTTCCCCGGATTTGGATGAGACTATCTATGACAACTTGGATCCCGAATTCAGAGTGAGGGCCCTGGCGGAGGCCAAGGCCATGGCGGTGGGAAAGTCGTTGCTCGCCGACTCCTGTCCCATGGCTTCCTTCGGCGGACAATCTTCTTTTGTGGGACAGGCCTCCGCCGAAGGAGAGGTTCGCCCCGCAGGACAGCCTTCTTCCGGTGGGTATCCGCCGCCACGACTGGTCGTGGCGGCGGATACCCTGGTCGTGCTCGGTTCGGGATCGCGGAAGAAGGTGATCGGAAAGCCGGCTACCATCGAGGAAGCCCGCTCGATGCTGAAGTCGCTCCAAGGCGGCACCCATAGGGTCTATTCCGGTTTATGCCTGCTCAACCTGGAGACCGGGGGACGGGAAAGCGCCGTGGCTTGCACGAAGCTGCGTTTCGCTCCCATGTCCGATCGGGAGGTGGAGGCGTATTTGGCGAGCGGAGAATGGCGGGGCGCCGCGGGAGCCTACAGGATTCAGGGACGGGCTTCGTATTATATCGATGTCATTGAGGGATCCTGGTCCTGCGTGGTGGGCTTGCCAATACGTGAGCTTTATGTCATTCTGTGCCGTGCCGGCTACGATTTTACGCCGGACAAGGGCGCCTGGAGGCGCCCATATCTTCCGTCCGCGCCCGGGGATTCCCTTTAGGGTTGGCGGTACGAGAATAAGAGAAGGGGATCGGCTACCCGCCGGTCACGGGAGGAACACGTGGCAGTAGTCACCATGAAAAACCTGCTTGAGTCCGGTGTGCATTTCGGCCATCAGGTAAAGCGTTGGGATCCGAGGATGAAAAAATTCATTTTCGCCGAGCGCAACGGAATTCACATCATCGACTTGCAGAAGACCATTCAGGCTATAAAAGACGCCTACGACGCGGTCCAGAAGACCGTGAGCTCCGGAAAATCGGTGCTCTTCGTCGGAACTAAAAAGCAAGCCCAGACAGCCATACAGAAAGAAGCCGAACGCTGCGAGCAGTTCTATGTGAACAATCGCTGGCTTGGTGGCATGCTTACCAATTTCAGCACCATAAAGAAGTCGATTCAGCGCCTCAAGAAAATCGAACGCATGGAGGTGGATGGCACCTTCGAAAGTCTCACCAAGAAGGAAATCGCCAGCCTGCAGAAGGAAAAGGTGAAGCTGGAGAAGAACCTGGGCGGGATCAAGGAAATGAAGGATCTCCCGGGCATCATCTTCGTGGTGGACACCAGGAAGGAAGCTATCGCCGTGGCCGAAGCCCAGCGATTGGGTATTCCCATCGCCGCCGTCGTGGATACGAACTGCAATCCCGAGGGCATCACCTACCCCATTCCCGGCAACGACGACGCTATCAGGTCCATAAGCCTTTTTACCCAGATCATAGCCAACGCCGTGGTCGAAGCCGGAGCCTCCGAGGGGCTCAAGATTATCGAGAGCCTGCCCTCCGACGAAGCCGAAGAAGTCCATACCGACGCCGTGCGCAAGGATGAGGAAGAGGTCGAGGTGGATATCGACAGCTACGCCGCCAAGGTCGAATCCGCCGAGCCCGGCGCCCCCGTCGTCGTCGAGGAAGCCGAGGCTGAGGCGAGCCTGCCCATCATCGATGAAGACAAGCTCTACGAGACGAAATAAATAAGGAGTCAGTACCATGGATATAAAAGCGACAGACATTAAAACCCTCCGGGAGAAGACCGGCGCGGGGATGATGGATTGCAAAAAAGCCCTGGTCGAGGCCGAAGGCGATTTCGCCGCCGCGGAAAAGCTTTTGCGCGAGTGGGGAATGGCGGGGGTCGAAAAGCGCTCGGGTCGGGCGACCAACGAAGGTAGGGTATTCGTCCTGGAAACCGGGAAGGCAATTTCCCTGGTGGAGATCGTTTGCGAGACGGATTTCGTCGCCAAAAACGCCGATTTTATCGCCGCTGGCGATAAAATCGCCGCCAAAGCCTTTGAGATGAAGGCGGATGGGCCCAACGAGACGCTCGAAGCCATGGTCAAGGATATCGCCGTCGTGATCAAGGAAAACATCGCCCTCAAGCGTGTGCGATATTTCACCGCCGCCCCCGGAGAGTACCTCCACAGTTATTCCCACGGCGAGGGGAAAATCGTGGTCGTCGTAAAGGCCTCCTCGTCCTCAGGCGACGCTTTCGCCAGCGAAACGGTCAAGACCTTCGTCCACGATACCGCCCTGCACATCGCCGCCTTCAGCCCGATGTTCCTGGATCAGAGCAAGCCCGATGCGACCTGGGTGGAGGAGCAGAAGGAAATCTTCGCCAAACAGGTGGAGCTGGATGAAAAACTCAAGTCCAAACCCGCGAAGGTGGTGGAAGGCATCCTGGCGGGCAAACTGAAAAAGCTCATGTCCGAGGTCTGCCTCCTGGATCAGCCCTTTGTGCGCGACGAGAAAATGAGCGTCGCGACCGCCTTGGCCGCGGCCAAGAAAGAATCGGGCTTCGATTTTTCCATAGTGGATTACTATTACATCAAGGTTGGCGAGGCCGCCTAAGGTCCGCCAAAACGCCATCCTGAACTGGATCCGGAGCAAAGCTCTCCGGGTCCAGCCGTCTTATTTGGGGAGGTAACCGATGGAATCCGTAAAAACAACCTGCGAAACAAGGATGAAAAAGACCATAGCCGCGCTCCGGGATGAGTTCAACGGCATCAGGACGGGACGGGCCTCTCCAAGCCTCCTGGATAAGATCCGGGTCGATTATTACGGGCAGAAAACCCCTCTTAGCCAGGTGGCGACGATTTCCGTGCCCGAGGCCAGGCTTATCGTGGTCCAACCCTGGGACCGGGCCCTTTTCAGCGAGATTGAAAAGGCCATTTTGAAATCCGAATTGGGCCTCAACCCCTCCAACGACGGGAAGGTCATTCGGCTCGCGATCCCCCCCCTCACCGAGCAGCGGCGCAAGGACTTGGTGAAGTCGGCCAAGGCTATCGCGGAACAATCGAGGGTGGCGATCCGCAACATCAGGCGCGATAGTCTCGAGGAGCTGAAAAAGGAGTCCGCAAACGAGAAAACCGCCGAGGATGTGGTGAAAAAGGTGGAGGAAGAGCTACAGAAACTCACCGATTCCTATATCGTTCAAATAGCCAAGGTTCTCGAAGAAAAAGAAAAAGAGATCATGGAAGTTTGAATGCCCAATCCAGGACTACCGGTCTAATGGCTACCCCATACCCTCCCCTCCATATAGGGATAATCATGGACGGGAACGGTCGCTGGGCCACGAAGCGAGGCTTGCCGCGCACCGAAGGACACCGTCAAGGGCTCGAGGCAGCCAAAAGGATCGTTGCGGCTTGTTCCGACCGGGGCGTTTCCTATCTTTCGCTTTATACCTTTTCCACGGAAAACTGGAAACGGACCACCGAGGAGGTGGGCTTCCTCATGGGCTTGATAAAAACCCATTTGGCGGCGGAACTGGACTTTTACCGCAGGAATCGGATCAAGCTTATCCACTCGGGCAACCGCAGCGGTCTTCCCGCAGACATCCTGCGGGAGATCGACAAGACGGTGAGCGATACCTCGGCCTTCCCCGGCATGGTGGTCAATCTGGCCATCAATTACGGCGGCAGGGATGAGCTGCTCAGGGCTATCGGGAGGCTGGGCTCGGCAAAGGAGGCCGCGAGGGGCTCCCTTACCGAGAAAGATATAGCTTCCGTCCTCGATCATCCTGAAATGCCCGACCCGGACCTCATTATTCGTACCGGAGGAGAGACGAGACTGTCGAATTTTCTTCTCTGGCAGTCCGCTTATTCGGAACTCTACTTTACCGATCGTTTATGGCCGGATTTCGATGAAGAGGCTCTGGATAAAGCTCTGGCCGATTTCCGCTCAAGAGACCGAAGGTTCGGAGGACTATAAATGACGAAAAATACCGTCCAACGCCTCTTAATCTTCTTTCTCGGCGTGCCCCTTTTTATTCTCTTCGAACTCTACGCCTCCTTCGGCAGGAACTTTCTCCTGGTGCTCGTGGCGATGGGGATTCAAGTGGGGTCGATATACGAAACCGTCGGTCTTTTTGGCAAAAAAGGAATCAAGCTGCATCGGGTCTATCTCGCGGCATTGTCCCTGCTGAGCTCGTCCTTGGTCTACTTATCGCCCCTTTACGGTCATCTGCTCCCGGCAGCCAAAAGTCCGCTGGAACTCCTTCTGCTCGTCTCTTTCCTCGGTAGCCTGGCGGCCGTGGCTCCCTTCGCCTTTTCGAAAAAGGAGGATTTCGATTCCCTTTTACCCAGGATGGCTGCCTCGCTCTTTTGCTATTTTTACTGCGGCATTCTCGGCGCCTGCCTGGTCTACATAGGTTCCTGCTTTCCCCAGCACAGCAATCCCCTGTTCATATTCCTCCTCATGACTTCCGGAAACGACAGTCTGGCGTGGTTGATAGGAGTAAGCTTCGGACGCAAACGGGGGGTCGTCGCCGTATCGCCCAACAAGAGTCTGGCCGGATTTGTCGGGGGACTGGCGGGTTCCCTCCTCGCGGCGTTGGTATCCTACTACCTGTTTCCCAGGGCGGGTGTCTCCTCCCTGGCTTCCCTGCTTTTTCTGGGGCTTTGCGTGGGCATAGCGGTGATTCTGGGCGATCTCGTGGAAAGCGCCCTCAAGCGTTCCGCGGGCGTCAAGGACTCGAGCTCCCTTATTCCCGGCAGGGGTGGGATTCTGGATTCCTTCGACAGCCTTCTTTTCTCCGCGCCGCTCTTCATCGCCATAGCTTCGATCTGGGGATTCTTCCCTCCCCTGGGATAGGCTCCATTATGACGAAAAAGCTAATAATACTCGGCGCCACAGGATCCATCGGCAGACAGACCCTCGAATGCGTCCAAAAGGCCAACCGCAGGGTTCCCGGCAGTTTCGAAGTAGCAGGACTGTCGGCAAACAGAGACTTCGAAGGTCTCATGAATCTCGCGGAAGAATACCCGGAGGCCCTGCTTGCCCTCGGGGCCCCTCCCCCTTCTGCCGGCGGCGCCGCCCCCTTAGCCGGCTCCTCCAGCAGCCCGACAAACCACCGGGATGTATCGAGGCGCCTTAGTTTTGTTGGCGGGGACGCGGTGACAAAACTTCTGGATAATTGCGACGCCGATCTGGTGGTCAACGGTATAGCCGGCTCTCCCGGACTCATGGCATCCCACGCTTCCCTGCGGCGGGGGATGAGCCTTGCCCTGGCCAATAAAGAGTCGGTGGTAATGGGATACAGCCTCCTGGCCTCTCTGGCGGAAGCCAGGAAAATCGCCATCATCCCCGTCGACTCGGAACATGCCGCGCTTTTTCAGCTTGTACGACGCTGCGGCGCAAAATCGATCCGCGAGCTGTGCATAACCGCTTCGGGAGGTCCTTTCAGGGACAGGCCCCTGGCAGACCTGTCGACGATCAGCCCGGCCCAGGCGGCGGCCCACCCGGTATGGAAGATGGGAAGGAAGATCAGTATAGATTCGGCCACCTTGGCCAACAAGGGCCTGGAGCTTATTGAGGCGGTCCGGCTTTTCGGCTTTTCCGAAAAAGCGGTGCGGGTGCTCATACATCCCGAGAGCCTGGTACACGCCCTGGTTAGAACCATCGATGGATCGCTCTATGCCAATCTATCAAAACCCGACATGCGCCTGCCCATCGACATAGCCCTTCACTGGCCGGAGGAACGGGAGTCGGCTTTCGGAAAGCTCGATCTGGCCGGGAAGACCATGAGCTTCTTCGATCCCGACCCTTCCCGATTCCCCATGCTACGGCTCGCCCGCGAGGCCCTTCGCCAAGGCGAATCGGCGACGATAGCGTACAACGCCTCGAACGAAATAGCGGTTGGGGCCTTCGATGAAGGGCGGATACGCTTCACCGACATCGCCTCGGTCGTCGCCGATACCTTGAGCGCCGACTGGTCTTTCCCCGCCGGGGATTTGGACAGTATCTTTTACCATGACGACAAGGCCAGGGAAAGAGCCAGGGCCTTTGTCGCGGAGATCCAATGCTGACAGTGCTTTATGGCCTATTAGGGCTTTCCATCGTTGTACTCATCCACGAGCTCGGCCACTTCATGGCCGCCCGTTTAGTCGGCATCGAGGTCGAAGCCTTTTCCATCGGCATGGGACCTAAGCTCTTCGGCCTCAGCCGTGGTGGCACGGAATGGAGGATTTCGGCCTTCCCTTTGGGCGGTTACTGCCGCATGAAGGGCGAGGAAGGGTTCAAGCAGGCCTTGGAGCGCAAGCTGGAACATATCCCCGCCGAAAAAGGATCTTTCTACGGAGAGGCGGCGTGGAAGCGAATTCTCATACTCCTGGCCGGCCCCTTCTTCAACCTTCTGTTCGCCGCGCTTCTCTTTGGCATCGTCGCGCTGGTGGGTCTGCGCGTCGAAACGCTTCCCAACAGAATCGTCCTAGCCTCCGACTATCCTCTGCTCTCCGGACAAACGGGCGGCGAGCTTAGTCCCGCCCAGGCCGGAGGGCTTAAAACCGGGGACTGGATCGTCGCCATCGACGGGAAACCGGTAAAGGACTATTCGGATCTTCAGGACTTAGTCAGCGTCAATGCCCAGAAGGAATTGCTCTTCGAGGTTGAGCGCTCCGGGACGCGCCTCTTTCTGAGGTTGCGCCCCAGATTGGACAAGGAGAGCGGCCAAGGACTCATCGGCGTCTACGCCTGGGCGGAACCCTTGGTCGCTTCGGTGGCCAGGGGGAGTTCGGCCGCTATCGCCGGTCTTAAGCCCGGCGATTATATCGTCGAGCTTCAAGGAGAGCCGGTCAAGCATAGCATCGATATTTCCTCGATCCTGGCCAAGAAACCCGAGCGCGCCACGATACGGATACGCAGAGGAAGCGAACTGCTCGATTTCACCCTCGTGCTTTCCTACGACTCCGCCTCCTCCCCGCTGGGGCTCTCCTTCGCGACGATAACGAAGGAGGAACGGGCCGCTTCGGTGGGAAAGGCCTTCGTCCAAGGCTGGGTTGAAAGTTTCGAGATGATTGGCCTCAGCGTGAAAGGGCTTGGCATGCTGTTCCGGGGGGTTAATCTTTTCAAGGCGATCTCCGGACCCGCGCGGATCACCTATCTTATCGGAAGCGCGACCCAGGCGAGCATAGCCTCTTCAGGAACTGCGGGCTTAAGCACTATCCTCAGCTTCCTGGCCTTCCTCTCGGTGAGCCTGTTCATCATGAATCTTTTGCCGATCCCGGCCTTGGACGGGGGACAGATACTCCTGTCCCTTGCGGAGATTTTCAGACGCAAACCCCTGCTTACCACCACGATTTACCGTTTTCAATTCATCGGGGTCGCGATGATTCTCCTGTTGTTCTTCATAGCGACGTTCAGCGACATTCTTTTTTTCTCGGGTCGCTGACGACCCCGGGCTGGGGGCGGGATCTGGGCCGATTCAACGCTCGAAGCGTTCCATATTGACGAATTTCGCATAGGCGGGCTTGAACCAGACATTGGTTTTGCCGATCGGACCGTTACGTTGCTTGGCGACGATAAGCTCGGTCTCGATTTGCTCGGATCGCTGGTCCTGAGTCTTGTTGATTTCCCTGTCCCTGTGCAAAAAGAGGATAAGATCCGCGTCCTGTTCGATGGATCCGGACTCCCGGACATCGGCCAGGTTGGGCTGCTTGCCCTCGGCCTCCCGCTTGAGCTGGGAAAGGGCGACGATGGGAATATCCAGCTCCCTGGCCAGAGACTTGAGCGAGCGGGAAATGGCCGAAATTTGTTCCCACCGGGGAAGCTCGGCGTTTTCGTGGGTTATGAGGGTGATATAGTCCACAAAGATGATCTTCACCCCCCGCTCCAGGACGAGCCGCCGGGCCATGGTGCGCAGCTCCAGCAGCTTCATGTTGGGCATGTCGACGATATAGAGAGGGGCCTCGTAGATTCTTCCCGCCGCGTCCATCAGGTCGTTGAGATCCGAACTGCGCAAGCGGCCGGTACGGATACGCTCGCCGGGCACCATGGCCTCCGAGCTTATTATTCTGTTCATCAGCGCCCGTTCGGACATTTCCAGGGAGAAAAAGGCCGCCGGAATTTTGCGGTCTATGGCGATATAGGAGGTAAAGCTGAGGGCAAGGGCCGTCTTTCCCACCGAAGGCCTGGCGCCGATGACAATGAACTCCGAATTTTGGAATCCCGAGGTCATGGCGTCCAGGTCCGTCAGGCCCGAGGGAATTCCGGTAAAGGCATTGGGATTGTTGCTCAGTTGCTCAATGACTGTGATGGTATCGGGGATCAGCTCTTTTATCGAATGATAGGATGCCGTCCTGCGGTTTTGGGTTATTTCGAATATTTTCGCCTGGATCTGGTCCAGAATAGCCCCTGTTTCCGAGGTGTCGTCGAAGGCCAGGGAGCTGACCTCCGATGACAGCCGTATAAGGCTGCGCCGGGTGGACATTTCCTGGATAATCCGGGCGTAGTACTCCACGTTGGCCGCCGAGGGAGTCATGGAGGTCAGGGACGCGATATAGCCGGGGCCTCCCGCCCTGTCCAGGCTGCCGGCCAACCGCATCTCTTCCGTTATGGTTATGATGTCCGCCTTTTGCCCTTTTTCGTGGAGGGCTATGACGGCGGCGAATATCTGACTGTGGGCGGGGAGGTAGAAATCCTCGGGGCGGATATAGCGAACCACCGAGGCGAGGCTGTCGGGATCGAGAAGAAGGGCTCCCAGGCAGGCCTGCTCGGCTTCGGAATTATGGGGAGGTACCTTGTCCTTAAGGGTTTCGCTCGTCATGGTCGTCCTTTAGCCTTGAAAGATTATACATTGGCGGCGGAGAAAAGGAAATGCGGAATAAAAGAACGGGTAGAATAAACGAAAGGGCCGGATAAAACAAAGCGCCGGCCCCTAGGGTCAGCATCTTGCTGAGCTGACTTCGGGCCGGCGAGTAGTCGGGCGGAAGGCCACGATTTCGTTTAGTTCAAGCGTCCGGCGTTGACGGCGGCTTCGAAGGCAGCCGCCTGCTCTTCGTCGGTGACCGGTTCGGCGGATTCGGTCCTGGGCTTTCTCTGCCGCTGCTTCTTGGGCTGTTCGCCCTCGTCAGCCTTTTCGGCTTTAACTTCCTGACCGAGCACGAGGAGCTTCAGCACAGCCTCCTCTTTCTCGTAGAGGTGGATATCGATTTTGTAGCTTCCGACGCTCTTTATCGAACGCCCGGGAATTTCGATCTTTTTGCGATCGATCTCCAGGCCTTTTTTCAAAAGCTCGTCCGCGACCGCGGCGTTCGTGACCGCGCCGTAGAGTTTGCCGTTGGCGCCCGCGGGCATGGTGATCGAAAGCTCCTCCGCCTCGATGCGGTCCTTGAGGGAAGCGGAAGCCTTGCGCTTCTCTTCCTTTATGGCCAGGATCTCGTTTTTGCGATGCTCGAAGAGCTGGACGCTTCTGGCGTTGTAGACTATGGCCAGATCGCGGGGAAGCAAGAAATTGCGGGCGTAGCCCGGAGCGACTTCTTTTACGTCGCCGATCTCTCCCAGATTGGGGACATCCTGATTCAGGATCACTTTCATGTGGAAGCTCCTTTTAGGTTGCGGTATGGAATCCATACCTCGGTAATGCCCAGTACGGGCAAGCCAATCAAAACTACGGCGCTGGTGGCCTGATTAAAAAAGGCCGCGATCAACGCCAAAGGCAAAAGGCGCCGCAAGAGCGCCGGGACCGCCGGTTTGTGCAGCAGGAATGAAAGCACCCCCATGCCCTGCAATCCGTAGATCGAGGCGGCGCAGAGCGCCAGGTTCCATGCCAGCAAAAGCCAAAGCCCCTGGGCTTTGAGCACGAGCGCCAGGAAAAGAAAGCTCCAGAGCGACAGGCTCGGCCAGAGCGCCTTATGCGGCACCTTGACCGCCGCGAGGCGGGGAACTTTCCTGACAGGCCTAAGGCCGGCCAGAGCGGCTCTGGTTTTCGAGGCGAGCAGGCTTCCAAGCCACCAGCTGCCGGCGAGCATCCAAAGAATAAAGACGCTGAATCCCGAGCTGATGATATTTATAGCCCGCCGCACCAACTCCGCGGCTAGTCCTGTCTTGTCCAAGGCCAGGCCGCTGGAATCTATCGTCTCCTCGACATAGGCCGAGAGCTGGCTTATGAAGGCCCTGTCCTTTTCCATGCGCAGCACGAAGGGCAGCGCGATGAGAGAAAGGACGAGCACGGCCAGAAGTACGCGGGCGATTCTGGGCAGCTTGGGGGTTTCGGCGTTTATCCAGTACAGGGCGGCCAATAGCAAAAGCGGGGGCAGACAGCCCGAGAGCAGGGAAATGAAATCGAAAAACCTGAGCTGGACCATTCTTACGCCCGTGCCCGCCGCTATGACCACGAAGGCTACGACGGAGGAGACAAGCCCCGCCCTCGCGCCCCTTCCTGCGATGGATTGCTGCACCGGGACGAGAAAGGCGAAGGAGAGAATATAGGAAAGATATAGAAAGCCTGATAACAGTCCCGCCGATACATCCGCGAGAAGTATTCTCTTCTTGGCCAACCGTTCCTGCTCGTCCACCTTCAGCCTCGGAGTTATTTTACGACGTAGGGCAGAAGGGCAAGCGATCTCGCCCGCTTGATATTGACCGCCAGTTCGCGCTGGTGCTTGGAGCAGGTTCCGGTAATGCGCCGGGGCAATATCTTGCCGCGCTCGGTTGTGTAGCGCCGGAGCGTATCCGAATCCTTGTAATCGATGTGGGCCTTCTGGGTGCAGAACTTGCATACCTTCTTTTTGAAGAAGCCCTTTCCCTTGCGGGGGCCGCCGCGATCGTCCTGGTCCCTGCGACCGTCGCCCTGATCCATTTCGGGACGGCCCGAGCGTCCCTCGTTCATATCTTTCATATCAGCCATGAGATTTCTCCTTGTTTCCTTTCGATAGCCTTAGAAGGGAATATCATCGTCGAAGCTGTCGATCGGCGATGAGTTCTGGGCCGATGCTCCGCCGGACGATCTCGGTCCTGCGGAGGCGTCCTGCGCCCCGTAGGGCTGGCCCTTGGTCGATGGACCGCTTCCCTGATTGCCGGAAGAACTCCCCATCAACCGGACGTTGCTCGCGTTTACGATCACCTTGCTGCGGGGTTGTCCGTCCTGCTCCCAGCGATCCTGGCGTAGTTCGCCTTCGACGGCGACCTGCTGTCCCTTGGTCAGGTAGCGATTAACCGCCTCGGCGCCCTTTCCCCAAAAATCGATGTCGAAAAAGCTCGTCTCGTCGACCCATTGATCGTCCTGCTTTCTCGAGCGGTTTACCGCCAAGGAAAACCTTGCGATGGCCGTGCCCGATTTCGTGTATTTGAGCTCAGCGTCCCTGGTGAGCCTGCCCACCAAGACGACGACGTTTATATCGCGCATCTGAACACCCCCTTGGTACCTAAGCTTCCGACTTCACCACGAGATACTTTAGAATGCTGGTGTTGAGTTTGAAGGCCCTTTCCAACGGGGTGACATTCTGGGCGTCCAGGGAAAACTTATACAGAATATAGTGTCCCCGCTCCCGCTTTTTTACCGGATAAGCGAGCGGGCGGTCTCCCATATCCTCGTCCTTGACGTCGGCGGCGGCGAATTGCGCCAGATCCGACATCACTGCTTCCTTGCCTTTGTGGAAGGCGTCTTCCTCAGAAGGCAAGACCACGACTAACTCGTATTGTCTCATGCTTTCCTCCTCGTGGACCTGGTCCCCCATACGGGGGACGATTGATTCGGAGCGGTTCCGCGGGGAGCCGATCCGAATAAAGAGGGAGCGTTCTTATATCACGGGAAAGCCTTTTTATGCAATACTTGCAATTAAGGCCGCGATTTCCCATAATTGCCCTCATTCTACATCGGAGGAACAATGCCCGACATTATCGAGCCCCGAGTGCTCAAAGGCTTCCGCGACTACCTGCCCGATGCCGAGCAGGCGAGGAACAGCCTCCTTTCCCGTCTCGAATCAGTTTTCCGTTCCTTTGGCTTTGTGCCCATAGACACCCCGGCCCTGGAATATGCCGAAATACTTCTGGGCAAGGGAGGGGGGGAAACGGATAAGCAGGTGTACCGCTTTACCGACAACGGAGGCCGCGAAGTGGCTCTCCGTTTCGACCTCACCGTCCCCTTCGCCCGTTTCATGGCCGAGCACGTGGAGGAGCTCTACCTCCCCTTCCGCCGCTACCACATGGCCAAGGTTTGGAGGGGCGAGAATACCCAGCGGGGCCGGTACAGGGAGTTCATGCAGTGCGATTTCGATATAGTGGGAACCGACAGCGCCTCCGCGGACGCCGACATACTCCTGGTCATCGCCCAGGCGATCAGGGCGCTGGAGGCCGGAAAAGCGAGGATCAGGGTGAACCACCGGGCGTTGTTCAATCGCTTTCTCGCCCGGGCGGGCTGTCTGGACAAGTCGGTTTCCATTCTCCGCAGCGTCGACAAAATCGAAAAAATCGGCACGGGGAAAACAAGGGAGCTGTTGACCGCCGAGGTCGGCTCCGGAATAGCCGACGAGATTCTGAGCTTCATCGAGCCTGGAAGGGATTTTGAAACCACCCTGGAGAAAATGGCCTCTTTTTGCGATAAAAACGATGATGAGGCGATGGCGGCGAAACAGCGGCTTCGGGATGTATACGAAATAGCACTCGCCGCCGGCGCCGCCGAATCCTTGTACCTGGACCCCAGCATCACCCGTGGGCTGGATTATTATACCGGAGTCGTCTTCGAAACATTCTTGGACGATTTGCCCTCCATCGGTTCGGTCTGTTCCGGGGGGCGATATAACGAGCTGGCTGGCCTTTACACCACCCGCTCCCTGCCCGGCGTTGGCGCCTCGGTTGGGTTGGATCGTCTTTTGAGCGCCATGGAGGCCCTGAAACGTCCTTTGCGCCGAGATTCGCTGCCACGGCTTCTCCTGGCCAATTTGGGCGAGGCGCCCGAATCCGAACTGCATCGTATAGCCACGGCGCTCCGCTTCCGCGGCCTCTCCTGCGAGGTCTACCCTGAGGCTAAAAAGCTGCTGAACCAATACTCTTTCGCCCAGAAAAAATCCATCCCCTTCGCCTTGCTTATGGACGCCTCATCGATGGGGCGGCAAATCTATCCGCTCAGGGACCTGGAGCGGCGAAGTACCAGAGAGTTCTCAAGCCTGGACGAACTGGCCGAATTCCTCAAGGCGGCGAAGGCTTGAGCCTAGGTAGCCCATCCAGCCAGGATAGTAGCGCCGATCCAGGCTCCCGCTCCCAGCGGCAAGCTGTCCGCAGCTATGTGCTCCGGGCGGGGAGAATGACCGAGGCGCAGCGGCGGGCGATTGAGGAACTGGGCCCTCTGTACACGCTTCCCTTCGACGACAAGCCGCTGAAGCCCTCCGGGATTTTTCCGGAACCCAAGCCCCTGATCCTTGAGATCGGCTTCGGCATGGGTTTGGCCACCTGGCAAATCGCCCTGGGAAGGCCAGAGTTCAATTACCTCGGGGTGGAGGTTCACAGCCCCGGAGTCGGGCGACTCTTGATGGAAATACGCGACAGGGGCATATCCAACCTGAAAATAATCCAGCATGACGCCGTGGAGGTGCTTCAGGCCATGATAGCCCCCGGGGGCCTGGCGGGCCTGCATATTTTTTATCCCGATCCCTGGCCGAAGAAGCGACATCACAAGCGGCGGCTCATGCGCCCCGCCCTGGTCGATCTCATGGCCTCCCGCCTGGCGCCGGGAGCCTACCTTTATTTCGTCACGGATATAGAGGATTACGCAAACCAGACCATGGAAGTCTTGGGCGCTTGCGGCGCATTGAAAAACGCATACGAAGCCTTCGCGCCGAAAATGGAGTGGAGACCCAGGACAAAATTCGAAGGAAGGGCTATGAAGGAATCCCGGCCCTGCTTCGAGCTGTTCTTCGTCAAGGCTTGAGCCGGGGAGCTTCCGGCGGCTTTTTTTTCACTCGAAAAATGAGCTGAGCTTTCTGTAAAGGTCGCCGATACGTTCTTTCGCCTCGGCGGCCAGCTCAACGCCGTCCGCCGCGTCGATCAGAGCTTCGAGGCTGGCGATGCTTTCGTTCAGGGCTGTGTGGAAGCCCTTCGAGATCCTGAACCAGAAGACCCCCTCACCGTCGGTGTAGAGACTGACGAAGCCAAGTTTCTTATCCTTGCCCTTGGGTTTGGCCACCTGAAAAACATGGGAAAGGTTTTCGACCAGTTCGCCGAAGTTCCGGGCATCCAGGCCGCCGTTTCCCCCTTTGTCGAGAATTTCAAAATTCCTGCTTCTGGGCCATTCCCGCTGGAGGTCCCTGTCCAAATCGAGCCAATCCTTTATTCTGATGACCGTCTCCAGCTTATCGCCTTCGAGGAGGCTGTAGCCTCCTTGCTGAATGACAGCCAGCAGCCCCTTGAAGGCGGCGGCGGAGCCTTGATCCAAATTGTCCCTGGCCACTGTAAAGCGTTCCCAGGGCAGAAGGACCATTTTCTTCTTTCCCCTGCCCTTCACCAAATCGAAAATCTGGCCCCCCAGTTGTATTGTGTCGGTGAAGCTCCTGGGCGCCTGACGCCCGGCGGCCTTTTCCTCCCCTCCCCGAGCCTTCGCCCTCCGTTCGACGGCGGATGTTGCCCTGCCCGCCTGGCCGCCGGAGATCGCCGACAGGCGCTCGGCCACCATTGGCGATATGCGGCGCAAAATTTCCCTGGACAGGGGCGACACCGACATGGCGTACATGCGGGTGGTGCGCACGATTTCGCCGGCGACGATAAAATCCGGATTCTCCCTGAACATGACCGATCCGGGATGGATTTGGATTTTCTCCGCCGTGAGGGACCTGAAAAGCCCCCTCTCCTGCCTGGCGCAGACGAATTGTATGAGACCGCGGCTTACCGCGCAGAGATAATCCGCGAGGGAGCCTCCCCGGGAAATAGGGAAGCCCATGTCCGAAACGATGATTTCCAGCTGCTCCCGAATTCGGAGGATCTCCCGCATCGTCCGCTCGTCCAGGTAGTTGTGTTCGCAAAACCTGGTCTTGTCCGCCGCCGCGACAAAGGCATCGTAAATTCTCAAATAGGAGACAAAGTCGCCCATGGGATCCCGGAAGGCGTGGTGGGCTTTTCGCGCTTCCAGTTCCTCCCCCGGAGGAAGCACGTAGGGGCTCATGGTGGACAAAAAGGAAGCGGCGACCAGGGTTTCGTGGATAACCTCCGGGTAGCGCAGCATCGATTCGACGATCATCCGGGACAGGCGAGGCAGGAGGGGAAAGGCGCACATGAGTTCGCCGGTCTTGGAAAGCCTCCTGTCCTCGGAGAGAGCGTCCAGAAGGTTGAGAATATCGATCGCCCCCGCTATCCCGCTCTTGGGCGGCTTGGATATGAAATCGAATTCCTCGAAATTGCTGATCCCCAGCTCCGCCATTCTCAGCACCACTTCGGAAAGATCGGTTCTGTATATCTCCTCGGTGGTGAACAAGGGGCGGTTTTCGAAGTCCTTACGGGGATACAGGCGATAGCATGTGCCGGGTCTTGTCCGGCCCGCCCTGCCCTTGCGCTGGTTGCAGGAAGCCTTGGAAATCGGGGTTTCGATGAGACTCGCGGTGAAGCTTCTGGGATTGTAGTAATTGAGCTTGGCAAGGCCGGAGTCTATGACGACGGTGATTCCGTCGATGGTGACGCTGGTTTCGGCGATATTCGTGGCGATGACAACCTTGGATTTACCCAGGGGCGCGGGGTGGAAGACCTTTTCCTGTTCGTCCTTTCCCAGCCTGGCGTAGAGCGGCACTATGTGGAGGGCTTCGGCCATGGGACTCTGATAGAGTCGCATGGCGCATTCCTTGATTGTTTTCTCGCCCGGAAGAAAGACCAGGATATCCCCCTCCTCGTCTTCCGCCCTCGAGGAGAGGCTTCGCTGGATTATCGAGAGGATCTTGTCGTAGAGCGCTTCGTCGCTATAGCGGAGGGGAGAGCTGGATTCCGGTTTTCGCCCGGAATTCCTGTTTCCGCCCCGGAGCTCCTCCTTGGGCTTTCCCCCGGGTTTTTCCAGTCCCTGCGCCTCGATCACCGGATCGTAGATGAGGGTCACCGGATAGGTTTGGGTCTCGATCTTGACTATCGGGCATTCGCCGAAGTATTCGGAAAAAACCTGGGCGTTGATCGTGGCCGAGGAGACGATCACCTTGAATTCCGCCCTCGTCTCCAGGACCTGCTTTAAAAGGCCGAGGATAAAGTCGATATTCAGGCTCCGCTCGTGGGCCTCGTCCACCATGATAACCTGGTACCTGGACATGTAGGGATCGAGCTTCATCTCCTGGAGGAGAATACCGTCGGTCATTATTTTTATTTTTGTATCGACGCCGGTCTTGTCCTCGAAACGCATCTTGTACCCCACCAGGCCACCGACCTTGACTTCGAGCTGGCGGGCTATGAAATCGCTGACCGAGAGCGTGGCGATCCGCCGCGGCTGGGTTACGCCGATGAGACCATTAGTGGCGTACCCGGCCTCGTGGAGAATTATGGGAAGCTGGGTCGTCTTGCCCGACCCGGTGGGGCTCTCGACGACCACCACCTGGTTTTCCGCCAGGGCGGTCAATATTTTATCTTTCTGCTGATAGACAGGCAGTTCGTGGGGATGCATAAAGATACTATACACGAAACGATCGTTCTGTTCCATCGGAGCGAGCCCGGGCCTTCTTTCCGCTTCAGGCGGCCGCGAGCCCGTGCTATACTGGCCGCCGATGAACCTCCTTCAACCGACGATTTACCTTGTCATCGTCCTGGCCTTTTTCGGCATAGCCATAGGCCGCCTTCCCCGCCTGGCCATGAACCGCGCAAGCATGGCCCTGGCGGCCGCCCTGATGCTTGTCCTTCTCGGCGGGATTTCCTATGCCGAGGCTTTCGCCGCCATCGACATCGAAACCCTCGCCCTTCTTTTGGCGATGATGCTCATAGTGGCCAACCTGAGAATCTCGGGGTTTTTCGGCATCGCCGGCAGCCGGCTTTTAGCCATGGCGGGTAAGCCCCGGTCTTTTCTCGCGCTGGTGATCCTCTCCTCGGGCCTGCTCTCCGCCCTTTTCCTGAATGACACCATCTGCCTCATGCTCACGCCCCTGGTGATCGAAATCGCCAGGCGAAAAAAGCTGAACGGCAGACCATATCTTATCGCCCTGGCCGTCTCGGCCAACGCGGGCTCCTGCGCCACTCCCATCGGCAACCCGCAGAATATGCTCATCGCCTCCCAATCCGGCCTGGGATTTTTCGACTTTGTTCTTCTTCTTGGACCTCCTTCCCTCTTCGCCCTTGGCCTATGTTTTGCCGCCTGTCTTCTGGCCTTTCCCGGGGAATTCTCCTCCCTCGGCCCGGGGGCTTCCGGGCTGGATTCGCGCGCGGCGCTTTCGGACCCGGGACCGGCCCCCGAAGCGAAGGACCGCAGGCTGATGATAAAGAGTCTGGTGGCGGCGGGCCTACTCCTGGTTTTGCTCGCGGCGGGGCTCAGGACGAGCGTGGCGGCCTTGGCGGCTTCCACGCTGCTTCTCGTGAGCCGCCGCACAGCGCCGGAGCGCGTATTCGGCCATGTGGATTTCGAGCTCCTGGTGTTTTTCTCCGGTCTCTTCGTGCTCACCGCGGCGGTGGCCAAGACCCCCCTGTTCACCACCCTTATGGGCGCCCTGGGGCCTTCTCTCAAAGAACCGGGACTCGCCTTCGCCGCGTCGGTGACCCTGGTATCGAACCTGGTATCCAATGTTCCCGCGGTGATGCTCCTCTCTCCCCTGGCATCGGGGTTCAGCAATCCCCGCATAGCCTGGCTCAGCCTGGCAATGGCCAGCACTTTCGCGGGCAACCTGACCCTCCTTGGGTCGGTGGCCAACCTCATCGTCGCCGGCCAGGCCGAAAAGGAGGGGCTCAGGATAGGGTTTCTGGATTATCTCAAACTCGGCTTGCCGGTTACCCTGATTTCCGTGATGGCGGGCAGCCTATGGCTCCAGGCGATGGGGAGTTGAGGTATACTAGGGTGTAGAGGAAACAATGCCAGAGAAAAAAAACTATTTATGGGATGAGCCCGATCCTCCGGGCCCTTCGGCTGCCTCCCCTTCGGAACCTTTGAGCGTGAGCGCCCTCACCGGCCTCATAAAGGGAACCCTGGAAGATTTTTATTCCTCCGTCGCAGTCCAGGGGGAGGTGTCCAACGCGAAGCTCTCCAGCTCCGGCCACCTCTACTTTTCTCTCAAGGACAGGGAGGCGCTCATACAGGCGGTCATGTTCAAGTACCGGCTCTCCTTCCTGGGCTTCGAAATAAGGGATGGTATGAAGCTGATCGTCTCGGGCGGGGTCTCGGTGTACGCCGCGAGGGGTCAGTACCAGCTCATAGCCCAGGGCGCGCGGCTGGCCGGCGCCGGGGATATTCTGGCCATGCTGGAAGAGCGGAAGCGGAGGCTTGCCGCCGAGGGGCTCTTCGACGAGGAGAGGAAAAAGCCGCTTCCTCGCTTTCCTTCCCGGGTTGCTCTGGTCACCAGCCCCTCGGGCGCCGCGGTACGGGATATCATCCATGTGTTGGGAAGACGCAATGCCGGCGTGGACCTCATCATTTTGCCCTGCCCTGTCCAGGGCGAGGGAGCGGCGGACATGATCGCCGCCAGGATCAGGCAGGCCAACGCGCTCTCCATTGCGGACGTGCTGATCGTCGGCCGCGGCGGAGGCTCCCTGGAAGATCTCCTGGCCTTTTCCGACGAAGCGGTCGTGCGGGCGATCGCCGAATCGGAAATTCCGGTGATCAGCGCGGTGGGCCACGAAATCGACTGGGCGATCTCGGACTACGCGGCGGATCTGCGGGCGGCGACGCCCTCCGCCGCGGCCGAGCTCGTGGCGGAAAGCAGGGCGACCTTATTGAGCGAGGTACGCCAGTTCGAGCTGGCCCTGGAGTCCTCTATCAGGGCCAGGCTGGACCGCGCCGAAGCCGCCCTGGACTCCTTCGCCCTGGAAGACGTGGAGGCCCGGTTCATGCGTCTTTTTTTACCTGTGGCACGCAGATTGGACGATGCGCGGGAGGCTGTGGTCCTCGGCATCGGGCATAGGCTGAAGGATCTGGCGCACCGCCGGGCGCTGGCGGAGAACGCCCTCGAACTCACAAGCCCCCTGGCGGTGCTGAATCGCGGCTATTCGATCACACGAAGGCTGGGTCGCGACAAGGCGGACGAAACGGGCGCGACTAACCAGGGCTCCTGGCGCCTGGAAGGCTGGGGATCGATAGTACGGAACGCGTCGGAGCTGGAGAAGGCCGATTATCTGCAAATAATCTTCGCCTCCGGTTCGGCTAAGGTAGAGGTTGAAGAGGTGGAAAGATGAAAGATTTCGAATCGAGATTAGAACGGTTAGAAGATCTGGCCGAAAAAATCCGCCAGCCCGAACTCCCCCTGGAAGAAGCGGTGAAGGTCTTCGAGGAGGGGGTGAGGCTGGCCAAGACCCTTAAGAAGGAGCTGGAAAAAATTCAAGCGAAGGTCGAAATTCTCACCAGCGACCCCGATACAAACGCTAATGCGTCCAGCCTCCCCTTCAATCCGGGGGAGGAGAACTAGGATATTTCAACCCCTGGCCCGGCTTGGGTCTGATCATTACTTTCCAGCAGGGGAAGCACGGCTCTATCGCTGTCGGCCAAATCCAGGTTTTTCAAATCCTCGGGATGCAGCCAGGCGATCATGCTGTGCTCCCGGAGTTCAAGAATACAGTCCTTCGACAACTCCACCAGCCAGGCTGCCAAAAGCCTTTTCCCCGAAGGACTGACGAAAGAAGCTGTTCCAAGACAATGCTTCGGCTCCGACCGTACCCCGAATTCCTCTTCGAATTCCCTGCGCAAAGCCTCCTCGTCCCCTTCCCCGGGTTCCACCTTGCCGCCGGGGAACTCCCAGCGCAGGCCGATGGCGCCTCCCTCCTTCCGTTTTGCCACGAGAATTTTCCCGTTCTGGATAACGATGCCAGCGATGGAGCGCCTCATTTCCGCGCGCCCTCCCTGGAATCGATCCCGTGCACCAGCATGGCGCAGGACTCGACCAGCTGGGAGGCGTCGAACCAGCCGCTGCTCCCCGCCAAGCGGCGGCCTGCGCCGCCGTGGGCTATTACGGCGGCGCAGGCCGCCTCCTCCATAGACCTTTCCAGCGCCCGGCGGGAGAACCGCGCCGTAGCTCCGACCTTCCTCGACCGGGCGATTTTTCTCGCCAGAAGCCCCGCGAAAAGGCCTGCGAGTACGTCCCCCGAACCCGCCACGCCGAGCTCCGGCGTCATGCCTTCCCAGACAAAGCGGGTATTTCCGCCCTGTATCCAGCTTATGTGGCTCTTTGCCAGGACAAGCATATCCAGCTTCTTCGCCAGAGCTCCGATGGATTCGGAGAAAGGTTCTTCCTCCGGCGGACCGAAAGATTTCAATAGTTCCTTATACTCCCCCGGATGGGGCGTCAAGGCGCAGGGACTGCGGATCGAAGCGCGAAGTCCTGGCTGTTTCGCAAGTATCTGGATAGCGTCGGCGTCGAGGATCAGAGCTCGTTCCGAGGCCGAGCCTAGAGCCTTCAGGAGGGGTATCCGCCCCTCCCCGATCCCCCATCCCGGGCCGGCCAGGAGCACATCGCATTCCGGGATTTCCGTTTCGGCGCCCAAAGGGCGAAGTATAAACGATTCGCCCGAGCAGGCCAAAAGAGGATAAAGCCCCTTGTCCACATACAGATAGATATAGCCGGCCCCCGCGGCTATGGCCGCCTTGGCGCAGAGAAGGGCCGCGCCGGCCGCCCCCAGGGACCCGGCGAATATGGCCACCCTTCCCCTGCTCATCTTGTATGATTCGGGGGAAATCGGCTCCAGCAGGCTTTCCAGGTCATCCTCCTCCAGCAGAAAGCTCGATCCGGCCTCGGCTATCAGGTCTCGGGGAAAAACATCGCCCACGCTCAAAATGCGGCCGCAGCGGGTTCGCGCCGAGGGCGAGAGGCAGATTTCCTTGATCGGCTCGAGACAAAGGCATAGGTCGGCCTTTATGGCGGGCAGATCCTTGGTCCAGCCGTCGCCTAGGCCCGAAGGAAGGTCTATGGACACTACCAAGGGCTGGTTTTCTCCCTCCGGCGCCGCTCTTTCCGATCCTTCCGCCGTCCCCATGAATTCCAGCATCTTCAGGGCTTCGCCTCGGGCCGCGCCCCTCACTCCGCTGCCCAGAACCCCGTCCAGAACTATGTCGGATTCAGCGTAGAGACAGGCTTTTTCCGCTTCGCCGAGCAGGCCCCATTCCGGGCAGGGTATTCCGGCGGATCGGAGAAAGCCCCTTTGCGCCTGCGCGGAGGGACTCAAGGGCTGGGAGGATACTATCGCCTTGAGGTTTCCGAAGCCCGCCGACCGGGCGTGGCGGAGCATTGCCAAGGCGTCGCCCCCGTTATCGCCCTTGCCGCAGAGGGCGAGGATACTCAGGTTCTTGCCTTTGGCCCGGAGTTCCGCCGAGTTGTCTATATACAGCGATAAGCGATCCCACAGGCGCAAGGAAGCTTTTTCCATGAGCAGGAGGGGGTCGAGCCCGAACAGCTTCCGCGTCGATGCGTCGAGGTCCTGGGACTCCGCGCAGGACAATAATCGTTTCATGGGAGGTACCACCTTTTCCCCAGGCTTGCCCCATTATACCAGAACAGGCTGAGCGGTCCAATTGAAATCAAAACGGAAGTTCCCACCATAGAATTTTCGCTTCATCCCTTCCCAGCAGGATGCCGTAGAGTTGGGCCGTGGACGACACGCGCAGCGACTTGAGGAGCCCCGCTCCGCCGGGGATTCGGATTTCGCAGGCGCCCAAGGCTTTCCCCGATGGGTCCACGAGGCGCAATACCCTGCTTTCCTCTCCCCGGAATTGACCCGAAGTTTTATCGCCCAACTTACCCCCCGGTTGCCGCTGGGGGGAGGACAAAAGAAAGTTGTCCCCGTGAACGCCCAAAAAGTCCCATTCCTCTTCCTCGCCGGCGTTTTCCGAAAGCTCGAGCTGGAAACCGAAATTCTGCGAACCAGTGGTTCCATCCATGGAGAAAATCCAGGAACCGGCATTTTCTAGACCGGTGTTTATCAAGGTCGCCGGATCGGAGGTTTCCCGATAATAGTTGAGCTTCAGGATTACGCTGAACCCTGAAGCGGTCTTCATGGGGATGAGATTTTCGACGTCCGCCCGGATTTTTCCCGTCGAACCGGAGTTTTTGTTGGAATCCACGAGTTCCAAGGGGATGGGGAGGGCGGCGGTATCGATACCGAAGCTGGAGAGAAGCCTGGCATCGCTGGAATAGCGATAGACCGTATAGAACGAACCGGAAGTGGAAACCACGACGATGCTGTCGTCGCTCAGACAGTCAGTGCGCAGAATTCTTGGAAAGGCGGAACCGCGACTGCCCTCCCTGCCCAGATAGGGCAGTTCCCGGCCATTTTCTCCGAAGCGGCGAATTATCCAGCCACCGTAGCTGCCTGTCAGAGGGTCGAAAGCGCCAGAATCCTGATCGTCGAGCCTATCGGCCAGGTATATTTTTTGAGCCGAATCGACGCTAAGCCGGGAAGGAAGAAAAAAAATCGTCCTGACGGCGTAACGGCCCTCGTTTAACAAAGTACCTGCGCCGGTCTCCTTGGCCGGGCGATCGTAAGTCATGCCGAAGGACGGCGAAGGAGTTGTTTCGGAATCGTATATGCTGGAGAGCAGATCTCCATAGGAGGATGTTCTGAGTATTTTTTTTAGAACCGGGTCGAGGATATGGAAGATTCCTTCCCTCATGTAGACTTCCACCTCCCCCGCCCTCCCTTCCGGCAAGCCGAGCATTCGATCCTGCAGACCATAGTCGAGGCTGAATAAAAACTTTGGCTGGATAATCTGGCTATTCCTGGGTACGGGACCACAGGCCGACAGGCCGAACAGGGTCAATACGAGAACAAACAGGCTCAGAGGCTTCATCGCTGGCTCATCCTTATACTTCAAGGCTCCGGCTGTCAACTTCCTTGACCCTCGACCGAGGCGGAAGTATCCTAGATTTATGGCTATCAACCTCCTCACGGCCCTGCTGGGATCGAAACGCGATAAAGATGCCCGTGCCTTGCTACCCCTAGTGAACGCTATCAATCAGAAGGAAGCCTGGGCTCTGGCCCTTTCCGATACCGAATTTCCGCTCCAGACAAAGGCTCTGGCCGAACGCCTGGCCAGGGGCGAGTCGTTGGACGATATAGTGCCCGAGGCCTTCTCCCTGGCCCGGGAGGCCGCCCGGCGGGTTCTGGGCGAACGGCCCTTCGACGTCCAGATCATGGGCGGAATAGTGCTTCATCAAGGCAAAATCGTCGAGATGAAGACCGGCGAAGGCAAAACCCTTTCCTCGGTGGCGGCGGCCTACCTCAACGCCCTGGACGGCAAGGGCGTCCATATCGTAACCGTCAACGACTACCTGGCGGAGCGGGACAGCCAATGGATGGGCAGGGTTTACCGTTTCCTGGGGCTCAGCGTCGGCTGCATTCTCTCGAATATGGACAACGAGGCGCGGCGCAAAGCCTACGCCTGCGACATCACCTACGGCACCAACAACGAGTTCGGCTTCGATTACCTACGGGACAATATGACCTGGACGCCGGAATCGCGGGTGCAGCGGGGACATAATTACTGTATCGTGGACGAAATAGACTCCATCTTGATCGACGAGGCGAGAACCCCCCTGATCATCTCCGGTCCTGCGGAAGACGATACCTATAAGGTCAACGAAGTAAACCGCCTTGCCCTCTCCCTGGGCGAACTGGAAAAGGACCCCGAAACCGGGGAATATCCGGAGGAAGACAACACCGAATCGCTTCGGGGCGATTACAGGGTGGACGAAAAATCCAAGCGGATCATGTTCACCAGTGAGGGACTCAACCATATCGAAGAACTGCTCAAGAAACGCGGGCTGATCAAGGGAAGCCTTTTCGAAGAAGGCAACTTCGAGTTCGTGCATTATTTCACCCAAGCCGTGAAGGCACAGCGGCTTTTCGACAAAGATGTGGATTATGTGGTCCAGGACGGCCTGGTTCAGATCGTCGACGAATTTACCGGACGAATCCTCCACGGCAGGCGCTATTCCGATGGCTTACACGAGGCGATCGAGGCAAAGGAAAGGATAAAAATCGCCCGCCGCAACCGAACCCTGGCGACGATCACCTTTCAAAATTACTTTAGAATGTATTCTAAAATATCCGGAATGACAGGAACCGCAGATACGGAAGCGCCAGAGTTTAATAAAATATACAACCTGGATGTTGTTGTCATTCCCTCCAATCGTCCCGTGGTGAGAAATGACGAAGACGATCTGGTTTTCCTCAACGAAGAAGAAAAATTCGAGGCCATTTGCGAAGAAATCGCCCAAACCCACAAAAAAGGCCAGCCTGTCCTTGTCGGAACCGTATCGATCGAAAAATCCGAGCTTCTCTCCTCCCTTCTCGCCCGAAAGGGTATTCCCCACGAAGTGCTCAACGCCAAAAACCATGCCCGCGAGGCTTTGATCATAGCCGAGGCAGGGGCGGAGGGATCGGTTACCATAGCCACGAACATGGCCGGCCGAGGCACCGACATCAAGCTTGGGGGAAACCCCGAGTTTCGGGCCAGGAGAAAGGGCGGCGGCGGGGCGGATGAGGCTGAGCTGCAAAGACTTCTCGTCCAGGAATACGAGACCTGGAAAAAGGATTCGGACAGAATTCGATCGCTGGGCGGCCTCTGCGTCATAGGAACAGAGCGACACGAGTCCAGGCGCATAGACAACCAGTTGCGGGGCCGCTCGGGACGCCAGGGCGACCCGGGGCGTTCGGCTTTTTTTCTGTCCCTGGACGATGATCTCATGCGGCTCTTCGGAGGGGAAAGCTTCAAGAACATGATGAGCAAGGTGGGCATGAAACCCGGCGAGCCTATTTATCACCCTCTCTTGAATCGGACCATAGAGAACGCCCAAAAGAAGGTGGAAGAACGCAACTTCGAGATACGTAAACACCTTCTCGAATACGACGACGTGCTCAACAAGCAGAGAGCCTTTATATACGAGCAGCGGGATGGGATTCTCAAGGACGAAAACCTCATCGAGCGGGTAAAAAACTCCGCTTCGGAGTTGTTGACAAATCTGATCGCCGACGCTCTTTCGGCGCTCAAGGCGCAGAGCAAGACCGCGGTATCCGATCACGTCCTTTTCCTGCGGGATATTCTCGGCCTGGAACTGAGCGCTTCCGAGGCGGCCGGTCTCTTGAACGCCTCCGCCAGTTTCGCCGCCTCCCCCGCCAATTCGCCGATCTACGCCGAGCTGATGCGCCGCATCGAGGAAGATTTGGAGAACAAGCGGCTCACCGCCGGCGAAAGCAACCTGAACACCTTTATCCGTTTCCACTACCTCCAGGAAATAGACAATAAATGGCTGGGCCATCTGGACAGAATGGAGGCCCTGCGGGAGGCCGTGTACCTGCGCTCCTACGCACAGAAAAATCCGCTGCTGGAGTACAAGATCGAAGGATCGGACATATTCGAGGAACTCATCGACACTATTCGCAAGGATATAGCCACGAAGGTGCTGCGGGTGCGGATAAGGAGCGACGAGGAGCGGCGGATTCCGGCCAAGGAAGCCTCGGCGACCTTCCACCACGAGAGCGCGGGCCAGTTTTCCCAGGCCCAGCCCGCAGGCGGCGTCGGCGGAGCGCCCCCGGTTTCCGGCGCCTCGGCGGGGCTTGGAGGATCCGGCGGAGATATATCCCAGCGGCCGAGGGGTTCCCAAATATCCGCCGCGTCCAGGCCCGAGAATGTTACCGTGGTACGCAGCGGCGAGAAGGTCGGCCGCAACGACCCCTGCCCCTGCGGGTCGGGCAAGAAATACAAGCACTGCCATGGCCGCTAAAGCCCGGGGTCTCCCCTTGAGCGAAAACTGAGTATGTCGCTCAATTACAAAGAGATAGACCTTGTTCTCTCCGAGCTTAAGCTCGAGGGCTCCAAGCTGCAGAAGGTGCTTCAACCAAGCTACGACAGTCTGGTTTTGGAATTCTACGGGCCCGGGGGACTGAAGGATGTCTTTATCGGTCTCGGAGCGGGGTCCTGCAGAATTCACGGTATATCCTCTCTTCCGGCTAAGAATGAACGACCCTTGCGCTTCATGGAGTGTCTGCGCTCCCATCTTAAGGGGGCGACGCTTTTATCGATTCGCCAGCTGGGCAGGGAACGAATCGTTCTGATGGATTTTTCCCTTTCCGGAGGCCGGAGTTATCGTTTGTACCTGCGTCTATGGAGCGGCGCCGCCAATATTATCCTCGCGGACGAGAATTCCACGATTATCGATGCGATGTATCGCAAGCCAACCCGGGGCGAAATTTCCGGGATGCCGTGCAAGATTGAGGAATCCCTGGGTGGCGCCGAAAAATCCTCCTCCGCTGAAAAGGCCGGCGATCTGGATAAGTTCCAGGTTCGGGATTTCGAGGGCGGAGATTCCTTTTCTGAGAAAATAGCCGCCTATTATTCCGCCAAGGGAGGAACCCTTTCCAGGGAAAGCCTGCTGGAAAAAGTCGAGGAACGGTACCGCCAGCAGCTCATTTTCCATGACGAACGGATCGGGGAAATAGAGGCGCTCATCGCCGAGGCCTCCCAAGGAGCCCGACTCAGGCAGATCGGCGATATTCTCATGGCGGGGTCCTTTATTCCCAAACAAGGCGGGCAGTCGGGAAAAGATGCCTCCCGTTTCGTGGAAGCCCAGGATTTCTACACCGGCAGGACAGTTTCCATCCAGATCGACCCTGTTCTGGACCATATAGGAAACGCGACCACCTATTACGAAAAAGCCAGAAAGGCCGATTCGGGCCTGGAGGAACTTACCCGGGAGCGCGAGCGATTGGTATCCTCCCGCGAAGCCTTGTCGGCATGGAGGGGGCATCTTCTTGCCCAATCGGATCCCTTTGTCATAGCCAAGGCCTTGGAGCGGGGCGGCACGGTTCGGGAAAAGCCTAAAAAACCATATCCCTGCCTTTGGATCGAACGGAATGGCTGGACAATTCTCGTAGGGCGCTCGGCTAAGGAAAACGACGAACTACTGAGACGGCATACCCGGGGCATGGACCTTTGGCTTCATGTGCGGGACTACTCCGGTTCTTATGTTTTTGTCAAAGCCCGGCGAGACAAGACTGTCCCCCTGGAGATTCTTCTCGATGCGGGAACGCTGGCGGTCTATTATTCCAAGGCGAGAAAAAATGCCGAGGCTAATGTATACTATACCCAGGTAAAATATCTGCGGCGGATCAAGGGAGAAACCAAGGGACTTGTCAGCCCCAGCATGGAAAAAAATCTTTTTATCCGCCTGGATGAAAAAAAATTGCGGGAAATACTGTCCGCATCATCGGGAGGTAATCAATGAAACGTAATCCAAGGATCCTACTATTCCTGCTGCTATCCATGTTTCTCTGTCTCACAGCTCTGAATGCCCAAACCGTCGAAACCTATACGCTCTCCATTCTGAAGGGCCCCTCGGGCATGGCGGCGGCATGGATGGTGAAAAATCCGCCTTCGACGGCCCAGGCGCGGGTACAGTTCGTCCTGGCCGGCGGTGCCGATATAGTGACCGCGAAGCTAGTCTCCGGCGAAATTCATGGCGCCGTCCTGCCTTTGAACGTGGCCGTCAAACTTTACAATTCCGGGATCCCCCTCCGGGCGTTGGCCGTGGTCGGCAATGGCATGGTGAAATTCTTAAGCTCCGATCCCGGGATGAACTCCCTGGAAAGCGTCAGGGGAAGGGAAATCTTCGTCGCCGGCCAGAAGGCCACGCCGGATTATCTTTTTCGTTACTTGACGGGAAAAGCCGGACTGCGGGCCGGGACGGATTACATTCCCAGGTACAATCTCGCCTATCCTGAGATGGCGGCCCAGTTGGCCGCGGGACGCATAGAGGCGGCGGTCATGCCCGAGCCCTTCGCGACCCAGGCAATGAGGCTCAATCCCAAGCTCAGACAGGTTGTGGATCTGGACGAACTTTGGAGGCAGGCGAGCGGGCTCGATAGTTATCCCATGTCTCTTTTCGTGATGACGGAAACGATTCTCTCGTCGAAAACCGGCATAGTCGAAGCCATAGACAAGGCTTACGGGGAATCGATAGAAAAAACAGTACGGGAGCCTTCCGAATCCGGGAAACTGATCGAGTCCCTCGATCTTGGCATGAAGGCGGCGGTGGCCGAGGCGGCCATACCCAGGTCGGCCTATGTCTATCGGCGGGCTTCCGAGCTTAAGCACAATATCGAAGCGATGCTCTCCCTGTTTCTCGACTTCGACCCGGCCTCGGTGGGCGGAAAGCTGCCGGACGGGAAATTTTACTATTAGGCGGGGATAGCGAAGAATGCGACCCTCCGGGGATTTAAGCGGCCCGGCGCCCGAAAAAGGCCGGCGACAACGACGGAACAGTCTCGCGAGAAAACTCTGCTTCGGCCTGCTTGGAATCTGCGCCGCCCTTCTCCTGTGGCGCCTCGCCGCGATCGCGATCGGGAGTTCCCTCATTCTTCCTCCTCCGGGCGAGGTCGCCGCGTCTTTTGCGAGGCTGTTCTCCGGCAATGATTTCTGGGCCGCTGTTTTGGGCAGCCTTCAAAGGGTTGTCACAGCTTTCCTCCTTTCCCTGCTGGCCGGGAGCCTCAGCGGCACCCTGGCGGCCCTAAGCCAAAACTTCAAATCGCTTTTAGCCCCGCTTCTCACCACTATTCGCGCCACCCCTGTCCTGGCGCTCATACTGATCGCCATGTTCTGGCTGCCCTCCTCGGGGGTTCCGGTATTCTCCGCCTTTCTCATGGCCTATCCGCTCATCCATAGCTCCGTATGCGCCGGCGTCGAGTCCGTGGATCCCGAACTGGTCCAGATGGCGACGGTTTTCAAGGTTCCATCGAAGATGATCCTCTTGAAGTTGAGGCTTCCATCGGCCAGCCCCTATTTTTTGGCGGGAGCCAAAAGCGCCCTGGGTTTGAGCTGGAAGGTGGTCGTGGCCGGCGAACTCTTAAGCCAACCACGCTTCGCCCTCGGCACGGAAATGCAGGACGCCCGGCTCTCCCTGGATACGGCCTCGGTGCTCGCCTGGGCCGCCGCGACGATTTTTCTCTGCGGGATAAGCGAATTCCTCCTGGGTATCGCGGCTCGAAGACTCGAACGGGCAAGGATGGAGCCTTCCTCATGAGCCTTGCCACGGACCAACCACTGAAGGCGGAAGCGATATCGAAAAGCTTCGGCCCGCGTCAGGTACTCGCCGGAATAAGCGCCGACTTTCCCCGCTCCTCGGTAACCGCGATTCTCGGTCCTTCGGGCTGCGGAAAGACAAGCTTTCTCAATATTCTCGCCGGATTGATCCCCGCCGATTCGGGAAGATTGACCGGGTTTCCTAAGGCCAGTTTCTCCTACTCCTTCCAGGACCCCCGCCTTCTGTCCTGGCTCTCCTGCCTGGACAACGTACTCTTCGCCCTTTCCGGACTGGAGGATCGAAAAACCTGCGGGGAACGGGCCCTGCGGTTTATCGCGGCCGCCGGGCTCGAAGCATATTCGGCCTTCAAGCCGCCACAGCTCTCCGGGGGAATGCGCCGGAGGCTCTCCTTGGCCAGGGCTTTTTCCTATCCCTCAGACGTGCTCCTCCTGGACGAGGCCTTCGCTTCGGTGGATCTCAAGCTGCGAATCGAACTGATGGATTTGTTCTCCCTGCTCTGGAGGGAAGAGAAAAGAACGACGATCTTCGTCACCCACGACGTTCAAGACGCCTTATACCTCGCCGACAGGATCCTCGTATTTTCCTCCAGGCCGGCGCGACTCTTGGATGTACTGAGCATCGACACTCCCCGGGAAGACAGGAGCTACGGATCCAAGGCTTTTAGCGAGCTGGAGGAACTGTTATACCGAAAAATCCTTTCCTGAACCAAGGCTTTGCTTTATGGCCCTGACGAGCTGCGCGGGAGTGAAGGGTTTTTCCAAAAGCAGAGAACCTTCGGGGATGTTTTGAATCTCTTTTTGTCCGATAGCGGAATCGGATTCCGAAAAGTCCTTCTCCCGGCCGCCATCCAGCCTTCCCGAGATGAAAACGCAGGGCGGTCTCGGAGCGGAAGACCGTTGGGCGAGGCGTTCATAGAAAGCAAAGCCGTCCAAGCCCGGCAAATTTATATCGATTACCAGGGCGTCAAAGGCCTGGCCTTCGCTCAGCAAGAGAGCCTCCCCCCCATTGCGCGCCAGGACCGCTTTCGCTCCCGCCTTCCCGACGATATAGGCGAGGAGACCGAGAAGGTCCTCGTCGTCGTCCACAATGAGAAGAGAAAGGCCCTTTGGAAGTTCCAAAGCTCCGTCCCGGGTCTCATCGCCCCAGTCCCCGGCCCCGAGGTTTTTCGTATCCGGATTCGGGGCGTCCCGGGGCTCCATGCCGGGGCGCTCCGCGCTCTCAGGCGAAACGCCGACGAGGGGAAGCCAGAGACGAAATTCGCTCCCTTTCCCCTCCTGGCTAAGTAATTCCACGCCCCCGCCGGCGGCGCTTATGACGGAGTTGACTATGGCGAGACCCAGCCCCGTGCCCTTATGCGCGCCCTTCGTGGTAAAGAAAGGATCGAAGATTTTTTCGGAAAGTTCGGGTGAAATACCACATCCGGAATCCACGACGCTGATGATCGCGTAACAGCCCGGGGCCAATTCCCGTCCTCGAAGGCTGATGCCGCGTTTGAGTTCCCTAGGGGCTGCGAAAACGGCGATGGAGCCCGAGGGCGCTCCCTGAAGGGCATCCCTGGCGTTCACCACGAGATTCATCAGCGCCTGCTCGATTTGGATCGGATCGATGAAAACCGAAAGCGACCGGCGGGGGATCTGGAAGGAAAAAAGAACCGATTCGCCGGCGAGCTTTTTGAGCATCCCCTCGGAGTCTCGCAGCAGCTGGACAAGATCGATCACCCTGGGCTTATAGGGCTGTTTTCGCGAAAAACCGAGCAATTGCCGGGTCAATCTGGTCGCCCTGTCGGTAGCGGCGCTTATGCCTTCTATATCCTTGTTTTCCGAGGCTCCGGCGCTCAAATCCATGCGCAGCATTTCCGAATGCCCGATTATGGTGGTCAAAATATTGTTGAAGTCGTGGGCGATCCCCCCCGCGAGCTTGCCGAGGGCATCCATCTTCTGGGATTGCATCAGCTCCTCTCTCAGGCGCTGCGCTTCCGTGAGGTCGAAAAATTCCCAGGACAGCAGACTTCCATATCGGGAATCGTCGAAACTCGATACGGAGACAAGGATTCTGAGCCCTCCGCCCCTGGAATTCTTCATATCGAGCTCCCTGCCCTGGATGGCTCCTTCCGCTGTGAAGCCATCCTTCAGGGAATTCCAGTCCGAGACAGAGGCGAAAAAATCTCCGATGGAAAAACTGGCGTCGCCGGGTGAAAAAAGCCTTCTAAACGCCCCATTGGCTTCGACGACCGTTCCTCCCGAAACCGTGAGACAGCGCGGGGAAAGGCTGAAATCGAAAAGCTCCCGATATCGTTTTTCCTCGGCGCTGAGCCTTTTCTCCATCCGCACCCTATAAAGGGCGATTTCCAAGGTTCCAAGCAGGTCTTTGGCCGAAAAGGGCTTCACGAGGATGCCGAGAGCCTTGTCTCCTTCATCTTCCAGGTTAGGGGATTCGTCGGCGAGGGTCGCAAGGCAGATATAGGGCACTGAATGGATTCCGCCTTCGGTTGTTCGGGTTTTCATCAGCGACGACAAATCCCGGCGAAGGTTTCGATCGATAACGAGTAGATCGAAGTTCTTCTCCGCCGCGGCGAGGTAGTCCAGGGCGCTGAAAAAAACGGACCCCGTTTCGTACCCCGCCCTCCCCAGGGTTTTCTGTATATCCAGGGCGAGAAGTGGGTTTTTTTCAACAATTGCGATGCGCGCTTTTTTCGTTTTTTTTCTCCGCCCGACCGCGGTTGGCAAAACACCCAGACGGTCTATCCAGCATCGTATTATATAAAATTGTTCATTTCCAGACTGAGAACAAGGCGCATAGTCCTTTCCAGATACCCCGAGGCGGGCGATTTCACGCTGATGTCGAAGCTCGCCAAACCCTCTGGGTAGTTTCCGCGGAAACGGGCGAATTTTATCAAGTCTCCCTCCCTCAGCCCCGACTCGTCCGCCGGAAGTCCCGGCCAGAGCTTGAGGATTTTGTAACTCCCGCCCGGCCCCCGGGGGCCGGAAATATGCTCAAGCAGCATCCCAGTCACAGCCTGAAGCAGATCCTCCGAGGCTTCGCTCTTCGCTTGCTTGATCATGGGGCTCTTGGGCATTGCCTGGGTTTTTAGCAAAATATGTATCGGTTTCCCCTCGCGGACCAAGCTGAGGGCGCAAAGCGAATTCAAGGGCTTCCCCGTGAGCAGGTATTGGGCCTGGGATAGTTCCTTAATCGGCTGGCCATCGATAGCCAGCAGTCGATCTCCGGGCCTCACGGCCTGCCTCCAGGAGGAAACGTAGGATATCTCGAGCTGGCCGTCCAAAGTCTTCGCCAGGCCTAGGCCAATCCAGGAAAGCTCGATCTCGCCGCCTGCGAAGAGGGATGGAAGCAGCCGCGATATCCAGGAAGGCGAAAGGGCGAAATTGAGCCCTTGAAAACCGCTCAGGCCGGCGAATATCAAGCCGACCACCCTGCCCTTCTCGTCGAGGAGCGGTCCGCCCGAACTCCCGGGATTGACGGGAACATCGACCTGAAGGGCTTCGCCCCATGCTAGAATCCTTCTGCCCGGCGAGCTTATGATGCCCGAGGATACGCTGCTCTCGAGTCCCACCGGACTACCGATCGCATACACCCTCAAGCCCTTGGCCGGGTCGTTCGAGGAGTGAAGATAGAGTGTTCTGGCCGAAGCTTCGCTCTTGAGAAGGGCGACATCCAGTTCCTTGTTCCATCCGACGACCTTCCCGGGAATCCGCGCCTCGGGCTTGTCGAAGGGACGGATGCTGAGACTGGAGTAGCCTTCATACCCGGGATCGACTTCCGAGGCAATGACATGATAATTGCTCAGGTAATAGCCCTGATCATCCACCTGAAAGGCGCTTCCCAACACCCTGTCGGGATAGGCAAGGCCGCGTTGAAGTTTCAAGCCCTTGTCCACGTGAACGGTGACAACTCCCTCGGCCAACTCGGCCAGACTCGCCTTAGGATTATTGGAAAATCCTTCCGGCTCCTGCTCTGCCCGGCCATCATCACTCTGGGCTGACTTGCTCGTGGAACCTGGCTTCAAAAGCGATGAGAGTCGCTCGGATGTGAAGTCGTCTCCTTTCGTCCGGCTTCGTTCCAGCCAAAGAGTTAAATATGAAGCCTCGGGAACAATCCGCGCGTCCCCGGACGCGGCAAGGGTATCCAGGATTCTGTTGAGATAATTCACCCCGGGCGCATAGAGTCCCTTGGCATAGAATTCCTCGCTCCTGGCCTGAAGCACCCTGAGCCGGGATTTTTCCAGCCGGGAGTTATCGCCGTTAAAATAATTTTTCAAAATCCCGCTATCGGAAAGGATGAATCGCGCCGCCTCCAAAGAGGCGAGGCTCCTTTCGGCCTCGGCCCATCTGCCTTCGGCTTCTTCCTGCTCCAAACGTTCGAGCAGGCGCGCAAGGGACTTATCCTCCAGGTCTTTCCATGAGGAGGAAAGGACAGGATCATCCAATCCCTTCGTCCTGAGCGCCGATATCGTTTCGAGGCAGGATTCGGGGTCTTCCTTGGAGACCAGCTGGAGTTGTTCGATGCTCAGGTTTTGGAAGTCCCGCTCGGCTAGGCCGTTGACGGGCGCGTGGACGCAGGAAAACAAAAGCAGAGCCGCGGCGAGCGCTAAGAGGACATTCCCTAGAGTATTCCGTAGCCCTTGGTTCATGGGCGGCAGGATCAGGCCTCGCTGGGCTGTATTGGCGGAGCTATCTCGAGACCCAGGATCTGTCGGACATCCAAATCTTCCAGGGTTTCTTTTTGAATAAGCTCGGCGGCCAATCGGTCCAACCTTTGCCGTTCCCGGGATAAGATTTCCATTGCTCTGCCCAAGGCCCCCTCGAGGAGGGTCTTGATCGCGTTGTCGATTTTTTTCGCGGTATCCTCGGAATAGTCCTTATGTCTGGCGATTTCCTTGCCGAGAAAGATTGGTTCGTCCTCCTGCCCGTAGGCGATGGGGCTCAAGTCTTCGCCCATTCCCCATTCGCAGACCATGGAGCGGGCCATGTCGGTGGCCTGCCGCAGATCCTGGGCCGTGCCGGTGGTCGTTTCGCCGTAAACGATTTTTTCCGCCGCGTAGCCGCCATAGGTGATGACGAGTCTGTCGAAGAGCCAGCCCTTGGAGCGGGAATAGTAGTCCTTGTCGGGCAGCGAAAGCGCAAGCCCCAGGGCCCTGCCCCGGGGAACTATGGTTACCTTGTGCAGCGGATCGGCGTGGGGAAGGAAGTAATGGAGCAACGCGTGACCCGATTCGTGCACAGCCGTGGCCTTTTTCTCTTCTTCGGTAATGACAAGGCTGGTTCTTGCCACGCCCATGAGTATCTTGTCCCTGGCGTCCTCGAAATCATCCATCTCCACCGTCGTTTTGGACTTGCGGATGGCGAAAAGGGCAGCCTCGTTGACGAGGTTGGCCAGATCGGCTCCCGATGTGCCGGGGGTGGCCTTGGCGAGCTTTCCCACATCGACGGAATCGCTGACGGGGATGTTGCCCATATGGATCTTCAGTATGGCTTCGCGCTCCGCGACATCGGGCATGGCGACCACCACCTGTCTGTCGAAGCGGCCGGGGCGCAGCAGTGCCGGGTCGAGAACATCGGGACGGTTGGTCGCCGCGAGAATGATCACCCCATCCTTGGTATCGAAGCCATCCATTTCGACGAGCATCTGGTTGAGGGTCTGTTCCCGCTCGTCGTGGCCTCCGCCATAACCCGCGCCCCTTGTGCGCCCCACGGCGTCCAGTTCGTCGATGAAAAGAATACAGGGGGCGCTCTTCCTGCCCTGTTCGAAAAGGTCCCGCACGCGGCTCGCGCCGACGCCGACGAACATTTCGACAAAATCCGAACCCGACATATGGAAAAAGGGTACATTCGCCTCGCCGGCCGTCGCCTTCGCGATGAGGGTTTTCCCCGTGCCCGGCATACCCACCAGGAGGACGCCTTTGGGTATCTTAGCGCCCATCTTGGCGAATTTTTGCGGATTCTTAAGATAATCCACCACTTCCATCAGCTCGTACTTGGCCTCTTTCTGGCCGGCCACATCGTCGAAGGTCGTCTTCTTGTTGGGGTCCACATATCGCTTAGCCCTGCTCTTGCCGAATTGGAAGGCCTTGTTGTTGCCCTGCATCTGCCGCATCATGATCCAGATGAGGAAAAAGCCGAAAAACCAGGGGGCGAGTTCGAAAAGGATCCGCAGCGGACTGGTGCCAGCCACAGCGCCCGAGACTTTTACGTTTTTTTGCCTGAGCTGGGAGAGCAATTCGAGATCGAAGTAGGGAATGGAGGTTGAAAATTCCACCAAGGAGCCATCAACGGACTTGAGGTACCCCTTGATTTCTTTCTGGTCTACAATCTGTACCGTATCCACTTCCCCGAGTTCCACATAGGAGAGGAAGGCCGAGTAGGGAATCTGTCTCGCCTGGGATTTATCGCTGAAAAAGAAGAACGAGGCGAAAAGAACCAATAAGGAAAGAAATACCGCCAAGGCCGCCCTATTGGCCTTGGGCGGTCCACCTTGAGGAAGTTCCGGACGCCGGGGGCTGCGATCCTGCTTGTTGTCGTCGGACATCTAAAAATAAGCTCCTTTAATACGTATGACAAAACTCCTACCCTTCAAGGGCCCGGAGTAATCCCTAAACTTATGTTGTCCATATCCGAGTCCCTCCAGGGAATCGGCGAGAACCGCGACGATGCCATTCCGGTCTTCCACCAGGGGCACGAACTCCCTATGCCTGCCCTCGATCCCCCAGTCCGTTAAAAGCTCGTCGATCCTCCGGTCTTTTCCGCCGGAGCGTATCTTATCCCCGGGTTTTCTGCTCCTGATCGCCAGGGGAAAACTGAAAGAACCTTCCGCCAAGGCTGAAACCGAAACGGCTTCGACACTGTCGTTTTTCTCTTCGGGCTTATCCCAGTAGCAATGGATTTCCATCGATCCGGCTCGGCGGACAGTTTCGTCTGCGACAAGGAAAAAATACCCGCCTTCTTTACGAAAATCAAGTATAGGGAGGATTTGTAACAGTTCGCCGCCGATTATCAGCCGGTACCGTAAAAGATCGCAGGCTTTGGCGCCAAAGGAGAGCGCGCGACAGGCTTCCCTCATGGCCCGATAGGAGAGCCGGCTCCTTCCCGTAAGCCGCCGCATGCACCGTGTTAACAGCCGTACGCGCAGGCTCTCGGGCAAACCGAGAAAAACCTTAAGCTCCATAGAGGCGGATCGCCCCGATTCGGAAAATCTGATCTTGCCATAGGCCTCGAGAAGGAGTCCGGCGAGGATTTCGCCATCCGCCGCCAGCCTGCCCGCGGTGGACTCAAGCCCCTTTCTCCATCCCGGGAACTCCCTGTCCAAGACGGGAACCAGGTACTTGCGAATTTTATTTCTCAGATATACCGGAGAGTCGTTGCTGGAGTCCTGGGACACCTTGAGCGCCTTCATCGACGCGTACGCTTCGATCGCGCTCCGCGGAATCGATAACAGCGGCCGGCAAAGCCGGACTGTGCCGCCGAGCCTGCGGCTGCCGAGCCTGCGGCTCTTGGGCATTCCCTTGAGACCCTCGAAACTCGAAGAACCGAGAAATCGTCCCAGCAGGGTTTCCAGTTGGTCGTCGGCGTTGTGGGCGGTGCAAACGATGCCGCACCCGTACTTCCTGGCCTCCCGGAGCAAAATCCCGTAGCGAAGCTCCCTGGCGGCCGCTTCTATGCCGATCCCCTTCCCTCTCGCCCGTTTTTCGATCGAACCGGGTTTGATGGTGGCTATTCGCAAAGGTAGTTTGAGCGCCCCGCAGTAGTCTCGAATGAGCTGTCGCTCCAAGGCTAGTTCTTTTTCGGGCCGAAGATTGTGGACCACATGGAGCACCCGAAGAGACGAAAGGCCAAGCCCGGCGAGGACGTTCAGGAGCACGGTGGAATCGATGCCCCCGGAATAGGCTACGAGTATCCCGCCTGCGAATCCTACCTCGGCGAGCTCCTTCGATATCGTCTCGTTGACGATCCGTACCATATCCGCGTCAGATTTCATTTTCACCGCTCCCGGCCCTTCCTTCGATAAAAAGGGCAGGTCCGCGGGATACTCCCGGAGACCTGCCCTTTTCGAAAAAAGTGGATAGCCCGCTCAGGCCTTGGCCTCGGCTTCCGGAGTCTCGGCGGATTGCGCCTCGGCGCCGGCCCCGGTCCCCGCTTCGGCAGCGACCTCGGCGACAGCTTCGACCTTCTCTTCCCTGGCGAATTTAACGATCGCGATGACCGTATCGGGGTTGGTAAGAACCTTCACATCCTTCATCTGGGCCAGATCGCGGACATGGAGAGCGTGGTTAGCCTCCAGACTGGAAACGTCCACCTCGATGCGCTCGGGCAGGACGGACGGATCGCATTCCACCTCGATATCATGGGCCGGGTTTTCGAGGACTCCGCCTTCCAGGACGCCCTTGGGGGTGCCTTTGAGAACCAGCCGCACATGGGCGTGGAGCTTTTTGCCTTCTTCCACTTCGAGAAAATCGATATGGAGGACGTTCTTGTCCACCGCGTGGCGCTGGTGTTCCTTGGCGAAAACATTCAGCTTCTTGCCCTCCACATCGAGGGTGATTATGGTACTCTCGGTGATACTCTTCAAAGCCCTTTCGTATTCGCTGGCGTAGACGAAAAGATTATTAGCCGCCTTGCCGGCCCCATAGACTACAGCGGGAATTTTCCCCGCTTTTCTGTTCTCGTTGAGATAGCCCTTGGTGGACTTCTTTCTATCGAAAGCTTGAAGTACAAAATGTTCCATCTGGAATCTCCTTACCACATTCGGCCATAACTGTGCCGTACTGGGACGGCAGGATTCGAACCTGCGAATACCGGGACCAAAACCCGGGGGCTTACCGCTTGCCGACGTCCCAAGAACGCGAGTGCAAACACAAGGTTGGATGCGTGTCGGATCAGTCGAACTCGGGGACCGTCTGGTCGTTTCCGGGAGCAGAGGCGTAGGCTGCGAGAATCTTTTCCTGAAGTCTCGTCCTGAAATCGGGACATATGGGATGCGCTATATCCTTATATTCCCCAGTATTCGTCCTTCTGCTAGGCATGGCGATGAAGACGCCGTTTTTCCCCTCGATGATCTTGACATTGTGCACCACGAAGCATTCATCGAAGGTGACGGTGACATACGCCTTCAATTTTCCTTCAGTCGGAACCTTGCGGATTCGGATGTCCGTAATTTCCATAGCAAGGACGCTCCTTTTGTGTACACAGCTACATGGGTTGATTCTAGCCTAGTCTAAGACTTGTTTCAAGCGGTTTTATTGCATGCAACCCCATGCCGTACAAGAGCTTTCCAGTCGCTCCCCCCACAGCAGCCTCCAGCAGCCGCTCTTTGGCTTCCAGGGCTTTTTCCGGGTTGTCGAAAAGTCCGTAAATAGAGGAACCCGATCCGCTTATGGAGACGAAGGCAGCCCCCGCGGAGCGTAAAAGCAAATCTAATCTCCCGTATGCCGGGTATTCTCTATAAAGCAGAGGGGCGAAATCGTTAACGAATCCCCAATCGGACAAGGGCTTTTCCAGTTCTTCGACGATTTCCCTTTTTTTCGCCTCCACAGCCCGGGCATCCCATTGGCATAGGTCCGCATACCCGCGCCGCCCCGCCCTATAGGAGTCCAGGGCGCCGTACGCCCAGGGGGTGGCTACGCCAAAAGACGGCTGGATGAGGAGAATCCCGAATTCCCGGGAAGACGGAAGCCTTTCGATCAGCTCCCCCCTGCCGTGGACCAGGGCCGTCCCGCCGTTGAAAAAAAAGGGCACATCCGAGCCGATGGAGAGACCGAGTTCCGCGATTTCCCCTGGGCCGAGGCCGGTGCTGAAGGCTTTATTCAATAGGACCAAAAGCGCGGCGGCATCGGCGGAGCCGCCCCCGAGCCCGGCTTTCGCCGGTATACCCTTATCGACCTCTATTCGAAGCCTTGCCCCGATGCCCAGGCCTCGCAGGAAAACCATGGCGGCCTTGTACAGGGTCGTCGCTTCCGGGGGGCAATCGAAATCGCCGACCACGACCACTTCGCCCTCCTTTCCGCCCCCGCCCCCCCGGGAAGTTCCACCCCTATCCCCGTCTTCCCACCAGCGCAGGACGATATGGTCGCTCAGCGATACACTCTGAAAAAGGCTCATGATGGGGTGATAGGAGTCGGAGGACCTGGGTCCTATACGAAGGCCAATATTTATTTTGGCGAAGGCCGTGGCGCCGAGTCTGTTGTCCATATCGGCCAAAATCTAACCCTGGGATTCCTTTCTGTCAAAGCCCCGGGACCGGATAAACGCTTATTGCCTACTTTTCACAAAAAAATATCGATACATAGTTGACAGATTCCGATATGCTCTTTAGATTTTCGTTGCCAGGACGCCTTGAAAGGACTTGACGCTCCTGAAGTTTCTTCGCATAGTTCGCAAAACGCTGTCGTGTTGAAGCAGAGGAAAGGGAGGATGCGACCATGACCCCCATTAATAGCGCTTCCGTATCCAAGGGTTCGGAATGTGAATTGGCTACATTGACAGGAATACAGCCATTGCAGGCTTCCGGCTTTGTGCTCAGAACCCCCGTTCATTTCGACGACGAATATGACGATGATTACGACGATTTCGACGAGGACGACGACGAGCTGGACGATGAGGATTTCGACGACGAGGATGACGAGTTCGACGACGACGATTTCGACGACGATTTCGACGATGACGACGAGGATTTCGACGACGAGGACGATGACGAGTTCAGCTACGACGACGATGTGGAGTACGACGATCTGGACGAATAAGCCATAGGCTCTTATATAACAAAAGGCCGTCCCTGGGGCGGCCTTTTATAATGTCCGACGGTTTTCCGTACGGAGGGGAAAACCCTCCGTATTTCACAGGGTATCTAATCACCTTCAAGCTTGCGTGGAGATTCCCGCGGATTCTCCAGCGCTGAGGCTGTAAACCTTTGCCTTGTACCAGAGCTTTTCCAGCTCGTAAAAGTTCCGGGCCTCCCTGCTCATTATGTGGACTACCACGTCGCCCATGTCCTGGAGGAGCCAGCTCTCGTCGTCGCTGGCCACCGGACGGTTAAGTGAAGAGATTTTCTCCGATTCCAAGTATTCTTCGACAAAACGCGAAAGGCCTCGCATATGCGTGATCGAACTCGAGCTGCCGAGGACGAAAAAATCCGTCCAACCGGCTATTTCGCGCAGATCCAGCACAAGCACATCCTGGGCTTTATGCTCGGCGAGAATCGAGGCTATCGCGAAGGCCAGCGATTGACTATTGGACACAGACCCTCCCATTAAAATCTTTTCCGAGAATAATCGTGTAATCAGCCTTGATCGAACCCTTGTATTCCGAGGCGTCCCCGAAATTGCCGCATTTTATCACCGCCCCGATGGAACTGAGGGCTTCCTTGTCCCCGTATCGATCGATAATTCTCGTGGACGCGTACTCGGTTTTATCGGCGTTGCCCACCGCCACCACGTCGTAGCCGAAACTTCCGAAAATCTCGGCGGTACGGGCCGCGAGGCCGCGTTCGGTGGTCCCGTTCAATATTTCCACGGTGTAAATCCTCCCGCCGCTTCCCGCGTTGCTCGAAACGCTCATGGCGTTGAGTGTCTGCTTCAGCATATCCCGGGCCAGTTCGCCATCGTAAAAGGGAAAGAACAGCTTTTCCTCTTCCACCACGCGATACGTGCCGGTAATTCGCTGCATGAGGATGGAATCGGCGTCGAGTTTGGCGATTTCCTGAAGCAGGCGCCGCTGAGCCTGGCGGCTGAAATTGCTTTCCAGGGTCCTGGTGAGTATCGCGGCGGTCTTATTGTTTTCAAGATAGTCGGAACTGTAGGCCAGCCTCTTGATCAGCGCCAGGGTCATCTTCTGCCGGCGGGCGAGAGCGTCGCCTTCGTTCTCCTGCTCTTCCTTGTAGCGAAGGAACTGAAGAACCTTTTCCCCGTCCAGGGTGACGGCGCCTCCGGGCAAACGCACAGGGGCTTCGCCTTCCTGGATTATCATCGAAGGGATAAAAAGCTGAAGTCCGTCGAGATAGTCGACAAAATCGCTCAATCCTGTCTCGTCGAAAAGGAGGTAGCCGTTGAGCGGAATATCCAGATAGCGGGAAACTTCGGTGGTAAAGCTTTTGGGGTTGTTCGCCTTATAGGTGTAGTCGATTCTGTCCATCCGCTTGATGGTGGTCAGAATGACCGCGGTATTGCCGGGTACGTCCAGAAGGGCAGCCTTTGCCTTGGAGGGATAGAAGGTGAGAAGCTGGGTGGATATCGGCTTTCCTTCTTGTTGGAATATCAGGAGGACGTTGATAGGTTGATCCGTTCGCAGCTGGGAGCTTAGACTTTCGGAGCGCAGCACTACGACGCCGACCACCAGGGCGACGAGGAACAGCGCGGCGATCAACCAGAGCAAAATATGACTTTTGTCGAACCGCAGCTTTCTCATTCGGAGGCTTTATCCATTGTTAGGGCATTGTATAAATCGATGCTGCTTTGGGCAATAGCGTAGCCTTTAGCGTTCAGCCATTTTATGGAAAGGCCGAGGGCTTTTCGGAGCAGCGTTTCCAGGCTGTCGTCCCGCAATGCTTCGGCCTCCCTGATGCCCGCGTACGCCCTCGTCGGCTCCATCTTGTCGGCGGCAAAAATTATCGCGGATAGTTTATCCATCCCCAGCGCCGCCTGGGAATGAAGACTCACCGCCATGAGGATAGCTTTATCGTCTATTCCCAGGGATTCGCGCAAATACACGGCCGCGGCGGGACCATGGATAATTTTATCGGCAAAGGCCTTTTCGGATTCCATTGTGGCGACCACGGCGGTCACCGCCTCCATCTCCGGATGGAGGGCGGCGCTGCGGGCAAGTTCCCATTGATACCCGATATCCCTGTCCTTCATCAGATCGTGCCCGAGCCCGGCCACTCTGGCCGCGAAAGAATCCACGGAAAAACGTCGGGCGAGGAATTCCGCTGTTTCGGCTACAAAGCGGCAATGCGCCTGCCTGGAAGGCTTGCACAAGTTTTCGAGTTCGGAAAGGAGTCGCTTTTCAATCTCTTCCATAGCCATACAGGGCATTTTTCTCTATCACTCCGCGGGCGCCTTCGGGTACGAGGTAGCGCCAGGCTCCCCCTTCTTGTATGAGGGTACGAATTTCCGTCGAGGATATGGGCAGTATTCTATTGTTCAGATAGCGGTGCGGATAGGCAAAGGGCAATTTCCGGGGGCTGGTTCTGCGAACGACTATCAGCTCGGCCTCCCTGGAAAGAAGATCGGCCTCCTTCCAAGAGGAAAAGCCGTCCAAAAGGTCGTCGCCTATGATTATGCAGGGCTTTTTCTCCACCAATCCCTGAAATTGAAGGATACGCAGGGAATCGATGGTATAGGAAATACCCGAGCGCTCCAGTTCGCAACGGCTGAGGCCGAAGCGCGGATCGGCGCCGATGCTGGCTTCGACCATGGCGGCGCGCAACTCGGGCCCAGGATCGTCCAGCGCCTTGTGGGGAGGGATGTTGGCCGGAAGAAAAAGAATTCTATCGCAGCCGGTAGCCAGAAGCACTTCCTCGGCCATGATGAGATGGCCTATGTGGATGGGGTTGAAACTGCCTCCGAACAGCGCCGTTCTCACCGCAGCACATCCTCGTCGGAAAGTTCGAAGGGATCGGAGCCGCTCAGGTCTTGATCGTCTTCCTCGAGGGAAGCCTCGATATTTGGCTCGGAAAGCTCGTTATTTCGGGAATCCGCTTCCGTTTTTTCAAGCTGCCGGAAAATCGCTTCCCTTAGTTCGGGCAGTCCATGGCCGGAAAAAACCGAAATACCCAGGACCTCCTCGGAAGGGTGCAGCGAGCGGAACTCCTGGTAACGCTCCATGGCTTCGGGCAAATCCAGCTTCGTGGCGACGAGCATTCTTTTTTTGGAAGCCAGCCGGGCTGAAAACGCCGAGAGTTCCTCCAGCAGCACAGCATAGGCTTCGCGCCAATTCTCCTCCGAAAGATCGACGAGAAAGACGAGAAAGGAGGTTCGGGCGATGTGTTTTAAAAACCGTATACCCAAGCCCACGCCTTCGTGAGCGCCCTCGATGATTCCGGGAATGTCGGCCAGGATAATATCCCGCTCGTGGATCGTAAGAACCCCCAGATTGGGTATCTTGGTAGTGAAAGGATAGCAGGCGATTTTGGGCCTGGCGTTGGTGAAGGCGTCCAGAAGGCTCGACTTGCCTGCGTTGGGAAAACCCACAAGGCCGACGTCGGCGATGAGGCTGAGTTCTACCCGCAGTCTGCGTTCCTCTCCCGCCTGCCCAGGCATGGCGAACCGGGGCGCCTGGTTGACCGAGGTCTTGAAATGGCTGTTTCCCCAGCCGCCTTTTCCGCCCTTGAGGAACAGCCATTGTTCCCCATCCCGGCCCGCCGAGTCCTGCGAATGCGCCGAGACTTTCCCGGGTCTGGAAAGACTGAAATCCCGCAGGACTTCCCCTGTCTCGGCGTCTTTGACGATAGTGCCGGGAGGAATCGGAATCACAACATCCTCTCCGTCCTTGCCGTGCATATTCCGACCCATGCCGGGCAGTCCGTTCTGGGCCTTGAAGGTCTGGCGGTAGCGCAGGTAGGAGAGGGTTCGCACATTATGCTTCACCACGAAAACGACATTTCCGCCCTTTCCGCCATCGCCGCCCGCGGGACCGCCCATGGGAACGTATTTTTCCCGTCGAAAGGCTATACAGCCATCGCCGCCCGAGCCAGAAGCGACGGTGATGGTCGCTTCATCGGCAAACTTGATCACCTGGTTTTCTCCATAAGTAAGCAGCTAAAAAATAACAGTCCCGCCCCTTCCAGGCAAGACATGAAAAAAGCCGCTCTGTTTTCGAGCGGCTTTGTGGGTCGTACTCTTTAGGTCAGTCTGCTAAGGCTGGACCTCAGGCTTGTTCCGCCGGAAAGGGCTCGACCTGGGCATATTTCTTGCCCCGGACTTCCTTGAAGGAAACCACTCCGTCGACAAGGGCGTAGAGAGTGTCGTCCTTGCCGATTCCCACGTTTTCGCCGGGATTTATTTTTGATCCCCGCTGCCTGACGATGATAGATCCGGCGCTTACCGCTTCGTTCGCGTATTTTTTTACCCCCAGGTATTGGGGTTGTGAATCTCGACCATTGACGCCTTTATGCGGCATTGTATTCCTCCCTTGGCTGTACGGCTTAGGCGCCGACGATTTCCTGGACGGTGACGAGGGTATAGCGCTGCCTATGTCCCTGGGTTCGTCTATAATCTTTCTTGGGTTTGTACTTGAACACGATCACCTTATCCGCCTTGAGCTCCGCGTCCACCGTCGCCGTGACGTTGGCGCCCTGCACATAGGGAGAGCCCACTTTTACGCCGGATTCGTCCGAAAGCAGCAGTACTTTGTCGAAGGAAAGGCTGGCGCCGGCTTCCTTTTCGATCCTGTCCACCCTGAGCTTGGCGCCCTTTTCGGCCCGATATTGTTTTCCGTTGATTTCCACAATTGCATACATCTTTGCTTCCTCGTCAATTAACCATACGTAGCGCGTTTTTATACACCGATACAAGAGAGACTGTCAACCGGTACCCGCTATCGGAGCCTATTACATTACTTCCAGGAATGGGATGCAGAGCAGGCTGCAGACCTGTTCCAGGGTCGATTTTACGGCCTTTACGAGGTCGAGGCGTCCTTGGGAAAGCTCCGGATCGGGATTGGAGAGCACCGGATTATCCCTATACCAGCCGGAAAAGCTTGAGGCAAGTTCGTGGGCGTAGGCGGCCATGATCGAAGGTTCTTTTACCCGCGCGGCGGCTTCCAGGGCGCTGGAATAGGAGGCCAGGCAACGCAGCAACGGCCAGTCCGATTCGTTGTTCAGCACCGCGGCACCCGCCGGGGAGACCCCGCCGGTTTCCCTTCGCCCCGCCAATTCGCCCTCCCCGCCTTTTCTCAGTATGGAACAGGCCCGGGCTCCCATGTATTGGATATAGGGGCCGGTATTCCCGGTAAAGGACAGGGATTGCTCGGGATCGTAGAGCATGTCCTTCGTGGGTGAGGTTTGCAGCAGGTAATAATGAAGAGCGCCCAAAGCCACCTTTTCGGCCACCGCCGCGGGGTCGCCGACCAAGGCGTCCCTGCCCTTGGCCTCGATTTCCTTCTGGGCCAACGCGGTCAACTCGTCGATAAGATCGTCGGCGTCGACCACCGTACCCTCCCTGGTCTTCATTCGGCCCGAAGGCAGGTTGACAAGGCCATAGGCCAGATGGAAAAGGTTTTTGGACCAGGAATAGCCCAAGCGGCGGAGTATCTCGAAAAGAGCCCTGAAATGGTAGTGTTGTTCGCTGGCGACCACATAGACAAGTTCGTCGAAGGGCCAGTCTTTGCTCCTCTGAATCGCCGTGCCGATGTCTTGGGTAATGTAAATACTCGTGCCATCCTTGCGGAGTAGCACCTTTCTATCCAGCCCCACATCTTCCAGGTCGGCCCATACAGAGCCGTCCCCGTCCCGGTAAAAGACTCCCCGGGAAAGACCTTCGAGCACTTCCTGCTTGCCCTTGGTATAGGTGAGGCTTTCGAAATAATAGTCGTCGAAACCAACGCCTTGGCGCGCATAGGTGGTCTTGATGCCTTCCACCGCCCATTGGTTCATTTTTTTCCAGAGGGCCAAGGTTTCGGCATCTCCCGATTCCCAGAGCCTGAGCAGTTCCTGGGCCTTTTCCTCGGCCCCGGGATCTTCCTTTTTGAGCTGATTGAAGAGCACGTAATACTTGCCGACGAAATGGTCGCTCTTGAGACCTTCATCCCCGGGGCTGCGCCCCCCGCCGTAGACCTGATAGGCGAGCATGGATTTGCAGATATGGATTCCCCGGTCGTTGATGAGGTTGACCTTCCTCACCTGGGCACCGGCGGCCTTGAGGATTCTGGACAGGGATTCGCCCAACACATTGTTGCGGAGATGTCCCAGGTGGAGCGGCTTGTTGGTGTTGGGGCAGGAGAATTCCACCATGACCTTCCTGCCGTTGAAAGGCAGATAGGTATTCCAGTCGCTTCTCGTCCCCCGGGCGAGGACCTCGCCTATGATGGAAAGCCTGTCGAGAAATATGTTGAGATAGGGGCCGACGGCTTTCGGCCTTCCGTACCGCAGGAGGGTCTCCCCTTTCGCGGCGAGCAGGCTCTCCATTTCGCCGGCGATGGCGGCCGGGCTTTTTTTAAACAGCTTCGCATAGCTGAACATGGGAAAGCCGATATCGCCCAGCTCGGGCTTGGGGGGGTATTCGGCCACCAGGGCTTCCATGTCGCCGACACCCGATTCCAGTCCCATTGAAGTCGCAAGGTTTGCGAGGGCCTTATAGGTCGCTTCTTTCCAAAGTCGTTTGATATCTGTCATGATTGAACGAACCTTTCCTTGACAATCGCTGTGGGGATACTACCCCGCAATCCACCGGACCTTCAAGCTCCCGGGCTTTCGAGGGCTTGCCGCAACAGGGCGAGAAAAGCCTCCTCGTCTATGATTTTCACCCCGAGGCTCCTCGCTTTCGTGTTTTTCGCCGAACCCGACGCCGGTTCGTTGGTGACCAGAAAATCCAGGTCCTTGGTTACCGAGCTTTTGGCGCTTCCCCCCAGATCGCGCACCCGTTTTTCCGCTTCCTGGCGTTTCATCCCGGACAGTTCGCCGGTAAAGCAAAAACTCTTTCCCCTTACCGGGCCGCCTCCCCCGGCCGGGCGCGGAGCCGGGGCCCTTATGCGTATGGCGCCGCTGTCCACCAGGGCTTTCATCTGGCCCTCCACGGCTCGCAGGGAGTTCCAGATGCTTTCGGCCATTATTTCGGCGATGCCGGGGATCCGCGCGAGGGCGACCTTGTCCACGGCCAGCAGGGCGTCAAGGCTGTCATACCCCGCGTTCACGATTTTGTCCGCGACCAGCAGCCCCACGCCTTCCAGATCGAAGCCGGCGATAAATTCCTGAAGACTTACTTCCCGGGCGGCATGGAGGTTTTTCAGCACTTTCTGGGCCGATATCCTGCCCATTCTCTCGATGCCTTCCAGCTCGTCCAGCCCGAGCGAATAGAGATCGGGAATCGTTTTTATCTTTCCGGAATCGTGGAGCCTCGCTATGAGAGCGGGACCGAACTCGCGGATATCCAGGACTCCCAACCATTTCTCCAACCGGTGCAGTTCTTTTTTGGGGCAAAGCTCGTTGGGACAATACAGCCTCGTGTCCTCGTCCACCAGCCTGCTTCCGCAGGTTTCGCAGGTCTCCGGCAAAGGGATTTCCTTCGCGTCGGAGGGGTTTTCCACCAAGGCTTCTATTTTGGGTATTATTTCCCCCCGTTTTGTCACGACCACCCTGGAACCTATTTTCAGTCCCATCTTCCGTATCATGCCGGGATTGTTCAGGTTGGCTCTTTGCACCGTGGTGCCAGCCAGCCTTACCGGTTCCACGATGCCTATGGGAGTGTAGGAAGCCCCTGTTTCGCTCCATTCCACGGCTATAAGCCCGGTTACCGCCTCCTCGGGATTGAATTTGAAGGCGATTTGCTTTTCGGGGCGCGTTTTTGCCGCATCCTCGACATCTATGGTTCTGTCCTTGACCACCAGGCCATCGATATCGAACTCAAGATTCGGCCGCAGTGCCATCACCTTCGCCCTGTAGTCGATCACTGCCTCGATGCTGTCGAAGAGTTCGGTATGGACCGTGAAAAATCCCATCTTTGAGAGCCAGCCTATCTTCTCCATCTCATCGCCGAAGGGAGAAACCGGGCTTCGGCTGCCTGCTTTACCGGAGGACATCGAAAAGAGTTCGCCGGAAGCGGGCAGGCTGCCAAGGGCATCGTAGCAGATAACGACGAGATCCTCGCTTCCAAGGCCGTCTTTTCGTTTCATGAGGCCATTGGCGGCGTTCCTGCAGTTAGCCTTGTCGGAGTACTTTTGCGCGTGCGTTTCCTTGGACATGAGTACCTCGCCCCTGACGGCGCCGGAAAACGCTTCCGGAAGCCTCAAGGGGATGCCTCTCATGCGGCGGGCATTTGGACCGATATCGTCGCCGATAGTCCCGTCGCCCCTTGTTACCGCCCGCAGGAACAATCCCTCCTGGTATTGCAGCTCGATGCTCGCTCCATCCAGCTTGTACTGAACAACGTAAGCCGAAAGATTCACCTTTTCCGCCCAGGTCTTGAAGCTCGCAGGATCGCTGGCTTTGGACTGACTCCCCATGGGCATGACGTGCCTGGCCTTGGGCCAGCCGTCGGCGAGATCCTCGCCCACCCGTCCCAGCAAGGGATTGTCGGGATCCAGATCCTCAAGCTCCGCCCAGAGGGCGTCAAACTCCTCGTCACTCAAGACCGGCTGCTTGTTGTAATAGAGATTCTGGTGAATTTTGATAGCCTTTTCCAGGGATTTTATTCTCTCGGCGGTGTTGTCCTCGGTGGGTTTCTGGGCCATGAAGTGATAATAGTAACTCCAAAGCGACCTGTCGATAGTGTCGCGAAGCTTGCTGAAGCGGGAATCCCGAATACCCGAAACAGCTTTTCCCGTTACGATCCCTCCCTCGGTTGCCAAAGGGCTTCCCAGGTTTTACAATATGACTTCATTCAAGAATACCCAGGCGGGCTACAGATGAGCTTTTTTGCAATCCAGGTCGTGTCTGGTCGGGAAGATGCCTACATCGAGTTTTTCTCTAAGCAGAGGCCGGACCAGGCGCTATACAATATAAAAAAAACGATTCGCTCCCGAAAAAAAGGAAAACCCACCCTGGTGACCAGCTGCCTTTTCCCGGGTTATTTGTTTTTCCAATATCACGAGGATGGGATTTCCCCGGAGCTGCTGAGCAATTTTCGAAAAACAAAGTACTTTATCCGCGTGCTTCCGGGGACCGATAACATAAAACCCCTAAGCGATCGGGACGCTTCGATCATCAGGCAGCTTGTGGCCTTCGGCGGCGAAATCGGGAGTTCCCTGGTCGCCTTCGACGAGAACAATCGCATCACGGTTATCCAGGGGCCCATGATGGGTATGGAAGGGAGGATCATCAAGGTGGATAGACGAAAAAAGCGGGCTAAAGTGCGGCTGGAGATGAACGATTCGCCTATCTCTTTCGATCTTTCCTTCGAAGTGCTCGAGTCTATCAAGGAGGAACAGCACGAACCCCGCTGATTATAAAGATATTCTGCCGCTTCTCGGCGATCTCGAACCGCCCGGAATGCTCTTCGCGTCGACCATACGCTCCCCCTTTCATCGGGGAAGGAACGCCAAGGTTGGCATCGACGCGCTGCCCAAGGGGTATTCCGCGATTTTGGCGGAGGATCTGCCCAGGCATTCCCTTTTTCCCTCTTTTAAGGATGGGATTCCGATCTTCGCCTCGGAACAGATTTCCTACCGCGGAGAGGCCCTCGGGCTTATTCTCGGCCCCGACCCTGGCTCCTGCGACGAGCTGGCCGCGACGGCCAGGGTGGAATGCGAGGAGGAGGAGCCGGAGCAGGAGTGGGAAAGCTTTTCCTCTTCCCAAATCGCTTATCATTACAGCGCCGAATACGGCGATCTGGAAAAAATGTTCGCCGCCTCGTCCACCGAGCTTAAAGAGGTCTATCGAAACGGCATTTTCGACCATCATTACAGCGAACCGATGGGCGCCCTATCCTTCTGGGACAAGGAAACGCTATCGGTTCACTGTGCCACTCAATGGCCCGACGACCTCCGCCGCCGCCTGTCCGGCGCTCTTTCGCTTTCCGAGGCGGATATCGTCGTTCATCCGACGGAAATGGGCCGGACGCTGGACGGCAGGCTCTGGTATCCCACGATCGTCGCGGCTCAGGCCGCGGCGGCTTCAAAGATAAGCGGCAAGCCTGTTCGCATTCTCTATACCCGGGAGGAGGATTTTCTCCATACCACAAAACAAGCCCGAAGCGCGGTGAGCATACGATCGGGCAGCGACGATCAAGGCCGTTTATTGGCCCTGGACATAGTCATTCTCATCAATATCGGCGCCTACAATCCTCTGGCCCCAGAGCTTGTCTACCAGGCCGCCTCGGCCATCACCGGCATTTATTTCTGCCCGGCCATCCGTATAGAAGCCTATGCCATTCGCAGCAATACCATTCCCCTGGGAGCCATGGGCAGCGTGGGGGCCACCCACGCGTTTTTCGCGATCGAAGCCCATATGAACAACCTGGCCCAGCGGTATTCGAAACATCCGGCGGAGATCAAGGCGCTTAATATACTCAAGAAAGGCCAATCCACCTTTGGCGCCCCCGGCCTGAGCGCCGACATTCCCCTGGACAGGATTCACAGGGAATTACAGCTGGTTTCCGATTACCCAAGAAAATACGCCAGCTATGAGCTTGTAAAAAAAAGAGACCCCGGATGCAGGGAGGGTATCGTTCGCGGAATAGCCCTTACCCTGGGGTATCAGACCGGTCGTTCCTTCTCGGAGCAATCCACTATGAATAGCTATTCCGTCGAGGCGACCCTGGACAGGGAGCTCAAACTCCTCATAAAAACCCAGGCGGCCATAGGTTCGGAAGCTTTGAAGACCATGTGGCGCAAGACCGCGGCGGAAATTCTTTCGATCCAGGAAGAGCACATACGGTTTCTCTTGCCGGAGAATACCCATAGCCTCCCATCCGGCCCCATGACCCTCTCCCGGGGCTCCACGGTCATTCAGCACCTGATAGAAAAAACCTGTCGAAGCATTCAGAAAAAGCGTTTCAGGGAAAGCCTGCCGCTCAGCGCCAAGGCGCGGACGAGGGCGCCCAAGGCTTCGTCGAGCCCCGAAGGTCTTTACCCCGGAGCCCAGCTTCTCGATTCGGCATCCTGGTGCGGCACGGCGGTGGAGGTCGAGATCGACGCGCTTACCGGTAGGCCTATTCCCCTGGCGGTATGGATGGTGATTGACGCCGGAAGAATTATTTCCATGCAGACGGCCTTGGCGTCGCTCAGGGCTTCGACCTTGAGCGCCCTCGCGCTCTGCACGGCCAACGATTTCGATCCAGCTTCGGCGGGGATCGACGATTATTTGGCCGATTTTAACCTGAGGATGAGGGATCTTCCCGATATCCATATACGGTTTATCGATCCTGATCGCAATGGAGCGGCCAAGGGTATCGGCGAGCTTCCGTTTGTAACCATCCCCGCGGCGTTCTATAGCGCCCTCACCCAGGCTCTCGGGCTCGATCCTCGCCAGTTGCCCCTCAAAGGAGGGGAAATCCTGAGGCTTTTGGAGGGATCATGATCATCGATGTCACTGTCAACGGCGTCCCCAGGCATTTAAAATCCAGAAGCGGAGATCGCCTTGTGGACATGCTGAGAAAAGAGCTTAAGCTTTTAAGCCTTAGTCCGGATTGCCTACAGGGGCGCTGCGGTAAATGCCTGGTTTTCATGGATGGCCGCATCGTGCATTCCTGCCTAGTCCCGGCATTCAAGGCGAGGGCGACGACTATTCTCACCTTCGAAGCCATCGCAAAAAATCCCGAGGTAAAGGATATAGAAAAAGCTTTTCAAATAACCCAAACCCAACCTTGCCCTTTTTGCCGAAGCGCCAAGATCATGGCGATTTTCGATCTGCTGTCCCGGATTCCCCTCCCCGGCGAGGAAGATATCCTGGAGGCCCTGGATATGGTATCCTGCCCCTGCAGCGATCCCCTAGGCCTTATACAGGCCGTCAAGCTCGCGGCGGAGCTTCGGAATAAGAGGAAATTCAGTCGTGAAGCTTAGCGAAGTGTTCTTTCCCCAGGATGTCGCCGAAATCCTCGAACTTCTCCGTAAAAACCCGGATATCCTTCTCCTGGCGGGAGGCAGCGCAATAGTCGGTTCCCAGGCTTCGAGAACGATCAGCCTTCCGGAGCAGGTGGCGTCGATCGCAAAGGTTCAGGAATTGCGAAAAACGGTGAGGACGGAACAGTTTCTCGAGATGGGCGCCTGCACAACCTTCACCGGTATCCTGAGCCTGGCGCCGACAAGTCTCCCCGAACCCCTCGGTTCCGTCATCAAGGCTATCGGGAACAGAGGGCTGCGCAACATTGCCACGATCGGCGGCAACCTATGCTGCGAAAATCGTTTTCTCGATCTCTGGCCCTTTCTCTCCTGCATGGAAGCCCAGGTTGAGTTCCGTTCTCCCTCGGGCAGCCGCTGGGCGAGCGTAGGACATCTCTGCGGAGAAGACAACAGACCACTGATTCCAAAGGCAAGCATCCTGAGTCGTGTCAGGATCCCCCTCTATAATTATGATTTTATATACTACCGAAAGTTGGGCAACTCCCTTTATCCTAGCTCCGATTCGGCGATGTTCGTTTGTATGGCGAATATAGCCAGGGACAAGGTGGAGGATTTTCGGCTGGTTTTTTCGGGCGACAAGGCTTTCAGGCTCAAAGATAAGGAAATGTCCATCTCCGGAAAAAAAACCTCGACGCCGCGAAGGGAGATTCGCGGCTTTGTCGCCGAGTATAAAAAAGCATTCGAAGAGATGGGGCTTTTCGACCCCAGACCCTTTACCGCTCTTTTGGAAGATGTCTTCGGGAGGTTGTTTCTTTGAGCGGTAGATTATTTCTCCTTCCTGCCCCCCTTGCCGCCTATTCTCCCGAGGCATGGAGCCCCGAGACGCTCGCTCTTCACTTGCCCGCCAAGGCGATCGGCCTCTACGCTTCCCTGGATTCCTTCATCGTCGAATCGGAACGCAGCGCTCTCCGCCTTTTATCCCGATTTAAGGATGCCCAGTCCCTGCGAAGCCTCAAGCTTCGCGTCCTGAACGAGCATAGCGGGGAATCCGAATTGCCTTCCTTGCTCGAAGACCTGGAACAGGGGATGGATTGCGGATTTTTATCGGAAGCCGGTATGCCCTGCATCGCCGACCCCGGCGCCGCCCTCGTGGCTTACGCAAGGGAAAAGGGAGTCAAGATCATACCGGTATCCGGGCCCTCCTCGATTCTGTTAGGGCTGGTGGCTTCGGGATTGGATGCCCAGCGTTTTGCTTTTTTAGGGTATTTGCCGCAGAACGGCGAAGAGCGCAGGGCCTATATCGCCCGGATGGCGACCGCCGTCCTCAAGGATGGAATGACCAGGGTGTGTATCGAGACACCTTACAGGAACAAAGCGCTCCTTAAAGATTTGATCGCGCTTTTGCCGGACAGTCTGTGGCTCTGTGTGGCCTCGGACCTCTGCGGAGCGGAGGAACGCGTTCTCAGCGCCCCGGCGGCGCAGTGGCGGAGATCGGGTTTGCCGGCCATTGGAAAAGTACCGGCGATATTTCTTTTCGGGAAAAGGGCGGGAATGCGGCCGCCGGACAGCCGTTAGGAAACAGATTGACAGGGGGGTCAGGCCAAGGAGGCGAGACGCTCCCGTATGAATTCGCTTTTCTCCCGCAGCCCGATGGCCTTCGCGTGCAATACGATGGCGTTCGCTTTTTTCGGATCAAGCCGCACTAGTCCATTGGATTCTCGGATCAAGCGCAAAAGTCTTTCCACCGAGATTTTGGAAACCTTGGAGAATTCCACCGTTACCGTACCCGCCCTCTCCTTGAGGCTGGAAACGGAAAGCCTTCTGCAAAGTATCCGTATCTCCGCCAAAGAAAGAAGGGACAGCAACTCGTCGGGAAGCGGCCCGAAACGTCCTTCCAATTCGACCTGGAGGCCGTCCAGCTCTTCCTGCGTATAAATGGAAGCGATTTTCTTGTATACTTCCATCTTGATCATAGGCATAAAGATGTAATCGTCGGGTATATAACCGGTATACTCCAACTCGAGATAGGGCTCTTCCTCCTGTATTTCGGTTCCCGACAAGGCGCTCACGGCATCATCCAGAAGCTTGAGGTAGAGATCGAAGCCCACGGCGTAGATATCCCCCGACTGTTCCCTGCCCAGCAAATTACCCGCGCCCCGTACCTCCAGATCTTTCATGGCGATTTTGAAGCCCGAGCCTAGTTCGGTAAAGTCCGAAATGATTTGCAGCCGCTTCATGGCTATCTCGCTCAAAGCCCGGCGGTCGGGATACAGAAGGTAGGCGTAGGCCTGTCGGTCCGAGCGCCCCACCCTTCCCCTGAGCTGGTAAAGCTGGGAAATGCCGTAAAAATCCGCCCGGTCGATGATAATTGTATTGACGTTGGGTATATCGATTCCATTCTCGATGATCGTGGTGGATATGAGAATATGGAAAGCTCCGTGGATAAAGCGGTGCATGATATCCTCAAGCTCCCCCGGATTCATTTGCCCATGGGCTGTCTCGGTAAGCGCTTCCGGGACCAGGCCGCGCAAAAAACTCTCCACCTCCGGAAGGTTTTCGATGCGGTTGTGCAGGTAGAAAATCTGCCCGCCCCGCTCCAATTCGTTATGGATAGCCCGGGCGACAACCTCGGGATTGAATTCCTCCACGTAGGTCTGAATAGGTTGACGTTGTTCCGGAGGGGTCTGAAGAATGGACATGTCCCGGATCTTCAACATGGACATGTGCAGGGTCCGGGGGATGGGGGTCGCGGTGAGGGTGAGACAGTCGATTCCCGCCTTCATTTCCTTGAGGCGCTCCTTGTCCTTGACCCCGAAGCGCTGTTCCTCGTCGATGACCAGGAGCCCGAGGTCCTTGAATCTGGCGTCTTTCTGCAAAATCCTATGGGTTCCGACAACCATGTCGACGCCGCCCGAGGAAAGTTCGGACAAAATTTTCCGCTGTTTTTTCTTCTCCACCAGTCTCGAGAGCATCTCAACCTTTATCGGATAATCCCTGAGGCGTTCCTGGAAGTTTTCGTAATGCTGCTCCGCCAGAATGGTGGTAGGCGCCAGGAAGGCCACCTGCTTCCCGGAAGCCATTGCCTTGAAACAAGCGCGCAGGGCCACCTCGGTCTTGCCGTAGCCCACATCGCCGCAGACGAGCCTGTCCATAGGCTTCGGCTGCTCCATGTCGCGTTTTATCTCATCCACGCAGCGAAGCTGATCCGGAGTTTCCTGGTGCGGAAAGGAAGCCTCGAATTCGGCTTGCCACTCCCCATCGGGCGGAAAAGCGAAGCCCTTGGCCGTTTTCCGCCTGGCGTAAATGCGAATAAGTCGTTCAGCCAAGGCTTCGACGGATTTTCTTACCTTGGTTTTCCGGCTTTCCCAGGATTTCGAACCCAGCTTGTCCATCCTGGGGGATTCGCCTTCGTTGCCTATGTAGCGCTGGACGAGGTTGGCCTGTTCTATGGGAACGAAGACGGTTTCGGCGTCGGCATACTCGATTTTAATGTAGTCCCGCTCGTTGCCCAGGACCCTCATGCGTTCGATGCTGGCGAAGCGTCCGATTCCGTAATTTATGTGCACCACGTAATCGCCGGGCGAAAGCTCGACGAAGCTGTCGATCACCGAACTGCGCGCCTGGCCCAGACTCTTGGGAACCCTTTTTCGGCGACCGAATATTTCACCTTCCTGAACTACCCTGAGCCTTACCCCGGGCATCGAAAAACCAGCGGAAAGGTCACCGGTGAAGATCTCGACCTCCGATTCAGGCAAGAGGCTTTTTATCCGTTCGGCCTGCACCCCCGAGGAAGCCACGATGCATGTCCTGAAGCCCAGGGCGTCGAAGTTAGCCAGGTCTTCCTTGAAATATCGCAGATTGCCGAAAAAAGATCTGGGCGGTTCCGACCCCATGTGCAACCTACCCGCCTGCAGGCTGTCTTTGAGGGCGAAACTGCTGATGAGTCTGGCCGCCTTTTCCCGTATGGCGGAGAAGGAAAGACAACATCGTTCCGGCGGAGGGACCGGCATTTCCCGCAAGGCCGGCCTGTACATCCCGGCATACTCCTTGCGCAGCGATTCGTCCTGGGCGTCCAGTCTTTCCCGGTTGAGCGCCAGGACGATCGTTGTGTCATTAAGGTATTCGACAACCGAATACATACGATCGAAGGCCAGGCCGTACCACGCTTCCTCGCCTTGATACTCACCTTCGAGAGCGAGGGCATTGCTAAGCCGCTCCATGCGGCCTGCGCAACCTGGAAGAGCTTCGGCCTTCTCCGACAAGGCCGAGACCATGGAAGGTTCCCAGATTATTTCCTTCAACGGCCGAATAAGGCATTCCCCCCGCTCCTGGAGGCCGGACTGGGTTTCCACATCGAAACGGGTGATTTTGGCGATTTTGTCGTAATTCAGGTGAATACGGAAGGCCAATTCGTCTCCGGGCATAAAAAGGTCGAGCACCTCGCCCCGCTGGGCGAATTCCCCCGGCAAGGCCACCCGGGGCACCCTGAGGTACCCGTAACTCGCCAGGATATCGGCGATTTCCCCTGGATCGGCGACGGAACCCCTTTTAAGCAGGCGAAGCTTTGAAGCGAAGTATTCCCTGGGGGGGACCGGGGTAACCAATGCCCGGTGGCTGGCCACCAAGACGGGCTGTTCGCCTGAACATAGCCCGGCCAGCACCGAAGCCCGATCGCCAAAGACCTTGGACCGAATCGCCGCTGGTCTATACGCCGCGGTTTTCCACCAGGGCAGGAGTCGGGAGCGGACTCCGAAAAACTCCAGATCCAGGCTGAAATCCTCAGCCTCGCGGTCGCTGGGCGTTACGATGAGCAAAGAGGCCGCCAGTCGCTTTGCCAGCTGCGCCGTCACCAGGGCGAGGAAGGCGGGTTCGGCTTCCTGCAGTTCCATAGGGTACCTGCCCGCCTGAATCTGTCGCTCAAGGGTTTTATACGCATCATGCCGCGGCAATATCTCTGTAAGTACTTGCGGTTCTCTTCTGTCCATCGTATTCTTTCCTAACCCAAACCTGTGGGCGAGCGGTGTTATCGACCGCGGTTTTCTGAGTATAATCTTCGTATCTTTTTTATTCCATCAGCGAGGCTCGAGAGAATAATGTTTGCCGTTATTTTATCCGAAGACGACGCCTTCTACCGCAGCGTCGCCCACCGATCCCGGCTTCATAACTATAGCGTCGCCCGCTATCGGGATCCGGTCAAACTAGCGGACAATCTCCCCGAACTGAGGCCAGAGCTGGTCGTGATCCGCGGCATCGACTTTCCGCTCCATTGGGAGATGCTCGCATCCCAGCTTTTATGCATGAAAAATCTCAGCGCCACCAGGATAGTCCTGTTTCTGCCGGAAAACCTCCGCCCCTCGCACGGATGGCCGAATGTGAACCTCCTCTTGGAACCCGCAGGGCGCGGTACAGGTTCGGCTCTTTCCGAAAAAACCTCCAAGGAGTTCTCGGCCCTCCTCTCCCCAGGTAGAACGACAGGGCGGGGGCATGATTCGGTCGGAGCATCCTCTTCATCCACTCCGGTCTCCGGCCTGGCCTCGTCCAGGCTGATGCGCGCCGCGGGCAAATCCTCATCCGCCAAGGTGAATAATTTATGATAGCAGCTTGCATATATTCAGCATATACGACATAGTTAATGTTGAAAACTAAAATAAGTAGGGATACTATGGACGACATGAAGGACGTTGTTACTTCGGCATGCAGAGAGGAACTTCTAGAACCGTTTTCAGCAAAGTTCAAAGCCGTCGGGCACCCCGTTCGCCTGAAGATTCTCTGCCTAATCGAACATCAGGATGTTCCCTGCGTGGGAGACCTCTGGCGCTGTCTCAACCAACCTCAGCCGGTTGTCAGCCAGCATCTGGCCATCCTCAAAAAGACGGGAATAGTTTCTTCCGAGGTTCACAAGACGAGAAGGGTGTATTCGATTATAGATCCCTTTATCAAGGAACTGATCAACTCCATTATCTGCAAAATCAATGAAGAGCCCCCGCTTTCGCAGGCCGAAAGTCGATAGCCGGAAAACAATCTAGCGTTTCGACCGCTCCTCGCTGATTAGTTCGTTCAAGGCTTCCTCGAAGACCTGATCCGCCAGGCCCATTCTTTCCCGGGCGACAATACCGCCCCTGCGGAATATCAACACCGAGTCACCCGCTCCAGTTATGCCCAGATCGGCCCTCCGGGCCTCGCCGGGTCCGTTGACCACGCAGCCCATGACGGCGATCTCCAAGGGTAGATCGATGGCGTACAGCCTGTCGCTCCATCGGTTCAAAAAGTCGTGGGTGTCGAAGGAGGCTCTGCCGCAACGCGGGCAGGATACGATCCGCACTCCCCTGGCGGTGGCGCCGGCGCAAGCCAGAATCTCCCGCGCGGCCAGGACTTCGGCTTCCATGGAATCGGAAAGCGACACCCTGAGGGTCGCGCCGATATGGTCTTTGAGCAGAGGAACGATGGCGGCGGTGTTGCGGACGACGCCGCTGATCAAGGGGCCGGCCTCGGTGACTCCAAGATGCAGAGGATGGGGGTATCGGGCGGCAAAAATCCTGTTGGCCCGCTCCACCTCCGCAGGATCGTTGAGCTTCATCGAGACGACAATATCTGAAAAGCCGAGTTCCTCGAAATAACCGATCTCCCGCTCCGCCGCTGTTACACAGGCTTGGGCGATATCCTCGGCGTCCCTGAGGTCCTCGGGCAGAGAACCGGAGTTAACTCCTATGCGCAGGGCTATGCCATGCTCCCTCGCCTTGGCCGCCACCTCCCTAACCTTCCAGCGAGCTCCGATATTGCCTGGGTTTATCCGTATCTTGGCGATCGGGTAATCCATGCATAGTAGGGCCAGACGCCAGTCGAAGTGGATATCGGCCACAAGGGGAAGGGGGCTTAGTCCGGAAAGGATTCCGAGGGCGCGCGCCTGGGTTTCGTCGGGCACGGCGAAGCGGAGCAGCTGACAGCCGATGGACTCGAGTCTGCGTATTTCGGCGACCAGCGATCCCAGGGCGGGTTCCGCTCCTGTTTCCAGAAGCGGCAGGGGAGATTTCCACATGGTTTGGATGGAAACCGGCCAATCCCCGCCCATGAACAGGGATCCGACCTTGACACTGCGCCGCTCTGGGCTCATTTGCCCGTCCGGAACCTAATGTCCGTACCTTCTCAGACCGCGCCGAAAAGGAAGGCGAGCACGAAGAGGGCTATGGTTTCACAAAGCCCCACGACGATAAGGTAGTTGGAATAGCCCTTGCCGGTTTCGGTAAAGGCGTCGCATCCCGCAGCCGCGGCCTTACCCTGGGCGTAGGCCGACATTCCTATCGCGAGCCCCCCGGCGATACCGGCGGCAAGCACGAAAAAGGGGTCGACCGTGGAAGCGATCATTCTGCTCATGAGAATGAAACCGTAGATGGTCTGAGTGAGGGGGGCTCCCGCAAAGGCGACCAAGAGAAAGGAAGCGGGCTTGTTGGTCATGTAGGAATGCTTCCAGGCTCCGATTGCCGCCTGGCCGGCGATACCGGCGCCGACCGCAGAACCTGTAGCCGCGAACCCCAGGGCGCAGGCCGCGCCGATCATGGCAAAATTCATACTCTCACTCCTGTGTATCAGTTTCTCCGGGAATTTCCCGTAAGGGGTCGTAGGCGTAGCCCGACCACTCCATCCCGAGATGACTGGAAAACTCCAGCATATTAAGCCGCACCCCATGCACGAGCACGGAGAGGACTGTCATGAGGAAATTGAGCCCGTGCCCGGCGAGGATCAGGCCGAGGGCGGCGACGAGGCCCACCACGAAAGCGATTATCCTGCCTGCGGGATCTCCGACGAGATTGGCCACCATTCCGTTGACGGTCTGGGAAATGGCCACACCCGCCAGGGAAACGGCCCAAAGGCGAATATACGACACTATATCGGCAAAAACGCTCACAGTCCCCAAGAAGGTTGGAATAATTCCCTTCACCCCCTCCAGAAGACTTGAGAAGAATTTACCGTTCCAGGCTCCAAAGGAGAGCACCGCCAGAAAACCTCCCCCGATCAAGCCCAGGGCAAGGCTTGTGAGGGGAAAACGCGAAGCGTCCACCACCAGGTTCAGCACCGCGTTGAACATGCCTATGACCAGGGCGAGGGAGCCCAGCTGGGCGATGAACTTGGGATTGGGGAAATCCCGCCTTATGTTCTTGATATGGGCAATACTCAACTGCAGGGCCCCGATTATAAAGCAAAAAATCTTTATGTTCGTGCCCGACCCGGGATTGTCGGCGGAAAAGGCGGGAATTATTCCCAATCTGAGAAAGCCCGGCAGGCTTTTTACCGGCAGGGCGAACCAGCTGCCGGTGAGCAGGCCCCAGAGCATGGTCGACGCGGAAAGAACAAAAAGAAGCCGCGTAAAGTCCGGGATCTTCCTCCCCCTGCGGCGGGCGGAAAGAGCGGCCAGGACGGCTCCCGCGAACATGAGGAAGCCGTAGCCGCCGTCGCCGAAAATCATGGCGAAGAAGAGGGAGAAGAAAACGAGAAAGGAGGGGGAGATATCGTATTCTCTATAGCCCGGCACGGTGCCGAGAAAGTCGAAAACGGGCTGGATGATCCGTATCGCAGGCGGATTCTCGATTTTCGTGGGAGGCAGCTCCTCAACCGATGGCTCGTCCAGCAAGAGGGCCCAACCGCGGGCGGAAGCCTCCGATCTGAGAAGATCAGCTTCCGAAGCGGGGACAAAACCGGAAAAATAGCAAAGTTCTTCCCGGGCTGGCATGCCCGAGCAAAGGCGCTCGATCGCGAGGGCGGCCTCAAGTCTTCGGATTTCCTTATCGATCGCCGGAAGTTCCGCCGTTTGGGAGGCGAGTTCGGCTTGAAGCTGCCCGACATCCCCCTCTCCGCGCTCTATTTCCTTTTTCAGCAATGATAAACGAATTTCAGGCTGGCGCAGTTCTTCCCAACCTTCGGGCAGCCCGGCTTCACCGATAACTATGCGGCGCAGTTTCTTTTTAGGTGCCGGAAGACTTATGTATTGCAAGGCCTCGTCGAAGTCGACCGACGTACCGACACTTCCCTCCGCCAGGCGCAGCCTCAGCCCCGAAGCGAGGAGGTTCTTGAACAATTCTGGATCGAAATCCCCCCAGGAGGCTATTCGCTCCGCTTCCTTGCGCCGGGCCGCGAGCCTGTCCTTTCGAGACTGGATTTCCGAGTGCCGTCTAACTATCTGATCTATGCGCAGGGCAATGGTTCCGTCGCCCGGAGCGGCGGGCTTTACCTTTTTATCCTTGCTGGAAACGAGTATCGATTTCGCCGCAGAGGCTTTTTTCAGCTCGGCTTCCAAGGCCGCGCAGCTTTCCCCCGAGGCCTGGAAACGCTCCACATGGGCTATACCCAGCTTTCGAAGTTGCAGGGGGGCTTTGAACCTATCCTTATTCAAAATGACAAGGACGAATTTCTTCATAGGAGCTATCATGCCTTCTGCTCCTCGACCTTGCGTTTGGACATTTTGCCCCGCACCACCTGGGCAGTCTGCTGGTCTCCCAGATAGATGCCGATTCGCTTGATCGCCATCCTGGTCTGGGGGATTTTTACCTTCTCGAAAAGATTGACCCGCTGGGTGGTGATTCTGAGTTCATTGCTCAGCAGGTCCCTTTCCCTTTGGACTACGCTGTGCTCGGCATGGACCGAGAGGATCCGCTTCATCGCATCGATGGCCTTGTCTATCCAGAGAGGCCGGAAGTAGCGGTCATAGTCCGCCACTTCGAACTCAAGCGCTTCAAAACTTGGTATAACGACGCCGGCGATATTGCTGTCCGAACTTTTCAGGGTTTTTATTCGAAGAAGGGGCTTCCCCTCCCCTCCCCTGAACTGCGATTCCTCGGCGAAGACCGCGATCCAGGGCGCCATCTCGGCCTCGAGGCTGAGGATGCTCGCCTTGAGTTGGGTCAGCCGGGCTTCCACAGCCCTGATCTCCATCTGCAGCTGCTGCTTTTTAAGTTGAAGCGTGGGCAGATAGCGGGTATACATCTTGAGGGAATCTTTAAGCTTTTTTTGCTCGTTTTTCGTAAGCTTTATCTTTGCCATTGCCTTATCTCCGACTCCCCCTCCCCATCTTACCCGGCGGCCGCTTCGGTTTAAACCATGCCCTTGGGCCAAAATTTCTGGATGAGCTCGCTTCTAAGCCCCGTTTCCCTGGGTTCGAAACAGGAGGCCAGGATTTTCCAACCCTCGTCCAGGGCTTTTTCCAAGGATATGTTGACCGAAAGGTCCATCATCTTCGATTCGAAGAGTTCGCCGTACTTCAAAAGTTTTCTGTCCCATGCCGACATCTGGAATCCCATGGATTTTTTCTCCAGGGTATCGCGATAGGAGGAGAAAAGCTTGATCATGCCGTCCATGATCGCCCGATGATCCTCCCGGGTCTTGCCGTTGACCAGCTGCTTGAGCCTGGACAGAGAGCCGAATGGTTCAATCCTGCCGCCGTGGAGATAGAACTGTCCCTCGGTGATGTATCCAGTGTTGTCAGGTATGGGATGAGTTACGTCGTCGCCGGGCATCGTGGTAACCGCCAGGGTGGTGATGGAACCGGCGCCGTCGAAATCCACGGCTTTTTCGTAGCGCGAAGCCAGTTGCGAGTAAAGATCGCCCGGATATCCACGGTTGGAGGGAACCTGTTCCTGGGTTATGGATATTTCTTTCAAGGCATCGGCAAAGTTGGTCATGTCCGTGAGGAGGACCAGTACGTTGCGACCCTTGAGGGCAAAGCGTTCGGCCACCGCCAGGGCGAGGTCGGGCACCTGGAGGCATTCCACAACGGGGTCGGCGGCGGTGTGGACGAACATGATCGTCTTCGCCAGGGAGCCCCCTTCTTCGAGGCTGTCCTTGAAGAAAAGGTAATCGTCGTACTTGAGCCCCATGCCGCCCAGGATTATCAGGTCCACTTCGGCCTGCATGGCTATCCTGGCCAAGAGCTGGTTATAGGGCTCGCCGGAGACGGAAAAAATGGGGAGTTTTTGGCTTTTCACCAGGGTGTTGAAAAGGTCGATCATAGGAATGCCGGTGCGGATCATCTCCCTCGGGATTATGCGCTTATAGGGATTGACCGAAGGACCTCCGATCGCTATAAGGTTGTCCGTAAGCCCGGGTCCTCCGTCCCTGGGGCTTCCTGCCCCGTCGAAAATCCTTCCCAGAAGGTTGTCAGAAAAGCTGACTTGCATGGGATGGCCCAGAAAGCGGACCTCGTCGCCGGTGGAAATGCCCCGGCTTCCGGCGAAAACCTGGAGATACACGAGTTCCTTGTCCAGGCGTATGGTCTCGGCGAGGGAGACGCCGTATCGGCTTGTCACTTCGGCCAGCTCGCCATAGGCCACGCCTTCGGCCCGGACGGAAATAACGTTGCCTACGATGGATTCGATATGGGAATAGAGCTTATTCATCCTTTACTCCAGCCTGAGCAGCATGTTTTTAGCCTCGGATCCGTAGCGGGGATTTCGAGCGGCCAGCGTTTCCCGGATTGTCTTTAGCGAGGACTGGTAGAGATCACCGTCTTCGGCCGCCCCGTTGAGGTCCAGGAAGGACTGCCGCAACTCGTAGAACCAGCCTCGAGCATCGTCCTTATCCTTAAGGGCGAGGTCGGCTCCCAGAATCTCCAGCACCAGATGGAACATGGATTTTTGTCTTTCCGGCGAGACCGATGCGTCCACAGGGTCGAAGGAGTTTTGCTGGAGATAGACGGCGTCGAGGAACTCACCCTTAAGATAGAGTATATAGTCTTCCAGGCTCGTACCTTCTTCCCCCACCACCTTCATCATAGCCTCGACCTCGGAACTTCGCTCGAGGAAGGAGTGGGCGTAGGCGACCACTTCCTTGGGCATGATGCCCGGGTATTTCGACCAGGAATCCAGGGGATGGATCGCGGGATATTTACGGGCGTCCGAACGTTCCCGGGAGAGTCCGTGGAAAGCTCCCACGACTTTCAGCGTCGCCTGGGTGACCGGCTCCTCGAAGTTTCCCCCGGCGGGAGAAACGGTGCCGCCGATGGTGACGGAACCGTATGAACCGTCGGCGAGCCGCACGATGCCCGCCCTCTCGTAGAAGGCGGCGATGACCGATTCGAGATAGGCCGGGAAGGCCTCCTCGCCGGGGATTTCCTCCAGGCGACCCGACATTTCGCGCATCGCCTGAGCCCAGCGACTGGTCGAATCGGCCAGCAGCAGCACATCGAGACCCATCTGCCTGTAATACTCGGCTATGGTAACCGCGGTGTACACCGAGGCTTCGCGGGAGGCGACGGGCATGCTGGAGGTGTTGCAGATTATGATCGTCCGCTCCATGAGCGACCGGCCCGTCCGGGGATCGCTGATCTGGGGGAATTCCTTGAGGGTTTCGACCACCTCTCCCGCCCTTTCTCCGCAGGCTGCCAAAATGACGATATCCACGTCGGCGTTTCGGCTCGTGACCTGCTGCAAGACGGTCTTGCCGGCGCCGAAGGGCCCCGGAATGCAATAGGTTCCTCCCTTGGCCACCGGAAAGAAGGTATCGATGATCCGGGTCTTGGTGACCATGGGCTGCTTGGGCTTCAGTCTTTCCACATAGCAGTCGACGGCCCGCTTTACAGGCCAGCTGAACATCATTCTCAGCTCCCGCTCAACTCCGCGCTGATCCCGCACGTGGGCTATCGCATCCTCGACGCCGTACTCGCCCGCAGGGACTATGTCCGCCAGTGTCCATTCGCCGAAGAAATCGAAGGGCAGCATAATCTTATGGGTAAAGTGAAGCTCGGGAACCGAGCCGATACAATCGCCCCGCCTGAGTATGTCGCCGGGCTTGGCCTGGGGGCTGAAGCTCCAGCGCTTGCTGCGGGACAGGGCCCGCAGATAGACCCCCGATTCCAGGAAAAAGCCCTTCTGCTCGGCAATTTCCGGCAGGGGATTCTGAAGTCCATCGTAGATCTGTCCGAGCAATCCCGGGCCGAGTTCCACCGAGAGCATCTCTTCGGAAAACTCCACTTCGTCGCCTATGCGAATACCCTTGGTGATTTCATATACCTGGGCCTGGGCTTCGCTGCCCTTGACCCTGATTATTTCGCTCTTAAGCCTTTTCCCCTTGGAAAGAACATAGACCACCTCGTTCATGGCCACATTTCCCTGAAAACCGATGGATACCATGTTCCCGTTCACCGCGACGACGCGGCCGCTCTTTTGGCTCATGCCCTTTCTCCCGAGGTATCGGTCGCGGCTTCCTGCTCCGCCGCGCCGAAAATTTCCGTATACAGGCGCCTATAGCTGTTCTTGCCCGCCTCGGCCGCAAGATTCTGAAGACGCTCGTTGATCATAAGTTTAATTCTATATGCTATAATAAAATCAAGATCGAACCCGCTCAGGGCGGACAGGCGCTCCACAGCCGCCCAACGCTCCTTTTCAAGGGAAAGCTCGGCCTTAAGCGGATCATCGACGGCAAAGCAGGTGGCTGCGGCCTTGACTGCCTCGTCGGACTGCCGGCCTTTCCTGATATAGGCATCTTCGTTTTTCCCGCTCCCCCGGGCTCTGAGCCTGGAAAGCTCGTTTTTAAACCCCCGCTCCCAAATCAGGAAAGATTCCAAAAAACCCGAGCGGATTTCGGCGGGTATTTCTCCCTGGAGATATCGAGGAACAGCTTCGGTCTCCAGGTAATCCTTCGGGTTCATCAGTCTTTTGCAGAAACCGAGGAAGTCTCCGCTGCCCAAGGGCGGCGGAGCGCCGAAAAGGAGGCCGGGAAGAGTGGATGCCAGGTACCAGTAACGGCTCACGAGTCCCTGCCCTCCTCAAGGGCGGCTTTAACGCATTCGCCGAGCCTAGCGTTGACCCTGGAGGCCAGGATTTCCGCCACAGCGTCGGCGGAAAAATCGTAACGAAGGGAGGAGCCTTCCACGGAGATATAAAAGCCCGCGTCCACGCCAGCGAAGGGCTTAAAGAGCACTTTTTTGCCCAATTCCGCGGAAAGCCGGGCGGCCAAGGCCGAATCCAGGGCTTTCAAGCTCTTTTCCGGCAAGAGCACGGAGAGATCCTTCTCGGTGCCTCTCGTCATCTGAACAAGGATGTCGGGCAGTATCTTCTCCAGAAAAGCGCTGGAGAAAAGTTCGTCGCTGCTCCGTTTTATGGCTTCCCGCATGAAAAGCTCGACCTTTTCCCGCAGCGCCAGAATACTGTCCCTGGATGCCTGGACGAGGGCGAGTCTGGAAGCGTTTTCCTGGGCTTCGATCTTGAGCTTGGTCGCCGCATCCAGTTCCGCAGCCTTGGCTTCGGCGGAGGCGACGATCGAATCGGCCTTAGTCTTTGCCTCATCCAGAATGGCCTGCGCTTCTTTTTTGGCCGTATCCACACCCTCGGTTTTTATCCTCTCGAGAAGCTCCTGAACCTGTAGTTCCATACGAACGCTATCCTTGTCTTGCGACTGTAGAATTTGGGATGGAAACGCTCACCGTCGGCTACGCGTATTCTTTATTAATAACATTTTATAAACCCGCTGCGGCTCGACGTCAATCCTGACGCGGGGCTTTAGGGAAGATTTCTCGGCGGGAGCCCTCGGCCAGCCTTGACTAAAGCCGGGCTATGATTGTATGAATTCCAGCAGCGCAAGCCGCTTTCAGCATCGTGCGGCAGGCTGCATCGCGATCGCGACCGTCGTATAACGGCTATTACCCCAGCCTTCCAAGCTGGAGACGTGGGTTCGACTCCCATCGGTCGCTTATCCTTAATCGATAGGTATTCCCCACCTAAGGCCGAGATCCTTCACGTTCAACAAAGAAAGAACCGGCACCCCCTCTTCCATCATCCTCGCCATGACACCCCGATCCGCCCCAAGATCGAAGGATCGAGGCGCGATGAACCCGCTGGAAAGCTCCAGGACCGCGCCCCCCTCGCCCATCGAGGCTTGGGTTCCCCCTATATTCACGTAGAGGGAGATACGTCGATTCTTAGCCCCGCTTTTATACAGGGCCAATCGTTCTTCCACCGACTCCCTGAACCCCTTCGTGCCGATCAACCGGGCGCCCAACGCGGCGGAGCTGTTTCTGGCTATCCGTTCGGCCGACTGTCTGCCCTCGGGTTGAAGATCGATACCAGCGTCGTCGGAACCGCCCAGGCTCACCCCCAGGGATACGCTGGAAAGCAGCCCCACACGGTCGAGCAGATATTCCATTTCAGGCCAGGTAAAACCTTCCTGATTCGCCCCGTAACTGGAAGCCGTCACGGATGAAACGGCCAGCACCTCAAGCCCCAAGGCCTGGGCCGCCGAGATCAGGGCGATATTCAAGCCGGGAAAGGACCCCGACATGCCCAAAGCGAGCAAGTCGCCTTTTTTCAGGCCGAAGCGCCAGAGTTCCCGCACCAGGGTGGAGGCCCAGGCGGGATTTTCGGCGCTTTTTTTGGCCGAAAGGCTTCCCAGGGTAGTCGTGAGAAAGTTGTACTCCTCTCCGATCACGCCCCGCGTACCCGGCATTATGGGGATTCCCGCGTCTGTTTTCGCTTTTTTTATCGTCTCTATCGCCCTCTCCATGGTCCGGCCCGCCTGGGCCGCGGCCTGGGAGATATCTTCCGGAACCTCGGCCTTGAAACCATAGGGGAGCTGCAGCCTGGCGGCGAGGATAACCAGGAGCGCCGTAATAACGAAAAATAATAAACGCAGGAAAAAGGTGTTTCGGAAAAACGAGCTTTTCCCTCCATCCGCGACGGCGCCGGATCGCGGCTTCGGTCTCTGCGGCCCCGGGATGAAATAGGATTTCGGGGGTTTATAGAGGTCCCTCATAATCCGGCGAACCCTAAGAGAACGAGGATGATCCTCACGATCGCCGCCCCGAGCAGGGAGACGAGACTTGTCCGGAGAATCCCTTCCGAGAGCATTCCCGAGGCCAGGAGGCCGGGGATGAGATGGCCTATGGGCTGGAACTCCAGCGTTATCCCCGGGAATAGCAGCAGCAATCTCTCGGACATCAGGGAAATCAAAAAGCCCGAAAGCAGACAAAGGGCGAAGCTTCTTCTTCCGTAGAGGATGAGAAGCTTGCCGAGAACGAACCGCACGAAAGCCCAGGTGAGAAAGGCCACGGCATAGGTGGATGCCAGGCGAATAGGGCGGTGAAGATAAAGCGCCAGATAACCGGGCACAATAAACCCGCCCGAAGGAAGACCGAGGATTTCGGTAAAAAATAGGTTGACCGTCAAGCCGAGCCCGATAGCCATATCCTGAATCATGTCTTCTCCCGCCTTTGGACTTAACGGCCCCCGTAGAGATCCACAGGCCAGCCCTTGGTATTGCCGCATAGCACAAGCGCCGGCGCCTTGCCCGGGTCTTCGGGACCGGGTAAGGCGATGCTTTTCAACTCAAGGGAGAGCCTAGGGCCCGGCACGAAGCGGATCGTATCACCTTCCCCATCGGTCGAAGCCGGACCAGGACCATCGCCATCTCCCCGACGCCCGGCCTTTCGCCAAAGCAATAGCCCCGGGTTCGCGCCAGTGACGATCAACTTCCCGGGCAGGCCCGCGGCCAGAAACGTGAGCAGGCGGGGAAGCCTGTCCTGTCTATTATTGTAGACAAACAAAAGTTCTCTATCATATCCAACCATGGTACGCACAAGCTCCAACAGCGATTCGGGATCGTTGGCCGCCGAGGCGTCGAGGGCCCGTATCCCCTCCCAGGGTTCAACGAAACGAGCCGCGCCGGGGTCGGGTTTTGCTTTCGCTATGCCCCGCAGGGCGATATCCCTCTCTACCCCGCAGAATTCCGCGACCGCGAGAGCTATGCCCGCGTTTTCAAGCCACCAGCGGGGAGCTTCGGCGTCGATCCGCCCAAAGCCCGGCCTTCCCTTTATGGTTTCCGGATCGAGGGCCCGAACAAGCACCAGCTTCGTTTGTCGCTCCATCGCCCTTGGCTCGAGGATTCCGGCGACCAGGGGATCGCTGGTGAAGAGTATTCCCTTTTTCGGGACTGTGTTGCCCAGGCTGCGGGTAATTTCCTCCAGGGACCCGCCCATTTCCTCCACATGATCGATACGGGCGTTTGTAATCACTCCTATGGTGGAAAGCAGGATTTTGTTTTCGGAAACCCACTGCAATTCCGGCTTTATCGCCATGCACTCCGCGACCAGGGCCCTGACACCCAGCTTTTTCCCAAGGACCAGGGCTGAGCACTGCTCTCGAATCGAGGGGCGGGCAAGCCGGCGAACAGGCTTTTCGCTTCCATCGGGCAGGATATAGCGGGCCGCCGTCCCCGTGGTTTTACCCAGGCAGGGGATACCCCCCTCGGCCAGGGCCGATCGGATAAGCCGGGTGACCGTGGATTTTCCCCTCGTTCCGTTTACGTGGATGCGTATAGGGACCGCTCGCCGGGCCTTGGCCGCCGAGAATCTTTCGATCGCCCCGATCCCAATCGCGAAGGACAGGGCCGAGGCGAGGACCGCCGCGGGGTTCATTCCAGGGGAGCTTTGAGCCAGGCTCCCAGGCCTGTTTCCAGGAGCTCGGCATAGCCGGGAAGGGCCGCGAATTCCAGAGGCCGGTCCGGATTGTTCAAGGTCCAGGAAAGGGCCAGCTCGGCGATACCCGCCAGATGCCGCCCCACCCTTTCTTCCAGCGGGTGGCCGTTTTCATCGTAGGGCACGTAGAGTCTGCCGAGTTTTTCGGCCCGCACGTACCAGGGATCGATGCCTGTCAAGACCAGGGCTTCGTCGGTCTTGCCCCTCAAGCGCCCCTGGGACGCGTTGGGCGTTTCCATGAGCACCGGCAAGGTGTCGGTGAAATCGCCCAGCTCGCGGTGGGTTAGTCCGCGCAGGTTCACCGGCGAAGGTTCCAGTCGAATGGCTATATCCTGCATCTCAAGCCCTATCACTGTTTCGGAGGCCAAGGGCATTGCGTTCGGATGGGCGACCATGGCCATGTTTACAGGATATTCGGGTGAGGCTTCGTGAAGGTCCACCGTGATCGTTATTCCCTCTTTTTTGATCAACTCGGTGATCCCATAACAGATTTTTTCCGTGAGCGTTCCGTCGGGCTTGCCGGGATAGCCTCGGTTCAAATTTCTCGTTTCGTTGCCGGAAAGGCTCTGCCCCGAGGACGCGTGAATATAAACATCCGGATCGGGCCACTGGTGGATGGGGTTTGTCGCTCTTGACCCATAACGGAAAAACCGGTTTCCGGCGGCTGTCTCGATGATAAAACCCTGGGGAGAGCCTTCCTGGGGATCGTTGTGGGTAAAGGCCGAATTGTTCGCCCGGGGAATGACATAAAGCGTGCCTGCCGCGGCCAGGGCGTTTTCGATCAGGAGAACGGCCGCCATGTATCCCGCCGGCTCGTTGGGATGGGTTCCTCCGAGGACGAGCATGGATGCGTCGCTCCCCTCATGCTGGCCGGTCCCGGCCCTCAGGATGTAGACCTCCGTATCGCCGGGCCCGTCCGCCAGGGCGGGAAACCAGTCCGAAAGCATACGTACTTCGCTGACGCCGGCTCCCTTGGCGATATATTCGCTCTTTCGCATAGACAGGAAGGAGGCGCCGGCGACGCCGGCGGCGGCAATGGCCAGGACGAGAAAAACAAAGGCGCTGATATGATGCTTTTTCATCGTCTTCCTCCTAGTTGATCAACAAGAGCCGCAGGACCAGAGGAACTATCACCATGGCCGCCGTCGCCTGGACGCTGGCTTTTTTCGCACTGAACAGGCACCACAGGCAGAGCCCTAGAACGGCGGCCAATATGCTCAGGTATATTATTTTCATAACCGGGGTCTCCTTACAGTATTCCGCGTATTTGTTTGGAGAAAATGATAAAAAGCAATGCCCAGGCGATTGTGACCAGGGAAGGGAGTATCAGTTTTTTCAGGGTCGAGGCATAGCCTTTCAGCCCAACCACCTGGGTGGCGAATATGGCCGACAGAGCGGTGGGCGGCATGAAATCGCCCAAGGAGCAGACCAGGGAGAGGGCCGCCGCGGTGATTATTTGATCCTGTTGCAGCAGGGCGAGCAGGAACGGCACGCCCAGCACGCTGGCGGAGCCGAAGGCCGATACCGCGCCGAAAAGAGGAATGGAAACGGCGATGGCCAGGTAGAGAAGCGCGGGAGGCACAGACAGGGCGTTGACGACGATAAATCCCCGGACGCCGGTGAGTGTCATGATTTGAATGAACATGCCGACGCCCACCAGTATTCCCAGTACCGGAAGCGCTTGATCGACGGCCTGCTTGGCCGCCCTTAGCACGTTGTAGCGCTTTCCGGTGAAAAAGGCGAGAACGGCGCCTATGGTAAAGATGAGAGGCATTCCCAGGTTGGAATATTTCGGGAACGCCCTGTCGGCCACCATGAGGATAAGTACCAAAAGAACGGGCGAGAAGAGCCGAAACGCCCCGTACCTATCCAGGACGGAACTGTCGAGAGAGGAAAGAACTTTCTTCATATCGGTATTCTTCACATACCGATAGCCGAACCAGAGCGCCGAAAGAATGGCCAGGGGCATTGTAAGCAGCAACAGGGGAATCTCGAAGCCCACGTAGGGCATGTCGATGCCGCCGCCGATGATCATCGCCGGTATGTTGACCGGGGGCGCGATCATGCCGAGTATGCCCGCCATGGCGATAAAGGCCGCCGCCTGGGCCCCCGGAATGCCCATCAGCGCAAGTATCGGGGCCACCACCGCGCCGGCGGTGAGGACCGCCGCGCTGGAGGAGCCGGTGATCATGCCGGGGAACATGGCGACCAGCATGAGAAGCACGACCAGCAAGGCGGGGGCTTTATAAAATCGCCGTATTACCGCCGTGGAGAGCGATTCGAGCCCTCCCGATTCCTTGAAAGCGTTCATGAAAATCATGGCGGTGGAAATGGTGAGAATAGTGTCCACATAGCCGAAACTGCCTTCGACCAAGTGGCGTATAGGTAGTCCCTCGCCGCCGGCCAGGGCCCCTGCGACGGCGGCGAGGAGCATGCTGACGGATACCGGCCACTTGAGGGCAAAGGATACGGCGGCGAAAACGCCAACCATGAGGATGAAAATCGATAATTCTGACACCCTGGGCTCCTGGCTCAAAATGGATTACCTGAATCGAGTGGCAAGCTTTCTGTCTGTGCGACCCGAGCTTAGAAAAAAGGGCGCCGCTCAGGCCAGCGGCACCCCGCGCAATTAAACTACAGAACTAGCCGAGCAAAGATCAATAGGCGGCCGCTTGGCCGTCCCTGCGGGGATCCGCCCCTCCATAGAGGATTCCCGCGTCGTAATCGTACAACACGGCGTGCACGCCACCGAAATAGGCGTCCCAATCGCCGCGCACCGTCACCGTGTGGCCCATTTTCTTGAGAGCCTCGTAGGCGTTGATGGAATACCTGCCCTCCAGGTTGATGGCGCCCGAAGCCATTTGAAAAACCCGGGGCGCGAGAATGGCGTCCTGTATGGGCATGCCGAAGTCGACCACGTTGGAGATGATCTGTGCCACGGTGGGGAATATCCTGGTGGCTCCCGGCGAACCGAGGGTCATGAATGACCTGCCTTGGGGATCGAGCACCAATGTGGGACTTATGCTTGAAAGCGGACGCTTGCCGGGCTGCACCGAGTTGACCGATCCGGGGCTGGGCACGAAGTCGTCCATCTCATCGTTCATGATGATACCCGTACCGGGGACCACTACCCCTGAACCGAAAAAGTAGTTGATGGTCTTGGTGATATTGACCATATTTCCGTCCTTGTCCATGACCGAAAGACTGGTCGTGGATCCGGACTCGTATTTGGAAGGATCTCCCGCGGCGCCGGCGGGCATCGGCTTGGTCTTATCGATTTTCGCGGCCAGGGTCTTGGCGTAGTCCTTGGAGGTCAGGCCTTCCAGAGGAACCTTTACGAAGTCGGTGTCGGCCATATATCTGGACCTGTCGGCGAAGGTCATCTTGAGAGTTTCGGCCCACAGATGGGCGTTGGCCGCGCTACCCTGCACCGAGGCGGCGACATCGAAATTCTCCATGATGTTCAACATCTGGACAAGATGAGTCCCGCCGGAGGATGCCGGAGGAACGGAGAGGACAGTGTAGCCGCGGTAGGTACCCTTGACGGGTTTTCGAATTTTTATCCGATAGTCGGCAAGGTCTTCCAAGGAGAGAATACCGCCCCGTTTTTGTACTTCGTTCACGATCGCTTGGGCGATCTCGCCCTTGTAAATCGCGTCTTCGCCGTAGATGCCGATCTTGGCCAGGGTGTTGGCCAGGTCGAGATTGACGAACCTGTCGCCCACCTCATAGGGCAGGCCCTGGTCGAGGTAGATTTTGCTCCCCTCCTCGTATTTGACCAGCTTTTCGTAATTGTCTTTTATTATCGTGGCCAGGTTCACCGTTACGGGAACGCCCTTCAATGCCCAGCTGATGGCGGGTTGGACGATGTCCATCCTGGAGAGCCTGCCCGAACCATAATGGTCAAAGGCATAGAGCAGACCTTTAACCTCGCCGGGCACGGCCACCGAAAGGCCGCCCTCATAGGTGGACTTGGGGATTACCTTGCCGTCGGCGCCCAGATACATGGTATCACGGGCGGCTTTGGGGGCGGATTCCCTGAAATCGACCACCACGGCTTCGGCCATGTCGGCCATCTTGATTATCATGAAGCCGCCGCCGCCAATGCCCGAGGCGTTCGGTTCGAGCACCCCCAGGGCGAAAGCGGTGGCGATCGCGGCGTCGACCGCGTTACCTCCCTTTTTGAGAATATCGACGCCAACCTGCGAAGCCTCGGGCTTGGCGGCGGCTACTACGCCGTTGGCCCCCTGGGCGCCTCTCCCGTACAGGTTCACCGGGGTTTGCGCGAAAGCCAGCGATAATCCCGAAACCAAAACCACGAAGATCATTACCGATTTCTTCACTCGAGCCTCCTTATAATCGACGCTACGCGTTGCAAAACGGTTTTTCCACTATGTTCCAGCTCTTTTTCACTGTCAAGCAAAACATTTCGGGATTGACAATTATATCGGCGTTATTCGTCTTCCGGTCCGGTCTCCAAACCATAGGTTTTTATCTTGTTCAACAGGGTCCTTCTGGTTATGCCAAGCTCATCGGCGGTCTTTTCCCTGTGATAAGAATTTCGCAACAAGGCCGCAGCGATAGCCTCCTTTTCCATTTCCTCCAGGCTCTTAACAAGCTTGGGCGATTCCCTCCGGAGACTGTCGGGTTTCGAGCCCTGCTCCCTTTCCGCCCAATCAACCTTTCCCCCCTTGAGAAACTCGAAGTCCCTGGCCCGGAGCGTATCGCTTTCGCTCAAGATACAGGCCCGCTCGATCGCATTCTCCAGTTCGCGCACGTTGCCGGGAAATTCATAGCGCATGAGAAAATGAATCGCCTCGTCCCCAAGCTCTACCGCCTTTCTTCCCATCGCCCCGGAAATTCTCGCGAGAAAGGCCCCGGCAAGAAGGGGTATATCCTCCGGTCTTTCCCTCAAAGGTGGAATTCGCACCCGAATCACATTTATTCTATAGTAAAGATCCTCCCGGAACCTCCCGTCCCGTACCTCCTTTTCCAGCGCCCTGTTTGTCGCTGCCACAAGCCTCACATCGATGGGGGTTCCCTTTAGGGAGCCAAGGCGCTGCACCTTGCGTTCCTGGATGACCCGCAACAATTTCACCTGGAGATGCAGGGGAAGCTCTGCGATCTCATCGAGAAAAAGCGTGCCCCCCTGGGCGCTTTCGAATAAGCCTTGTTTGCGGTTGTCCGCGCCGGTAAAAGCGCCTTTTTCGTATCCGAAAAGTTCGCTTTCCAGGAGCAGCTCGGGGAAGGCTCCCATATTTATCGGAACGAAGGGCCCTTCGCGCCGGGAATAACGATGGGAAAGCCTTGCCGCCACTTCCTTTCCGGTGCCGCTTTCGCCGGTGATGAGAATCGTAGCCCCCGAGGGGGAAGCCTTGGCGAGAATCTTGTCCACCTCCCGCATGGCAGGACTCTCGCCTATCATCTCGTCCTTCGTCTTGCCCGCCATTCCCGCGAGCACCGACAGGCGAAGCCGGCGATTCTCCACCGCCTTACGCACCTTGAGCAAAAGCTCGTCGGGATCGAAGGGCTTGACCAGATAATCGTAGGCCCCTTCCCTCATGGCCTCCACCGCGTCGCGGATATCGCCATGGGCCGATATCATTATCACAGGAATCTCCGGGCCCTCGTCCTTCACCCAGCGGAGAAGCTGCATGCCGTCCATGCCCGGCATGCGGAGATCCGAAACCAGGGCGTCGTAGGGTTTTTCCTCGAGCAGGCGCCTGGCCTGGCCTCCGTTGGACGCCAGGTCCGACTCGAGCCCCTCTGGTTGAAAGTAATCCTTGATCGACTCGGCCATCCTGGCTTCGTCATCGACGATCAGTATCCTCATTCGCCCGGCCTCCGCGGAAAAAATTCTTGAAATTACCGAATATTATTCTATACTAACAATATGATCGAAGCGGAAGAAGCACCCCGGCGCCACAAACCGAGCCAAGTGCGCGAGCCCCTGGTGGCCGGAATATTCTATCCTGCCTCAACCAAGGACCTTGATAATCGAATCATTGGCCTATTGGACAGGGTGGACGCCCTTCCCGGGCACTGCTCGGCGATCATAAGCCCCCACGGCAGCCTGGAGTACTCGGGAAGCATAGCGGCCAGGGCTTGGAAAGCTGCGGCCGCCAGGGAGATAGGAACGATAGTAATTCTCAGCCCCTCCCACCGCAGCTTCGAGAAGGGCGTCTTTCTGCCGCAACTCCACAGCTTCGCCCTGCCCACCGGGGAATTCCATGTCGACAGGGCTTTGGTAAAGGAGTTGGCGCACGCCAGCACGGAGATCCAGGTCAACGATATTCCGCATTTCGAGGAACACTCGATAGAGATGCAGCTGATTTTCGCCGCCCGGCTCTGTCCCTCCGCCTTGATTCTGCCGATCGTCATTAGTTCCTGCGAAGGGGAAAGCCTGGACAGCCTCCTGGCCAACCTCCACTTTTTCCTCGGCGATCGAATCGCCTCTACCCTCTTTGTCTTGACGAGCAATCTGGCGGTGGATGTCGATCCCGGCACATGCATCAGCAAAAGCGCGGGCATTCTGGAGGCTATCGGGCAAAAGGATACCAAGGCGTTGGAGGGTTTTTCCGAAGACAGCCTCTCCTTCTGCGGCGGCAAAATCATCAACGCCTACCTGAAAAGCTCCCTCTCCTCGGGCATGGACGCGTTGATCCTGGGCATGGGCAGCTCCGCCGCCTTTATCGAACCGGGGGATCCCGTGGTAGGGTACGGGGCTGTGGCGTTTTCCAGGTAAATCCGAGGCAGGGCCATGGAGTTGCGGTTATCCGAGGAAGAAAAGAAAACACTCTGCGCTATCGCCCGTCGATCCATAGAAAGCTGTTTCCGCCCGGCGGTTCCTCTGGAATTTTCCGGTCCATCCTATAGGGTCGGGGCATTTGTGACACTTCACCAACAAGGAAGACTCCGCGGATGCATCGGCAGAATGGCGAGCGACCTTCCCGTCGCCGAGACTGTCAGCCGGATGGCCAAGGCCGCGGCCTTCGACGACCCCCGCTTCGACGCGCTGACCGAGGAAGAGCTGGATTCGATCAGCATAGAAATCAGCCTGCTGGGACCAATGCGCAAGATCACAGACCCGGAGAAGCTCCTGGTAGGGCGCCATGGGGTATACATACACCATCAAGGCAGAACCGGGGTCCTCCTGCCCCAGGTGGCGGTGGAGTACGGCTGGGACCGATATACCTTTCTCGACCAGGTTTGCCACAAGGCGGGCCTTCCCCCCGGGACATGGAAGGACCGGAGGGCCGAACTCTATATATTCGAGGGATTGATCTTCGCCGAGATCAGGAAGGGGAATGGCTGAGAATCTTGCGGACTTTTTTGTACCAGAACAGTCTCAAGCGCTCCAGTGTCCTGAATAACCCGAACAACAGGGGCATGGCGGGGTAATCGACAGCCCCGACCCTATGGAGCAGCCTTCCCCCGAAGCCCGTCTTAAACAAATATAATCCCGCCATCGGATGTCCCGGATCTTTCGTGGGAGGAATGCCAAAGAAGTCGTAGGATAGGCAGCCCGCATCCTTGGCGGCCTGTATGGCCGCCCATTGAAGGGCGTAGGCCGGCATGAGATTGCGTTTTTCATTCGAAGAGGCGCCGTAGAGATAGGTTGCGGTGGCGCCCCAAAACAGGGTGATTATCGCCGCCAGGGCTTGGGACTCGTGACTGGCCACCCAGATGGCGATTTCGGGTTTTATATCGCTGTCGGAGCTTGAGGCTTCGGCGGCGGTGGCTAAAAGTCGTTCGTAGTACGCCAGGGGATGTATGGCGATACCGTCCCGGGAAGCGGTTTGCTCATAGAGTTCGTAGAATACGGGAAGCGCCTGCGCGCCCAGCCTCTCCACCCGAACTCCACGCTTCTCGGCCAGCCGTATGTTGTACCGCCACTTAGGTTTCATCGCCTCCAAAAGCCGGGCCTTTTCGGGCCTGAGGTCGAGAACAACCGTATCGGGCACCTGTACGGCGATTCCTTTTCTAAGCCGGGTTCCGGAGCGGAAAATCTCCTGGTCAGCGCAATCCCTCTGCAGTTCCCAGTCCAGATCAAAACGGACGAAAAGAATTTTGCCCTTTAATCGCGAGAGGATAGCCCGGGCCAGCTTTTCCAGGTAAACAGCCTTGCCGATCCCTTGCTCCGGAAGTCTGGGACCGTGGGGTATATAGGCGAAAGAGAGTCCGAGGGCCAAGGGCCTGACCAATACGACAAGGATGTCCTCATCGCCGGTCTTCTGGCTTAAATCGAAGCGATAGGCTTTCCAGCCGGTGCTGGCCTTGAATCGAGCCCAGAAGGGGCTTTGCATAAAGCTTTTGGGCCTTCGGTCGCCGGAAGAACGCGATCCGTTCCCGGCAGCCTCCCGACCCAGTTCGAGCCGGAGAAATCCAGCTCTGAGCAGAGGCTCCGATGATTCGGATTTTTCTCTTCCCATCATCCTATTTCGCCGTCGGTCACCTTTTCCAGGCCGAGGGCTCTTCCCGCGGCGAGAAGCCGGGCGGAGCCCGCATGGGCGAAGCCGAGCTTCGCGCTCAAGGGTATCGAAAAGAAGCTGTCGATGTCGATCTGCGCCTCCGGCGGGGCCAGGTCCCCGAAGCCCTCCGGCTTGACCAGGGTGCCAGGCTCTGCCCAGGGCGCCTGGAGAATCTCCACGACTTCCTTCCCCTCCCCGTCCGCGCTTTTTCCGGATGCCGCCAGCAGCATGCCCCTGGACTCCACCCCCCGCAGCGTGGCCGGCTTGAGATTGTCCACCAGCACGATGTGCTTGCCCAGCAGCTCTTCCTCCCGGTAAAAAGGCACGAGGCCGGAGACGATGACCCGCTCCTGCCCCGATCCGTCGTCCAAGGTTTCGATATAGAGCTTATCGGCCTTGGGATGACGTTCCACCTTGATTATCCTGGCCACCCTCAATGTGACCAGGCGGGCGCAACGCTCCTCCTGGGGCAGTCCGGCCAGGGGCAGCGGTTTTACCTCTTCCGCTTTTTTTTCTTTCCCCTCCTTTGCCGCCGCCTTGCCAGGAGCCGATTCCCCGGGCTTCGAAGCCTGCGTTTTCGCGTCCAGTGGTTTCGTTTCGGCCTTGTTCCTTTCGGCTCTCTCCTTCTGGGAACCCGAATAGCGTTCTCTCAGGGCGCTGATATGATCCTCTTCCAGTTTTTTAAAAAGGAGGCCGGTTCCCTGTACTTTTTCCAACCCCTCGCACCTGCCCAGGACCGACCAGTCCATTCCCTCCCGGCCGACGGCGAAGCCCAGTTGGGAGGCCAGCGTTTTCGCCGCCCCGGGCATGAAAGGCTGGATCATTATCGCCAGGTCCTTAAGGACATAGCAAAGGTCCGAGAGCAGCGAAGCCGCCTTGTCAGGATCGGAGGTTCTTGTTTTCCAGGGCTCGGCGTCCTGGAATCGTTTGTTGGCAAGGTCGGAAAGCTGGAACACCGCCCGCAAGGCGTCCCTGAGATCGGCCCGCTCCAGGCAGGAAGTGACAGTGCTTTCGATTTCTTTTGTCTTTTCCCAGAAGGCCTGGTCGGCCCGGCCCTGGGGGATTTTTCCGCCGTAGTAACGCGCCACGAAGCTGAGGGTTCTGTTGGCCAGGTTGCCCAGGTTGCCAATCAGTTCGCCGTTGACTTTTTCGTGGAAGTCCGCCCAGGTGAATGTGTAGTCCGATGTCTCCGGCCTGTTCCAGAAAATATAGAATCGCCAGATGTCGGCGGGGATGCCCGTTTCCATCACATCGGTTCCGAATACTCCTATGCCCTTGGATTTGGAGAATTTGCCGGCCTCGTAGTTGAGATACTCCGAGCTGGACATGTGATGGAGCATGGTCCAGTTCCGGCCTGTTCCCAGTTGGCTGGAGGGGAATATGACGGTGTGGAAGGGGATATTGTCCTTGCCGATGAATTGGAAAAGCTCCACCTCTTCGGGGTTCTGCCACCAGGACTTCCAATCGAAGCCCCGCTCGGCTCCGAGTCCGGCGGTCATGGATACGTAGCCGATACAGGCGTCGAACCAGACGTAGAACACCTTGTTTTCGAAGCCTTTCTTGGGCACCGGTATGCCCCATTTCAGATCCCTGGTGATCGCCCTGGGCTTGAGGCCGTCCCTGAGCCATGCCTGGGTCATTTGGATGGCGTTTTTAGCCCAGAATCCCTGGGCGCTGGCCTTTTCCAGCCAGGGCTCCAGCTTGGGTTTCAGCTTCGGGAGGTCGATGTATAGATGGGTGGTCTGCTTCAGGTGGGGAGTGGAGCCGCAGGTTGAGCACTGGGGATGCTTGAGTTCCGTCGGCTCCAGAAGTTTTCCGCAGTTTTCGCACTGGTCGCCCCTGGCTCCTTCGTAGCCGCAGGAGGGGCAGACACCGCGCACGTAGCGATCCGCCAGGAAGCGGCCGCAGCTGTCGCAATGAAGTTGCTCGATGGTCTGCTGCTGTATGTAGCCGTTTCTGTCCAGGTCCAGGAATATGGACTGGGTGATTTCGGTGTGCTCCGGCGCCGATGTGCGGCCGAACTTGTCGAAGGCGATGCCGAACCAGGCGTAGATATCCCTGTGCACGGCGAAGAAACGATCGCAGAGCTCCCTGGGGCTCAGGCCCTCCTCCAGCGCCTTTGTCTCGGTGGCGGTGCCGTATTCGTCGGTGCCGCAGATGTAGAGGGTGTCGTAGCCCTTGAGCCTGCAGAACCGGGCAAATACGTCGGCCGAGAGAACCTGGATGAGATTGCCGAGATGGGGGACGTTATTGACGTAGGGTAGCGCCGAAGTGATTAGTCTTCGTTTCATATCGTTGCACAATATCCGCGCCGTAAGGGGCTGTCAAGAATACGCTTAAGTGATAGTATTTCAGCGAAGATGGTCGTATCAATGCTAATGCTCATCCTGGAGCTTCCGGAGACCGAAACTATAAAGGACAAGCGACGGGTGTTGTCCGGCATTAAAAGCAGGCTGCAGCGGAAATTCCATTTATCCTGCGCCGAGGTCGATCTGCAGGATTCCCTCGGATTCGCCGAAATAGGCGCGGCCCTGGTGTCCAATTCGAGGACCTTCGGGGAAAAAGTCTTGAACGAGGCGGTGTTGTTCGTGGAAAACAGTTTTCCGGTGAACATCCACGAGGTGCAGATTCATTCTGAATTATATCAATAATGTTGCGAGGAGAGAGGATGAAGGATATACGGCGCAGGCTTTCGGTTGGATTGGCGATATTCGCGGCGGTGATCGTTTTGGCATCCTGCGTGGGAATGGACACGAAAGTCGAAATCTCCTCCAACGGTTCGGGTACGGTTTCAGCCGAATATCGGATATCCGAGGAACTGGTCGCCTTCGGCGAACTGGAAGCCAACAAGGAACTGCTGCCTATTCCCTTGAGCAGGGAAGATGTGGAAAAAAGCCTTTTGGGCTCCAAGGGTCTGAAATTGAAATCCTGGTCGAGCAAGAAATCGGGAAGCGACCTTCTCATCGCCACGGTGATCGAATTCAAGGACCTGGACGCCCTCATGTTCTACCTGGATCCCAGCGGTACGCTTGCCGTCCATAATTCGGACACCCAGGGGCAGGAAATTCGATTCTCCCTTGGAGATCGAATGCCTAAGCTCGATCCCGATATGAGGCTCCTGGCGGAAGAAGCCTTCGATCCCTATGCCTTCAGCTTCAGCATACAGCTCCCAAAGGCCCCTTTAAAAGCCGAATCGACGCACCCGGCGATAACGAAACGACAAGAAGGCAATACCGTTCACTTCGAAGGCCGGATGAGGGACGTCATCGCCTCGGAAACGGCTCCCGGCATGGTAATATCCTGGTAGCTTCGGGGATGTCGCCCCCACGGCGGCCCTTCCGTCCGGGTATTGACCGCCCTTTTTATTGTTCCTCATCGCTGTTCCCGGAAGCGTCCCGGGGAAGGAAGCGGGCTCTCACCAATTGACCTAAGCCCTTGCTGTCTATTTCCTGCATGACTCTTCTAGCCTTTTCCGACTTGCTCGGCCCCTCTTGAAAAAGGCTGGATTGAAAGGCGGAAAGAGGTTTTAAGCCCTGAAGGCTTATGCCAATCAAGCGTACAGGTCTGCGGCCATCCCAGTTTTCATCCAGCAAGCCAATCGCTCCTTCCAGAATTTCCCCGGCGGAGACGAAGGCTTCGTCCCTGCTGAACTGCCTATGGATGCAGCTGAAATCGGAAAACCTCAATTTGAGTCCCAGAGTGCAGGCGCTGTCTCCCCTGATCGTCCTGGCGGCGAGTTCGTCGGAGATCAATCGAAGCGCGTCGATAAGACGCTGCCTTTCCGATGTATCCCGCTCGAAGGTTCTCTCGCCGCTCATGGACGATCGTCTGGACTCGACATTGTATATCCCCGGATCCCTGCCAAGGGCCGCTTCGGACAAAAATCGAGCTGCGGCCCTGCCCAGCTTGACCTCCAGCAGGCTCAAAGGAAGGCCTTGAAGTTCGGCGACGCTGTGAATGCCCAGTCCGTTCAAAAGCGTCCTCGTTTTTTCCCCGGCCCCCCAGAGTTTTTCCAGGGGCAGTCGGGCCATGAAATCTTTTTCCCCGCCTTCGCGAACGATGCAGAGTCCGTCGGGTTTTCTCAAACCCGAAGCGATCTTCGCCACGTAGGAATTTATGCTCACCCCGATGGAGATCGTTAGTCCCGTCGCTTCACGGATTTTTTCTTTAATGCGCATCGCCGCGTTTTCCGGCTCGCCCCAAAGCCTTTCGGTCCCGGTCATATCCATCAAGGCTTCATCGATGGACAGTTGATGCAGATCGGGCGTGAAATCCTTTAATATGTCCATGATTTCTCTGGATATTTCCTCATAGCGCTGCATCCGCACGGGCAAATATACTCCCTGGGGACAGCGGCGATAGGCTTCGGAAATCGGCATGGCCGAATGCAGACCGAAGGCCCTGGCCTCGTAGGAACAGGTTGAAACAACCCCCCTGCGCCCCGGCGCCGCCCCGACGATGACAGGTTTTCCTTTGAGTTCGGGTCGGTCGATCTGCTCAACCGACGCGAAAAAAGCGTCGAGATCCACGTGAAATCGGCAGGGTCTCATAATTAACGAGGATGACGATTTTCCGCTTGTGAGTCAATCGCACAACGCCAGCGTCCTTTCTTGACATTAGTGACGCTTTTCATTAGTTTTCTGCGAAGTGATTTGGTTGCGCACCAACGGGGCATCGCCCTGACATTCCACTCCCCTACGGAGGATTCATTTAATGGCAAAAGCGAAATTCGTATTCGCCTTCGGTAACGGCGTCGCCGAGGGCGCCGGCATGAGCAAAGATATTTTAGGCGGGAAAGGCCAGGGGCTTATGGAGATGACCAGGATCGGTCTCCCCGTCCCCGCCGGTTTCACGATCAGCATACCCGCCTGCGAGGAATACTACAGGGCAAAACGCAAGCTTCCGAAAAACATCGTCGACGAGGTGAAAACCGCTGTCGTCAAGCTGCAGAAAATGACCGGCAAAAAGTTGGGCGACGCCAAGGATCCCCTTCTCGTTTCGGTTCGCTCCGGCGCCGCGCGCTCGATGCCCGGAATGCTCGAAACAATCCTCAACCTGGGCTTGAACGATGTCTCCGTCCAGGGGCTGGCCGACAAAACCGACAATCCCCGTTTCGCTTACGATTCCTACCGGCGCTTCATCCAGATGTATTCCACCACCGCCATGGGACTCTCCAAGGAACCCATGGAGGAAATGCTCTCGGAGATGAAGAAGAAGCTCGGGGTCAAGAACGACACCGAACTCAAGGCCGAGGATCTCAAGGAACTCTGCGCCGAGTTCAAGGCTTTCTATAAATCCAAGAAGGGAGAGGAATTCCCCCAGGATCCCATGCAGCAGCTCTGGGGAGCGATAGACGCGGTCTTCAACTCCTGGGAAGCCGAGAAATCGGTGACCTACAGGCGTGTCGAGAAAATCACCGACCTCAAGGGTACGGCGGTCAACGTGGTTCAGATGGTCTTCGGCAACAAGGGCGACAACTCCGGTACCGGCGTCTGCTTCACCAGGGATCCCAACTCGGGCAAGAACGAATTCTACGGCGACTGCCTGATCAACGCCCAGGGTGAGGATGTGGTGGCCGGCATCCGCACCCCCATGCGTCTTGTGGAATTGGCGACCAAGCTTCCCAAGGCCTATAAGCAGCTTCTCCAGGTACGGACGATACTGGAGAAGAACTTCAAGGAAATGCAGGATTTGGAATTCACCATCGAGGACGAGAAGCTCTACATGCTTCAGTGCCGCACCGGCAAGCGCCTGCCCGCCGCCGCATTCAAGATCGCGGTGGACATGGTCAAGGAAGGCCTCATCACCAAGGAAGAGGCTATTCAGCGCATAACGCCCGAACAGATCGAAGGTGTCTTCTACCCCATCATCGACGCGGCCGCCGTCGGCCCCGCCAAGCTCAAGGAATTGAAGCTCGCCTCCGGCATCGATGCCGTTCCCGGCGCGGCCGCCGGCAAACTGGTGTTCAACGCCGAGGATGCCGAAGCCATGGCCGCCAAGGGCGAAAAGGTTATTCTCATCCGCCGCGAAACCTCCCCCGAGGATGTCGGCGGCATGTTCGCCGCCCAGGGCATTCTCACCGCCACCGGCGGAAAGACTTCCCACGCCGCCGTCGTGGCCAGGGGCTGGGGCAAATGCTGCGTAGTCGGCTGCGAGGCCCTGGATATAGACGACAAAGCCAAACTCGTGAGGGTGGGCGGCAAGGTTCTCAAGCAGGGAGACGAGGTCACCATCAACGGCACGACCGGCGAGGTTTTCGCCACCGCCCTGCCCCTGACCAAGCCCGAACAGTCCAAGGAATTCAAAACCCTCCTTTCCTGGTGCGACAAGGTACGCAGCCTGAAGGTGCGCACCAACGCCGACACGCCCCAGGACGCGGCCAAGGCCGTAGAGTTGGGCGCCGAAGGCATTGGTCTCTGCAGGACCGAGCATATGTTCTTCAAGGACTTCAAGAACCCCGCCAACTCCGAGAAGCGCCAGCTGGCCATCCAGGAAATGATCATCGCCGACGATCTGGAGACCAGGGAAAAGGCCCTGGCCAAGCTCCTGCCCTTCCAGAGGGAAGATTTCATCGGCATCTTCGAGGCCATGAACGGCAAGCCCGTCACCATCAGGCTCATCGATCCCCCCTTGCACGAGTTCACCCCCAAGGACGACATCGGTGTCAACAAGCTCTCCAAGATAACCGGCAAGAGCCCTGAGTTCATCAGGATGCGCTGTGACCAGCTCCACGAATCCAACCCCATGCTGGGCCACAGAGGCTGCCGCCTGGCCATTACCTATCCCGAAATTCTCAATATGCAGGTGACGGCGATCATCGAAGCCGCGGTGGAATGCGACAAGAAAAAAATCAAGGTTCTGCCCGAAATCATGATCCCCCTGACCATCGACAAGAAGGAATTCCAGATCCTCGCCGATCAGGTCAGGGCCGTGGCCGATCCCATCATCGCCAAGGCCAAGTCCAAGGTGAAATACCTCGTGGGCACCATGATCGAAATTCCCCGGGCGGCGCTCCTCGCCGATCAGGTCGCCGAGGCCGCGGAGTTCTTCTCCTTCGGCACCAACGATCTCACCCAGATGACCCTTGGACTTTCCAGGGACGACGCCGGGCGCTTCCTTCCCGATTACGTCAAGGCCGAGAAGGAAGGCGGAAAGGCCATCTTCGCCCAGGACCCCTTCGTGTCCATCGATCAAATCGGCGTCGGAAAACTGGTGAAGCTGGGCATCGAGGGCGGCCGCTCTTCCAGGGCGAATCTCAAGGTCGGCATCTGCGGCGAACATGGCGGCGAGGCCAAGAGCGTCAAGTTCTGCCACTCCGTGGGCATGAACTATGTCTCCTGCTCGCCCTACAGGGTGCCCATAGCCCGACTGGCCGCCGCCCAGGCGGTTATCGAGGATTCAGAGACGAAGGCCGCGGCTAAAAAGCCTGTAAAGGCCGGCCCCAAGTCCGCGGCCAAGGCGAGCTCCAAGCGCGCTTCCAAAGTCGCGGCCGCTTCCGCCTCCAGAGGCAGGGGCAGGCCGGCGACCAGGGCTGTCAAAGAAACAGCCCTAAAGACCAGGAAGAATTCCGCCGCCAAGCTCGCCGCCAAGGCTGCGCCCAAGACCGCCGCGAAGAAGGTCGGTGCCGCCAAGAAGGCCGTCAAGGGGACAGCAGCCAAGTCCGTCAGGAAGCCGGTCAAAGCCGTCGCAAAACCCGCCCCCAAGGCCAAGGCAGCCCAAAAAGTGGTGGCTAAAACCGCGAAAGCCAAGGCTTCGCCGGCGAAATCACCCAGGTCGGCCAAGGCTGGCAAGGTCGTTCCCAAGGCGAAGCGCCCGGTGGGAAGGCCCAGAGGTTCTTCCAAGAAGAATGCCTAAATCTTAGGCGATAAAGAGTCTCAGGGCTTTTTATCGCCCCACGTGATACGAAAGCCCCGGGGCTCGGAAGCCCCGGGGCTTTTTAACTGACCTGACTCGGCGAGGCCGCCCCGGCCCTAGAATCGCTTTTCCGAATCCAGCAAAATGCTCACCGGCCCCTCCAGCGCCGCTTCGATATGCATGATCTGGCCGAAGGCCCCCTTTTCGCTGTGAATGCCTTGGGAGCGGAGATGGCGGACAAAACTTTCGTAGAGTTCCCGAGCCTCCTGATTGCCCGCCGCCTGATCGAAGGAGGGACGACGGCCCTTCCTGGCATCGGCGTAGAGGGTGAATTGCGAAATGACCAGCGCTTCAAGCCCCAGATCGAGGATGGACAGATTCATCTTTTCCTCCTCGTCCATGAAAATCCGTAAACCCGCTATCTTTTCCGCCATGGCGGAGGCCTGGGCTTCCCCATCCATCCTGCCTACGCCGAGGTAGACGATCAAACCCGGGCCTATTTTCCCCACCACTGTCCGTGTCCTTCCCTCGCCGATCGATACCGAGGCCGAGGAGACTCGCTGGACGATAGCCCGCATCAGCAGACGAGCCCCGTCGTCGCATAGGGGGCCCTCATCTGCTCGACCAATGTCGCAGGATCGGGGGAGGAGAAAAAGGCCGACCCCATGACAAGCACGTCGGGTCGCGCCTGCGCCGCCTGGGAAGCCGTGGAGGGACCGATGCCCCCATCCACAGAAATAAGAAAATCCGCCTTGAGCTCCGAACGAATGCGCCTGAGTTTTTTCACCTTTTCCAGACAGAACGGTAGCAGGTCCTGGCCTCCATAGCCTGGGTTGACGGTCATGACCAGGATCAGCTCGACGAAGGGCAGCAATTCCTCTATGACGGACACCGGCGTGGAGGGAACGATTGAAATGCCCGGTTTGCATCCGCGATTCCGGATCATCTGTATACAGCGATGGGCGTGAACGCAGGCCTCGGGATGAAAGGTGATGAAGTCCGCGCCGGCCTCGGCGAAGTCCTCGACCTGCCTTTCGGGCGCCTCCACCATGAGATGGGCGTCCAGGGGAAGCCTGGTGCGTTTTCGTATATCCTGAACCATTTTGGCGCCAAAGGTGATGGGCGGGACGAAATGGCCGTCCATGACGTCGAGATGGATCCAGTCCGCCCCGCTTTGCTCTATGAGACGCAAAGCGGAATCGATATCGGCGAAGTCGGCGGATAATACCGAAGGGGCGATGAGTGGTTCACGCATGAACCGATTTTACCATGGGGCACATGACCTGGGAAGCTTGCGCGCCCCCTTTCGCAAGCGCCCAAACTCCCAGGAAGCCTCTGGGAGCGGCACAGGGTATCGATTGACTTGGCCCTTCCCGATCGGGTAGTATGATTTATTACAGCGATACTCGGAATTGGATAAGCATGCAATATCAGGACCGCGTTTCATCCTTGCTCGCCTCAGGCTATGAGTGTCTCAAGAATGCCGACCTGGGCTCTGCATCCAAGGCTTTCGATCAGGCGATGCACGACGATTTCGACAACCCTGAGGTGCTTTTCGCGATGAAATGCGCCCAATTCTGGAACGGCATACTTAAGGAGCTGGGGGGCTTGGAAACCGCCCTCGGCAAGGGAGATCGAATTGTCGCGCGGTGGAAATCCTTTCAGGATTTTTTGTCGAGAATCCCCGGGGATTTCGAAAAAGCGCTCTACGCTTTCAAGCGCCTCGCCTTCGGCCTGGCATTGGATTTTTACCTTTCGGTTCCCGACGAGGTGAAAACATCCCTGGGCGCGGAATTCGATTTTCGCCTCGGAAGATGCCGTAAAGCCTTGGGCGACTACGAGACGGCGCTGCAGCACCTCGAAAGGGCGGCGAAATTCAAGAAGGACGATGCGCGCTACATGGCTGAGCTTGCGGATTGCCAGGCCTTGTCCGGCGAGCAGCGAATTTCGAAAACCCTTTTTAGGGAGGCTTTTTTTATCGCTCCCGACAAGATTGACCTGGAGCTTTTGGAGTCCGACATGATCAGAAAATTGATTCAGCGGACGGAAGAGAGTCGAAAAGAGCTTAAGGAGCTCGCGGAATGGATCCCCGTTTACGGGGAGCTTTCCGGCCTTTTCGGTCTTCCGCGGGAGCTCACTCCTTCGGAGCGTTCGCGGCTTACCTCCTCGATGTTCCAGTTGGAAAACGATATCCGGGAGAACCCTTCCCTGGAACAAAGCCTTAAGCCAAGGCTATTGAATAGGTACTTTTGGTTGCTGCGGCATTATGAGGCCACCGGCGCCGAACAGGCCAAGTTGGAGAAGACGTTACAGAAAATCCGGCTGCTCGATGAGAACATCTTCAAGCAGTATGAATCTTAGTGAGGAGAACGCTATGGCAGATACCCAGCTCGTCGACAAAGTACTTCAGATGCTCAATGAGGAAAAATGGACGAGGACGACGCTTCAAAATTATTCCCTGAGCAGTCTCAAGGAGCTGGACCTCGTCATCGACGAGGCCGAGGCGGCCGGTCTGTTCGACGAACTTCACACCATCTGCAGTGAACAGCTTTCCCATACCAAGAACAGCGTGATCGCCCTGTATATCGCAGGCATGATATCCCTTCGCAAGCAGCCTTCCGACGAATCCTACCTAAGTCAACTCATGGATCTTTTCGCGGAAGGCAAACGCGGCAATATCGTCGAATACATCTGCCTCCGCATTCTCGACTACGGCGAGAATAAAATCGCCCTTACCCGCCTGGCGGAATGCTACGAAGGCGAGGAAAAAGCCGAGCAGCGCTTCGCCGTATGGGAGCGATTGGTAAAAATCGACTATGAGGAAGCGGACATCGTCAAACTCATCGCCGAGCGCAAGGACAGACAGGGAGAACGGGAAGCGGCTATCGATTATTATAAAAAGGCTCTTCTTCGTTATATCAACAAAGGGCTGCCCACCAATGTGCGGGAACTCTGGCTCAAGCTTGTCGATTACTGCCCAGAGGACATCGACTTCTTCTTCCACGTTCAGAAAAAAATCGCCTCCCAGGTGTCGCCCGACAAGGCCGCGATGCTCTTGATGGATCTTTACAATCATTATAAGGCCAAAAAGGAATGGAATACGGCCTTGGATATTCTAAAGATCGTCATAGATTACGACGAAAAAAACCCCGCCATGCGCAAGGAGCTTATCGAGTGCTATTCCGGCAAGTACGCCGAGCATTCACGGCTTCAGGATTATCTCAAAATGTCCAATATCGCCCAATCCTACAGGTCGCTCCACGAGGCGATGGACGATTTCGAAAAACATATCGTCTTCGACGTTGGTAATTTCGTTTTCCACAGAACCTGGAATATCGGTCGTATCGCCAGCGTCAAGGGCGACGAGGTCACCATAGATTTCGCCAAATCCCGGGGCCATAAAATGTCCCTAAAAATGGCCATCGACAGCCTCATGCCCCTCGCCAGGGACCACATCTGGGTTCTCAAAGCCATCTGGCCCAAGGAGAAACTGCGGGAAAAGGTCAAGTCGGACCTCGTTTGGACGCTCAAGACAATCATCAAGAGCTTCAACAACTCCGCCGATTTCAAGCGGATCAAGGCCGAGCTGGTGCCTTCCGTACTGAGCGCCAGCGAATGGAACGGGTGGAGCGCCAAGGCCAAGGACAAGCTCAAAACGGACGCGTCCTTCGGCAACGCCGAGAATGACATCTCCACTTTTATCGTCCGCGACAGACCCTTATCCTTCGAGGAAAAGGTATATATCCAGTTCAAGGCCGAAAAGGGATTTTTTGCCAGAGTGGCCTATTTCCGGGATTATCTTGAGTCGAACGACTTCGACTCGGAATATTTCACGGAAATGTTCGGTTATTTCACCAGCTTCCTCAAATCTTATCAGAGCGTGGACGAGCACGTAATCGCCTCCTATTTGCTGCTCAAGGAATTCACCGGAAAAAACAAGCGTTTTCAGCTTCCCACCACGCTTCAGTTCGCCCAACTTTTTCAAGAGGTAACAAACCCGCTGGAAGTCTATCTCAGCATCAAAGACAGCGATTTGCGAAATTCCTATATTCAGCATATAAAGAATTTCGTAAGCAATTGGCCCGAATTTTTCCTGAAGCTTCTTCCTTACGCCCGCTCCAAGTGGATGCTGGATGCTCTCAAAAACGCCGGGCATTCGGATAAGCTCAAGCGCATGGCCATGGAAATCGTGGAAAACTACAAGGACTATCGCGAAGCCTTTATTTGGCTGGTCAAGGATCTACGCGAAGAGCCCTGGTTCGCCGAGCTCGGCATCGTATACGAAAAAATCCTGCTCACCCTTCTCCACATTCTCGATATCACCTACAAGGAAATCGACAATCACAAGAACACGACGGAGAACCGCAAGATCAATAAGCTGGTGGAGAACATCTTGTTCAAGGACAAGGTGCTCGAAACCTTCCTCCTGGATACGAACATCGAGACCACCGAGCGGGTGTACGCCCTGTTGATGGATATCAAGGAAGTGGATCCGGCGATCAAGCTGGCGATCAAGCGCAAGATTTCCGAGAAATACCCATCCTTGCGCTTCTTTGGCGAAGAGGAAAAACTCACGGTCTCCCGCGGGCTGATGGTGACGGCGGCGAAGTACACGGAAAAACAAAAACTCCTGGAAACTATCATGGAGGTTGATGTCCCCCAGAACCAGAAGGAAATTTCCTTCGCCCTTTCCCTGGGAGACCTGCGGGAAAACGCCGAGTACAAGGCGGCCAAGGAAAAACAGGACGAGCTGAACGCCAGGGTGGGCAAGCTCAAGAACGAGCTGGAACGGGCCCAGATTTTCGATACCTCGACGATCAGCACATCCAAGATTTCTTTCGGTACCGCGGTTTCGCTCTTCAACGAACTGAACGGAGAGGTTGAACGTTATACGATTCTCGGCCCCTGGGAGTCCGATCCGGCGAAGAATATCATTTCCTACCTATCGCCCCTGGGCAAGAAACTCTTCGGGCACAAGACGGGCGAGCATTTGAGCTTTACGATCCACGACAGGAAGTTCCAGTACCGGATCGATTCGATCGAAGCCGCGAAAATTTGAAATCGCATAATGCATAAAAAGGCCGTCCGGACGGACGGCCTTTTCAATATTCGATTTTGCGTATTCCGCTGAGTCGCTGGGACCAGTAACTTTCATGCAAGCCGGAAATGATGACTCCCTTTCTCGGTCCATCGGAGGCGGCGTGGATAAAGGAATTCTCGCTCAAGGCTATCCCTACGTGGAAAATTTTGCCCGCTTCGGCGAAAACAAGGATATCCCCGGGCTCGATGAGGGACTGCCTCGTGCCCAGCAGCGCGAAACCCTCGCTTGTCCGGGGGAATGGTCCTTTAGAGGGCAGCGTCAAATTCAGAACCGCCCTGACAAAGCCCGAGCAGTCCACCCCTTCCCGGCTCTCCCCTCCCAGCCGGTAGGGAACGGCCTGCCAACTCAAGGCTTCGGCGATAAGCATTATCCCGGCCACGCGTTCGGGTTCCAGGCTTTTGACCCAGACAGGAGGAGCGATACCCTCTCCAGGCTCCACGGCGAACCCATTCAACAACCTCGTATCGTACAGAGCCGGCGGCTTTTCCACCGAGCTTCGCGCCTGGGCAAGCGGAGACCGGCCCTGGGCTAATATGGCCCAGGCTAAGAGAAAAAACGAAGCCCGGGCCCTAAAGCGCGCCTTCAGCATCGATGGAGCCCTCGTAACGGTCCAGGAAGGCCTTTTTATATTCGGAGAAGCGGTTTTGGAGGATGGAGAATCGTATATCCCTGATCATGCGGGCGAGGAAATGAAGATTGTGTTGGGTCGCCAACATGGAGTAGAGAATTTCACCGTTGCGGTAAAGATGCCGCAGATAGGCCCGTGAGTAGTTGGAGCAAACCGGGCATGGGCATTCGGGGTCTATGGGGGAGAAATCGTCTTCATAGGCCGCTTTTTTTATGCTGATCTGTCCGCGGGCCGTGAAGAGAAGCCCGTTTCGGGCGGTGCGGGTCGGATATACGCAGTCGAATATATCGATACCGTTTTCCACCGCCTCGAGAATGTAGTCCGGCGTCCCAATACCCATGAGATAGCGCGGCTTTAGCTCCGGAAGAAATCCCGCGCTGTGTCCCAGGTACTCGATGAAGATATCCTTCGGCTCTCCAACCGAAAGCCCTCCGATGGCGATGCCTGGGAGATCGAGCTCCGCTATGCGTTCCGCGCTCTCCTTCCGAAGATCCTTATAGAAATTGCCCTGCACTATGCCGAAGAGCGAGCCTTGATAGCCCTTTTCCTCCCGCAGGACCCGCCAGCGGGCCTTGGCTCTACGCGCCCAGTCGTGGGTGATGAGCATGTATTTTTTCGCCTTTTTCTCATCCTCGCCCCAGGCCGAGCATACGTCCAATTGCATTTGGATATCGGAATTGAAGGCCTCCTGGATATCCACCACATCCTCGGGACGTAAAAAATGCTCCGATCCATCGATATGGGAGCGGAATTTAAAGCCTTCGGGACTTATTTTCCGCAGCGCGGAGAGGGAGAATATCTGGAAACCGCCGGAATCGGTGAGAAAATTGCCCCTCCAACCGGAAAAACCGTGGAGACCGCCGGCCCTCCGGATCAGTTCATGGCCCGGACGAAGGTAGAGATGATAGGTATTGGCGAGCACAATCTGAAATCCCATGGATCGCAGATCCTCGACCCGAGCCGCTTTGACCGTGGCGTTCGTGCCTACGGGCATGAAGGCGGGAGTCCGGACCTCTCCGTGGGGGAGCAAAAGACGCCCCGCCCTGGCTCTCGAGCCCGAGTCCCTATGTTCCTGGACGAATATTTCCGTATACGCCATCGATACTCCTTAAAAGTTGGAACCCGGGGTAGCCCCGGGGGCTCGGGCTCGCGCCGGCCGCGCCCCCCGGGCCCGCAGCAGCTCGGTCCGCCCGTTCTATGTCCGCGCCCGCAAAAAGCCCAGGGCCGCTATGAGGGAAAAGGCGGCGCTTATAGTCCAAATTCCGAACTCCGGAGAAACCCAGCCGGTCCTGGACGCCAGCGATCCCAGCATCTGGGCGACATAATATACCGTGGCTGAGGAAAGGCTGAACAGGAGGCTCATGAGCAAGGAGTTTTTCCTGAAAAGGCCGGCGAAGCTCAGGGACAGTCCGTATACGATGAGAGGAGTGAGAAGGAAGGAATATCGTTTGTTGAGTTCCGTTCTCGCCTCAGCCGCAGGAAGCCCGGAAGCCTCCAGGGAACGGATGTAGTCTAAAAGCTCGGGACTCCTCAAATGCTCGGGTTTTTCCCTAACCAGGCCGAAACTGGCCGGTTCGGTCTTCAGTCCGGGGTTTGTGTATTCCTTTTCCAGTTTAAGGCTCCAGAGGCCTTCCTCATCCACCGTATACACCCGCGCCAGGGGGAAAAACCATGCGCCCTGCCTCCACTGGGCATTGGGGGCCAGGAGCCGAAAGCGGGGTTTCCCCAATTCATCCCGGCCTACGATATCCACATCGGAAAGCAGCCCGGCGCCCGGATCGAAGCGACCTACCTTGTAGACCAAGGCTCCCGCATCGTCCATTATGGTGATATCGGAGGACAGGAGGCTTCGGCCGGTCTGGGCGGTCATCTCCGAATACAGTCGATCCTTGGCAAGCAAGGCGGGAATTGCGATTCGTTCCTTGGCGAAAAAAACCGAAATCGACAGAAACAACGAAAAGATCAGCACCGACCTGCTCAGGCTATGAACGCTTATACCGGAACCCCAGATAACCATGAGTTCGCCGTCGGCATGCATTTCGGCGAGGCAGAGGGTTATCGCGAAGAGGTAGGCGACCGGAAGCAGCTCCACGGCATAACCCGGAACCCCCGACAAGAGCCAGCGCAGTATCCCGGCAAGGGGCGCTTCAAGCGCCAAAAGTCTCCAAATGGATGTGAATAATTCCGCCAGGAGGAGCAGGCCTACGAGAAAGGCTTCGGCGCCCAGGAAGCGGGAGATCACGCTCCCCAAGAGCTGCCTTCGCAGCAGCCGCGGAGGAGAAGTGCTCCAGACCTTGCTCCCCGCCCTCCCCGCTTTCGAACGAGTCATACTATTCTTCTGTTTCCCCGCTTGCGCAAAAACCAGAGCAGCGCAGCCATAGAGAGCACAAGGGCGTTGGGCGCCCACATCGCCAGGCCGGGGGCGATTTCGCTTCGCAACCCCAGGGTCTGGCCAGCGAAAAGGAGACCCCAGTACAAGGTCGAGAGAATCAGCGCAACGCCGAACCCCGCGGTTCGTCCGGAGCGCTTGGTTCCCAAGCCCAGGGGAAAGGCGAGTAAGGAGAAAAAAAATCCCGCCGCAGGGATCGCGAATTTTTTATTATACTCCAGTTCGTAGAGCTGCAAGGATCGATCCTTCGGCCGGATCGATAAAGCCTGGTCCAAAGAAGACAGACCGCGGGCAAGGCTGCTTTCCGAGGTCTTTTTATTTCCATCGCTCCCATTCCGAGGCGCAGAAATCGAGCTTTCGCGTTGATACCGAGAGAGGAGCTCGCTCCGGGCCGTCGATCCCTGACGCTGGGCATCGTCGATTCTGCGTTGCAGGCTGCCGCGTTTCTTTTCTATGGCGAGGGAGAGTTCCTTCGTGCTCAACTCGTAAGGGCCCGAGCTCGAATACCCGATGATGGGCTCCCGCAGGGTAAAGCGATAAAGCAGTGTTTCGGCGCTGGAAACGACGAATCCCCCCCCCTCTTCCCCCTTGGTCCGGTGCTCCATCACATCGGTCATGGAAATGAGCGCAGCGCTGTTTTCATCGTCGAGGGAAAGACTGGCGGTGGCCGCCGAAATAAAGGATTGCCGGGAATCCTTCGCCGCTTCAAAGAGGAGGATATTTCCTATTTCCTCGCCTTTTTTTTCACCCGTCACGACCACAAGATCCTTGTAGCGCTTTACCGAGAAGGGAGCCAGTTCGATGGACGCAGAAGCCTGAACGAGATCGGCGTACACCTTCTTAAAGCTTCTCGCTCCCCGGGGAAGAAGGTAGTCGTTGGCCGCGAAGGAAAGAAGGGAAACCGCCAGTCCGAGAACCAGAAAGGGGGTATAGAGGGTTTTGGGGGATATGCCGAGGGAGGAAAAGGCGAGAATCTCATTGTCGCTATTGAGTCGCGCGGAGGTCATAAGGGCTCCGGCCAGCGCCGAAAAGGGAAAGGCGATGGCGACCACCGAAGGCAGCGAATACAGCAGAAGCAGGAGCGTCTGGGCCAGCGGGGCGTTTTTGGCCAGTATGTCCTCGGCCAGAAGCAGTATTTGGTTTACGAAAAATACCACAAAGAAGAAAAGGAAGGAAATTCCCAGCGAAAGGAGAAACTCGCCGGCTATATAGCGAAGGACGGTGAGAGGGATCCCATGGCTGCCACCTGCGATTTTATCGGATGCCACGGAAAAACTCCTTTCTAACAGGGTTTTGAAATTGGCTCATACTCCTGTCGAGCCAAATCCGCCCTCCCCCCTTGCGCTTCCGGCGATGATATCCACGGGTTCGAAATCCGCTCTTACGCAGGAGGAAATCACCAATTGGGCGATTCTGTCCCCATCTTCGATGCGAACCGCCTCCGAGCCGAGGTTGATCAGAATAACCCTGATTTCGCCCCGGTAATCGGAGTCTATTGTGCCAGGGCTGTTGAGGCAGGTCAAACCCTTTTCCAGGGCGAGGCCTGAACGGGGTCTGACCTGGGCTTCGTAGCCCTCGGGCAGTTCTATACGCAGCCCCGTGGGGACAGCCCGCCGTTCCATGGGCTTAAGCCATAGGGTCGCGTCCAGGCGAGCCCTAAGATCGGCGCCCGCCGAACCTGGAGTCTTGTACTCCGGCAGGCGGGCGCCATCACCGAGCAATGTCGGAATCGTTACAGCCATTATCGTCTTCGGAAAGAGTCCCTCCGATCATCGGAGCGACGAGGTTCCCTGTCCCGGGGGGGTCTGTCCCTGGGACGATCGTCCCTGCTCGAGGGAGGCAGCTGGCCGTTTTCGTCCAGGGCGTCCAGCATGGCCAGGTTCAGCCTGCCCATGTGGTCGATCTCCATGAGTTTGACCTTGACCACGTCCCCTTCCTTGACCAGGTCGGTAACCCTTTCCACCCTGGTCTTGGAGAGCTTGGAAATATGGACCAGGCCTTCCTTGCCGGGCATTATTTCCACGAAGGCGCCGAACTCCATGATGCGCTTGACCGGCCCCTCGTAGATCCTGCCCACCTCGGGCTCCTCCACGAGGCTCAAAACCGCGTCCCTGGCGTCGTAGGCCGATTTCTGGTTCTTGCCGTAGATAGTGACGTTGCCTTCCTCGTCCACGTTGATCTGGACGTCGAACTTTTCGCACATACCCTTGATGTTCTTGCCCGCGGGCCCGATGACCGCGCCGATCTTCTCCTGATCCACCCTGGCGGTGACTACCTTGGGGGCGTATTCGGAAATATCGCCGGCGGGGACGGCGATGGTGTTCTCCATGATCCCGAGGATGTGGAGCCTTCCCCTTCTGGCCTGCTCCAGGGCCTTTGCCAGGATCTCGGTGCTGACGCTGGAAATCTTGATGTCCATCTGGAAGCCGGTTATGCCATCCTTGGTTCCGGCCACCTTGAAGTCCATGTCGCCCAGGTGATCCTCGTCGCCCAGGATGTCCGAGAGGACGGCGAAACGTTTTTCATCGGTGATGAGGCCCATGGCGATGCCCGCCACGGGCTTTTTCACGGGAACGCCGGCCTGCATGAGGGAGAGGGATGATGCGCAGACCGTGGCCATGGAGGAGGAGCCATTGGACTCCAGAACCTCGGATACAACCCGGATGGTATAGGGGAATTTTTCCTTAGGCGGAAGCATGGATTCCACCGCGCGGCGGGCCAGGCTTCCATGGCCTATCTCCCGGCGTCCGGTGCCCAGGCGGCCCACTTCGCCCACCGAATAGGGGGGGAAGTTGTAGTGGAGCATGAAGCGCTCGCGCCGGTCGCCTTCGATGTCATCGAATATCTGCTCGTCGAAGACCGTGCCCAGGGTGGTGATGGCCAGGGCCTGGGTCTCGCCCCTGGTAAATAACGCCGAACCGTGGGTCCTGGGAAGTATGCCCACTTCGCAGGTGATGGGTCTGATATCCTCGAGCCCGCGGCCGTCCACTCTCAAGCCCTTGTCCAGGATTCCGTCCCTCAAAATATGGTACTGGAGATCCTCCATGAGAGCCAGGAAGAGACGCTTTTGCGTCTCGTCGGCCAACTGGGCGGCGAAGGCGGCTTCGGTTTCGGCGATGGCCGCCCGAACCGCCTGACCCCGTTCCTGCTTGATCTTGGTAAAGAGAGCCTTGGAAAGGCGTTCGAAGGCGAAGCCGCGGATCGCCTCTTCGTTCTCCAGCCTGACCTTCAGGGGCGCCAGAGGAAGCTTTTCCTTGCCCGCCAGGCGCCGCAGCTCCTCGATGGCGGCGCAGATGTCCGCTATGGGCTGTCTCGCGCACTCGATGGCGCCGATCATCTCGGCTTCGGTCGCTTCTTTGGAGCCTCCCTCGACCATGGTGATCCCGGCCTTTGTGCCGGCCACCACGATTTCCAGACTCGCGGCCTCGCTCTGCTCAAAGCTCGGATTGACCAGGTATTTCCCGTCCACCAGCGCCACCCTTACCGCGGCGATGGGACCTGCGAAGGGGATGTCGGAGATATGGACCGCGGCGCTGGCGGCGTTCACCGCCACGATGTCCGGGGGATTGATCTGGTCGGTGGAGATGACGGTGGGCACGACCTGGATCTCCCTGCCGAAGGATTTGTCGAAGAGGGGGCGCATGGGTCTGTCGATGATCCTGGAAATCAGGATTTCCTTGTCCTTGGGCCTGGTCTCCCGTTTGATGAAGCCACCGGGAATCTTGCCCGCGGCATAGTATTTTTCGTTGTATTCGACGGTGAGGGGCACGAAATCCAGGCCCTCGGTGACCTTGTCGGAGCAGCAGGCGGTGGCGATGACCGCCGAGCCGCCATAGGTGGCGAACACCGACCCGCCGGCCTGTTTGGCCATGCGCCCGGTTTCGAGCACCAGGGTCTCCTGACCCACTTTGCAACTTACTGAATGTACCATTGTTTTTCCTTGTTTTCTGGTTCCGGCGATAGTGTTCGAGTTTTCGGAACAAAAACCGCGACAAGTTTCGCCGGCAAATGGGAAAAGGCCCGTGCGCGCGCTGCGGCCGGGCCTCGTTCACCACGTACTGTGTTCATCACTTCCTGATCTGTAATGTTTCGACCAGGGTTCTGTATCCTTCCAGATCGGTTCTCTGCAGATATTTCAGGAGCTTGCGCCTCTGTCCCACCATTTTCAGGAGGCCTCTGCGGGAGTTAGTATCCTTCTTGTTCACCTTGGCGTGCTCCGTCAAGTCGAGGATTCTCCTGGTCAGCAGGGCTATTTGCGTCTCCACAGCCCCGGTGTTTTTCTCGTTCTTGCCGTATTCGAGCACGATCTGGGCCTTGTCCTCTTTGGTCAATGCCATCTTCTTATTTCTCCTTACACTCTCGTGATACCATTGTCATGATGGCGGCGCGTCCCGACCCGCGGCCTGCCTTATCGTCGATCCTTATCAGCCCCCCGGTAATCGAAGCTTCCCGGCAGTCGGATCTCTCGTCGGAATCCAGGCAAATTTCATAACGACCATCGGGCGGCAGCAGGCTTCCCTGCCTGGGACGGAGGAGAAGACTCGCCTTCTCTCCGCCCGCTCCTCGGGGATCGTCCCTCACCGAATCCGGGAGCCCCTGATCGACCTCATATTCGATCTCGTATAAGCGGCCAAGCATATCCGAGGCTTCGCTCAGCCTTCCTTCCGCTATCGCGTTGCGGATTCGGGTGGAACTGATTGGATGGCCCGAGTAGAGAACTGGCTCCGCCACCAGGGCTTCGATTCCCAAGATTCCGCATAGCCCGACAAGGGCCGCGGCGTTCGTGTCCATCTTATAACCGCATTTAAAGTTCGGTCCGACAGTGAGAAAGCTCACTCCCGCCTTTTTCAGCAAACCCAGGAAATCCGCGCCTGAAAGTGTACCGAAATCCGAGGAAAAGTCAATCAGTACGCAGGTATCCAAGCCCTCGGACTCCAGGATTTCAAGTTTTTTCCCAAGGTTGAAAATACTTCCTTTAAAGGAACTCGGACGGAGTATCCGTTTCGGATTTTCTCGAAAAGTGACGACACAGCTCTCCATGGAAGGAGTCTTAGCCCTTACCAGGTTTAATAATCGCTGGTGCCCCCTGTGAACGCCGTCGAAAACCCCGACGGAGGCGGCTCTCGGTTTTCCGCAGCCTGTTTTTATGAATTCGTCCCAATCGAGGATCTTCACGTCACTCGCCCTCCCGGCGCGGGCTTAAAACAGGGCCGAAGCTCAGCCCGCCCTGGCTGTTCCTCACAATGCCGTGAAATCTCGAATCCGGCCCAAAAACCGCCAGATCCCGATCCATGCCACAGGAAGCGCCCAGCTCGGCCAGAAGAGCGGTTTGTCCGTTGGAAAACAGGGGGATTTGGTCTTTTCCAAGCCGGAGAATCCCGAGGCCGAGAGCCGAAGCCGTATCGGGATCGATCGCATGAAGGGGGAAACCCGGGTCGTTGTCGATCTGACCGATGGAAAAGGGACCGACCCTCGTTCTACGCAGGGCGCTCACGTGGGCGCATGTTCCGCAGGCCCGGGCGATATCCCTGGCCAGGGCCCGAACATAGGTGCCCGACGAGCAGTGAATCCTGAACTCCCCCTTCCCCTCCGCGGCATCATAGCGCTGGAGTTCCAGGGAATGAATTGTGACAGGGCGCGCCTTGAGCTGGAAATCCTGCCCCCGCAAGGCCAGATCCGAAGCGCGCTGACCTTTGACATGTAATGCGGAGTAACGGGGTGGTATTTGCTCTATGGTACCGACAAAGCGGGCGAGGGAGTTCCTGATGTCATCTTCCCCGGGGATTGGGCCCCGGGAATCTTCTTTTCCCACCGGATCGAGGGTGTCGGTGCCTATGCCGAACCGGAAGCTCGCTTCGTATACCTTGTCGAGCCCTAAAAACCAGGGTGCCAGCCTGCTGTACTGTCCCACCAGAACGATCAGGAGGCCGGTGGCGAAAGAGTCGAGGGTCCCGCTATGGCCGACTTTGGAGTCGGGATATGCCTTGCGGATAGCCTTCAGAGCTGTGAACGAGGTCACCCGCGCCGGCTTGTCGAAGAGGAGATAGCCTATCGCGCTCATCGCCCGAGCAAATCCTTGATCTTGCCCACCATTTCAAAACCTTCTTTTATCCCCAGGTCGGGAAAGAAGTGAAGAATCGGAGTGAGCCTTAGGCGCAGCTTTCTGCCAATCCGGGATTGGATAAAACCCGCGGCGCTCTCCAGCCCTTGGACCGCCGAGTCCAGGCTGGCCTGTTCGTCCTCCAAACAACTCACCCACACCTTGGCGTGGGACCCGTCCCTGTTGACTTCCACCCTGGAGACGGAGACGAGACTAGCCACCCGGGGATCCTTGATTTCGCCGGAGAGAATGAGGGCGGAAATTTCCTCCCTCAGTAGCTCTTCCAGTCTGTTACGCCTTATTTGATCCATTGTCCTCAGGCTTCCCCAGGGTTCTGGCGACTTCCACGGTTTCGTAGATTTCCAACAGGTCCCCTTCTTTGAGATCGTTGCAGTTTTCGATGCCGATACCGCACTCGTACCCGGCCACGACCTCCCTGGCGTCGTCCTTGAAGCGCTTGAGGGAGCTTATCTTGCCCTGGAATATCTCTATATCCTCGCGGATCACCCGCACCTGGCAGTGCCTGCGCACCGCGCCTTCGAGCATGTAGCAGCCGGCCACGATACCCACCTTGGGCACACGGAAGATGTTGCGGACTTCGGCCTTGCCGATCTCCTGCTCTTTGAGCTCCGGCGACAGAAGACCTTCCATGGCCTTCTGTATGTCTTCCTGGGCGCGATATATGATGTTGTATTTTCGGATGTCCACCTTTTCCCTGTCGGCCAGCATCTTGGCCGATGCTATGGGGCGCACGTTGAAACCGATAATGATAGCGTCCGAGGCCGAGGCCATCATGACGTCGTCGTCGGATATGGCTCCCGCGGCCGCGCGGATGACATTGAGGCGGATTTCCTTGGTGGAAAGCTTTTCCAGCATGCCCTTGAGAGCTTCGACGGAACCTTGGACGTCGCCCTTGATGATCACCTTGAGTTCCTGCACCTCTCCGGCGGAGATCGTCTCGTAAAGGTTGTCGAGGGTGACTTTCTTGACGTTCTTGCCTTCCTCGTACTTTTTGAGTTCCTGCCGTTTGTCCGATATGGCCCGGGCGTATTTTTCCTCGTCCACCACCTCGAAGGGGTCGCCGGCGTTGGGAAGACCTTCGAAACCCAGGACTTCCACGGGCGTCGAGGGGCCGGCCTCCTCCACTCTGTTGCCCTTGTCGTCGAACATGGCCCTGACCCTTCCGGGATAGATCCCGGCGACAAAGGAGTCGCCGATTCTCAGGGTACCCTTGTCCACGATTATGGTGGCCACGATGCCCCGGCCCTGGTCGATCCGGGACTCGATTATCTTTGCCTCGGCCAGGCACTTGTAGCTGGCTTGCAGTTCGAGTATCTCCGCCTGGAGTAGGATGGCGTCCAACAACTCGGGAATGCCCTTTTTCTGGAGGGCGGACACTTCGCAGAACTGGGTCGTCCCACCCCATTCCTCGGGAATGAGTCCGAGCTCGGAAAGTTGGGTTTTCACCCTGTCGGGGTTTGACTCGGGTAAATCGATCTTGTTCACCGCCACTATGATGGGGACTTCCGCGGCCTTCGCGTGGTCGATGGCTTCCTTGGTCTGGGGCATGACACCCTCGACGGCGCTCACCACCAGGATAACTATATCGGTCACCTGGGAGCCCCGGGCTCGCATCTTGGTGAAGGCCGCGTGGCCCGGGGTGTCCAGGAAGGTTATCTTGCCCCTTCCCGTCTCCACCTGATAGGCACCGATATGCTGGGTTATGCCGCCGTACTCGCTGGAAACGACGTCGGTCTTGCGTATCGCGTCCAGGAGCTTGGTTTTTCCGTGATCGACGTGGCCCATCACCGTGACGATCGGAGCCCTGGGCTTCAAGTCGTCGGGGTTTTCCGCCGCTTTTTCGATGACCGTTTCGTCGTAGAGGCTGACGATTTTCACCTCGCAGTTGTATTCGCTGGCGAGGATAGTCGCCGTCTCCGCGTCGATCTTCTGATTGATCGTCGCCATGACGCCGAGGCCCATCAGCTTCGCGATCAGTTCCGCCGGCTTTATGTTCATTTTTTTAGCCAGATCGCTGACCGAGATGTTCTCCATGATATCGATGGATTTGGGGATCGCTATGGCCCTGGCTTCGGCTTTTTTCTTTAGCTGAAGCTCCTTCTCCAGCTCCATATCCTCCCTGCGGACGAAGGCGCCCTTTTTTCGGGGGCTCTGCTTGCGCTGACCGGTTCTTCCGGTCTCCATCGGAGCGGGGCCGCTCTGGGGTCCTCGGGCCCCATAAGCTCCCGGGCGTGGCCCGCCCGAAAGGTTGCCCGCTCTTCCGCCGGGTCGGCCCTGGGAAGGATAGCCTGGACGATATCCGCCGGGAGCTCCCGGTCCCTGGGGCCTCGGCCCTCGGGGATAGGGGCCCCCCTGGCCTGGGGTATAGGGTCGCGAACCCTGGTAGCCGCCCTGGGATGGCCCTTGGTAGGGGCGCTGGCCCTGATAGCCGCCGCCCTGGGGTTGATAGGGGCGCTGGCCCTGATAGCCGCCGGAGCCCTGATAGCCCTGGGGCCTAGGCCTGTTGGGATCATAGGGCTGGGATTGGGACCTATAGCCACCGGGGCCGCCCTGGGTACCCTGATAGCCGCCCTGGCCGCCCGAAGAACCTTGATAGCCGCCTTGGCTTCCCTGGTATCCGCCCCTGTAGGAACCCGGACCGCCCTGATAGTTCGATCCCTGATAATTCGAGCCCTGGTAAGAAGAGCGGCCTTGATAGGGCTGACCGCGGGGGGCATCGCCCCTGCCGCGGTTGGCGGGATAGCCGCCGACGGTTCCCGCCGCGCCGTAGGGTCTTTCAAATCCAGCCTGGAAGCTGTTCTTTTGCTGTCCCGACGAAGGCTCGCCAGGTTTTCCGTCTTTAGGCCGATCCCTTTTCGCAGCCGGTTCGGAAACTGGTTTCCCCGCCTCGGGAAGGGGGACTTCCTTGGCTGCCTCGACCTTGGGCGCGCTGATCGCCGGCTCGGGTGTCGATATTGTTTCAGAAAGGTTCCCCCGGTCGTTTGGGGCGACTTCCGGGCCAACAGGATGAATGCGGCCGAGCTGAGCCTTATCCTCTTCCGGAAGGACCTGTTGCTGGGCCTGTGCTTGTGCGGCGCTTTCCGGTGGAAGTTCCGCAGGTTCCCCCTCGTGTCGTGCGACAACCTTGGCCTGAGCCTTTTTGAGCACCAGCTTCTTCTTGACGACCACAACCTTCTTTCGCTCTACTGGAGACACCTCCTCGGGCTTCGGTTTGGCCGGGCCGGCTTCGCTCTGGGCCGATTTAGGCTGTTTGATGAGATGGACTTTTTTCTGGGGGTTTTCGGTGTTATCCGTCATATCCTACCTTTGGGCTTCCTGATCGTCGCCGTATTCAAAACTAAGCTCCACGCCGCAGGATGGGCAGTTCTTCATATCCGGAGTAACCGCGGTCCCGCAGTCAGGACAAGTATATTCTTCATCCTCGGAGTCCAGGACCTCCTCGGTCTCCTCTTGGACAATCTCGATGTTCTCTTCGATTATGCTCTTGATGGATTCGATATCATCCATCGGCAAACCCGAAATGGAGGAGAGCTCCTCGTCGTCCTTGGCCAGGAAATCCTCGACCAGGGTCAAGTTCGCCTCCGCGAAAGCCCTTAGCCATTCATTCTTCATGCCCGGCAGGTCCGAGAGCAGTACGGATCCTTCATCCACCGCTTCCACGGTCTCCTCGGCATCCATAAAGAGGCTGTCGGCGGCCCGCTTGAGCTCGATATTCCTGCCATCCTGGAGGTACTGCTCCTCGGTCTTGACGTCGATGCTCCAATCGCAGAGCCGGTTGGCCAGTTTGACATTTTGGCCCATCTTGCCGATGGCGATGGACAATTCCTTGTCCGCGACAATGGCCAAGGCGCTGTGCTTGGCCTCGTCCAGGATATGCACCGTCTTGACCTCGGCGGGAGAAAGGGCGTTCTTGATGAACTGCCGGGGATCCACATCGTATTTGATGAAATCGATCTTTTCCCCTTCCAGTTCCTGGCTGATAAGCTGGCTGCGCATTCCCTTGGGGCCTACGCAGGCGCCCACGGGATCGATATCGTCCCGCTTGGAGTACACGGCCACCTTGGTTCTATACCCAGGCTCGCGGACAATCTTGAATATCTCTATGGTCTTATCGTAAATCTCCGGAATCTCGAGTTCCAAAAGTTTGGTGACGAATTCCGCATGACTTCTGGAAAGGACTATCTGCAGCCCATTCTTGCCCTTGTCCACCTCGTAGATGAGCGCTTTGATCCTGTCTCCGACATGGTAGACTTCCCTGGGGGACTGGTATTTCTTGGGAAAGATCCCCTCGACCTTGCCGAGATCCACGTAAATCACATTGTTGCGTTCCCGTTGGTAATATCCAATTATCAACTCGCCCTGCTTGGATTTATACTCCGCATAGAGCGTATCCCTGGATATATCCCTGAAGTTCTGCCTGGTGGTTTGCTTGGCCACCATTACCGACTGGAGGTCGAATTCCTGGGGATCCACCGGAAATTCGATGATATCCCCGACCTCGGCGTCCTCGGCGTAACCTCGCGCCTCGTCCAGGGACATCTGAAGCACCTCGTCCTCCAGATCATCTTCTTCGACAATGACTTTTTTTGCGTAAATGTCCACGCCCTCGTAGTTTTCCCTAAAACGGACCACGGCGTTCTCGCTGGTGCCGAACTTCTTTTTATACGCCGCGAGAAGGGCTTCCTGCAGGGTGTTGACGATGAGTTCTTCGGAAATCCCCTTTTCGCTAATCAACTGTCGAATGGCTTCCGCCATATCAGATGCCATCTTTTACTCTCCCTTGGACATAGAATCCAATCGCGCCTTGGCGACGGACGAAATATCGATAAGGGCGCGTTCCGTGCCCTGCTGAAACTCAATCTTGCCTTCCGAATACGAAAGCAGCCGGCCCGGAACCCACTCGGTCGATCCCTTCAAAAGCAGCTTTATCGCTTTGCCAGCGAAGGCTTTCCATTCCCGCTCGCCGCGTAGTATCCGGTCGATCCCCGGGCTGGAAATCTCCATATCCGGATCCTGCACCCCCAGAAGGGTTTGGATCTGGGGAAGAATAAGCCTATAGGCTTTCGTGCATTCCTCGGTGCCCGTACCCTGGGGTGAATAGATCACCGCCTTCACCCTTAGTCCGCCCCGATGCCGGGCAAGACCGAATTCCAGCAGAAAAAGCCCTGCTTTTTCAAGAATCGAGCCGATCCTGTCTTCGACTTCCCTGTCTTCTACCATGCCGCCTCTAAAAGCCGGGCCGGCGCGATTGCCGCCCCTGTCTTCGGGCGATGGGCCGCGCCCCAGGCCCTACGCCAAAAAAAAAGAGTCGTAGAACGACTCTCCTTATTACTAAAAAGAATCCCGGGCTTTTTACATGCGCCTATAGTAGTATTCTGCAATGGATTAGTCAATAGCCGCAGTCCGAAAGAGCGATACGAGGTTTCCCGCTAATCGGCGGCTATGACTATAGCCGCGACCCGCGATGCGCCGGCGCCTAAAAGCAATTGTGCACAAGCTTCTATTGTCGAACCGGTGGTACAGATGTCATCGAGCAGCAGGAGCGAGAGCCCCTCCGCCTTGTCAACCATTCCCGTTTTGAGCGTATAGGATTCCTTCGCGTTCAGGCTTCGATTTTTCTTGTCCAGGCTTTTCTGCTCCCTGCCCCGGTTTCTTTGCAGCATCCTGAATAGCCGAAAGCCTTTTCGCTCCAATCGCCGGGCTATCTCTTCCACCTGATCCCATTCATGACGACGAATTTTTTCCGCCCTCGGAGGGACAGGCACTATGGGGCGCCCCGGCCAGCGGCTCAGTATTTGCTCGGCCAAGAGTTCGGTAAAAAACGGGGCGAGGCTTGGCCGCTTTGCGGTTTTGTACGCTTTGAGCAGCCTGGCCGGATCATCGCGATAAAGGAAGAGAGGCACAATACCCTCACATGAACTTTGTCTTTCCCGGCAAGGAAGGCAAAGCTCTTTTTCGGAATAAAGAGGCCTTCCGCAGAACCCGCATCGGTCGCCGTCCAGGACTTGGATCTTTCCTCGGCAATCATCGCAGAGGGGCAGAGACCGCTTGGGCCCCAGTTCCAGGCGACGATGACAGAGAAGGCAGTAATGGGGGAAAAGGCATGAAAGAAGGAGATTGTAGCCTTGTCGCGAAAGGCGTCTTAAATCGGACGCCGGCGAATCCAGTCCGCTCACCCTTCTTTTACGCCGCGAAACCGCCGGCCGCTTCAAAGATCAATGAATAAACCGTTTATTGCAGGGTCTTATGCAGCTCGGAAAGCAACTGTAACGCTTCCAGAGGCGTCATGCCGTCCGGATTGGCTCCACGGATCCGGGCTAAGGCCATATCCTCGGCGGAAAAAAGCTCGGCCTTCCAGATATCCCTTGCAACGAGGCTTTTTTCGGCGATACTCCCAACGCCGGCCGATTGGATTATGCCGGTATCGTCCCCCTCTTCAAGCTTTTCCTTGGAACGGGCCAGGTTCTGCTCCAAGCTGACGAAGCGTCCCTGAAGCTCCCGGGCTCGCTCGAGCACCCGTCCCGGAATTCCCGCCAATCCCGCCACGTGTAATCCGTAGGAACCGGCGGCAGGGCCGGACCTGAGTTGTTTTAAAAAAACGATCTCCCCCTCGTTCTCCAGCACCGCCATGCTCAGGTTGAGCATCCTGGGATGATCCAGGGAGGTGAGTTCGTGGTAGTGGGTCGCGAACAGCGTACGACACCCAATGTCGTCCAAAAGCATCTCGCTGACCGCCCAGGCGATGGATACCCCGTCCAGGGTGCCCGTCCCCCTCCCCACCTCGTCCATGATGACCAGACTATGCTTGCTGGCAGTATTGAGGATATAGGCTGTCTCGTGCATCTCCACCAGGAAGGTGCTCTCCCCTCTGGCCAGATTGTCCTGGGCCCCGACCCGGCAGAATATCTTGTCCACCAAGCCGATGGCCGCGTACTCCGCCGGAACGAAGGAACCCAGGTGGGCCATGAGGCAGATCAGGGCGGTCTGGCGAAGAATCGTCGACTTGCCCGCCATATTGGGTCCCGTGACGAGGGCAAAACCCTTAGTCTCCACATCGAGTTCGATATCGTTGGGGACAAAGGCCCCCGGGGCTAGGCAAGCCTCCACGACAGGGTGTCTTCCCTGCCGTATAGAAAGCCCATTCCCATCGTTCAGCACCGGTCTGGCGTAGCCTCCCTCGGTGGCGGCCTGGGCGAAGGAAGCCAGGCAGTCGATTTGTATAATTGCCTGGGCGATGGCCTCCATGGGGGGAATATAGCGTTTCAAGTCTTCCCTCAAAGCCAGGAAAAGCCTTTTTTCCAATTCGACAATCTTTTCCGTAGCTCCATGGATATCGCTTTCTATCTCCGCCAGCCGATCCGTGGTATAGCGCTCTCCGGTAACCAATGATTGGCGACGGATAAAGTGTCCGGGCACCGAGTCGAGCTTGCCCTTGCTCACCTCCAGGTAATACCCGATGATCTTGTTGTAGCGAATCCGGAGATTCTGAATGCCGGAAGCTGTTCTTTCCTCCTCAAGATAAGCCTCCAGTACCCGATTCGAATTCTGCTTGATCGCCCTCAGCCTGTCCAACTCGGCGTCATACCCCTCCCTCATCAGATTACCCTCGGTCAGCAGAATCGAGGGATCTTCTTTTATCGAGGTATCGATGACGTCGATAGCCTGGGCGCAGTCATTTCGCGCATCCTCTCCCGCCGCCCCCCGAAGCAGGGCTGGCGCGGACTTCTCGTCCAGAAACCCCAGGGCGGCCAGGGAGGAACGCAGGGAATCCCGGAGTGCCAGGATGTCTTTGGCGTGAGCCTTGTCCATGGACAATCTGGCTATGAGCCTTTCCGTATCCAACACTCCGGAAAGGATTCTCCGTAACTCGTTGAGAGCCAGCTGCTCCCGGTAGAGAAATTCCACCGCGTCCAGTCGTGCTTCGATACGAACCTTGGAACGGAGGGGCTGAAGTATCCATTGCCTTATGCGACGGGCGGCGCCGGCGGTTTTGGTTCTATCCAGCACCGACAGCAGGCTATCCCTTCTCCCGGAATCGGAGAGATTTTTAACCAGTTCGAGATTTCTCCTCGTCGCCTCGTCGAGGCCGACGTATTCCCGGGAGTCGTAGGGCAGCAGGGAGCTGATATGGGGGCTTCCGACCTTGAGATTCTCATCGAGATAGGTCAGGAGAATATCGGCCGCGGCGAGTTCGGGGTCTTCCCCCGAAAATCCAAACCCTTTCAGGGAAGCCACGCCAAAGCGCCGGGCCAGGGTATCCGCCGCCGTTTTGGTATCGAAGGACCAGTCGGGCCGTTTTTCGATCATCAGATTCTCGAGTTCCCGGAGGGCTGTCATCAAACCAGGCCTATCGTGGAGCGATTGCTGGATAATCAGTTCCCTCGGAGAGAGCCTGTGCAGCTCCGAGCGGAGAAACTCCTCGCCCGCCGCCCCATCGTCAGGCCGGGAATGGGCTCTGAATTCCCCGGTGGATGCGTCGAGGCTGGCTACGCAAATCCGACCGTCGAGGGCGCAGGCGCAGACTATGTAATTATTGCTGTCCTGATCCAGGAAGTCTTCTTCGATCGTCGTCCCCGGGGTAACCACCTCGATGACGTCCCGCTCGACAATGCCCCGGGAACTCGGCTGACTCAGCTGCTCGCAGATGGCCACCTTTTTGCCGGCCTTGAGCAATCGAGCGACATAGGGTTTATAGGCATGGTAGGGGATGCCGCACATCGGCTGACCTTGGCGTTTGGTAAGCGTAAGGTCCAATAAAGCGCTGGCCTGCACAGCATCGTCGAAGAACATTTCATAGAAATCGCCCAGGCGGAAAAAGAGAATCGCATCCCTGTGCCGGGCTTTTATCCGCCGGTACTGGTCCAGCATGGACACGCGTTCAGCCAAAGCACTGACCCCGCCGCAGCTTTATTGCCCGCCGGACAATGCTTGGATCACCTTATCGGTGATATCCACCGAGGGGCTATTCCACAAAACAAGATCCGATTTTTTATCCTCGGTCGCGAGATTGAGGACGAGAGAATAGCCCTCGGCCTCGGCGACCCGGGCTATGGTCGAGCTCAAGCGCTGGACGAAGCTCAGGTTGGCGCCTACGACCTTCGCCAGGATGTCCAGCTCGTTCTGCCGCTGGGCGGCGAATTCCTTGATCGCCGCGGTTTTCCTCTCAATTTCCTTTCCGTACTGCTCGGCGGTCAAGACGGCCCCCATGGATTCCAGCTCGGTTTTCCGGGCGCTCAACTCCCGCAGCTCCGCCGTTTTCGCGTTGATTTCGGCTTGAATCTCCGCTTTTTTCGCCTCGAATTTCTTCAACGAATCCTGATCGATGGGAAAAGCGGCAAGAACTCTTCCCATATTCAGAACCGCCACCCTGGTAATCTGCTGAGCCCGCAAAGGCAGGCCGGCGCCGATCATGAGGATCCCGGCGAAAACCATCGGCAAATACCTTCTAGAAAGCCCCGAGGCTCTCCGTATCATACACAAACCTCCCAATTCGATAGTGCAGTCTTAATACAGGGGCTGGGTGATGCTGAGCACGAAGTCGAAGTCCCAGCCCTTGGTCTTCCAGTCTATATTCACTCCGTCGAAGGAGAAGCGTTTTACGAAATAGAAGCGGAAAGGAAACTGGGGAATGGTGAAGCGCAGCCCCGCGCCTGTGCTGAAGGCCATATTGCTCCAGCCGAGGGAAGAAAATCCCGTATTGGGAATGGCGGCGGGGGTTGCGAGAGTCATATCCAACATGCCGGTCTCAGTTTTCATCGCCCCGGCGTCCACGAAAAGGTCAAGCCAGAGCATTTGCTCGACGATAGGCATACGTAATTCAAGCGAATTCTCCCAAAGCATGACCCCCTTGGCGCCATAAAGCTCGTCCCAGCCCCGGGCATTGAAGGTACCGTCCAAGCTGATCCAGTCTTTAGTAACTTTGAAGGGGTACCAGGGTTGGCCGAAAAGCGATTGGAATCCCGTATGGGCCATGAGAACCCATTTGAAGTTCCACGTTTCACTTAAGGGAATCTTAAAAAGGGTATGGTATGCCTCCAGCTTGGTTTCCGACTTGAGATAGTGCTGACGCTCAATGGGCAAAACTCCCGTAAGGGTAAGCCGTTGGCCGGCGTAATACCCCGAGGAAGGGTTGTACCAATAATCGAGGTTGTTGAGATAGAACCTTCCGTAAATTCTGTCAGTAAGGAGCCACTGGCCGTTGGTACTTCTGAACTCGGCTTCGTAGGGCCGATATTTCGTATCGTCGTACTGAATCATGTCGAGCCCTGAGCTTACTCCACCGGCAACGCCCAGGTCGCCGAACCGATACTTTTGCGTATAGCCCAAATTGAAGCCAAGGCTGAAGTCCCAGTTCTCGTAGGGCATGAGGTACTGATCCGGGATCGAGGAAAGAGAACCGCTCCATTGTCCCGAGCCACTCACCAAGGAGGTGAACGGATCAGGAATGTCTTCATCGGTGAAGATCGGGGCGATTATGTCCTGACCTGTCGTCTCGGAACTGTGGCTAAAACCGAAGCTAAAGCCCCGGGAGATACGCTTTCCAAAAAGCCAGCCCTCGCTGAACGATGTCTCTATCTTCTGCTCGGAGGGAGAAAGGGTCAGATTTACCGCCAGATTGCGCCCCATTCCGCCTAAATTTCTATCGTTCCACTTGACGAATCCCGAGACCGGAAAGCTGTCCTTGCTGCCTAAGCCGGTCAAGGTGACTCCGAATTGAATATCCGCGGTGCTCATTTCCTCCACGTTGACCACAAGGTCCATGAGGTTTTCGGCGCTTCCCTGATAAAACTGGGGTTCGACGTTGGAAAAATACTGGAGGTTGTATAAATTTCTTAAACCTTCGATGATTTTAGTCTGGGAAAAGATATCGCCCTCTTCCAGGGGCACCTCTCGGGCCAGGACAAAATTTTTGGTTTTTTCGTTCCCCTTGAAACTCAGGCTTTCTATGTGGGCCCTGTCGCGCTCTACGATGGAAATCCGATAGGCGATACTACCTTCGGCTTCGTTGCGATTCTCGGTCATGGCAATCTGGTTATAGATATAACCAGATTCGTAATAGAGATTGTCGATCTTCTGCTTATCCTGTACAAGCCGCTTGTAATTGAGAATAGCACCTTCCTTTAAGGATACGAGGTCTCGGAGTCGGCTTTCTTCAAATATATCGTTGCCATTAAATGAAATACCCCCAAACTTCCACTGTTTTCCTTCGGAAACGGCAATGGTTAGAATAAGCCAGTTTTTTCCGCTGTCATCCTCTTTTTCGTATTCTTTGAAAACGTCGATTATTTTCGCGTCCACATACCCCTTGGATTGATAATAATCGATAATCGCCAATTTACTCTCGTTGAGCTTCGCCTCCTGGAATGCGCCGCTCTGGAAAAGGGCCGCTTCCTTAAGGCTCATTTGAGACTTCAGCGTCCTTTCGGATATCGAAGTGTTCCCGGAGAACCTGATGCTCCGCAAAGCGACCTGCCCCCCCTCCTTGAGGTCGAAATTGAGTACCAAAAGGGAGGGGTCGGAGCTGGGGACGATTTGATGCGATACCTCCGCGTCGGGGTAACCTTTTTCGAGATACAGCTTCTTTATCGCCATATCGTCCAGATTCGCCTTGCTTTCGTTATAAATATCCCCCGCCTTGCTGGATATGACAGCGAGAATTTCCGAACTACGAAGCCCGGAATTACCCGATAGACGAACGGAAAGAACCGAGGGTTTTTCCTTAACGACAAAGAGAAGCGCTAGCCTGAGCTTGGTCTCGTCCAGGGCGATAGCCTGGGGTTCGATAGTTTCAAACCAGTCCAATTCATATAGTTTAGCCTGCATTTCGAGCCACAGCTCTGGAGTGAAAGGACTGCCGACATAGTTTCTGAGCAGACTGTCCAGCTCGGACTTATTGGCTTTTTTCAGTCCATCCCATCGAATGGATTCGATCGGTTTATTCCAAAACCATTCCGCGTCGGTTTCCTGAGCCACCAGGGATCCGCTGAGGGCTAGGAGTAAAAAGGCTGCGATTATTCCCACTGTTCTTTTCATTACTATATCCTCGTCCTCGCTAATACACGAAACGCCAGCTGAGGCTTAATTCCTGTCCACTGACTAATGAGCCCTCTCCTAGAAAGGGCGTGATGCTCCAATTTATCTGTCCGAAAGGCGAATCGAGCTCAATACCAAATTCGGAGTCTAGACGCAATCGGGAGGAACTCACAAGGGGGTCTTCTCTAAAACGCAGGCTCGCATGGAAAAAGGCCGAATCGGTGAGATACCGACCTATGTAAAGCTCGCTTTGGTCCAGGTACCTGGCCAGGGGGTCCTCGGCGTTGGGTTCGGATGAGGGCTTGGTCAAATCCAAAAGCCAGCGCTGCATAAAGGAAGACCGGATGAACACGATATCCATCCCCAGAGCCTTCTGCACCCGCTGTTCGAAACTCTTGAAAATATTCAGCTGGGGAATGAATTCCGACGACGCGATGGCCGCTTCCCGTATGGTAAGGCTTTTCGAAGTATCCACCGCCAGGACTCCCCCCGACATTATGGCGATAAGCTCGGTTTCGCTATAGAAGGGAATCGAGCTGAGCCGGGGATTGAGGTTGGAAAGGGGGGCTTTTTCGGTCGAAAGGTTGATACGCACCAATCCTTCCCTTCCCGACTCCCTGAGCTCGGCGTCCACGGTAACAAGGGGGTTGAATTTGTTGCTATTCTCGGCGAATTCGATGGTGGCGCTGCGGATAAAGAAGTTCCTGAGATAGTAGAACACGTAGCCGGAACGTAGATCGATAGCTCCGTCGAGGGTGAATTCCCCGGAGCCCGAATCGAATTTCAAGTACAAGAGGCTCTTAGGCAGCGTAAAGCCCCGTATGAGGGGCAGATTGGCATCCGGAAGATAGACTTCCAACTGCTTCCCGAAGCTTATGGAGGCATCTATCCTAAAAGTCGGGGCGTTGGGATCTATCGGTTGCTGGGTTTCGGGGCCGAAACCCTGGGGATCGATCAAAGCCTGCCCTCTATCTAGATACACCGAACCTGTCGCCACCAATGTTCCGGCGTCCAGGCTGAGTGCTATGTTCAGTTGCGCCCTGGCATCGATAAGGGTTATTCCCGCGATCTTGGTGGACAACACCACCACGGAATCATTCCGGGTCACAACATTGAATCCCAGGTCGGACAAGGTCCAGTTATCCAGAAGCCCCGAGGCGGATACCTCCACTGATCCGGTGCTCAAAGGAATCACCGTCGGAATCAGCTCGACGTTTCTGCCATTGAAATTGACATAACTATTAAAAGGTCCAAACCGATCCTTGAGCAAGGCTGTGGACTCAAAGACGCCGCCTCGCACAGCCAATGCGCCGTTTATCTCGGGATCGACCAGGGGTCCGTTTATGGTCAAAGAACCCGTGAGATCCCCATTCAGGACCTTTATGTTCTCTATAGGAAGAAAAGAGCCGAATTTGGCAAGATCTATTCGGATATTATCCACCTTTGCCGAAAGGAGATTACCGTCCATGCGTCCCTTCGCGCTGGCGAGAATGGGAAAGTCGTCATCCAGGGACAGTTCGAAAGAACCATCGGGAGAAAGAGCCGCTCGCAGGTCCCCGCCTCCCCCCTGTAGTTCAAAGCCTTCATTCCCATATGAACCAGAAAACGTCCAACTCCTCACCAAGGTTTCATGAAACTTTATATTCGCAAGGGTTCCGCTGAATTCGGTGGAAAAAGTTTTGGCAGCCAGCCCCGTAGCGTCGCCTTCAAAACGGAACTCCGCGTCTCCAACGATGGTGGCTTCCAGCTTTTGCGCTCCGAGGTTCTTTCGATAATCACCGACAAATTGGGCCTTGCCTTCCTGCAAGGCTACCTGGGCAGCCAATTTTTCAATGCGGTGCCCGGCATAGTCTATTGAAGGTGCTTCGAGGCTCAGTTTTCCCCCGACGAGGCTCGCCTTGAGGCTCAAGGCCAAAGGCCGATTCTTGAATTCCCCATTATCAAGGCTTGTCTCCAACGACAGGCTGGGCAGTCTGCCCCATGGCAGGGCTAAGCCATCCAAAGCAGAGATATCCAAGACGGAAATATCCAAAGCTCCTTTTAGGTTTAGCCTCCCTCGCAGTTCGCCCTTAAAGTCTTCGGGAGCGAACCTCGACAAGGAAAAGCCTTTAAAATCAATCTTTGCATCGATTACGTCGCCTGAATACAGCGCATCGAAAAGATAGCTCTCGTTGGAATTCGCTAAGCCGTTGAAATTTCCGGCGAGTTTGATGTCCGGCAAGCGGCTCCCAGCCGGGACAGTTTCGCCCAGGCTTGCCTGGAGGGTACCGGTCAGTCCGTATCCCTGCCCATTCACCAACAGTCGCTCTACCCGCAATTCCCCCTTCTCGTACCTCACCCCTTCCGCTCTCAACGCCGGATATTCCCCCTCCCCTTCATACCGAAGCCCCAACCGCCCAGCCTCTACCCAGACCTCTCCCCCCCCATACCTCACCTTCCCTTCTATATCCCCATAGACCACCCCTCCCCCTACTTCCACCGGTACCCCTTCCGCCTTCACCTCCCCCTCATACCCCCCCCCAGATACCCGCCGTACCTTCCCCTCTAGCCCATACCCTCCCCATACCCGTACCTCCTCCCCACGATACAAAAACCCTACCTCATACCCTAATCCCCCATACCTCAACTCCCCTTCAAACCCTAACTCCCCTTCCCCATATCCTCCCTTCCCCTCTATCCCTACCTCCTTCCCCCTATACCCTATCCCTACCCCCTTCACCTCATACCCTCTCCCGTCCCCTACCCCGGAACCCCTTACTTCCACTTCCCCAAACCGCCCCCTCACCTTCCCTCGCAGACCTCCCACTACCCACGCCACTTCCTTGTAGTCCCCTCGTACCCCAAACTCCCCACTTACCTCTCCCCCCTCTATCCCCAGCTCCCCTACCTTCACCCCTCCCCATCCCAAAACATCCTTCACCCACCCCACGCTCAATCCTTCTACCCACAGCCCCGCCTCATACCCCTTGCCCCCCTTCAAAATACTCCCGCTCCCCTCTACCTTCCCCCCTCCTATCTCCCCCCCCACCGTCACGTCGTACCGATCCTCCACTTCCTCGTACCCAACACTCACATTCCTATACTCAAGCCCTACCAGAGCCCCGTCCTCCATACTAAGTCCATACTTGCCCCCCTTCCCTCCTAGCCTCCCCTTAAGCTCCTCTCCCCCTCGCCCTACTCGCAGCGCTCCCC
>Ga0208041_1000078_pt1 | contig 125583 bp, 122 predicted proteins | sample AD_SCU002_MetaG_FD_184453 | JGI IMG/M metagenome (GOLD analysis project Ga0208041, IMG submission 184453) | Active sludge microbial communities of municipal wastewater-treating anaerobic digesters from China - AD_SCU002_MetaG (SPAdes) (version 2) | ecosystem: Engineered > Bioreactor >... | reverse complement strand
AGGGAGGTAAGACGGAAAAAAGAACTTGACGTATTAACCTGTGAGGATAAACTAAAACCAACTAACTTTCGGAAAGAAAAGTTAGACGAGGAAATGAATGAAACATTTCATCCACATTTTTAAATGAGTCAACACGGTTTTTTCGGTAACATTCTTTTGGAATTAACAAACAACAACTGGGGACGGTTCTTATTTGTTGCAATAACTTTTTTGACATTTTTGTAGGGTGACCTGTTTTTTATTGCGTAGGAGATCATAAAGCAAGCAGTTAATGGATTATTTGATTCAAGCTTACGGTGATACTTTTCCTGACGCTGACATCGAGCATCGCGCCATGAAGATGGAGCTATGATATTAAGGGGAGGGTTTGGAGTTTGCTTCTTTATTCTTCCCTGATGGTAATTTCACCCAAGTGAAATAAGGAGTATGTATGATAGTTGCCAGATAAATCTCCATTAAAAGGCATAAATGCTAAGATTACTTCCTCATTATTATAATTTTCGTCCCATTTAAAAGGAATTGTTATCTCTTTTTGATCACCTGATTCGTATTTTGTCAAGTACTGCAAACTCCAGCTATGACATCCTATACACTTTAAACTCGACAACTTTTCAAGCTTGTCTCCCTGTGAATTCATTAAAAAGAATGGTTCCACAAGGAATCCCTCATTTCCATTTGGAAGTGGTTTATACTCAAATTTCAGCTTTATAAAGAGGGCAGTGTCTTCACCAGTGGACCTTCCACCTGGATATCTATCCGATATATAGGCTTCAAGAACACTAATCTCAAAACGTTCTGAGGTAAAACGCTCTCCCAGGGAATGGATGGGGATGTTCATTGTCCTGGGGCTTGCTTTGTCGGTAATCAAGACCTTATTTTCGGCATTGTTCCAGTTGACTTCTTTATCCAGGGCTTCAGCAATAGTACGTAGGGGTACAAAAGTACGCCCTTCATATACAAAGGGTTCTTGTTCTGAGGGGATAAGCTTTTCATTGACCCAAAGAGTAATGTTGCGATAGGTGACTTGAATCATCTTGGTGATGGATTCCCCATAAACCATAGGAAGTGTAAAGGAAGAAAATATCAAACATAAAGCAAGAATCAGCACTGCTTTTTTACGATTGTACCACGCTTTCATTGTCATGCCCCCTTTAAGGAATATCTTAAAGTAAATAGCTTTCAGAAGTTCAAAGGTTCACAAATATACTCAGCAAGTATCAACATCAGAACGCCGAATATTTTATTAAGACGTTCCTCATTTGTTGCGTTGGAGCTAAGCACCCCTCCTGTTACTACTCAGTCATAAGCACTGCTTCGTATGCGGCTGCTTGATCAGCGCTAAGCTCCCTGCTGAGAATTAGCACCAGTTTTTCTCTTTGGTAGACATACTCAATAGTGGCATGGTTTTGTACTTGAAATTCCTTTATTTGCTTTGCCCGCATTCCAGCTCCATAGGAATCACGATAGGATTCAATGCTATTCACGTAGGAGTAAGATTTATTGGCAGGGATACGAGCATCAGTAAAGATTAACTTTTCAAGACACTCATCCTGCCTTGCCACAAAAAAACCATGTAGATCATTATAGTCGTTGAATATGATGTAGCTTTCAATAGGTATTCCAGCATCTCTGAAGCCCTGAATCAAGCTTTCGGTAGATTCAAACCAAGGTACCTTTTTCCAGGTTATTACACCTGAATCTCTGAATCGATAAGCATTGATATCATCAAGACTAAGGTGTTTGTCTAAAAAAACTGTTTTGTAGCCTTTGGATGGAACTTCCTGAGCTACAAGAGTCTGATCTTTTGGTTTTTCATGACCATAAAACAAAGCTAACGAGAAAACCAACAACAGGATAAGAATTCTTATCTTCATTATGTGCTCCTTATTCGCTTCATATTTCAGATTCTCCAAATACTAATATCACATCTAAGCCTTGGATGTCAAGATTTTCTGTGCTGGATTTGAAGCTTAGTTTTGGTTTTTTTCCTTGACAAAAGGTTTTAAAGAAGGAAGATTTACTCTGATTAGCTAATATTTTGTAACCTAATGACGCTTTTAGGTGTATTTGAGATAAAGCTTGGGAAGGAGGGTTCTGAGATGTATAAAAAGTATCTGAGTTTCTTGCTTGTGCTTGCGACTGCTTGTGCCTTGTTTTCAGGGAGCAGTTTTGCCCAGGTAGAAATACCCTCAAGCATAGCTTTCTCACCCTTCATATCGGAAAGACTTCCTGGGTATATTGATATCCCCAGAGCGCTATTTTCCGAAAAAGTTCATTTTTTCGCCTTCAACAAAGCCATGCCCAAAGATCCCAAGCCTCTTCAACAACGTGGGGTGGTAGCTATTGAACGTATTCAACAAGCTGTCCAAAGCATTCCGACAGTGAGAGCAAAAATCATTATTGAAGCAGTCATGAGCGAAGAAGACTACCTCTCAGGCAAAGCAGAAGTCAAAGTGAGTCAGGCCATCCTCTGGGAAGAGCTTGATCGCTATGCCAACAACATTTCAGATCAAGACACGATAGTGATTTATTCTCATAGTCATGGAGTGAAAAACAACTTTGCTCCCAATGAGCCCTGGGGTGGGCTTCGTCTGGATTCGCCTCCTCGAGATGGAAAACCTTTACCTCATCAAGGGATCACCCCCTGGCCGGAATATATGGAAAAAATACTGAAACTCCCTGCCAAAACAGTAGTGGTGATGGTGATGTCTTGTTATTCGGGTGGCTTGGTGGACTACCTCCACACCATCGAAGATCAGTGGATTCATCGAGCCGAAGAGGGCAGGAATTTTATCGTGTTGACCTCACAGAATGCTCAACTCATGTCGGGTCCTGTAAGAATTGGAAACGAAATAATAAACCCCTTTACTTATGCGGTAGAGCAAGCTTTTCTTGGAAAAGCGGATGGCTTTACCACAGGAGAAACAGACGGCAAGGTAGATGTCAACGAATGGATTCAATACATCCTTGATAACACCATGCTTCATGATAAAAAGGCTCAACCCATGGCCATTGGTTCCTACCAGCAAGATTTAAACCTTTTTGATATATAATAGGAATATCTAAGTTTGGGAGGTGGAAACATGAAAAGTTTTATGAATAAGTCCCTCGACGCTGCAAGAAAATACAATTTGCTGGATTGGGCAGTGATAAAAATCTGCCTCGTGGGTATAGGTATCCTTCTTGGAGTTTACTTTTTTCAGTTTTTTACCAGCATATTCCCCATCGTATGGATTATTGTGATCATTACCTGGCTTTGGGTCATGATCAAAACCTTTTTCACCTATTGGAGATAAGCAAGTAGAAGCTTCAAGGTATTGTCTATGCCCTCCCGATGGGTGCGTTCATAGCCATGGGAAGCAAAGATGCCTGGTCCGATAAGCCCATGCCTTAAATCATAGCCAGCGCGCAAAGAAGCACCAGCATCTGACCCATAGCGTGGGTAAATATCTACTGCATAATTCAACTTTTCCTGCTTTGCCAAACTGATCAACTGACTCGTTACCTCGTAATCGTAGGGTCCTCCGGAGTCTTTAGCGCAAATGGATACTTTGTATTCATCAGTCTTTAAGTCATCTCCTATGGCTCCCATGTCCACTGAGATGATTTCCACAGCATCCGAAGGCAAACCCGAGGAACCCCCATGCCCAACTTCTTCGTAAGAAGTAAAAAGAAGATACACTCTGCGACCCAGAGCTACTTGCTCTTCTTTGATATATCGAGCCAGAGCCAGCAAGATACCAACACTGGCTTTATCGTCGAGGTGCCTGCTTTTAATAAAACCTGAAGGAGTATAGCGCGTTCGAGCATCAAAGGAGATAAAATCCCCCACCTGAATACCCAAGTCCAGGACTTCACTCTCTTTGACCACTTTTTCATCCAGAATCACTTCAATGTTGCTTTCATTTCTTTGCATCGTAGCCACATCTTCATATACATGCACCGAAGGATGAAGCAATTGAATGGTTCCGGAATAACTCGCACCCTGCCGGGTATGCACCAAACAATTCTCTCCTTCAATTGTATTTTCAGGATAGCCCCCAATTTTTGTGAGTCGCAGGCGACCATTGCTTTTAATTGAACGTATCATAGCCCCAAGCGTATCCACGTGAGCCGCAAGGATAAGTCCTTTTCCCTGTCCTCCAATTTCGACAAGAAGAGATCCTTTGTTGCTGAAGCTTCCTTTATAACCAAGAGCATCAAACTCCTCGAAAAGCGTCTGAATGATGCTTTGAGTGAACCCGCTGGGGGAGGGTATCTGGCATAGTTTTACTATTTGTTCGATAGCATAATCGGTATATTTTTTATCTAAATTCATACTTTTCTCCTTATGCTTCCCTGGTTTAGTTAGCTTCGTTTTCCTTTGCTCATTATATCTTCTGAAAAGCCTGGGTCAATGAAATTTCACTGGGCTGATTCAAAAAACCTCATGGTAAACTTGTAAATTATTTTTTAGTTATTATCATTAATATTAAATTTGAGTTAAGTATTTTTAATATTACTGAAAACTAATTTCAGGAGGAGAGCATGTTTAAATATCCTGAGGGATTGTACGTAGATGTGCGAATCGAAGAGACTTTCGACACCCGTATCAGCTTTAAAAAAGAGGTATTACACGAGCAAAAAGTTCGCATCCATCATGGAGCATTCATTCGACTTTTTGATGGTCAGAGGTGGTATTATGCCAGCACCACCGATACCAAAGCCATACAAAAACACATCGATGAATTGGCAAAAATGGCCCAAGCCAATGCTTCCATCATGGAGCATCCCATCGTAAAAGCATTTGAGGTCAATCAAGAAACCATCCTTCAGTATGAAGCGAGGTCTTTGAGCCATGTTCCTGTCCAGGAAAAAAGAGACCTTTTAGCCTCCTACCTCCCTCTGTTAAATGATGCTTGCATTGTTCATCACACTTCCACCTATATCGACAACAAGACCATCAAATCCATTTATTCTTCCAAGGGCACCGCCGTCACCTTTGACAAACAAAGCTGTGGAATACTCTTGCGTATGGATTTGGCCGAAGGTGATAAAAAAGATCAAAGCGCCGTGACTCAATGCAAAATTTACTTCGAAGATCTTGCTGAGTTGAAAAGCTATTTCAGCACGGAAATCAGCAAAAATATTCACTTTGTACGCCATGCCATTCCCATCACCGCAGGGGATTATCCCGTTCTTTTAAGCCCCCTTGCCACGGGTGTTTTTACCCATGAAAGCTTCGGTCATAAAAGTGAAGCGGATTTCATGGTGGGAGACGAAGCCATGAAAAAGGAATGGGCCCTGGGGAAAACCATAGGTCCAAGCCTTTTAAGTATTGTGGACGATGGAACCATTAAAGGAAATGGCTATGTCCCTTATGACGATGAAGGCAGTAAAGGTAAGAAAACTTATCTGATTACTCGAGGCGAATTGAGTGGGCGCCTCCACAGTGCTTCAACTGCCGCCCAACTTCAAGAGCCTCTGACAGGAAACGCCCGAGCCATGAACTTTGAATACGAGCCTATCGTGCGTATGACCTGCACCTACATTGAAAAGGGTGAAAGACCCCTTTCGGAGATAATCGCCGAAATGGACCAGGGAATCTTTGTGGACACCATCAAACATGGCTCAGGAATGTCCACTTTCACCATCGCCCCAGCCAGAGCTTATATGATCGAAAAAGGGAAGATTGCCCAGCCAGTTAAAATTTCAGTTCTGACAGGGAATGTGTTCCAAACACTCGCCGATGTGGACGCTGTGAGTAGAGAATTTGAGCTCATGAGCTTTGTGGGTGGGGGTTGCGGAAAAATGGAACAATGGCCTTTGCCTGTAGGATTTGGCGGTCCTTATACTCGAGTTAAAAAACTGAAAGCTCAATAAAGGAGCAAGGAGGCAAGCTATGAAAAAAGAACAGATCACGATAAAAACAAGGGGAACAGCCCTCAAGATACAAAACACCTCGGTGAATGCAGTCCGAATCAAAGATATTGTAAAAAAAGGCGTCCGGGTTTATGATCAGGATAAGATTGGTATTGCAGGCTCTATTGGTGAAAGCTCCGAGGAGGAATTGTTTAATCAAGCCAAACAGAATCTCACTGCAGGCATTCCATATCCCTATGCCTTGTCGGGCGATAGGAAAGACCATCGCAATTACCAGAAAGAAGCTCCAGGCTCAGACGATTTGCTCATGAAAACTGAAGCAATTCTAAAAATGCTTCGTGAAGAGTATAGTGATTTTGATTTCAGCGAGACCATCCGCACTCAGCAAATCACCCATCAAATGAGCAACAGCGATGGATTGGACCTGGAATACCGAGACGCCTGGACCAGCCTGGGTTTTATCTTCAAAACCAAAAAGTCAGTGAATCTTTTTGATGGGTTTTTGTCCTATGAAGGTCGAACCTTAGTCATGGAGGATATATTTACAAACAGCAGAATGATGCTGGATGCCTACCGCAAACCCCTCGATCTCCCTGAAGCGGATACCCTTCCTGTTGCCATGCTTCACTTCAAAGAATTAAATCATTTTTTGTGCAAATCCCTTAATGGGGAAAACTATGCAACAGGAAGCTCAATTTTCAGCGGTAAACTGCAAGAAAAGCTATTCAGTGACAAAATCAGACTGGAGCAAAATCGAGACCCACGATACCATGCAGAAAAATTTTTTGATGCCGAAGGTAGCGTTTTGCCAGAAGACCAATGCTTGCTGATAGAAAAGGGGCAACTGCTAAAAGTATTAAGCGATAAAAAAACCTCAGCCCTTTATCGTCTTCCTCATACGGGTTCGGCTTCGGGAAGCTATGACGACATACCATCATTATCAGGGGCACCCCTGCGTTTTGCGACCGATTCCTCCGACTTGAAATCAGCCCTCAACGGGCAGTTGGCAATTTTGGTGATGATCAGCGCAGGAGGAGATTTTACCTCCGATGGGAATTTTGCTGCCCCGGTGCAAGCCAGCTTTTTATTTGATGGCACAAACATCCTTGGCAGACTTCCCGAGTTTTCTATCCAATCCAATGTCTATCAGATGCTGGGGAAAGACTATATCGGCACCTTTGATAATCACAGCCTGCATTTTGGCGATTTTCCTTCGCAAATCCAGGTATATCGTATGAAGGTGAAGAGGTAATTCCACTGACTTTAGCAAGTTATGGTTAACAAACAATGCTAAAAAAAACAAATAGGGGAGCCAAAAAGGCTCCCCTGAAGTGAAAATTATACGAATAACTACTTTTTAATCGCTACTCTTTTTGAATAGACAATTTCTTGCTCTTGATTCTCAATGAACAGATGTAGTGACCAACTTTTGACTAGTTTTTCATGCGCAAGGTTTTCCGTATCAGGAAAATAAAAGACCTCTGTTGTCAGGCGCAACATTCGTTTACTCAGATCGGGTACTCTAGATGTGTTTATTAACGGGAAACCTTTACCTCTGTATTGTTTTACATCATCTCCAGCAAAAGGAATAAAATCATAAGCAATATTACTCATCAATACATCCTTGTAACAAGTACTCTGCAAAGTAATTTCATCAGCAACTAAAAACAAATTATAATGATACTGCTCAAGATCCTTAAGTGGAATATCTTTATCCCAGCTCATTGCAAAGCAATAAGTAAACGATGAGGGAAGAGAAGCTTGATTGGATAGCTGAACTATACTATTGGCTGTTATTAACGGGTTCAAACCTGAATGACTGTGAATGCATTGATATACAAAATCTATAATCTGCTGGTATAAATCTTGTGCCATACCCCTAATAAAGTGTTTTTGGTTAATGGTGCTTACTCGCGTAGGGGTGGAAGTACTACCTGGAGCAATGGGTAAAATAGAATACTGATACCTAAGACGTTCCAAACCATAGGAATTGGGTATGAAGCTTTTTTCATTCATGTCGTCTGTCATATAACAGATAATGTCGATATTTTTGTGATGTTTTTGGATATCTCCCACTAATGATATTGTATAAGAGTAAGGATGATAAGTCGCATTAAAGTGCTCCACCAGATGATGGCGCTGGCTTAGGCTATTTGGGGAAAAATTTATGATAATTATTAAGCATAGCATGAAAACAATAATTACAAGCATCCAAAGAAGCATGGATTGCTTAGTTTTCAAATGGTTATTATGAAAATAATTCTTTTGTACAATCTTCACGATCTTTCTCCTTTTCGCCTTGAGCGACACCTAACCAGGCTGTTCCAGTCTTTTCGTAATTACCAACAGACTCATTATAGATAAAAATAATCATAAATCCCATGAAAAAGACCCAAAAAATGAAATGAAAAGAAAAAAATGCATAAAAAAAGCGTAGCTCTCTTGAAGCGCGGGGAAGTTCTGTCTTGTTCCAATTAAATCTGATGCAGAGTGAGACATAACAGCTATACACTCCTATACTATTTCATCTATTTATTATTTATTTTATATAAAAATTATCACTTGTCAAATAGAAAAATAAGAAGAGTCTTCAGAGCTATGGTGATTTCAACAAAAGAAATAGATGCGCTTATTAGAACTACAACGCAAATAGCAGGATGGTAAAAAAATGAAAAAAACTGCCTATCAAAACAAACACATGGAAGATATTGTGCATATACCTTTTTTTCTTGCCTATACCATAAAGTATGGCTCCGATTGTATAAGCCACTCCCCCAGCAAGGAGCAAAACAAACCCTGGCAAAGTGAGTGCTCTGATAGTGGCAGAGCTGATCAATAGTACTCCCCAACCCATAAACAAATAGAAGACCATCGAGAAAAGCTGGTATTTTTTTAGATCAATGGCTGTCAGGGTGATGGCAATTATCGCCAGAGCCCACTGCAAGCCAAATACCACCCAGCCCAAAGAGTTGTCCACTCTTCTTAGGGCATTCAAAGCAATAGGAGTATAGGATCCTGCTATTAAAAGGTATATAGCGCAATGGTCCAATACTTGAAAGATTTTTTTCGCCCTTTCACTTTTTAAGCCATGATAAAGACTGGACATCGTATAAAGGGTAATCATGCTTAGACCATAGACCCCGGATGAAACCATGCCAATGATGTTGTTTCTCCAGGCAGAAAGGATGATGCACGCAAAAAGAGCTACTACACCCAGGGAAGCTCCTACAATGTGCGAAACCATGTTGAAGATTTCTTCACCCCTGCTGTAGGAAGGAAGAATCCTATCTTTGAGTTTGCTTCGCATCGCTACCTGCTGTTGCAGGCAAATTCAAAGGCTTCCTGAATCATAACCTCTGGAATCTTTTTGATCCACCCTTGTTCCATCAGGGTATGGGTTATTTGTCGGGCGTTCTCAATCGAGCTTTTGGCAATTTCGTAAGCTTCTTCCCAAGACATCTGAATCCGAGCAACTCCGTCTTTGATCGCCTGCATGGCTACATCTGCGGCTTCGTAAGGGAAAACTTCCGCTTCGTTCATTCGGGCTAAGATATATTCAGGATGAATTCCATTTTTTTCGGTATAAGTAGCGAGAGACCTGGCTGCTGCGATTGCCATTTGATCTGTAATTTTACGAGCTCTCACCATGAGTGCCCCTTTCAAAATGCCTGGAAAACCTAAGGAGTTGTTGACTTGATTTGGAAAATCCCCTCTGCCAGTGCCTACGATAAATGCCCCAGCGGCTTTGGCTTCATAGGGATAGATTTCAGGGACAGGATTAGCACAAACAAAGACAATAGACTTAGGTGCCATGGCCTTGATCCACTCAGGTTTTACCACTCCAGGGCCGGAAGCTGAAAGAGAAATCAAGACATCAGCGTCTTCAAAAGCCTGTTGAATATCTGTAATCGCTTCAGGGTTGGTGCTTTCGCAGATTTCCCATTTTCGGTAATAAGCCTGGTCTGCTTGAATATCTTTACGTCCAGAATGCAAGGAGCCCTTGGAGTCAAACATGATAGCTTTTTTAGGATCTGCGCCTGCTGTTATCATAAGTCTGAGACAAGTGGTGCTTGCTGCTCCTGCGCCATAATAGACGATTTTAACTTCTTCCAGCTTTTTGCCAGCAAGCTTGAGCGCATTGAGCAATGCGGCAAGAGTCACGCAAGCAGTGCCTTGTTGATCGTCATGCCAAACAGGGATATCGCAAGCTTCTCTCAAATCATCCAACACCTTATAGCAATTGGGTTGGGAGATATCTTCGAGGTTGATGGCTCCAAAACTATGCTGACACCGTTTGACAAAATCGATGATTAGCTCAGGATCATTTTCTCCCTGGCTGTTTTTGCTATCCATGCATAGCGCCACCGCGTCCACCCCACCAAGATATTTCATCAGGAAGGCTTTGCCTTCCATGACTCCCAGGCCCCCGGGAGGAGAAACGTCGCCATCGCCCAATACGCGAGTGGAATCAGACACTACTGCCACTAAATTGGAGCGGTTGGACAAGTCATAGGATCGATCATAATTATCGCGGATGGAGGTGGATACCTTGGATACACCAGGAGTATACCAGACATTAAACCAATTGAAACCATTCACGGAAGCTTTGGGGATCGTCTGGATCTTTCCGCCGTAAAACTCGTGCCCAAGCTCTGCTAAACGCTTGTAGAAGAGGGTTTTACATCGAGCTTTCTGTTCTTCGGTGAAGTCTTCAGGAAAACACTCATCAATATTGCTTAATTCTGGGTTAACTTGCTTCATTTCAATCCTCCGCAATCATTTGATAGGGCTTAATCCCTTCTTCATATAAATCTCTTCCCTGGGTGTCTATGCCCACAAAGCAGGGAAAATTCTCCACCTGAAATTCTCTAAGAGCTTCAGCTCCCAATTCCTCCCAGGCTACTATTTTTGAAGCCTTGACGCATTGGGCAAGCAATGCTCCTGCGCCTCCCACTGCAATAAGATAAATTGCCTGGTTTCTGACGATAGCTTCTTTTACTTGGGGTCCTCTGATTCCTTTGCCTATCATGGCTTTCAAGCCCCTATCCAGCAAAGCGGGGGAGTATTTGTCCATACGATAGCTGGTGGTAGGTCCGGCCGATCCGATGACCTGCCCAGGTTTTGCAGGGGTAGGGCCCACATAGTATATGACCTGTCCCTTAAGAGGGATGGGTAATGCAAGATTTTTTTCGAGTAAAAGACTTAGCTTACGATGTGCTGCATCTCTTGCAGCGTAAATGGTTCCAGAAAGGAGAATTTTGTCGCCTATGGCAAGATCAACTAAATCCTCCGACCTAAGAGGAGTTTGGAGTTTGATCGTCCTACTCACCTGCTTCTCCTTCGCTCAAAACCACAGTCTTATGTCTTGCGGCATGACATTGGAGATTGATGGCTACTGGAAGGCTGGCAATATGGCAGGGCATAGTTTCAATATGAACTGCCAGAGCCGTAATTCTTCCTCCAAGCCCCATGGGACCTATGCCCAGTTGATTGATTTCTTCAAGAAGCTCTTGTTCAAGTTGAGTTAATCGCTCCTCTGGATTTTTGGATCCCAAGGGTCTCATCAGAGCTTTTTTGGAAAGAAGAGCACATTGCTCAAAGTTGCCCCCTACTCCGATCCCAACTATAAGAGGTGGGCAAGGGTTTCCGCTTGCCAAGCGGATAGTCTCGAGTACGAAGCTTTTTAGCCCTTCTATCCCGTCAGAAGGCACCATCATACGCAAACGGCTCATATTTTCCGACCCGGCACCTTTGGGAGCCAGGGTAATTTTAAGACTTTGACCAGGAACTATCTCGGAATGAATAATAGCTGGGGTGTTGTCAGAGGTATTTTTTCGCTCAAAGAGAGGATCAGAAACCATGGACATTCGGAGGAATCCTTCCTTGTAGCCCTGACGAACTCCCTCCTGAATAGCATCCTGAAGATTTCCGCCGGCAATAGACAAATCCTGCCCCAGTTCTACAAAAACTACGGCAACTCCTGTGTCCTGGCAAATGGGCACATGCTTGCTTGCAGCCAGGAGATTGTTTTGGATGAGTTGATCGAGTATTTCTTTGCCCAGGGAGGATTCTTCCTTTTCAATGCTCTGAGCCAAAGAAACCATAATTTCATCGCTCATGTAATAATTCGAGGAAATGCAGAGCACTTTCACAGCTTGTACAATTCGTGTGTAATCCAGGGTTTTCCCATCTTTCATTATTGCTACGAAGCCACCTTCGTCTGAGTCATACTTTCCCTCCACAAGCATTAATTACAAAAATTGTAGCATATTTTATACCCTATGGAAAAATCGCATACCCAGACAAAGGAGGTAAACGATATTAGATATAGGCGTTATCAAAGTATTGCAGGTCTTTGATGGAGTTATCAGAATCAAGTAATATTGCCACAAGGTCTATTTGAAAACGAGGTCGGTAAGAATTTTCGGGATAATGTTCTTCAAGATAGCTCCAGATAGCTCGGAGTATTTTTTGTTGCTTTTTATAGGTATAAGCTTCAACAGGAGAGCCAAAACTGGAAGATTTTCGGGTTTTTACTTCAACGAAGTGAAGATGCTGATTTTTTTGTGCGATAATATCAATTTCACCATACAAGCATCGATAATTGGTCTCAAGAATGGTAAAAGCTCTATCTCTTAAATACTGAACAGCAAGAGCTTCGCCTTGTTTTCCCGTCGAGTGGGAACGTTCAGAAAGCAAAGACATTAGAGCTCTTTGAAAAGCTTAATTATTTGTTCAATATCCTTGCTGTGCAAAACTTCATTTCGATAAGAACGGATAAAACCTAATAGTTGATCAAGATAAACTACCACTACCGTCTCATCGCGCGTTCGCAATACAGCTTCTTTGTTGGTAAAGACCAAAACTCCCTGTATCCAATAGGGAAATGCGCTCTGTTGAAGTATCTTTTTTGATTTTTTGTCGAGATAATTTTTTAACTCCCAGATACTTCGTTTAAGCTGTTTGCTGGGATTGTTGATATGCCCGCGGTAAAGCCCTCCATTGCGTCCAACTTTTTGGTATTCCCAACGATCGCCAATACAGGTGATTTCTCCTTTATAGTTCTTGGTTTCGATGAGGAAGATTCCGTTTGGACCAATGAGGATATGATCCATATCACATTTTTTAAATGGAAGAGACATGTTGTTGATAAGAGTGTAGCGATCGTCAAGATTTGCCAGAGCTTCTTCGACACGATGCTGCCCAGTAAGTCCTGAACGCCAGATTTTTGTTTGAGTAACTTTGGATTGATATAAATAGGCTCCAAAGATGAAGGCAACCGAACCAGCAAGAAATACAAGGGTTTGCTGGTTTTCTATGCCTTGTACCATTAATAAAAACCCAGCCAGAGCAATTAATAATTCAATCAATGTTTGAAATTGGAGAGAAGATATCATTTCTTTAACAAAGTTTTTTTTGTTAATGGTGTTCATACAAACTCCGAGATATGAAGGTTATTCGATGGTGGCGGGAGATACCCAGTTGATGAATTGCTTGAAAATGCTGATTTGTGCCGTATCCTTTGTGTTGGGCAAAGCCATAATCAGGAAATTCATAATGCAACTCAGTCATCCGACGATCCCGACTTACTTTAGCTACAATGGAGGCAGCAGCAATGCTTGCCATCAAAGCATCACCCTTCACAATGGTGAGAGAGTGAGTTTCGGATCCGAGGGGAAGCTTGACGTTTCCATCTATCAGCACCAAAAGTTTGGGTTGGGGTATGTCAAGCATTAGTTGAGACAAGCACTTCTGATAGGCCTCAAGCATCGCAATTTTAGTGGCTTGAAGAATGTTCTTTTCATCAATAAGGGCATTAGAAGAAGTTCCAAGCCCTACATACGCTTTTTCTTGGTGGATCTGATGAAATACTTCTTCTCTTTTTTTAGGGCTCAGCTTTTTTGAATCGTCAACAAAAAATGTTTGGGTTTGAGGACGAAAACATACTGCCGCAGCCATCACCGGACCAGCCAATGCTCCTCTGCCTGCTTCATCAATCCCGATACAATGGGTGTATTGGAGTTCCTGGCAAAGATTATACTGATTTTCCCACAGTGCTCCTTTTAGAAAATTAATCATGAGCTTGCACCCACCTAAAGGACCTGAGTGGCCAAAAAACCAGTAAAGCTTTTCCTTTGATCTGCTTGGAGTTCATTGGGCCAAAATGACGGCTATCAATACTTTCAGGCAAATTATCCCCCATCACAAAATAATCATCCTTTGCCAAGGTAAGCGTAGAAAAACCCTTACTATACTCGCTGGGAATGGAGTTTCCAGGAAGTGATACTATGCGTTTAAAGGAGTCTGCGGAGGAGGGTGAGGTTTTTAAAGCAACAACATCTCCAAGCGATGGAGTAAAAAAAAGCGAGTGATGGGAAAGAACAAGCACCCATTCACCCTTCATTAGAGAGGGGTCCATCGAAGAAGATACTACTGGAGCAGGAAAAAAAAACCACACCCGCAACACAAAAACAATCAGAAGCGCAGTTCCTGCCAATTCCCAAGTATTCAGAAAGGCTTTCCCACGCTTTACTGAGTGTGTCATGCAGTTTTTTTGGAACTACTCCTAATTCGAGCAATTTTGTTCATTTTCTTGCGGGAATCACGTAGGTAGTACAATTTAGCTCTACGTACTTTTCCATGGCTTATCACTTCAATTTTACCAATCATGGGGGAATGAAGAAGAAAAACCTTTTCTACCCCCTCGTTGTTGGAGATTTTGCGAACACAAAATGTTTCATGAATGCCTCCGCCTTGCTGGGCAATCACAACACCTTCAAAAGCCTGTAAACGCTCTTTGTTGCCTTCAATAATACGTTGATATACCTTAACTGTATCTCCAATGCTCATCTTTGGGAGATCGGTTCTCAAAAATTCCTTTGTTAATTCTTCCAAAATCATGATAAAACACCCTTTCTTCTAAAAACTACAAATCGCAAAGATATATTATACAGAATAAGTGCAATTCAAAAAGTGCTTTTTTTTATTTACATCCAATATTAGATTTATTAGTAAAAAAAGGTTATATTTATACATAATACTACTCAAGGAGGAAATGAATGCAGGAGGAATGGTTCAGCTTATCTTTTTCCATTAGGGATGGCATTGGTAAGATATCACTTGACGACAAGAGTAATCATCATTTTATTACCACAAAAATGCTGAGAGAACTAAAAAATGCTTTAAAAGTATGTCATCACAGCAAAGATGTGAACATTCTGGTAATCACTGGAAATACCAAATGCTTTTCGCTTGGAATGGATAAAAATGAACTTGCGGGTTTAAATGCTCCAGAAATGGCGGATTTTATTGAATTTGGGTGGAAAGTGTTCAACAAATTTAACGAGATCCGTAAACCTGTCATTGCCCAAGTCTCTGGAAATGCATGGGACGGAGGTTTTGAGCTTAGCCTGCTGGCTGATTTAGTTTACGCTACCCCTTCAGCTTCCTTTGGTTTTCCAGGCATGAAACACAAAAACTCCCCAGCCTTTGGCGGTATTAGCAATCTAATTGATATTGCAGGATGTAGATATGCCAAAGAATTGTTGTTTACGGGTCGTTGTATCAATGCTGAAGAAGCTCTATCCAAAGGAATCATCAACGGCATCTTTAATGAAAACGAGATTGATAAGCACGTTGAAAAAATAAGCAAAACCATCATGGAAAACGACCTTGAAACCGTGGGCTACGTGAAAAGCAACGTAGGTCAAATGTTGGATCTCAACCGAAGAGTTCGTCTCTCAGACGAAATCAATTCCTTTTCCATACGAAACGCTAAGATCTAGCTCATCTCAGCTAGAGTATTCGATTGTAATCTTCTTTTCCTGGGAGTCCCAGCCAACTCGGGCTCCCAGATTTTCCGAAACAAATCGTAGAGGGATGTAGGTTCTTCCGTTGACAATCACTGGTGCAACTGCAATTTTAACTGGTTTACCGTTAACACTAGCCTCTGTCTTTCCAACCCATAGCTGAATCAAACGGGTCTCGATAGAATAAACGATGCGTTTCTCTTCAGCAACCCATCGTAGATCTGCTTTTAAAAAGTCGCCAATAGTGCGGATAGGAACCATGGTGTACCCATCTTGAATAAAGGGGGCTGTATCAATTCCAGTAAAATTGCCATTTAGTCTTGCATATGCTTTGCCTACCCAAAGCTCAATGGTGATGGTTTCTTTTTTGCGTTGCTCTGAAGGCATGAAGCAAAATAGCTCACCATATACAGATAAAGAATAAAGGTATTGATTGCCAGTAGTCATGTAATAGGAAGTACTGCCAGCAATGGCAAAGTAAAGGCGTTTCCCTGTCAAGCGATCGAGACAATAGATATTAAAATCATCAGAACCTATCCAGACATATCGTTCAGAAATTACTGGGGCAGATTCAATGGTGAAACCTGCTTCAAACTGCCATTTGATTTTACCGTTAGACTGATTGATGCAATAGAAATAAATATCGAAGGAGGCATAAATTTCGTCTTTGTAAACTGAAACAGGATTAAGGGCTATGCCGGGAAAGAATGTCTTCCAGGCTAATTTTCCAGTACGTGCATCGATTTTGTAGAGGTCACGATCTACTGAAACAAAAACAAATTGGGAAGTAGCTGTTAGTCCATACTTGACTGTATTGGATACCTGGAATTCCCAGATTTTAGTGTGTTTTGCAAGGTCAAAGCCATAAACACGGTCCCCAGCTACTACAAAAAAACGCTCACCCGCAATAGCAATCGGGCGAGTTATGTTTTCTGGAAAACCAATGCTCCATAAATCTTTCCCAGTTTGGGCATCTAAAGCATAAAGTCGCTTTCCTGAAGCAAAGTACACTTTTCCTGCATAAACTATGGGTGATGAGTTTGCTGAATCCTTAGGAGTTTGGAATTTCCATTTCATACCTCCAGTGCGACTATCGACACAGTACATAAAGTTTTGTGAGCCTGCATATACCATGCCTTCGTAAACAGCAGGGGATGAATGGTGAAAATCTTTCGAGATAAACTGCCAGATTTTTGTACCCCATTTTGCATTGTAGCATACCAAAGCCCAGGTAGTTCCTATAAAAAGCTTGTCACCAACTACTGCTGGATAAGAACGGGTAGCTCCTACCAGTTCAATCCAAACGGTTTGTACAGGAGGCTTGATAATCTCGTTAGTAGAACCTGTCTGGGCGATATCCTGCCTATGATTGGCAGCCTGGGTCACGAAAACAGTTTGAAATAAAAGAAAAAAAACTAGAAAAGCACTATAAAAAGCTATCGATCTTTTCATTTCAAGCTCCTCCTTTCGCTAAATGGCATCATTATGTTGCTTGGGAATGCACCCATGTTGTTTTGGGGTAAGCATCCAAAAACTCGCTTTCTAATGCAAAAGTTTGTGTCAATAGTTCTCCTATCTTTATTACTCCCCATTTTTCAGATCCATAATGAGAAAGATAAAGCATGTTTAACTCGTTATCTTGACAATAAGTATAGCTTTGATGTGAAAATTCTCCAGTAATGAAAAGATCAGTTTGAATTTGCTTGGCTTCGGCAATGAAGTCGCAACCATCGCCTGTCACTACTGCAATACGTTTTATTAAGTTGTTGGAAGCTTGATAAAACTGAAAAGGGAGAGGGGAGAATTGCTTGAGCTTGTCGATAAGATTTTGCATGGAAACAGCTTGCTTAAACTCTGCCCAATAGCCTAAAGAACAGCCATGATAGGTTCCAAAAGGATTTAAGCTGGAAGTATCCAAACCCATTTTTTCAAGCAGTACTCTGTTGTTGCCATAAAGTGGGTGCTGATCGAGTGGTAAGTGAGAAGCATACAGTGCTATATGGTGTTGCATCATGTAATGAAGTTTGCGATACATGATTTCAGTTATTCGGGTTTCTTGTTTTTTCCAAAACAAACCATGATGCACCACAAACAAAGCATGATCAAGCTCCTGAGCCAGCTGAAAAGTTTCCCAGGAGGCATCTACTGCAGTGTAGATTTTTTTCACTATTCCATCATTGGCTACCTGCAAGCCATTAATTGAGGAATCAGCGGGATGATCTGGAGGTAGGATTGAATCTAGATATGAAACTACTTCATTTAATGGAATCATGCTTCGACTCCCTTGAGCCCAAAAAGCCGATAAAAATTGTTTTCTAAGCTTTGAGCAAGCTCATCTACTTGAATTGATCTAAGTTTTGCAGTCAAATGATACATTTCAACGACATTCTGAGGATGATTCTCCCTTCCTCGATAAGGAACAGGAGACAAATAGGGAGCATCAGTTTCAAGCAAGAGGCTTTCAATTGGGATTCTCTTAGCAAACTCGCGGAGGTGAGTGCTGGCAGGATAGGTCAAATTACCTGCAAATGAAATCATAAAACCCATCGAAATAGCCTGATCTGCAAAAGTATCATTCAGAGATGAATAGCAATGCATGATACCTTTCATGCCTGGGAAATTGGCCAAATGATGCAAAACATCTTGATCAGCTTCACGGTTGTGAATAATAACAGGTAGTTTTCTTTCATAAGCCCAGCATAACTGCCGATCAAAAAAATCTTGCTGAACCTTGTGTTCAACTTGACTTCGAACGTAATCCAAACCTATCTCCCCCCAGGCAAGATATCGGGAATGGTGATGGACTTGCTCCTGGATATACCAGTTGCTTAGTTTTCTCCATTGTTCTTCAGAAACATAGTGAGGATGCAAACCTGCAGAGGCATAGATCTCCACAAACTTCTGCGAGAGTTCCAGACTTTGGCAGGAAGATTTAAAATCATACCCCACATTAAGCAATAGTCCAACCTTCTTTTCCAAACATTGTTCCAAGACTTTGGCAGGATCTCGGTTTAATAAGGGAATATGAACATGACTATCAATAAAAATCATCTATTTAACCTTGGCTCCGCTATCAATATCTTTTTCTGGGGTGATAAAGCAAAGTGACTCATCGTTTGATGCTGCCAGGATCATACCCTGAGACATCACCCCCCGAAGCTTGACGGCTTTAAGATTGTTGACTATGACAAGCTTTTTTCCTATTAAAGCAGAGGGTTCATAATGAAGTGCAATTCCTGCTACTACTTGCTTTTCACAAGCTCCCACTTTGAGTTTTAACAAGAGCAGTTTGTCAGATTTTTCAACTTTGCTGGCTTCCACCACTTCTGCAACCCGGAAATCAATCTTTGCAAAATCCTCATAATCAATTTCAGGTGTTTCAGATTCTTTTTGGTTTTCTTCTGAAGTCGAATCACATTGAAAAGTTTTGATTCTTGGAAAAAGAACCCCTGTTTGATTGACTCTGACGTCTGAGGGTAAAGCGCCAAAACTTAAGTCGGTCATTGGGGCAGGTTTTTCGCATAAGCTTTTGAGCAGTTCTTCGGAAAAATGGGGCATGAAGGGGTAAATGAGATGAGCTATTCTTCGAATTGCATCAAGAAGGGTATATATCAAGCCTCTGAGTTTTTCTTCTTCCTGGTTTTTTTTCAGCTCCCATGGTTTACTTGTTTCAATGAGTTTATTGCATTTATTTATCAGTGACCACAATAATTCAAGTGCTTCTTTGAAATGATGATGCTCTAAAGCAAGATGATATTGCATAATGATTTGATCTGTTTCTGTGTTAAAGCTGGGATCCCAGATAGTTTTTTCGGGGACTTTTCCGTTAAAGTTTTTATGTGTCATGGTATAAACTCGATTGATGAGGTTTCCCAGATCATTTGCCAAGTCAAAATTGTATCTGGAGTAAAAACGATCATCAGTAAATACGGCATCGTCACCAAAACTGGATTCTCTAAACATGAACAGCCTCAAAATATCTACCGCCATAAGTCTTGAAATACCAGTTTTGCAGGTCAGATCTTTGACTACTTCATCAGGATCGATGATGTTGCCTTTTGATTTTGACATTTTTTCGCCTGAGGTTAGCCACCATCCATGAACAAATACTTTCTTGGCTAAAGGAACATCTAAAGCCATAAGCATGGCTGGCCAAATGATGCAATGAAAACGGATAATATCTTTTGACATCAGGTGTAAATCTGCAGGCCAAAACTCTCTGAAATTCTCTGGTTTTGCATCGTATCCACACATGGTGATATAGTTAATCAAAGCATCAAACCAAACATAAGTGACATGCTTTTCATCAAATGGAAAGGGAATTCCCCAATTTAAGGAGCTTCGTGAAACAGATATATCTCTTAAGCCCATCTTGATGGCACTGACAATTTCGTTATATCGTGATACTGGCTCAATTGAATCGGCTTGTTTTGAGTAAAACTCAAGCAAAGGTTTTTCAAAAGCGCTTAACTTGAAAAAGTAATTGTCTTCTGAAATCCAGTGAACTTCTCTGCCACATGAGGGACAGATTTGTTCCTTTACATCAGCTTCAAGCCAAAATGTTTCACAATCAACACAGTATAAGCCTTCATACTTCCCTTTGTACACATATCCTTTTTCATGAAGTTGGTGTAATACCTTTTGTACGGTTTTGATGTGGTCTGCATCGGTGGTACGTATAAATCTGGAAAAATCGATAGAGAAGCGTTTAAAAAAGTCTGTCCATTTTGCTGCTTCCTGATCAACAAAGACTTTAGGATCCATCTTGGCTTTCTCAGCTGCCTTGACTACTTTGAGTGAGTTTTCATCACTTCCTGTGGCAAAGAGTACCTCATAACCCTGCATTTTTTTGAATCTCGACATGATGTCTGCTGCAACAGTGGTATAAAGATGTCCCAAGTGGGGATTTCCACTAATATAATAAATGGGAGTTGTCACATAGTATTTTTTATTCATCTGCAATATCTCCTTCCACTTTCATTCTCATAATCAAAGTAATTTCGCCCATTACTTTTCGTTGAACGAAATAATTATAAACAGTTTCAATATTTCCACGAATATTTTCTTCATGCAACTTGGTCATTTCACGACAAACGCAAACCTCCATATCAGGATACCTTTCTTTCATTAATGCGAGGGTGTGTACCAAACGATGAGGAGCTTCGTATGCGCAAATGGTAAAGCCATCCGCTTGAATTTTTTCCAATAACTGCAAAAGTTTGCCTTGTTTTCGAGGAAGATAATTGATGAATAGGAATTGTTGGCAAGGTAAACCAGAGGATACCAAACCATTGATCAGAGCAGTGGCTCCCGGTAGAACTTCAAGCTTAATTGAACGTTCAATGCAAGCAACAATCAGCTCATGTCCGGTATCTGCAATGCCTGGCATGCCAGCATCAGAAACCACTGCAACTGATTGTCCTGCTTCGAGATGGGCTAATATACGTTTCTGGGCTTCATTTTTCGTATGTTCGTTGAAAACCATCAAAGGCTTTTTTAAATGGTAGGCATTCAACAATTTGATAGTTCGGCGAGTATCTTCACAAGCTATCAGATCGACTGATTCAAGCGCTTCCAGAACTCGGAGAGTAATATCCTTGAGGTTGCCGATGGGGGTGGGACAAATATAACAAGTACCAAATTCAGGGCTCATGAATCAGCTAATTGATGCAAAAAAGAGGAAAACTCCAGTGGTTTTAAAGAAAGACCCCCCACAAGGAAGCCATCATTCTGATCCACCTTGATCAATTCTGAAAGATTTTGGAGATTAACGCTACCGCCATATAAAACACGACATTGGGGTAGTTCTTTTTTGATAGTGCTGATAGCCGCGTTGATTTCCTGGAAAGAGGGAATCTGTCCAGAGCCAATGGACCAAACAGGTTCGTAGGCGATCCAAACAGGATGGAGTTTTTTGACCATGCTAAGCTGAGACAGCAAAACCTCTCGGGTTTTGGATTCTTTATAGGCTTGCAAGTCTTCGCCAATGCAAATAATAGGAAGCATTTCAGCAGATAAAACCGCTTGTGCTTTGGCTGCTACCTGCTCATTACTTTCCGAAAAATATTGACGTCTTTCGGAATGACCCACAATAACATGGGTGCAGGAAAGATCTCGTAACATCAGAGGTGAAATCTCACCTGTAAATGCTCCCTGGTCTTTCCAATGGACATTTTGAGCTGCTATTTTGATATGATTTGCTTGAGAGAGGGAGGTAAGATAGGGTATCACCGTAAAAGGAGGAGCTATGATCAGCTCAATTTTGCTCGAAGATGGAAGATTCGGTAAGAACTGATCTAAATACTCTCGCGCTTGAGAGTTGCTTAGATTCATTTTCCAATTGGCTACTACACTGAACATTCGCTGTCTTCTTTGATGATTGCTTTTGCAACAACTTTTACAATTCTTCTACCTTCAATTTTGCTGACAATAAAAGTATGCTGATCGGTAAAAACCTTTTCACCAGCTACTGGAATGTGCCCCAGTTCTGCAAGCAGATAGCCTGAAATGGTATCACACTCTTCTGTGGGAAGAGAGATCTCAAGTAATTCGTTTAAATCATCAATGGGGTAGTTGCCAGCTATTTCATAAGAGGTATCATCCAGTTTTCTGAAATAGGGCTCTTCGGTGTCGTATTCATCTTGAATTTCGCCAACCAATTCTTCAAGAATGTCCTCCATGGTGATCAGACCAGATATGCCACCATATTCATCGACAGCCATCACCATATGTTGACGAGTTTCTCGCATCAGCTTGAATAGCTCATCAACTTTTTTGCTTTCGGGTACAAAATGTGCTTTTCGGATGAGTTTTTTTAAATCTATGTCTTCCATGGCTTTGTTGTGAATAACTTCTTGCATTACATCCTTGGTAAAAGCTATTCCAAGGATATTGTCAACCTCATTTTCATACACTGGTACGCGAGAATATCCAGTAGTTTTGATAAGTTCCATAAATCCCATGATACCTTTGCTAATATCGAGCGAGACCATATCCACTCGTTGTACCATGATTTCATATACCCGAGTATCACTAAATTCAAATACACTCTTGATGATAGCGCGTTCATCCTGCTCAAGAATGCCTTCTTCTTGAGAAATATCAATCATGGTTTCAAGCTCTCTTTGGTCTGTGATAATTGAGGTAGAATGAACATTTTTTAATCCCAATAACTTCATTAAACCATGATTAAGAGCCTCGAGAATAAGCACCAAAGGATAAAACAGGGTGATACTAAGTCGTATGGGATAATAGACAAGAAAACTCACTCTTAGGGGATTATTATTGGCAAAAGATTTTGGGAGCATTTCACCAAATATTACAATAATGATAGTTAAGGCAAAAGTGCTTAACATGAGAAAAGTGGTTGATTCAGGAGCAAGAAGAATTGCAAGTCTGGTACCCACTGATGCGGCAAAAATGTTGGCTATATTGTTTCCAATCAAAATTGCACTAATGAATCGATTGGGATTTTGTTTCAGTAACAATAATGAATGGGCTTTTCCTGATTTTTGTTCTGCCATATGCTTGAGTGTGATTCGATTGACGGTAAGAAGAGCCACCTCGGATGCAGAAAAGAAGGCAGAAAGAAAGAGCAGGAAAAAGATAGCGATAAGATTCCAAGCTGATGCTGTCATAAAGTTATTGATCACCCCTATAATAAGAATTAAACAACATAGACTCCAAATTTTGCATGATATGAGCCTTTTCCTCATTTTCGTGGTCAAAGCCAAGGAGATGAAGCATGCCGTGGGTTAAAAGAATTTTAATTTCTTTTTGTAGACTATGTTTATTGTCTGTAGCATTAATCAAAGCCATATCTGGAGATATTAGAATTTCTCCCCAAAGAAAACCTTGGGGAGTCTGTTCGTTGGAAACAAAAGAAAGTACGTCGGTAGGATAATCTTTGCTTCGATAATGATGGTTTAAAGCTTGAATGCTTTTTTTATCAATAAGAGCAACACTGAGACAAGAGTCCTCAGAAAGAGAGCCAAAAACAGGATCAGTGAGAAGCTGTTGAATGAAGCTACACAAGTCTTCTTCGCTTGGAAGGCCTTGCGGGGGATCTTCCAATTGGTAGGATAGATCTACTTTCATGATGTTTTGGCTCCTGAAAGATTGGGGGGATAAGACAAACGGACGTGATAAAGTGAGTCTAAAGTAAAAAGAAAAGAATGTTTGATAATCTGTAGGTCGCTGAATGTAAGTTCGGAATCATCAAGCTGGTTGCTTTTTATTTTGCTTTCAATGATTTTGCTGACCATTTCTTCAAGCTTTTCCTGAGTTTTTTCTTCCATGGACCGCGCTGCAGCTTCGACAGAATCAGCCAACATAACAATGGATACTTCTTTGAGCATGGGTTTTGGACCGGGATATCGAAAATCACTATCATCCACAATAGTTTTGTCAGCCTTTTTAGCGCTTTCATACATGAAGCTGATTCGATTATCACCGTGATGTGAGCTGATAAAACGATGGATACAGGAAGGTAGTCGATATTTCTTTGCAAGCACAAGACCATACTCTACATGGGATTTGATAACTTTTACTGCTTCAATAGGCTCCATTTCATCAAGAAGGTTTTTTCCTGAACTATTTTCTGTGAATGAAAGAGGAGAAATCGTTTTGCCTATGTCGTGATAGTAAGCTCCAACTCTGGCAAAAAGGGGGTCAGCTCCAATTGCATCGGCTGCATGAGATGCAAGATTGGCAATCATTATACTATGTTGATAGGTACCAGGAGCTGTTTCGAAGAGTTTTCGAAGTAATGGAGCATTAGGATCGGAAAGTTCAAATAAGCGCAAAGGGGTAACAAAATCAGCATAGTTTCCGAGTAAAACAACAATTCCGAGGCTTAAGAGCGAAGCTACCAAACCATTAAAAAAAAGGAGTGATGTGGTTGTAAGTTTGGCGCCATAAAAGACAGACTCAGGAAAATAGCATAAAAATAAAAAAGTTAATAATGCTAACACCGCCGATGAATAAAAGCCCTTTAATAGAAAATCAGTAAAGGTTTTTAAGTGAGAATAAAAAACCATAGCCAACAACGAAGACAACAAATAGGAAGTAATAAGAAGGTAATCTACCCCAAAAAGGTTTAAACTGATTAAAATCAGGATAGCGACAAAGTAAAACGAAAAAGCAGGATTGTAGAAAACTCTGATGAGGATAGCAAAAATAAAAACAGGAAGTAGAAATTGGTTGATTGGGGCTATGAATCTGAGCAAAACTAAAAAAAGAAGCACCAGAGAAAAAAGGAGCAAGTATTTTTTCCAGTCTTGATAAATAGAATTTTTAGTGTTTTCAATGAAAAGATAAAAGAGAAGCATGATGAGAATAAGGAAAGTATATATCAGAGCTTTAAGGGCTTCATGCCATAGTTTGTTTTCACCAATGCGTCCAACAGCAAGAAGTTTGTCGTAGGACTCAGGGGTTATAGGGTTTCCCTTTTCAACAATGATTTCGTTTTGGATGATAGTTTCTCTGACAGGTACAATCTTTTGTCGGGCCTCTTCTTTTTGTCGATTGGTGGCATCTTCATCGATAGACATGTTGGAACGTATTTTGTGATTTGCTATGACATAGACAGGAAGCTTCATTGCTTCGGATATGGTGGTTTCTTGAATTCTTTTGTTGATGACAATATCTATGTCGGTCAGATCTGCTTCTTGAAGCCCTTTTTCGAGAACCGAAGAAAGAATTTTGGATACGGTGGAAAAAACCAAGTCGAGATTGGAGTCATCAGTTTGAAGAAGAAAAGATGCTGCTTGAGGCGCACTATCACTGGAACCCAAATGTTTGGAAATCTCAAGAACTTTTTCTTGAAGATTTTTGGAAGCGACTCGACGTTCAGCTTGAACTGCTTTAGATAAAAAATCAAGCTCTTCTTGGATAGCACTGAAGATCAAGGGATTTTTGCGGTAAATAATAGAAACTTTTTCTTCGGCTTGTTTGCGCAATTCCTCGGTTTTGATTCGATTGTAATAAGGTACGGTGATAGGAGAACTGAGATCGTATGGGGCTACGTCGCCGACAGACAAACCCTGGCGGCGCTCATAATAGTAGCTGAAGATAATGGTAAAGATAAGCGACATCGACAGGAGTAAAACGTACAAATGTCGTAATTCAAGATGAGGGAAGGAACGAAAAAGTGTGCGTTTACTCGAATCTGATGAGTTTTCCATTTCTCTTGCTTATTTTTTACGCTTTTTCGCTGCGTTGGCTGCTTTCTTTCTTTTCTTGATGCTTGGAGGATAAAAATATTCGTGTTTTTTTATCTCGGATATGATACCCTCCCGGGCACATTCCTGTTTGAAACGATTCATTAAGCCGTCGAAACTTTCGTTATCCTTTCTTGTTGCCTGCGCCATATCTTTTTTTATTCATTCCTTTCACATATAAAATAGAAAACAACACCCTTATTCAAACAATAAATCTTCGTTGCACCGGGACACTACCACTTGCAGTAAAGTGTGAGGGTCTCGAGCGGGATCCTTCAGCAGACATACCTTTTTATAGTTTCTAGTATAACCTGTAAAGTCTCTCTCTATCAACACCTCCACCGTTTTTCCCATAAAAGTGCAGTTTAAATTATAGCTAAGGTTTTTTGATAATTCAAGCAAATACTTTTTTCTAGACTGAATTTCTAAAGAAGGCACAGCTTTGGCAAACTTATATGAAGCGGATTCAATACGTGGGGAGTAAGGAAAAACATGGATTTTGGAAAAATGAACTTCCTTTGCGAGAGCACAACTTTGCTGGAAATCTTCTTCCTCTTCCCCTGGAAAACCCACAATAATATCAGTTGTAAACAAGACTTCCGGGAGGTAGGTTTTTGCCATCTGAATTTTTTTTAAGTATTGGTCTGAGGTGTATTTACGATTCATCGATTGGAGAATTTTGTCGCTTCCAGATTGGAGTGAAAGGTGTAAATGGTTGCACCAAAGCTTCGACTGAGCCAAAGCTTCAACAAGCTCTTCGTTGACATAATTTGGATGAATCGAAGACAGACGAGCTCTGTACAAAACTCCGGAAAATAGCTCATCAATCGATTTTAATAAGTCGGAAAGATTGTGAGAAGCATCCGCATCTGCCTGGTAAAGACCTATCTGAGTCCCAGTCAATACTATTTCTTTCACCCCATGCTGAGTCATGGCTTTTATTTCCATCAAAATTTCATCTTTGGACTTGCTACGTGATCGACCACGAGTGTATGGAACAATACAATACGAACAAAACTGATTGCATCCTTCCTGAATCTTGACAAAAGCACGACTTTTTTTTGCGAGATCAAATAGCATTGTTGAAAAGATCAATTGACTGTTTTCGTTTAAGAACTTGAAAACTTCTTCTTCAGTACCAAAAAAGACACCTTCTTCTCTCAGTCTGGAAGAGCCACCATGTCCAAAGCAACCTACTGCATAAATATCTTTCCCTGCTTTTTTCGATTTTCGAACAAGTGCAAATACTTCTTGTTCAGCTTTTTGAGTGACTACGCAAGATGAAATAATAAGAATTTGAGCCTCATCCAGAGATAATGTCTCGACATATCCTGCAGATATGAGGTTTTGTCTTAATAGCATGGCATGATATTGATTTAGCTTACACCCAAAACAAGCTATAAAAAAGTTTTGGCTATTCATTGCGAGATGGTTTCAACAAAACCAACTGCAAAAGGTCCTGCAGTTTCAGTTCTTAGAATCTGCCGACCTAAAGAACAGGTTTTGAACCCATAACAACTTAATTCTTCTATCTCGCTAATAGCAAAGCCCCCTTCGGAACCAATACAAAGCACAATATGAGACTGCTCCTGAATCAGAGGAATCAGATGTATTAGCTTGGTTTCTTGCTCTTGCTCCCAGAAGACGATCTTTAAGGCGTGTTCAAAATAGTTTTGTTGTGATATCAAGGTAGAAAGATCATGGAGAGGATGTATTATTGGAAGTTGGGATCTTCTGGATTGTTTTGAGGCTGCCATGGCTACCCTCTTCCAACGCTCATCCTTCCCTTGAATTTGAGGAGAGGAAGAGCTCAGAGAAGATCGAAGTGTTAAAACAGGAAAAATCTCATATACTCCAAACTCAGTTGACTTTTCTATGATTTCGTCCATTTTACGAAGTTTTGGAAGCGATTGAAGCAATGATATCTTTTTGCCTGGAGCTTGCTTGCATTCAATACAAGCATCAATCTCAATGAGAAGCTTTGAAGAGTTATTCTGGAGTATTTGAGCTGAAAACTTGCCTTGTGAAGTTACTACAATGATTTGATCAGTTTTTTTTAATCGGAGAACTTTTTGGATGTGATAACTGTCTGCTTCATTGATGAGAGCTTGTTTCGAATTAATAAAGTCATCCTCAGCTATGAAAAAGACTCGGTGATCACTAATTTTCATGTCAGGATACTTGGCTTATTTCGATGCTGGGATTGTCAAAATCGCTTCCCCAGGTTTTTAAGCAACCAAAAATCATGCATTCGCTGGGCTCCATAGTTAGCATGGCTGTCAGATGATGGGCAGATCGATCGCTTAATTGGATTGGAGCATTGCTTATAAAGGCAAGGGGGGAGCTTTCAGTGGTTTCACCCATGACCAGATTAGCTGCAGAAGCCAGGTTGTCAGCAATATTCCATCGAGTTACTACCATTTTCTTGCCAAAAAGGTCTTCATAACCTATTTGATCAATCATTCCCAAAAAACCTGCAATGCCAATAGCGACACCATAGGTTCCTGCACGCAAAGGCACTACCTGAGAATCAGAAATAATAACCCCAATATGGACTCCTTTAGTATGATGAATATGGTCATGTATGCTTTGGGCAGTTCCTGCAGGGTCCAATGGCCAAGAAACTAAAAATCCATCAGGAACATTGGATCGATCAACCCCACCAAAGGCTACCAGGATACCATTTTTTAAGGAGGTGATAACTTTAGGTACTCCCCCCATCACAATATCAGCTTCTTCAAGTACTGCCTGAGCCATATGAAGATCGATCTGATACTCATTAGCAAGAGCATAAGCCATTTCAGTGGGATGAATATCACTAATTGGCTTCATACGTCCCTGGGCAATGGAGATAATCTTGGAGGCAATCACCATGACATCTCCTTCTTTAAGGGTTTTTTCGAGTAGAACGCGATCGATGAAGTTAAAGAGATTAAATTCTTTTGATATAATTTCAGTTTTTACTGGCTCTACAAGCAATCTTAGCGCTCCTTTACTGTCATCATTCTTCAGCAGGGATAACAGCTTTCTATTTTTTTTAATTATAATAGAAAAAGATGCTTTTTTTGAAGGGAGAATTTTGTATTTATGAACATTGTTATATTGGTTAAGCAAATCCCGGATATTGAAAAGAATATTAAGATCACAGTGGATTCAAAATCAAACAATATTAATCGGCAGGGTGTGCCCTCTATTATGAACCCAGCAGATAAAAATGCCTTGGAGTTTGCCCTGCAGATGAAAGATAAATTCGAAGCTCGACTCACTGTCATCAGCATGGGGCCAATGCAAGCAAAGGAGGTTCTAAAAGAAGCTTTATCTCTTGGCGCTGATGAAGCTTTTTTAGTTTCTGATCGCGTATTTGCTGGATCTGACACTCTTTGGACCTCTCTCGTGCTTGAAAAAGCTATCCAGTCACTCCCCTATCAAACAGACTATATCTTTTGTGGTCACCAAGCTCTGGACGGAGATACGGGTCAGGTGGGTCCTGGAGTAGCAGCTCGACTTCATCTTCCTCAATGGATTCACCTACGACAACTACTTCAAATTCACCCTGATCACCTTATCGCTGAAAGATATTTTGATGGCTTCCGAGAATGCATCGAAATCCGCCCTCCTGCTTTGCTCGCCTTCGTTAAGAATTCCAATACCCCTCGCTTGCCAAGTCTCAGAAAACTTTTTTCATCGCAGGAAGCCAAGATCAATCTTGTCACCAACAAGGATCTTTTGATACCTGATGAATTCTTAGGTATTAATGGTTCCCCCACCCGAGTCATGAAAACCTTCAAAATCGAATTAGATAAAACCCTGATCAAATGCCATATGGAGCAAGGTTCTGAAATGTTTCAAAGCATTTTGTCAAAAATAGGAGAGGTAAAATAGTGAAAATCTGGATAGAAAAAGAACAATGCAATCTATGCAAAATATGTCTTAGAGTCTGCACCTATAACGCAATTCAATGGGATAATGCCCCTCTAATAAACGACAATTGTATCTTTTGTGGTCTATGTGTGCAAAAGTGCCCCAAAAAGGCCATTATGCTTGAGGGTGCTGATGCATCAAATATTTCTCTTGAAGGAAATTACTGGGTTTACCTTGAACTGAGCTCTCCAAGCAGTTTTGAAAATTCGTTGGAAATAGTATCAAGACTCAACACCATCAGAAAAAACAAAGAAACAAAAATCTGTGGCGTGACTATTGCACAGAATATCAAAAGCAAAGAAGCAGAACAGCTTAGATTAGCAGGAGCAGAAGCCTTATACATTCTTGATGAACCTTCAATATCTGCTTATCAAACCCTTCCCTTCACTTCTATCCTGGCTGATTTTTGTCAACAAGAAAAACCTCTCGCTTTTCTTTTTCCAGCCTCAGAAAAAGGAAGGGATCTTGCCCCACGCCTTGCAACGGTCTTACAAACGGGACTAACCGCAGATTGCACTGAGTTGAGCATTGATGAAATGGGCTTACTTATTCAGACTCGACCCGCTTTCAGTGGAGATTTAATGGCAAGCATCATCTGTCCTTATCATCGACCACAGATGGCCACTGTCAGAGCTCATTCCTACAAAATTGAGCCAATCAGCGTTTCACCGCAAATAGAAAGCTTTCATATTCCCATGCAATTACCCACAGCTCCTACCACAGATAAGAGTAAAATTTTATCAAAAGAGCCAATTGTCCATGAATTCGACCCCGTGGACCAAAAAAAAGTAGTGATATCTATCGGAAGAGGCATAGGATCAGAAGAACAAGTAAAAAATATCATCGACTTTGCTCGATCGATTGATGCAGGTATTGGATGCTCCAGACCCATCGTCGATAAAGGGTGGCTTCCTCAGAGTCAGCAAGTGGGTATGTCGGGGAAAGCAGTCGCTCCAAAGCTTTATATCGCTCTCGGTATATCGGGATCGGTACAGCATCTTTCAGGTATCCAATCTTCTGAGTGTATACTTGCAGTAAACCATGATGAAAATGCTCCGATCTTCAAAGTTGCCCATATGGGCATAGTGGGAGACATCAAAAAACTGATGCCTGAAATTCGAAAATGGGTGATAGCCTTTCTTGAACAGGAAAAAAAGTCTTAACTCACATGGATTAATTTAATTTAAATACTATCAGAGCTTTATGGGTTTCTTTTCGTTGCATATTGATAGCTCTAAAGCTTAGAATGTTCATACCCGAATGTAGCGGTTCGCTGAAGCCCTGGAAAGATCCATCAAGAGATAGATCCAGCTCCTTTGTGCCAAGAAATATACGATAGCCATTAGTCTTTCCTTTGAAGTATATTTTCTCGTTGATGGTGTATAAGGGGAAATCGTCAAGACGAATCGCTGGAAATTCATTGCTTTCCATCGAAGCTGTAACGAATATGTCGTGTTTACCTGTGATGGTAGTCAGTTTTAGGTTTCCTGTGTTGGTGCCAGTTTTCATAAGTTGAGGTTTGAGTTTGACAGTTAGAATGTAGTTGCTAGCGCTTAGGGCAGTTAAGTTGGCGTTTATCCAAGGCTCTGAAGCGTTATACTGGATCCTGATGGGAAAACCGTTTTTTTCGCTGATTTCGATTTGTTTGCTTGGTTCATCTATGGGACTAATGCTCTTAAAATCAAGCTCAAGCGATGATATGTCAATATCTATCTCTGGATCAGCACTGGTTTTGAATGGAATGCAATAGTAGTCGCGTATTGATTTTCGAGATGAGCTTGAAAGTGCGTTTGGTCCGCCACGAATAAATAGTGCATAACCCGAATTCTTTTTGAGTAGTTGCATAGGATCTATTGTCAGAGTACGGGACGGAGGATCATAAGATAAGACAGGATGAAAAGAGTTGCCTTGATCGTCTATTATTTGAAGATGATCAGGTTTTATGGAAGCTACTGAAAGGGCTTCTTCAAACTGAATACGAATAAGACTGTCTCGGGCTATATCAGAGGTAAAGTCGGCTGGTTCATGATTTGCTATGATCAAACTATTCAGCTCAAAAAAGGAAGAGTTATAAACTTTTTTGGTATCAAAGTTTTGTATGAAACTTAAAACTTTATAATCGCTCTTTTTTTCGGGATTTGGCAGTGGGTAGGAATATTCGATGCGGTATATTTTGTTGGGCTGTAGGTTAATTTTAAGACCTTCGTAATTGGGAAAAACAGTACGAGCAACATATTGGTAGGTTTTGTCTTTGTCGGTTCGTACGTTGTTTTCCATCAGTATGGATACAAATCTGATATCGAGTTCCTGGTCTGAAAAAGCTTGAACATAACTCAGCATAAAGACCCGATCATTTTGGATGCGACCTGAAGAATAAGCCCCCGCTTGAGGCGTTTCAGCAAGGCTTTCTTCTACCCATTTGGCAACTTCGGGATAGGACTGCTCATTAGCACCAAGCAACTTTTTGTCTCCATTGACAATCAGAGTAGGAAATCCGGAAATTTTGTAAAAGGCAGTTCGCTCCGGAGCTTCTTTCATGGCAAGGCTGTCTTGATTGTAGTAACGAACATGATGAATGGGCAGACCATATTGAGTGCTGAGTCGATCGTGAATATCGTATGCATAGTAGCACCAACCACACCAGGTGGCAGAAAAGACCTCAACAAGAACTTCCTGTTTTTGGGGAATAAAATTGGGGTAATCTTTTGAATCATACACCGAGACTTCAAAGTCATAGTTCATGCCAAGGGAAAAATCCACTCCATGATAAAGAAAGAAACTCAATAGAATCAGACTTGTCCCAATTATTGCGATAAATTTTTTCATCACTATTATTTTATGCAAAGAGGTGTTTTATGCATAGTAACTGGGTATGTTTTTTTATTACATTTAGGAATTTTCTTATCTTGTGTGTAGGTAGCTTATTGTTGTTTAGCTCTTTGGGGTCATGTTCCAAGCAAGGAGTAGTTGGAAAGATCAATCCCTCATTGCTATTCGATTATGTATATTTTGCTCATCCAGAGGGAGGCATAAAGGCTTTCTCAAGTCAAAACAAAGAAATTGTACCTATCACTGATGCATTGGATTATCACCCAAACCTATTAAAGTCTGGCATTTTATACTTTTTACGATACCAAAAAGCTGATCAAAAAGGAAAGTTCACCCAGGCAGTTAATCTAATGTCATGGAATAGCAAAGATCACAAAATTCAGCGGGTAAAAACCATCCTTTCCCTTTCACCCGCTCCCGATCTCACAAATCAGGTTTTTATTCTTGATGAGGGGAAAAAACTCCTGCTCCTAAATCACTCAAAGGGAAATTTTATCATCGACCTTGAAACAGATAGCAAGATTAATTTTGCTGGCAACGAAAGATATCTGACAGAAATAAACCATAGTCGTAATGAAGGTCAGGAGTGCTTTATCAGCCTTTTTCAGTACCCTTATCAGCAAGTGATAAAAAGTAAGAGCTATATAAAAAGCCCAGCTCCAAGATCTGCCATACTTAGCATTGATAAAGATTTTTCTGTCCAAGTATGGGATGAAATACCCCCAGAAGACATGTTCACCACAAAATACCAGGGTATAGCGTATGATCAAAAAAGCCAGCTCTTATTTATCAGCAGAAATAGCGAACTTATGAGCTTTTCTGAAGCTGGATCAACTGGTCAAAAAATAAGTGAAGGAGTTCATCCCTTTGTGCTACATGAACCTTCGAAAAGGGATCTTGCTTCATTTCCACTTTTATCTGCCACCATATTATGGCAAAACCATCCCTTCGTTTTTTTGGGTTCTGAAAATTATCTGAGCTATATCAACTTAAAAAGCCAAAGTTATCACACCATACAAGCTAACGATCTCAATCTGAGCCCTAAAGATGCAGATCATCCAAACTTTTTGTTCCATAATTTAGTCTTTTTAGCAGAAACAACACAAAATCCATCCAGCTATTGGTTGGTGTCCCATACCAAAGAAAACCTGACAGAAAAAAATGAAAAATCCTCAATTTTACGAGATCAAAACGATGCTGTAGTGTACTTTTCCCTTTCAGAGCAGGGCCTTAAAGGATTATGGCAGTGTGTTGGGCAGATGTACCCAGAGATATGGATCCAGGATTTAAACGAAGATGGGGTGGCTGAAATACTCAATTATTACTGCTTATCAAGTTTTAAATGCCCGGAAGAAAGCCGTTTAAATGGACGATACCTGGTCTGGTTGGATATTATAGGAAGAAAACCTGAAGGTTGGTATGAACGAACAAACGAAACTTATCCAAAATTATACCGAGAATTGTGGGAAAGACTTGATTTGGTAAAAAAAGAGCAAGAAGCATCCAAACGTAATCAGCAAGTTTATTTGTGCGAAGAAGACCTTCAAACATTAAATGATATGCTTAAGGAAAGTTATCGAATCGCTAGTCAATAAGTGCTTTTGACTTAGGGCTTGTGATTTAATGGTGGATTTTCAGGTCTGAAACGTATGGCAATGAAACCTTTTTGTTGGTCGCGAAATGCAACAAACCGAATCTGCATGCCTGGTTTGATCAGAAAGTTGGCTGGATTGTGCATTATATGGGGAGCAAGAATGATTTGTTCTTCTTGTCCAGACTCGTGCAAACTCACTCTCAATATATGGCGCTCACGCTTGACGACAGTCCCAAAAATGGTTATAAAACCAGCTTTTCTTGGATCAAAAGAACGTATTGCTAAAGCACCCACTTTTTGAGTATCAGGCAGATAGACTGCTTCAATATCAACATCCATTCCAATTTGGATAGGTGATGAAAAACGAGTATCCTGAAGAAGGTGGATCTTGAATGGAACACCATCTACCATGATTGATCCGGTTTCTGGGGAATAAGCCTCCACCATACCTCGCACCAAAAACACTCGAAGGGGTTTGCTTTCTTGTTCTTGAATGAGTGATTTCATGGCTTGGATCATGCGAGAGGGGGGAATTCGATTTTTCCGCAAAGTGCTTACCCAATTGCTTTGTTTGCGCTGTTGCATGATCAAATCAGGCTGTTGGTTTGAGATTCTGGACAAGACAGCAACAGCAATCATTTCACGATTTGCAATATTTTGAGCCATTATCTGCTGAATCTGTACTGGAGTAAGTTGGAAATCCTTTTCAAGTAAAGTGTTGATAACAAACTGTCTTAGATCTTGATTTGGCTGGCTTCCCACAAGAGTTTCTTCGATACGGTCAAGTTGATTCACGCTCTGGTGAATGCGGTAATTTTGGTAAACATCAAGCAGGTTGTTTTCATTACCAAAAACAGGAAAAACCAGGCTAACCATAAGAACCAGGGATAAAAAGACTGGTGCAAAGATACGAATCATTGATCTTTGTTTTGATCTGGTCTTTTTGGTGCTATCCATACGATGAAGTATATTGGAAAAATGATCCTCCTGAAGAGAGATTTGGTCTAAAATATGATGTATCGATGATCTAATATCATTTTCATCGTTAAGCATTGTTATTCATCGACTCCTTCATCTTTTTTAATGCTCGGTGGATGCGAACTTTTGCATTGGTCAGTGTGATTTTTTTAATTCGAGCAATCTCTTCCAGCGTTAAATCCTGATAATATCGCATCAGTATCAATTCTTTGCTTTCGTAGTCCATTTTTGCCAGGTGAGTTCGGATATCTATTTTCTCTTCACTGGAAACGCCACTCACGCTTGCGCCATCAATAAATACTTCTGTATTATCAAAGGTACCTTTTCTTTTGCTATATAAGTTTCGAGCTTCATTTAAAATAATACGGGATAACCAGGGCTTAAAATCGCGCTCCATGTTGAATGTATGCAAATGGGTGAAAACTTTTAAAAACACATTTTCCATAACATCTTCAGCTTCATCCTGTTTTCCTAAAATAAACCATGCAGAACGAAGCACATAATCTTTGTAGTGAATGTACATTTCCCCCATTGCTTTCTGGTCCCCCTCCTTTGCTCGAGCAATGATCTCCTTATCAATAGTCACACATCTACTCCTATTACCTGCCAAGTCTAATTTAAGTTACAAATTTTTCAGAAGCTATTTTACTCGAAATATCTAAATCTTGCTTAATATTTATTCAACTCAATTCAATAGTTTAGTTGGAGATTAAATCAGGTTTTTTATTGATTCTAAAGAGCTTATAAGCTACAATAAGCATCTGAAAAAACCAAGTTTTGGGGGTATTATTGTGAAAAAAAGTTTATTGTTTTTTGTATCGTTGTGTCTTATGCTTGCACTGACAACAAGCTTCACTGCTTGCGGTGGAGGCGGAGACAAAGAAGGTAACGGTAAAACCGACTCACACTTAATCTCAAAAGAAAAAGCTCAAGATGTGGGAGATTGGGTACTACCCATAGTCGAAAATCCAGGCGACTTTGATCAGGTTGAGCAACTGGATATTCAAGCTCTACTCGCAAGAGAAGATGTCAAAGTAGTCTTAATCGACTTTTGGGCTACCTGGTGCGAACCTTGTAAAGCTGCGATGCCCCACCTCGAAGAAATCTACCAGGATTACAAAGACAAGGGCCTTGCTGCAGCCGTTATTACTATTGATGTCAAGAATTCCACCCTCGAACGCATGATCAAAGCTGATGTGGAGCATCTTGGCGTTAGCTACCCCATCCCATGGGATTATGAAAGCAAAGTTAAAAATTCTTACGGTATTGGAGCAATCCCTGTTACCTACCTGGTCGACAAAGAAGGCAAAATCAGATACGAGCATTCTGGTTTTACCAGCAAAGAAATTGACATGCCTCCATTGATCGAAGCCCTCGAAGAGTTACTCAACGAGTAAATGCGAATCCTTTCGGGGATCAACAGGGGAGAAAAACTTTTCTCCCCTGTCAATTCTCATGTTAGACCTACCAAAAACATGGTTAAAGCTGCCATGTTTAATGTTATTCGCCCCAAGATCCAAGACTCCAGCTTCCTTGACCTTTTTGCAGGTAGTGGAGCTATAGGAGTTCAAGCTCTTTGCGAAGGAGCAAAGCAGGCTTTTTTTGTTGAAAAAAACACTTCCTGCATCGAAACAATTAGAAAAAACCTTCTTCAAGTGAATATGCTCGAAAAAGGCACAATCATCAAAGCCAAAGTCGAGTTTTTTATCAAACACCACGATCTTGGTTTTTTTGATTTTATCTACATGGATCCGCCATATTTTTATTCCATCCAGCAATACTGCGAAATCATGGAAACTTTACTCAAACACATGAAAAAAACAGCACTACTCTTTTTAGAGTACACTTCAGATTACGATTTAAGTTTTCTGTCGCTGGCTGAAACTATCACTTTCAAGGAAAGCAGGTATGGCAACACCAAGTTAGGGCTTGTTGCCTTCAAATCATGAAAAAAGCAATTTATCCTGGAAGTTTCGATCCAGTCACCTGTGGCCACATTGATATCATCAATCGTTCTTTACACTTGTTTGATAGTCTGTTGGTAGCGGTTACAAATAACACTCGCAAACAGGCCAGTTTCAGTATCGAAGATCGTATTTCTTTTATTCGCAAAGAATATGAAAATGTTCCTCAGCTTGAAGTTCTTCCTTTTGAAGGATTATTAACAGACTTCATGAAATCACAAAAAATAACCACAGCTATCCGAGGAATCAGAGTATTTTCTGACTTTGAATATGAATTTCAAATGGCTCTTACCAACAAGCAACTTTACCCAGACTTTGAAGTTATTTTTTTACTGAGTGAGATCAGTCATACCAACTTAAGCTCTTCATTAATCAAGGATATTATCCGATTTCAGGGCAAGTTTGAATCCTTCGTCCCTGAGTCAGTCATACAATATTTAAAGCTTCACCAAAAGGAGTTCTCATGAATTATTTACAAATGCTCGATGAGCTTGAAGAGGTCCTTTCCAAAGCTAAGAAAATCCCCTTGAGTTCTTATGCTCTTTTAGCAGAAGACAAATTACGCGAAATAATCTATGCTTTACGAGAGCACTATCCTGATGAAATCAAACGAAGCGCCATGATCATCAATCAAAAAGAAGAAATCCTCATGGATGCAAAAACAGAAGCGCAACAAATTATTGCTGAAGCCCACAAAGAAAAAGAGTTCCTCTGCAGTCAACAGGAAGTTTACAAACAGGCTTTAATGAAAGCAGAGTCAGCCAAAAAAGAAACAAAAGAAGATTTGATCACTATTCTCAGAAATACAAACGAAATTCTGGTTGCTCTTACTCAAAATCATCACCAGCAATGTCTGAGGATGGACCAGCAAATGGAAGAATCCTATCGTCAAAGCCTCGAAAAGTTCCAACAAATCAAAGACCAGATCATTGACCCACTTTAAGCAATAAAATAGGAGACCCCTTTATGCCAGTATATGAATATAAATGCAGAAACTGTCAACATGAGTTTTCCCAGTTTTTTCCAGGATTTGACACCAGCGAGAAAAAATGTCCCTCCTGTGGAGAAACAGAAGCCTTAGAGAAAAAAATCAGCTCACCATGCTCTATCAGAAAAAAAGAGGGATCAACAAGCTCTTGTGAATCTTGTAGTAGCAAAAATTGTTCTAGTTGCGGAGGTTAGCATATCTACCATGAAACATCGTTTTATTGCCGTCCTGCTCAGTCTTTTTTTGATCTCGTCTCTCACCACAGTAATTCCAAGCAAGGCCTTTCAAGATGCAGAGGATTACCGTTACGCTGATCCCTATATAGCCCTTGCAAAACAAGTTGATGGGCATTCTGCCTGGAAATTTGTTGAAAAATTGGTATCCGAAGAATTTACCGGTCGACTCTCAGGAACTGAGGGGGCTGATAAAAGCGCAGAGTGGATAGCTAATGTGTTCCAGATGTATGGATTAACTCCTGGAGGAAGCAAAGAGGGTGACAGCTACCTGCAATCTTTCAATGTCCCGCTATATGAAATACATCAACCTACCAAGTTAAGCATTTTAAGTGAGAAATTTGCAGAAAGCCTGGCATACAACAAAGATTTTACCGTGATGCCATTTTCTGGAAGCGGATCTATCCAAGCGCCAGTGGTGTTTGCAGGATATGGCATATCAGATAAGGCGCAAAATTTTGATGAATACGCAAAGATTGAGGTCAAAAACTCAATTGTGCTCATTGTTAGAAAGTCTCCAGCTTTCGCTAACTTCTCAGACACCCACCAATCCTTTACCAACAAGATCAAACTCGCAAAAGAAAAAGGAGCCAAAGGAATCCTTTTTGTTGATATGCCCGACGAAAAGAATCCCTATCCAATGAACATGAAACCAGTATATGCTCATTCAAGTGAAGATCTTCCAATTTTTTTCATTTCACTTCAACTGGCAGACAAACTATTAGCTTCAGTTTCAAGTGATTTGACAAGCATTATCAGGCAGATTGAAGATCAAAAAAAACCTGCATCAATTCCTTTGGATATCACGCTGGATATGACATGTACAGTCAGCAAAAGCATTGAAGAAACCTCCAATGTGATAGGATATCTTCCTGCCAGAAGCGAGACAGCAGATTCCATCTTAATTACTGCCCACTACGACCACCTTGGAGTAGATCATATCGATGGCTCATTGTATGCTGGAGCCAATGATAACGCTTCAGGCACAGGCACCATGATGGAAATAGCAAGAGCTCTTACCCAGCAGTGTTTCACTCTGGATCTAAATATTGTATTTATTGCTTTCTCTGGCGAAGAAGAAGGCTTGATTGGTTCTTTTCATTATGTTCGCAACCCTCTTTTTCCTATCAAAAAAATTCGTGCCGTGTTTAATATGGACATGGTAGGCACAGGCACTGGAAACCTACTTGCAGGAGTCAGCAAGAGCTATTACCCTGAACTACACAGTGCACTAAAAAATAGTGCTGAAGATTTAGATATTGACCTGACATTTAACGAAGGTTTGATTCGATCAGGCTCAGATCACTACCCTTTTCATATGGAAAAAGTCCCTAATGTTTTCTTCTTCCGAAGCAATCCTGAGGGATTAGGGGGATACCATACTCCCGAGGATACTCTGGATACAGTAGATCCAATGAATCTTGAAGAAACAGGTCGAGTGTTGGTGCTTGCATTGATGGAACTTAGCGAACCTTTATTCATGGTGGTTGCTTCCACAGATCTTAAAAACACTATTAGCCAAAAACCCTACCTAAGACTTTGGGGTCTTGGAAACTATGCTTTTGAAATAGAAATTAATGATCAAAAGGTATTGCAGGGAGCAAATGCAAGGTTTTTTTATGTCCTTCCTCTTCAAGAAGGTATCAATCTTGTTCATATTGTCATGAAACTGGATCAACAAATAGTCTTTGAAAAAATGAGTAGCATCAAAGCTGAGATTATTCCAGAATTAGCTGGCGATTTCAACGACGATTTGAAGGTGGATTTACATGATTTACAGTATCTGAGTCAGTATTATGAAAAAAAAGTCAATCCAATAGAAGCTTGGTCAGTATGCGATTTAAATAGAGATGGTATAATTGATATGGAAGATGTAAAAGAATTTCAAGCATATTATGGATATCAGGGTGATTGATGGCTAGAGCTCAAGTATTGATTTTAAATTCACGAGGGCACCAACGAAAAAAAAGATCATTTTTTTTATTGATCTTTCTCCTGTTGGCATTCATTGTGCTTGGTTTTATGATACTTAGGCAAAAATCTCAGGTTTCCGTCAATTCTCTCAGATTGTATTTTTACGACACCGCCAAACGCGAACTCATCCCCATACAACGAGATTTTGAAATTAGCGGAACTCAGGAAAAAGCCATCAAAACCATCATTGAACAACTTTCTCAACCTCCAGAAGATAAAAATCTGGTCTCGCTCATTCCCTCCTACACCAAAGTAAAATCCGTCACTTTTCATCAAGATGTCTGTACTGTCAGCTTCAATGATCCAAGCGTTTCGGATTTAGCCAACACTGTAGTAAGAGAATCTGCTGCAGTTTACTCTTTAGTCAACTCCATCACAGAATTTCCAGGAATACAAAAAGTGAAAATCATTATCGAAGGAAAAAGTGACTCCTTCTTCAAACGTTATTTTTCCATCGATCAGGCATTACCAAGATTGACAGGTCAGTTAATGCAAGGCATGAACACTCTGCTCTATTTTTATCATTACCCCACCGATACCATGGTGGGAGAGTTTAGAGAAATTCCCGATAAATCCTCTCTCGACCAGGCAGCATTAGATGTGGTAAACCAACTCATCATGGGTCCAGACCAAAAAGATCTCAGCTCTTTACTCCCTCAGGGTACCAAAGTTCTTGGATGTAAAGTTGAAAATGGAATATGTACGATCGATTTTAGCAAAGAAGTTAGACGTTTTTCATTTGGAGCTACCGAAGAGCTTGCCCTGGTCAACCTTCTCACTCTTTCACTGACTGAGCTCAAAGGCATCGAAAGACTTAGCTTTCGAGTGGAAGGCAAAGAAGTTTATACTCTTGGAGGGCACATCTCGGTGGAAAAACCCATTCAACGATGGTATGGCTCTATTTCAAGCCCTGCAAAGATATATTTCATGAGAAAAGTTCAACAAAGTACAGGTTTCACACCTTTAGATCGCAAACTTCCCAACAAACAACCCGAAATCATTATTCAATCATTGATCGAAGGTAGCACCGCTCAGGAAAAAGAAAATGGAATCACCAGCGATCTACCCTCAGGCATCAAACTCATTAAAGCTCAAGCAAACGAACAAAATGAATTAATCGTCGATTTAGAAGTTGAATTGAGCAAGTTTCTTAATGCTCAACAAGAACAAAACTTCATTCGCCAGGTGGTTTTAAGCATCACAGAAAACACATCTATTCAAGAGATCTGGTTTTACTTTGATGGCAAAAAGCTTGAAGCTTTACCATTTGGAACTGACATTTCTCGAGTTTTCACTCGACGAGATTCATTCAGATAATCAGACCAGCTGAAATCTATATACCCAGCACTTCAGTCAGTTGATAGAGCTCTGTTTTGACTTTTTTTACTTTACCTACGGTGTCAGACATCTCAAGAAAACAAACCTCATGGTGTCGTATGCCCACTATTTTTCCGCTTTCACCGTTGATTGCGGCTTCAGCTGCTTTTACGCCAAAAGTGGTAGCAAGAAAGCGATCGGTATAGCTGGGGTCTCCCCCACGCTGGAGATATCCCAAAGTAGATATTTTGGCTTCAATGCCGGAGGCTTCAAAAAGCTTTTGGCTGAATTGAGGAGCTTTTTCTACTCCCTCAGCCAATACAATGATGAAATGTTTTTTTCCCAAGTGAAAACTATCTTTGATTTTCTGGGAAAGTTGTGGAAGATGATATGGGATTTCGGGAATAACAATTTCATCCGCACCCACAGCAATCCCGCAGTGCATAGCTATGAAGCCCACATCTCTCCCCATGACTTCAACCACAAAAACTCTTTCGTGGGAAGTTGCAGTGTCGCGTATTTTATCAATGGCATTCATTGCGTTATTTACGGCAGTGTCAAAGCCTATGGTTTTGTCTGTGCCCCATAGATCATTATCAATAGTTGAAGCAATGCCAATAACAGGGATTCCCCGCTTGCACAACTCAAAGGCTCCAGTCTGAGAACCATTCCCGCCAATGACTATTAGAGCATCAAGACCCAAGTCTTGAAAAACCTTTACGCCTTTAGCAATACCTTCCTCAGTTTTAAACTCAGGAGCACGAGCTGTGAGAAGAATTGTGCCTCCACGGGATAAAATACCTCCCACCATGCGGGAATCCATGCGAAGGTATTCTCCATTCATCAAACCAAGAAAACCTCGCTTAAAACCATATACTTGATGACCATGGAACAAACACTTGCGCACTGCTGCTCTTATCGCAGCGTTCATACCAGGAGCATCTCCACCCGAGGTCAATATTCCGAGTTTCATTGTTTTGGAGCGTTGTTTTGAGAACTCATTAAATATAGCTTCTCAAGAAAAAGAGGGGTATAAGCTTTCCAGGAGATGAGCTCTGGATAGTTAAGAAAACTTTGTAAAATATCCCAATTGCACTTGATCAAGAAAAAACCAGCTTCTTCGGCCTCATTCAGCAAAGCAGCTGAGGATTTTTCTTGAGCCAATTCGTCTAAAAAATTCCAGTAGATACATAGTGCCATTTGATGAGCTATAAAGTCGCTTGAATTTTCGAATCCCAGTTCTATCCATGTTTTTTCATAAGCTTGTATGTTGTGATCAATTTTGTCGAGTTCTTCGGGGAAGAATTTCATTTCAGCTGTAATAAGCTCCTTGCTCATGTGGTACAAAACAAGGGCTTGAAGTTCTTCGGATTTTGCAAAAACTAAAAAACCGTTGTTGATAGCAGTGAGTCCAAGCACGATATAGTAGTGCTGGCTCATATCAGACATAGGAACAAGATAACCCTGATGAGAGCTTGTTTTTAATGGTGAAATGAGAACGGATATCTGAGATAGCGAAGAAGAAAACCAATTAAAGTAGGTTTCTTGCCAGGTCTGACGATTTAACACTGCCTGAAAAGAACGTTCCACTTCGCGAATGATCGAAGATTGACTAAGCATAAAGGTCTGAAAAGATGATTCGTAATAAAAGTTTAACGCTTTTTGAACAAAAACTCCGAGTTCGATAGGCCATTCCTTTGGTGTAATAAATTGATCCGGCATGTGTGAAGCGGGAAGTGACAAAAAGGCTTTTTCAAGAATCTTGAAGTCAATTTGGTCTTCAATAAATTTTTTGTAATAGGACACAGCATCGTGTTCAACAAAGGTCGAAAAATGTTTGATTACTTGCTGATGATAGACTGTGTTCATCAGTTGGCAATTATGCCATGAAGATGCATTTGCTGTTGCATCAATGATATATAATAGCTCTATGCGATGATCAAGCTTGGCTTTTAGGCTAAGGTCCTGGGGAATAGCGAAGGTGTGGAAAGAAAATGACAGCGAAAAAAAACAAACTAAAACCGCCAAAACCATTTTTTTTGTATTAAGCAATATCACATTCGCACCCTTTCTGCAAAACAACACCCAACAATTATAAATAAAAGCACAAAAAAAAGGAAATAGCAGGGAATATAATAAAAAACGATTTGTGGTATAAAGAGTAAAAAATAAAATGGAATTGAAGGAAAAAGGCAAAACTGAAAAACTAAGAGCAGAGGTTAGGAATTTTCCGAATGCTCCTGGTATTTATATTTGGCGATCCAACACCATGGAGGTGCTTTATGTGGGAAAAGCCACCTCTCTACAAAAACGCGTATCCAGCTACTTTAGTCATGCCAAACAAGATCCCAAAATTGCCCAACTGATTGCCGAAGCTCATACCATAGACATCATTCTCACCAATTCACCCTACGAAGCACTACTTTTAGAAAGTAATTTCATCAAACGGTATCTTCCCCCCTTCAATATCCGTCTCAAAGACGCTAAAAGCTACCAATACCTTTGTATCAGCAAAGATGCTTTTCCAGTATTAAAAAGGGTTAGACAGCTTCAAAACAAAGATAAGGCGCATTATTTCGGACCTTATACTTCAGGCAAAGATATCGTTGCACTGTTTAGTCTTATATCCAAAACCTTCCAACTTCGTACCTGCAAACAAAAAATTCTGAAAACAAACACCAAGCGGAGTTGTTTGAACTATTTTATTGGCAAATGTTCAGGCCCTTGTGACAACCACATCAGTAAAGAGGATTATACTGAAAAAGTTCGACAGGCTCTGCTCTTTTTACGACAAGACTATCATTTGCTCAAAAAACTCTTACATCAGCAAATGCTTGAATCAGCCAAAAAAGAAAACTTCGAATATGCAGCTCTCTTGAGAGATCGAATGTTCAGCCTGGATACTTTATTGCAGAAGCAAAGGGTGATTTATCCGCAAAAAATAGCTCAGGATGTCTTTGCGCTTTATACCTTTGGAAACCAAGCCTGCATCGATATGATGAAGATAAGAGAAGGAAAGCTAATTTTTGAAGATCACTTTATGCTTGAGATTGGTTTGGATGAGGCCGAAGAGCAAATTCTTGCTTCTTTTATCTCTCAGTACTACTTTCAGATCAGTGCTGGGAAAGCACCTAAAGAAATATTACTTTCACACCTCCCCCCCGAAGAAGAAAAGCTGCTTCCATCGCTTAGAGAGCATTTCCAGACCGAATCACTTTCCATACTCAAACCCCAACGAGGAAAGAAATTTGATATTATGAAAATTTGTTTGAAAAATGCCCGTCAACATTTAGAGCTCAACATAAAACCCAGTGAAAACGATTTGAAGCAAATACGCCCTGTGCTTCTTGAAATGCAAAAACGTTTTTCCTTGCCAGCTGTACCCTTTCAAATTGAAGGCTACGATGTGTCTCATGTTTCTGGAAAAGCTACCACTGTTTCAATGGTTAGGTTTGAAAATGCCCAAGCCAACAAAAAATTCTACCGTTACTTTCGAATAAAAACCATCGATAAGCCTGATGATCCTGGAAGTTTACGGGAAGCACTGAACAGAAGACTTCAACACACTGATGAAAAATTTGGTGCTTTTCCTGATCTTTTCCTGATAGATGGAGGAATTGCCCAATTCAATACTGCTCAACGAATTGTTTCAGAAAAGCAAGCTTCAATAAGTGTTTTGTCTCTTGCCAAAAGAGAGGAACTTGTTTACTTTGATAGTCATCAGCCCCCCTTGAGAATGAACAAAGAAGATCCTGTCCTGCGTCTTTTGCAACACATCAGGGATGAATCCCATCGTTTTGCACGAAAACATGCTACAAAAAAATACCGAAAAATAGCATTAGAAAAAAAATAGCTGTGTTTTTTTTATCTTATCCAGGATTATGCAAAATAAACTGAAAAATTTCGTGAAGTTTTAGCTATAATGGAAAAATAATAAAATTGGGAAGTTTCAAAAACCTGGAGAGTAAAGAGTGAAAATCAGTGCTAAAAATGATGAACTCGATGTTTTAAACTATTATCATGACTTGATTTCAAGAGAATCCCTTATTCGTTCCATCCTCGAAAACTCCAATGAAATGATGTTTATTCATACCCCCAGGGGACAAATCCTGGATGTAAATGATGCTGTTATTGAGGAGCTGGGTTATTCTCGTGAAGAATTGTTAAATCTAAGAATTTTTGATCTAGACCCCCTTGCTCAAGAAAAAAAACACCAGGAATTCATATGGGAAAAAGATTTCTCCCTGCAAAAAACCGTATCCATCGAAACGTTACACCAACGCAAAGATGGCAGTCAATATCCCGCATTGGTCAATATCACCAAGCTAAATCTTGGGCAATACGAAATACTTTTAGCTTTTGCCACCAATATAAGTGCATCAAAAATGCACCAGGAGCAACTACAAACCCTTACCAGTACTTTGTATGATATTATCGAATTGATCCCGAGTGGTTTTTTTATCTACCAGTTCCAGTCACCCGACAAGTTATTTCTCTTGCATGCCAATCCCGAAGCAAAAAAACACTCCCGTAAAGATATCGACTCTTTAGTTGGAAAAGAATTTGATGAACTCTGGCCAAATATACACCATACCAAACTCAAGCAAGATTATTTACAGGTGGTGTTAGAAAAAAAATCCTTCACCTCCTCTGCTTTTACATACCATGATGAAAACACTCAGGGAGTGTACCGTATCAGAGCTTTTCCATTGCCTGAAGAACGTCTAGCTGTAGCTTTTGAAAATATAGCAGAACTCAAAAAAACCGAGGAAAAACTCAAAGAAAAGCAAGAAATACTTAATGCTTTCTTTGAATATAGCCCTGTTCATCTTTTTATTAAAGACGATCAAAACACATTAATCAAACTCAGCAGAAGCATTGAAACGCTATTGGGAAAACCTATTGAAATGCTCGAGAAAAAAAACATGCTTGACCTGTTAAACTGCTCTGATACTTTAACAAAAGATCACATCCAACGCATGATTGACTATGATTTACAAGTTCAAAAGGGTCAACACTCTGTTGAAATCGAAGAAAAGATTGGTGAAAAGACCTATCGAAGTATCAAATTTCCTATTTGCATCGATCATAGCAAATCTTTCATCGGAGGCATCAAAATAGATATTACTTCTCAAAAAATACTTGAAGAATCATTTACAAATCAGCTCGAAGAACTCAAACGTTTCAAAAAACTCACTATAGATCGTGAGTTGCGTATGATTGAATTAAAAAAAGAAATCAATTACTTACTTTGTGCTTTGGGGAAGGAAGAAAAATACAGGATTATCCAATGACAAAGCTGTTTGAAGATTTCCAAAAGCATATTCTGTCAAGTTATGGCAAAGACTTTTCATGTTATCAGGCAGATTTTTTTATTACTTGCATTGAAAATCGAATGAAGCAGCTTGCAACCAGCGATTTTTATTTCTATCTTGACAGATTGCTTCAGTCTTCCGAAGAACTTACTATTTTGGAAAATAGCCTCAAAAATCACTATAGTACTTTTTTTAGAAACCCCTTTCACTTTTTTGCCTTAGAACACTACTATCTGCCAAGACTGATTCTTGAGAAAGAGCAGAGCGGTCATAAGCAGATAAGAGTTTGGTCCATGGCTTGTGCTTTTGGTCAGGAAGCCTATTCGATAGCCATCATTATGGATGAATTGCTTAAAAAAAAGAACAATGGTATGGATTTTCGAATTTTCTGCACCGACCAGCTTTCTCTTTGTATTGAAAAAGCAAAGAAAGCTCAATATTTGAAAGAAGACATTCAGTCTATTTCCTTGTCACGGCTGGAACGCTATTTTGTGGTTGAAAACAGTCTTTATTCCATCAAGCCCTTTCTTCAAGAAAAACTTATATTTTCATGTTATGACTTGCTCGATGGTTCAAGCAAGGCTCCTGCAGATTGCATATACAATGATTTTGATCTCATTTTCTGTTGTAACATTTTGTATTACTATACCCCAAAACATCAAGAACGAATCATGCAAAAAGCTATACAAAACCTTAATGATCATGGAATTCTGATCACCGATGAGAGTGAGAAAGATCTGGTGACTAGCTACACAGGATGGAATTCAAACCTACTGACATTTCCGTTTTTCCAGAAAACCACTAAGGAGATAAGATGAACATTAAAAATACCTCCATAAGCCTTTTGTTAAGACTAAGTCTTATTGGAATTTTATTAGGTAGTACTATATTGGGACTTGTCTCACTTGCTTACCACCAAGCACTTTGGAAGAAATACGACACTCTGTATCATCATCCATTAATGGTTCGAAGATCAGTTGACGAAATCAAACTTGCTGCGCTCAATATTCAGATCGTTGAAAAAGATACCTATTTCGATGATACTTCTTCTCCAGAACTCAGCTATCACAAGATTGAAGACCTTGAAAATTCAATTGAAAAACACTTCCAGGTTCTAAAAGAACGCTATCTGGGTCCTAGGGAAGACGTGGAGCTGGCATATCAGGATTTCTCAAAGTATAAGCAAGAGCATCGTACTTTTCACGAAGAAATCACCCGAGGAAATAGAAATCAAGTACAGGAAGCTTTTATCCTTCATATAGCAGGCCACAAGTCATTTTATGAAAAGCTTCAAAAAATTAGCACTTTCTCCCTTCAAAAGGGTGACACCCTCTACCATGAAGGCAGTAAAACGATGCAGGACTTCAAATCTCAGTTGATTTTATTCATACTTATCGTTGTATTAAGCTCCTGGCTTTTATTCCTATTTCTCATGCGCTCCATTAAAGATCCTCTCAACCAAATGCTTCCCTTTTTGGCTCAGGTAAAATCGTCTCTATTTCAATCCCGCCTACCCGATCTTGGAAAAAATGAATTTGGCTCTCTTGCTTCGGCCATAAATCATTTAACTGAAACCATTGATATTGACCTTCAAAAACAAACCTTATTAGAACAAATTACAAGCACCCTTATCAGCTCGGATGATTTAAGCATTTTCTCAAAAAATCTTTTACATCTCTTGATCCAACAAAGCCACGCCAAAGCAGGTGCTGTTTACGTACTAAATGATGCTGAGGATAGCTTTTTACTCCAAGCTTCTGTAGGTTTAAATTTGGAAAACATAAACGAGTTTAGTCTTACTCGTCCTCATGGCATGTTTGGCTTATCCTTGATGAGCGGAAAAATGGAAAAAATCACTCCCATCAACGATCATGCTTTGGTGAATATGCGCTATCTGGAACTTGATCTTCTTCCTAAAGAATTGCTGACTATTCCTATAAAAGCTGGGCAACAAGTTATTGCATTGATTAGTTTATCCAGTCTGGATGAGTTTGATGACCTGGGTTTACAAGCCATCAGAGATGCTTCGGAGCTGATCAGCGCAAGAATGATCAGCATCCTTGCTTTCAACCGAATAAAACTTTTTAGTCAAAAACTTGAGAATCAAAACCAGGAAATCGAAGAACAGAAAAATGAACTTGGCAGGCAGTCTCAAGAGCTTCAAGAACAAAATAGAAGCCTTGAAGTCCAAAAAAACCAACTTCAGGAACTCAACAAACTAAAAACCTCCTTTTTATCCAATATGAGCCATGAGTTACGCACCCCACTCAACTCCATCATAGCCTTATCCAGCGTCTTGCACAAACGATGGGAAAACAAAATCCCTATAGAAGAAATTGAGTATCTGGGAGTGATCGAAAAAAGTGGGAAACACTTATTGGATTTAATCAATGATATCTTGAATTTGTCCAAACTTGAAGCTGGAAAAGAAAGTGTTTCACTTAGCACCTTTGATCTTAAAGATCTAATGAATGATGTGCTTGCATCCATCAAGCCTCAAGCTGATCAAAAGAATCTAAGATTAAGTCATGATATGACAGAGAATATGCTCGTTGTATCTGACACAAGTAAACTGAGACATATTCTTCAAAACTTGATTGGAAATGCAGTCAAGTTTACAGAGAAAGGTTTTGTGGTGGTTCGAGTCTCCACAAACAAGCAATCTCTTTGTGTTCAAGTTGAAGATTCTGGCATTGGTATTGCTTCTGAACTACTGCCCCATATTTTTGATGAATTCAGACAAGCTGACGAAAGGCTTTCAAAAAAATATGAGGGCACTGGTCTTGGCTTAGCCATCGTAAAAAAATACGTACAATTGCTTCAAGGTAGCATTCAAGTAGAGAGCACTTTGGGAAAAGGATCTACTTTTACTTTATCCTTGCCTCTGCTTTGGAATACCTCGTCAAATGGTCTCAATCCTTTCGCTTGTTATGAAAACAAAGAAAGATATTCTCAGTCCGAAAAGGGGGGGAAAAAGATCCTCTTGATTGAAGATAGCGAGCCAGCACTGATTCAACTCAAGGAGATTCTAAGTCATGAAGGCTATCAAATAATCACCGCAGACAACGGCCTACAGGGCTTAAAACGCATCAAAGAAGATGAACCCGATGGGATTATTTTGGATCTGATGATGCCAGAAATGGATGGTTTTGCAGTATTAAAAACCATTCGGAGCGATCCCCAAACCAAACTTTTACCAGTCTTGATTCTAAGCGCAAAGCATATTAGCAAGGAAGAGCTCTCTTTTTTAAAAGGGAACAACATTCACCAACTCATCCAAAAAGGGGATATCAGCAAATACGACCTTCTTGCTGCCATACAATCCATGGTCTTCAGCACTCAAGACAAAGCAAGGGATACTCATGACAAGGAATAGCTTGAAGATCCTTGCGATTGACGATCATCCCAACAACCTGATTAGCTTGAAAGCACTTATCTGCAATGCATTTCTTGATGCTACTGTCTATACAGCCAGCACAGGAAAGAAAGGTATCGAACTCGCAAAACAATACGATCCCTCAGTCATTTTGTTGGATATTCTGATGCCTGAAGAAGATGGGTTTGAAATTTGTCGACAAATCAAAGAAGATGAAGAGCTTGAAATGATACCCGTTGTTTTTGTAACCGCCATGGAAGCCACCAGAGAAACAAGAATCAATGCACTCACCGCTGGCGCAGAAGGATTTTTATCCAAGCCAATTGATGAGTTGGAGCTCATAGCTCAAATCAAAGCCATGGTCAAAATAAAAGTTGCCAACCGCTACCGACAAATGGAAAGAGATCAGCTCAACCAACTAGTGTTGGAGAAAACTCGAGACCTGGAACAAGAGCTTGAAAAGATCACACGGATCGAAGAACAACTCAGTTCGAGTAATTTCGAGCTCGAACAAAATCAAAAAGCTTTGTTAAACCTGATGGAAGATATGCAGGTAGAAATCGAAAATAGCAAACGCCTTGAAGCAGAGGTCGCTATAGCCCTAAAAAATGAGCAAGCTCGTTCATTTGAACTCGAAACCCTTCTTGAAGCAGCCAAGTCGATACTTCATGAAAAAAGTTTTGATGCAACCATCAAATCGTTGTTTGAACAAATTAAAAAACTCACTGGAGCAAAAACTGGATATTACGCCCTTTTCAACCAAATCCAAAGCCCTTCTCTTGATATGGTTAACCGGGGTTTTCACAAGCTGGTATGTCAAAGCAACGAAGCTCAATTTCAAAACGATTTTACCAACACACCCTGGTTTGATGATATGCCAAAAAAACATCTTCCTATTGATAACATCCTTTACGCTCCCCTGACGATCGAAGATAAAACTGAAGGAATGATGGTGCTCGCCAATAAAAAAGAGGGTTTTACAAAAGAAGATGCAAGGATTGCGGGAGCTTTTGGAAACCTGGCATCCCTGGCTTTAGATCACTGGAAAAATCGTGAGAAACTGCTCGAAAGCGAAGAACGCTTCAGGGCAACCCTGATGCAATCGCAAGATGGGATCATTATAGCAGATGAAAATATGCAAATCATTGAATGGAATGATGCACAAAGTAGAATTTTGGGATACTCCAAGGAAGAAATGCTTGGAAAACCAATATGGGAAGTTCAATGGCTAAGCCTACCTGACCAGTTTCGAAATGAACACAGAAAAGAGGAGCTAAAGCAAGCTTGTTTGCATATGATGCAAGTTAATCAAGCACTATCTTCCGAGTTTCCATCTTTTTCTCAGGAGTTTGAAATTCAGAGTAAAACGAATGAAAAAAAAGTACTCGAAATCTCCTCTTATGCCATTCAACTTTCCAACAAAACCTATTTTGGATCCATTTCACGAGATATTACCGAACAAAAACTCCAGGAAAAAATGAAAGATCATTTCATCAGCATGGTATCGCATGAACTACGTACTCCCATGACTTCGATCAAAGGTGGAATCGATATGTTGTGCACCATGAACCTTGAAAGCTATACCAAAGAAAGCCAGAATCTTATTCAAATTTGCAAAAAAAATGCTGATCGACTTTGCACTTTTGTCAACAATGTGCTTGATTTTCAAAAACTTAAAAATAGTAGTTTGAGCTTTGATCTTTCAATTATAAACATTGACAAAATCATTCAAGATGTTATCTGCATCATGGAGATCCCTGCCAAAGAGAAGCATCTGGAGCTAAGATACCTGAGTTGCCCTCAAACGCCAAACATAGAAGGAGATAGCGACAAAATATACCGTTTGCTTTCCAATCTGCTTAGCAACGGTATCAAATACACTGAAAAAGGCTATGTGAGCATTGAGTGCAGTCTCCTTCCACAAGAAAAATCAGTTCAAGTAGCTATCCGAGATACTGGGATGGGTATTCACAAAGAGGATGTAAAAAAACTATTTAACAGCTTCACTCAAATTACTCACTCCAACTATTCCCGTCCGGGAAGTAGCGGTTTGGGGCTAGCAATATGCAAAGAAATTGTAGAAAAACACCATGGAAAGATATGGTTGGAGTCGATACCTGGCGAGGGAACAGTTTTTTATGTTCAATTGCCTATCAAGCAATCCAATCAAGACAATGAAAGCTGAACTTTTTTTCTTTAACTTAGTTTCCATAACAAAGTAAAAAAGGAAGGTCATCATGAAAAAAAAGCGTTCGATGCAAGGAATGTTACTTTTCAGCATCCTACTCAGCTTAATCTTTAGCTTCAGCTTCATTAGCGTTAAGCAAGCAGTTCCCCTGGTACGAGCTGAAGTAGTTATGGACGGAAAAATCACCGATAAAGAATATCCCCAATCCAAGACATTCGATAAAGGAAATTTTGAACTACATTGGCAAGTTTTAGGAGAAAACGTCTTCATTGCAATGAAAGCCAAAACCAATGGCTGGGTATCCTTAGGCATTGCACCAACGGTGATGATGAAGGATGCAGATATGATCATCGCCTGGGTGGAAAAAAACGGTGAAACCAAGCTATTTGATGCTTTTTCAACGGGTGAAATGGGTCCTCATCCTCCTGATGAAAAACTTGGAGGGACGAATGACATTTCAACTTTTGCAGGAACTGAGCTTGGGGAATATACCACTATTGAGTTTCAACGCAAGCTTGATACTGGAGATCCATACGATCGCCCCTTTCCACGTTCTGGTAACTTGAAGATCATAGTTGCTTATGGTAATAGAGATGATTTTGCAGCGATGCACTCTTTTCGAGCTACTGACACCATCAGCATTGAAGCCATAAAAGAAGAAAAGAAATACAAAGATATTTCAGTACAAGAAGCTAAAAAAATGTATGACGAAGATCCTTCCCTAATGATACTGGATGTTTCATCCGCTTGGAAAAATGGACATTTACCTGGTGCTGTGAATGTGGAATATAACAACGTAGCAAGCAATTTGAACAAATTCAATAAAGAACGAGCTATTTTAGTATATTGCCACGGAGATGCTCCAGCCATATTTGCAGCTGATGTATTGGGCAAAAATGGATTCCCAAGAGTTTTTCGATTACTGGGAAATTATGGTGCATGGCTTAATGCAGGCTACTCGATTGAAAAATACAAAGAACAAACTCAGGTGAAGTTTCAGATAAATAATGATACCTATTGGCTTGACAATGTAGCAAAACAAATGGACACCAAAGCTATGATCATTGAAGGTAGAACCATGCTACCCATTCGCTATCTGGCTGAAGCACTCGGAGCCAAAGTCGGGTGGAATGCCAGCACCCAGGAAGTAGCCATTTATCTTCAATTTATTGAAATCAAGCTTCAGATTGGTAAAGCAGATGCTCTGATTAATGGCAAAAGAGTTCCTATTGACGCCTCTAATGACAAAGTTAAACCACTTGTTGTGCCACCAGGAAGAACTCTTCTCCCATTAAGATTTGTAGCAGAAAGCTTGCAATGCCAGGTGGATTGGAATCCCTCTTTACAAGAGGTGCTCATCAGCTACAAACCCTAAGTTATTAAAGCTTTTGCATATAAGCTCTCAATCCCTTATAATACATCAGTATATAATTTACGGTGTGTTATGAGGGATTTTTATATTATTAAGGGTGGCGAATATATGAAAGATAGTAAATTATTTTTTTGTCTGGCTATCACAGCACTAATGCTTCTTATCAACCTTCAAGCCTGTCAGTTTTTACCAAAAAAGCAAGCTGAAAAACCCGTTGATCCACCTAAAACAATTATCTCAGATCATTTTTTGTTAAAAGTAGGGTCAAAGCAAATCACTATCAACGACGAATCCTTCGAACTCAACGCACCAGTAATAGAGCTGGAAGGTATGTCCTATCTTCCCTTACGCTTCTTTCTGGACTACTTTCAAGCTACTCAGATCGAATACGATGCCCCTACTGAAGAAATCTCCTTTACCCTGACTCGAAATAGCCCCATGAGTAGTGATTTCAAAAAAAACTATCTCTCCATCAATAAAACTCCCAACAACGATACAGCTATCGCAGATGAAAATTACGAAACATACAAATCCATGTACATTCAGTCCATGACCGAATCCTACAAGGGTACAGCAAATTTCGATTTTGACCTGGAAAAAAAGGCCTTTATCCTCAAACCAGAAAATGAACTCCTTGGATTGATCATGCTTGCCATCGATGGCAATCAAGCTAAAGTTGAGTCCTGGAAAGAATTCACCAAGACCCTTGTAGTACTTTCTGGCACCATAAAAAGCAACATGCCCGATCATTCCATTATTGTGATTAATCCGTCTGATCCAAACATAGTTTTTCTTCATGTGAAAGATGGAGAAATCCTTTGGGATGTGCTAAACAATTAATTTTAAAGCACCCAAAACTTGTAGCTTCTTTTAACAAGAAAAGAGGTTGGAAATGAACTATTGCAGTAACTGCGGAGCAAATATTAAGGCAAACAACAAATATTGCACAGAGTGTGGTGTTGCCCTTAAGAAAAAAGTAGCCTTAGACTCTGTTTTAAAAATCATTCTTGTCTTTATTCTATTCATCAGTATCATTACTGCCTTGTTTCTCTTTTGGCCTCGTTTATTTCCTCAACAAGTCAAACAAGTATCCTCCCGAGGAAATACCGTGGGAAATATCATAAACTCTGGTCTTGTTTCTTATCAGGAGCCCTGGATTTATTACAGCAACTGGAGCGATGAAAACCAACTCTATAAAATTCGTATTGATGGCAAGCAACGCACAAAACTTAACAACGACAACTCCAGCGACATCAATGTGGTGGGAGAGTGGATATATTATCGCAACTGGAGCGATGACTACAAACTCTATAAAATTCGTATTGATGGCAAGCAACGCACAAAACTCAACAACGACAACTCCAGCGACATCAATGTGGTGGGAGAGTGGATATATTATCGCAACTGGAGCGATGGTTTCCAGCTATACAAAATCCGAACCGACGGTAAAGCAAGAACTAAACTCAACGAAGACAACTCAGTTTTTATCAACGCATATGCAGACTGGATCTATTATTGCAACTGGAACGATGGTTTCAAAATTTATCGAATTCTTTCCGATGGCACCGAACGAAGCAAGCTGAGTGATGATGTCACAGCCTCCATCAACGCATATGCGGATTGGATCTACTATTGCAACTGGAGTGATGGTTTCAAACTCTACAAGATCCGCACCGATGGCACCGAACGAAGCAAGCTAAATGACGATCGCTCAGGAAACACCAATGTTATCAACGACTGGATCTATTATCGTAACGACAGTGATGAGGGAAAACTCTACAAGATCCGTACCGATGGCACCGAACGACAAGTAGTTTATTGATTTCTACCTTAATTAAGTAGCTTTCAATGAATTATTGCGGTCAATGCGGAACAAAAATCAACAAGGAAGACAAGTTTTGTTCAAAATGTGGCAAGCCCTTGAAACATTCCCCGGAATCACCTGAACCTTTACTCGGTACAAAAGAAACAAACATATACTTTCACTCAAAAAATTGGATCTATTACAGCAATGAAAGCCACCAAAAAAAACTCTATAAGATACGCACTGACGGCACCGATCGTACTCAACTAAACGATGATGAATCCTGGTTTGTCAACGTTTCAGGGGATTGGATATTTTATAGCAACGAAATGGATCGAAAAAGCTTATACAAAATACGCAATGATGGAAGAATGCGTACCCGTTTATGCAGTGATGAAGCCACCTTCCTTTTTATTTTAAATCCATGGGTCTATTACAGCAACCGTAGCGACGAAGGTAAGCTCTACAAAATTCGCACTGACGGAAGTATGCGTAGCAAGCTAAATGACGATGAATCCTGGTTTATCCATGCTGAAGACTCCTGGGTCTATTACAGCAACCGTAGCGACGAAGGTAATTTATACAAAATTAGCGCTGATGGCACTGGCAAACTAAAGTTAAATTATAACGAATCCTGGTTTATTCATGTAAACGAGGGTTGGATTTATTACAGCACCCTCAGCAACATTGGAAAAATGTATAAAATAAAGATAGATGGCACAGGATACACCCAGCTCAATGAAAATGAATCCTGGTTTATTCATGTTCAAGGAGATTGGATCTTTTACAGCAACCGTAATGATCGTGGCAAACTATATAAAATGCGCAGAGACGGTTCAGAAAGAAGCAAGCTCAATGACGATGAATCCTGGTTTATTCACGCTATGCAAATTGCTTATTGAGCTGCCCAAATCCTAAACAACAAGGGGGCAATAGCACCAATCAAAAGCCATGCTCCCAAACCTCTCACCCAAAGATTGCGAAAGGATTTATTATTTTCATAAAACGCTGAAAAGAGATGGTTGATAGAAGAAAAAGCCAAAAAAAGTATCAAATTGAGCAATACTGCCAAGCTTGCAGTAAGATCCCACCCAAAGACAAAGACGATAAAGGCAGTAAATGTTAAGCCCAGAAGAAACAGTCCCGATTGTCGTTGATAGGCACTTGGGGTATAACCTGTAATTTTATTGGCTTCATGAGAAAGAAACACTGCTTCGACTCCGGTCAATCCTGCCAAAAGGACAGTCATCAAAAAGACTATTACTGGAAAAATGTTTTCGAGCTGAGAAAAAGAAAAATAAGCCCACTGAATTACTGCAATAACTCCAATCCATCGAAACCATTCGAAGGCTATACATAGTTTGTGTTTCATGCTTTGCTCCTTACTATTTAATGTAGGTATTGATCAAGTGAAAATCACCATCAACACGATCTGGAACGCTTCTTAATTTTTGATCTTTCCAGAGAGACTTGCTCCAAATAAAGGGCTCACCAGCAATATGGGCAGTACCATATTTCATCCAAAAACCTTTATTTGTGGTTTTTTCGTCAAGTTCTCCTTTCAATTTCATGCACTTTAAAGCATCTTTACTTGATGCTACCTTTGCATCAATTGCACCATCAGGGATGATTTTGGGTTTTGGAGTTTCTCCATAACCCAAATCCCATCGCCCAAAAATTGAGAGCGGATTCTGGGGGTCTGTATAGGTGATAAGATCTTTTGCAGAGGATAGGTCTATTGCCTGAGCAATCTTTTCCTTAAACTGCCTTCTTCGAGCAGGTCGATTTTCGATCGCTTTCAAATCCTCCCGAATTTGCATGGATACGGGATAATTGACACCTAAGATATAATCAGTGCTAAGCAAATCGGTATCGTATGCTTTGGAAGCATCCTCAGGAATCGTTTTAATCAAAGGGTTTTCGTTGCCTGGCACAAAAAGCACCACACTTTGCTGGGAAATTTCGATCAAAGCTATTTCGTCGGTTTTTGCATCCACTACCATATATCCATTCATATAAGTTCCTGATAAATCCATCGCAATAAAATCATGAAATTCGGTAATAGAGCTTGAAAACTGCTCAGCCATGGAAGAACGCCAAAAAGACCAGAGAGAATTCAATTTAGCTTGACTGAAAGTAGCGTTGTGAGTGGTTTCAGTAAACATAATCCCCTTGTTGTTGTAGCCAAAATCAGTGTTGGAAGTGATTATTCCGGGAGTGATAGCATTAAAAACCATGATATCATTATTGACTACTAAAGACATAGTCATTGTTTGGCTTAAAAAACCAGACCAGGAATTATGAGCAATAATGATTTCATCTTCAAGACGCGTGACAAAAGCAGAGCATTTGCTTAGATTGCTTTGATCCAATTCGTCATTGTTAAACTCCAGATAGTCGCACAGATCAGAGAAAGCATTCAGAAAATAAACATCCAGGAAGCTAAGCTCCTTGGTTTCATAGCCCAAGCGGAGCTCAGACTCAGTAAAAAAGTCAAGTTCGGGTAAAAAACTTCCGCTGAAATCAAGATCAGCAGGTTCCTCTTGGATGTATCCATGATAAATCCCCAAGAGTCTAAACACCTGGCGAGAGAGTTGATCTTTGATTATGGGGTCGGATAGCTTTTTGATATAGAAAAGGGTATAAGAAAAGTTGTCTTTCAAAGCTTTCCCAGCAACTTCTTTTTCCAGCTCAGTAGGAGGCAAAAGCTTTGGGAAACTGTGAGATGGATCAAGAAGATACATTAAATCCCAGGCATTATCTCGGGCAGAGATGATAGTCTGCCCCTGGAGCTTTCCTTGAACAAAACCTGCATTGTATTCAGCTTTTAAAACCAATGGATCTTTCGAAACCACCGAGACATTTTGAATATTGTCCACGGTCTCGATCACCCCTTTGGCTTGAGCATTCAGCGCAAAGCGAGTCAAATTGGGATTTGTTTCTGCCTGGCTTTCATTTTGCCTGTCACAGGCAGTGATGGTGAACAAGAACACAAAAAGCAAAACAAATGAAAGAACTTTCTTCATTTTCTCTCCTTTATCCTTGAAACCCAAGCTGAGAATCTGGCAAAGGAACTAACTATTGATAAAATGCACCGCTCAAATCAAATCGTTAAAAGATGCACCGCTTTTGCACACCCCTAATAGTTGCCCCATTGGACTATCGGTTGTTATACCACACAAACCAGTCAAATTTTCTGTGTCGACCTTTGCTATGTATATTGTTTCGCTCAAGGATTGAATCTATCAGCGCTAAATATCCCATGTAGTCATAAGTTTGGCGCATTTTTTCAATACAGTTTTTGATTTGTGATGCTTTGTATATTTTGCCTTTATATTCGTAATGAGAAAGAAACTGACCGACATGATTTTGCATGACACCATCGAATATTACATAATCGTCATTTTGGTAAACATAGAAATTATGGTACAGGCAATACTTGCTGAAAAATGAAAAAAGGTTAATTTCATTCTTCGCCAATTCGCCAACTAAGGAAATATCGCCCTTAGCCACCCGTTCGTCAAAATTGCAGCTTTTTATTTTTTCAATCAATCTTGTCAAATAAATCTTGCTCAAATGTTTATTTAAGTTCGTGGAGTTCGTCATATCAATCAAGGCGATTTTCATTGCAATAATGTCACTGTCCACATTTTGAGGAAACTTATTAAGGCAGCTATTTATAATTGCACCTTCTTCACCATACCGCGGATCTCTGTTTACACGTTTGGCGGTCTCGTCCAGTTCTTCCTTTGTGAATCGTGTAAAAGGCATCTCGATATCACTCCACGTTTTGGTCGGTACACTTCGGTTACTCCTTGAATAATCCTTCGGTTCGGGAATAACTTCGCCGTCCATAGGGAGCCGAACTGTGTATGGTCTGACTTCATCATTGCGCACGAGTTTTTTATTTTGAACAAGATCATTGATCGTGGAGTTTATATAAGGCTGCGGCTTCCCAGGGAAACGGGCATCAAGGATTTGTTTTGCCGTTACCGGCATATTGACCATACGGCAGTATTGCATAATGGTTTCTGCGTTGCTCAAGTCTAAAACCTCCTACTTACATGTGGTTTTTTATAATTCATCCGCCTCGCTTGTCTCAACATCCTTTAAGGTTTTGCCATCAGCCGTTTTCCAAGCAGTATATCCGTTTGAACTTGCACCCGTTACAAACATAGAAGCAGCCGATGGTGATGAAAATAGCACATCCTCTAAGAGCACATTGTTTTCATCTACCTTTGCACTGACCCGAGCCTTTTTAGCTACCCCTGAGCAAGTTTTTTCATTAGTTTTAGAATTGATAACACTGCCTTGTAAAACTATATATCCTTCACTCGAGCGTTTGCATTTTGCGTTTACTGTCATTCCACTATTCTGCATTTTTTGCTCCATAGAAAATTCAAGGTAGTCATCGCTCTCTTTACACGCTGCATTCTGCATTGTTCGATTTTGAACTAAGGGCTCAAGTACCAAATGTCCAAGAACTCCCATTACGATTTTGGCATAGTCTACATACTCTTCAAGTTCGCTCTCTTTTTCTTCTGTGACATTTCCTGCATTTGGCTCATTTCCGTTCTTAGCTTCGTAACGATTAGCATTTACGGCAAGTGCAAAGAATCGATTTTCAAGCCAGCTAATCTCCGTTGCACCAAAAATATTATTTGAAGTCGTAAAGGCGATTGCTTCATACCAATCTTCAAGCCCCAGTTTCGGGGAGGCGTGATGCTCTTTCAAACGGTTCAAAATTCCTTCTCCATTTTTTCGAGTTCCGGATTGACCTACGTAAACTAATGGCTTGTCACCATCTCCTTTACTAAAAAGAAAGTAAACACCACTCTGTTTTAGGTAATCAATATTTTTGCAGTCCACAAGCTTTACCCGTGGAATCTTATAGGCAACCCCTGTCCAATTGGCAAGTACACTTGATGCGCCCATTTGGGGCGCTGTCCATAAGAAAATAATTCATATTTTTACCGGCCATAATTTCGTTACCCCCATCAGTCATTGGTGGTCTGCCATATCACTTCACGTTCAAATATATCAATTTAGTTCAAAATCAGTTCTGCTTTACTGCCACCAGTACGCTCTTTTGTCACTAAGATTTTTCGGTCTATTTTTTCACTAAGCCCGGGTACATGAGATATGATACCGATGAGTCGGCTGGTCTTCGATAGGCTCATTAACGTCTGCATAGCTTGGGTTAACTTTGTTTCGTCTAATGTATCGAATCCTTCATCCACGAACATTGAATCAAATCTTATGCCACCTGCGTTGTTTTGTATTTCGTCAGAAAGACCGAGTGCAAGTGACAAAGCAGCAATAAACGACTCACCACCTGAGAGAGTTTTGGCATCACGTTCAGAACCGTTATAGTGGTCTATAACATTTAAGTCCAAGCCACTTTGTCCTTGCTTACCGCTAACATCACGCCGCTTCAATTCATACTGGTTACTTGACATTTGTAACAGCCGAATATTTGCCCGTGCAATTATTCTATCGAAGTATGCTGCTTGGATATACGTTTCCAGTTTAACTTTTTCTTTTCCACTAATATCCCCATTTACCGTGTCAGAGATCTCTTTCATCCATTTGTAGTGAGTTTCGAGCTCACGGATGGTATCTGATGTTTTTGTGATAGCTCTCAGAGTGGTTTGATTGGTAGAATTTCGAGTGCTAATAATACGGTTGCTTTCTCCCAATACACGCTGCGAGTTTTCGATAGATTCCTTTTCTTGTTTTAGTGCATCTAAATCCAGGGGCTTTGAATCACCAAGCTGTGCTTGTAATGTCTGAATCTCTGTTGCTGTGCCATCAGCTTTTGTTTTTGCCGCATCAAATATGGTTTGGGCAGTTTGAAGCGTATCTTCATATTTTTTCTTTTTAATAGTGAGGGTAGATATTTCCGCTTTTGCATCAGCTTCACTCTTGAATTTGAGTTCTGCAGCCTGTTTATCTCGCATTTTAGAATCAGCTTCAATCTGAGTGGTCAGCATAGCTACTTGTTCTTTTGCTTTACCAAGAGCCTCGCCGACTTTCACAAGATTTTCTTCAGAAAGCGGTATCGCTTCATCAAGTTCCTTTTTGCGATCCATTCTTTTTTCCTGTTCTCCAAGTTGCTCACCTATGCCTACCAGTTGAGCTTCTAACCCAGCCAATGTATTTTTTAAGACTATTGGGATATTATCGAACGGTGTTTCACCAAGTAGCGATGCTGCTGTTACTTTGATCTCATCTCGCTTGGTATCGACTTGCCCTCCTAAATTATTTGCTAAGCCACTGGCAGTTGCCATTTCCGTATCAGCGGTTTCAGCAAATTTCTTTGTTTTATCAAGCACCTCTTTTGTAGGAGCCTTGGGCGACAAAACAGCAGGCTCAGGATGTTCGATTGATCCACAAACAGGACATGGCCGCCCAACTTCCAGTTCCGCCGCCAATATACCTGCTTGCTCGTCAAGGTAAGCCTTGTTGAAAGCTTCATATTCATCTCTTTTTATCTTTGCGACTGTAGACTTTGCAGTGTAATCCTCTTGTGCCGTTTTAAGGCTAACGAGTAGTGAGCCATAATCATCCAGCGAGGTTGCCAATACCTTGAGTCTGCTTTGTCTTGTCGTTATAGCGTCCTGTTGACTGCGTAATGCTTCGGCTTTGGCTGCGGCATCCGATAACGAGTCCCGTTCTACTTTGGCAGTTTCAAGAGCAGCTGCGTCAGTACCTTGTTGTTTTAGTTGGTTTTCGACGTTCTTACTTTCAACAGAAAGCTTTTCTTCGTTCGCCGTTATAGTATCAATAAGAGTCTGCAATTCTTGGTACTTGGGTAAAGACTTCTCTATTTCAGCTATTTGAGTTTTTACGCCTTCGTACTCCGGCTGCTTTTCTTTCTCCGCCTTTAAAGCCGACTCAGCTTCGGCCTGAGCGGTTGTTTCAGCTGGTAGGCGGTCTTGCGCAGTTTTCAAAGTGTCCCGCGCTTTTTTGTCCTGCTCTGCTTGTCCGACTTTTTGGTTTATCTCAGCCAGTTTAGCACCGACTTCTGTAAGCAGTTTTTCGTTCGCGGAAAAAACTTCATTATCAGCAAAAATAACCTGGTTGAGCCATTCAATGACATCATCTTCCAATATAAGACCTGACTTAGCATCTGAGAGTTTCTGTTTGTTTTCATCATCATTAGAATCAACTTGAATATTGCCGAGGTTATATTCGTAGTTACGCCGTTGCTCTTTAAGCTCTTGAGCGAGTCCGCTTGTATCTTTCTTGACTCTGTCTTGAAAGGTTTTGTAAGCATCTGTGTAGAAAACTTTACGAAATATCTCCATGCGCTCTTCGGTGCTGGCGTGAAGGACTTTTAGGAACTCGCCTTGCGCTATCATCGCAATCTGGACAAACTGCTCGCGGTTAATGCCGAGAATTTCCTCAACCTTTGAATTGACTTCCCTCAGTTTCGTAACAATTCGACCGTCTGGCATATGTAATTCGCAATCGGCTTTTTCTTCAGTTGTTCCATCGCCCCGTTGTTTTGCACGAGTGTAAGCCGGATTGCGTTTTATCGTGTATAACTTATCATGGTACTGAAAGGTAAACTCGACATAGGTTTCAGCATCCGCTTGTGCGTATTTGCTTCGGAGCATCCCTGCATCTCTATTGTCGCCACTTGTTTCCCCATAGAGAGCAAAAGTTAAGGCATCAAAAATCGTTGTTTTACCTGATCCGGTGTCACCGGCGATTAGATACAATCCTTCCGCTCCCAGAGTTTCAAAATTGATAATCTGTTTGTCGGCATAACAACTAAATGCAGACATCGTCAATTTAAGGGGTCTCATACGGAAATAACCTCCTCCCAAATCTCGGCAAACAGATTTTCTGTATATTTTATCTGCTCTTCTCTCATTGGCTTACCATTCTGCATTTCAAAGAACTCTCCTAAAAGTTCTGCCGGTGCCTTTTTATCAGTAGATACTACGGTTTCAAGTGAACTGGCAGCGCGTGTACGCTTGTTGTCGTATTCCACACGCATAACATTAGGATAAACATTCCGCAGCTTTGCCATTGCTTCTGGCTCGTCTTGTTCGTCTGTCAGGATAATACGAATATAATCTTCAGTGTTGGTATTGCGATAATTGTCACGGTTCATTATTTCATTGTAAGTTCCGCGAATTTCACGCATCGTACGGGTAGGAGTTAATGGCAACTCGGAAACTTCTACTTCACCTTTTCTGCCCATTTCCACAACAGTGATTGATTTTGAGTGGTTTGCCTCCGAAAACGAATACATAAGCGGAGTCCCACTATATCTTAGCGTAGGGCGTCCGATATTTTGTGGACGGTGAATGTGCCCAAGTGCGACATAATCAAAAGAGTCGAATAGCGCACCATTGACGTTCTCAGAGCCGCCTACCATTATTTCTTCAGATTCACTTGTGATTGCACCTGTTACAAATTGGTGCGCTATGAGGACATTCCTCTCGGTTAGGTCCATTGTGGCACTGCTTAAAGCGGCGGCAACGGCATCTGAGTACGAGTTTATGTCTTTATCAGAAAAATGCCTACGAACGATGGAAGGCTTGAGGTAGGGAAGCATCCACACATAAATATCGCCGAATTCATCTTTTATCGATATAGGGTTCATTCTACCGCTGTAAGACTGCACAATATGCACATTACTATTTCTTAAAAGTTCTGCACCAAAAGCCACCCGCTCTGCGCTGTCATGGTTGCCTGAAACGATGAAAACAGCTATCTCCAGTTCATTAAGCCATACAAGAAATCTATCCAGCAATTGCACCGCTTCCACAATAGGCATGGATTTATCATAGACATCACCGGCTATAAAAACGGCATCAGGTTTATTATCTTTGGCAAGCGTAACGATCTTTTGCAGGATATCCCACTGGTCTTCTAACATGGAAAATTCGTTGACACGCTTGCCGAGATGCAAGTCGGATAAATGGAAAAATTTCATGCATATGCTCCTTTGCCAGATAGTTAGCCAATTGTTGTTTGCTCATAGGTTGCGTTTTTCGCCAAGTAAGAAAAACTTGACTGTAGGCGTATCTCTTCATGTGAAATCAAGAGATACTTCCATGGCTTGCCGCCGTTTTCAGAATTGAATTCAGTAGCCGCACGGCAATACTCTTCAGCCGCTTCTTTTTTCTCGAGAACGTCTGCATCTTTCATATTCTTACTGGCCTTTGGCTCACACATATAAATTGAGTCAGCGGTTTCAACAACAAAGTCAGGTTCATACCGACTTGCGCCGCTTTGACCCCAGTAAATATTGAATTGGCGCGGTGCAGGGCGAAGCCATCTTAAAACAACATCATCATTCTCAAGCACAATAGCGAAGGTGCGCTCTGTGTCGCTATCAAATTTATACAATGTATGCCCGGCTTTCCTGAAGCCACTGAAAATTTTCGATTTAACCTCTGAAGGCACAAGAGATGCGCGTAAATCGTATACTTCATCTGTTTTGAATTTACCGCCAAAACTCGGTTCAATGCGAGTAAACGGACGCATATTCGCAGCTTTGTAGCTGACCTCTTCTTTATAAAAATGTTCATTCATCTGAACATAGATTATTTCGGCAATAGTGCGTTGCCTGTCTCTCATTACTTTATCGGTTTCTTCTTCTTTCAAGTACGACAAAAAGTGCCCTTTAGCGTCTGCGATAAGTGAATATATGAGGTCAGCACAGCTTGCATAATCTACATTATCATGAACGATAATATGGCGAACTATCTCGTTCTCTACCGTGTCAACCTTGGAAAAGGCTACTGTTCCTATTTCCATAGTGAAAGTTTCGCCGCCTTCTTGCAGCTCTGTCCCAAGCATGGTGTCATCAGAGGGATGCCAACGCATATTACTCGTGTCCAACTTGAAATCATAAAAACCTCGTTTTACTTCTGTATGGGGTTGAACAACGGATTGCGGGATCGGGATTACATTTTCCGTTAGGGCTTGGGCACATGCTTCTATAGCAACCTCAACAACCGATGCGAGGTCTTCCTTCTTTAATCCAAGTTCCGGCAGCTGCTGCATAATTTGTGAAACAATGCTGTTGTGAACCGTTTTGCGGATATTTTCATCGTTTATAGCATTAATATTTCGCACCTGCCTATTAATCTCGACCACTGTTTTAGCGGTTATGCTCTGTACAATGCTTGCAATCTGCATTGTTTGACCAGGCGTTTTCTGTGCAACATATTCAGGTGCAGTTTCACGCAGGGTTAACTCTAATTGCTGGGTAAAGCTGTCGCCAGAAGTCAGTGTGTCGTATACGGTCGGCAGCGGCACGGTTTCACGCGCATTATCGTTATCCGGAATATCCTGTTCTTCGATATAGTAAACCTTTCGGACAAGTGAGTTTGGGTCTTTGGCAAGATCAACGATAGCTTGGTAGCGATCATGGCTAACGATAGAGAGCCTGTCTACTTCATCCACACCTGTCCGTTGACCATAAGGCAGTCTAAGCCCACGTCCGATAGTTTGCTCAGTTAATGTTTCGGAAGCTGAGGCACGTAGCGGAATAATTGTATAAAGGTTCGTTACATCCCAGCCTTCTTTGAGCATATTGACGTGGATAACAATTTCAATCATGTTTGTGGTCAACTCTAAAGATAGGAGCAACTCAATATTCTCATCCTTTTCAGCTCCGCGCTGTGATGAGTTAATTTCAAGAACTTTGTCTTTGTAATAGCCACGAAAAAAAGCATCTGAAATAAGGTAGTCACGGATTTCCCGCGAGTGGTTGGTATCTTTTGCGACAACAAGCACAAACGGCTTTACTAAAGATCTCCCGTGTGAGCGGGCATAGACATCCAGCCTGCTCTTGGTTTCCTCGTGCAGGCGAATGCCATCATTGAGTTTTTCGCGGTCAAGCTGCTGTGGAGTGTATTCTTCAGGTCGGAAGTCACGGCGCGTGAAAACAGCGGGAACTTTTACGAACAGCCCATCATTTAAAGCGTGGGCAAGGGAGTATTCGTATACCACGTTTTTAAAGTCGATTTTCCTTGCACCTTTTTGAATCTGCGGTGTTGCTGTGAGTTCTACACCAAGTATTGGTTTTAGTTCGTTTATTGTTTCAAAGCCTCTGTCTGCATGGTAGTGGTGACTCTCGTCCATAAAAATACAAAGGTCGGGAAGGGATTGCAAGTACGAGAAATAGGACTGCCCAAGAACCTCTTGCAAACGGCGCATACGTCCGCTTTCAGAGTTTAGTTTGCTGATATTGAAAATGTTAATAGTAATGTTATTATCAAAAAGTGAGGCTTGGCGAAACTCCTCATAGTTATCACCGTCAATAATGCGTGGCGGATTTACGAATTTGTCCAAACCGTGGAAAACATATTTTTCGTGGGTCTGGTTTCCAAGGTCATTTTTTAGTTTTTTATAAATTGTAAGGTTGGGAGCCATAACGAAAAAATTCTTTACTCCCTTTTCATAATGCAAATAAGCTATCATCGCACCCATTAGACGAGTTTTTCCTATGCCTGTAGCTAGGGCGAAGCATACCGATGGAAAGTCCCGCTCGAAATCGGACAGCGTCGGAAACAGTTCACGGATACTTGCAAGTTCCGCGTCCAAATCTGGATTTTTTGAAAGAGATAGAATATCTACAATACGAGCAAACCGCTCCAAGCTCTCCTTTTGAGGTGGACGAAGGGCGAGGCGGTTGTCAATATATTTTGAGTTGTAAGAGTATGACTTAGCCGAATACGGTTCTCTAAGCATCTTCATAGTCCTCCCATTCGTCCTCATCCAGTTCCGGCGGATTAATAATATTCAGGTTGTAGTCCTCTGCGCCGTACTCGCATTTGTCCAGTACCGATTGCGGGATTTTTCGGACATTAATATTTTCATATCGCTTGCCAAGACCTACATCGAAAGCAGGAGCGCAGATAAGTAGTCGCTCGTGTTCTGGCAGGTCACTGGAAATTTCGTCAAGCTGTGCCGCCGTGAGATATTCGCTCGTTACATATATATAGCTGCCTGTCTGACTGGTACCTTGATTCCAATAAATATCAGGATTGGGAGCATAGATGTATCCGTTGAGTTTAGCGATTGCCGCAACAAGCATCTGAGCGTTATATTTATTGCTGATGACGGGGTTACCATGCTTGTCCTTTACAATTAAGGTAGGAGCAAGCTCGTAAAACTTAAACCCGCCGCCGCCTTGCCATTCTACAGTTTTTGATATACCGCCTTGCTCACCATCAACTACAGACCTTAAGCGTGGCAAGCAATGAGTGTAGCAATGCTCACCCAATTCTATACCAATGTATTTGCGTCCCATTTTATGAGCAACAGCAGCAGTTGTGCCGGAACCAAGGAAGGAGTCGATAATGAGGTCGTCTGGGTCTGTAGCTATTGTAAGAATATGCGAAACAAGTGGCTCTGGCTTGGGGTATGGAAATTTACTCTTGCCGAATAACGCTTGCGATTCCTCTGTACCACGTCTCGTGGAAAAATCGGTCTCTATCCAAATGGTGCGTGGTATCTTTTCTTTGACCCGCATTTTTTGAGCAATTCTAAATTCACCGTTTCGCATCAATTGCCCAACAATTTCTTGATTCATATATTGTGCAGATTTTTCTTTTCCCCATCGCCAAACGAACTGTGTTCCGTCTGTTTGCGATAATGGCGGATATAATTCTATGCTGTCTACCGTTGGAGTTAATGATAAGTCATAGTATCCATCTTCATTTTGCGTATTTGAAACATAAAACGGATAGTACAAATTCGGACGGTTACCTTTGTGAAAGTTACTATTGCTATTAAATAGAGGATGTAAATAATACGCACCCAACTCATCCTCTTTGTTATACTTTTTTGTGTCGGTGTTAGCCAGTTTATTCATCTTTAAAGTGCGAATATCCTTGGCGTATATATGAATAAAGTCGTGCGTTTGAGCAAACGAACCGTAGTCTCTGCCATTTGGCGTTGATTGATTTGATATAGTTTGCACAAAGTTTCCTCTACCAAAAATCTCGTCACACATCACTTTCAAGTACGCTTGTTCGGTGTCGTCAATACTTATCCAAATACTCCCATCAGCGCTCAATAAACGTCGTAAAATTTCAATTCTTGGCTTCATCAAAGAAAGCCAAATAGAATGCTCTAAATTATCGTCATAAAATTCAAATGCTGCCCCAGTGTTATATGGAGGGTCAATATATATACACTTCACCTTTCCTGTAAATTCCTGCTCTAATGCTTTTAGTGCAAGCAGGTTATCCCCATGTATGAGCATATTCTCGGCGGTAGGATCACCGTAATCTTTTGATGAGTCATGCAAAAGTATACGCGGCTCAACAGCCGGTTCTTCTCCTTTGCCAATCCATGTTAACTCCAGTTTCTGCATATCGTATTCCTCCAGTTATACAATCTCAAACGAGAATGTCATTATCGTTTCAGTTTCAATCTCACCGTTTAGGCGGCTGCGGATATCTTCCAAGAAAGCATCACGCTCACGCTCTAACCTATCTTCTTCATCGTAGAGTTCACGTTGCTTCTTCTTCAGTGCTGTTTCGAGTTTGTTTATTTCAGCCGATTTATCCAACATTTCTTCAAGAGTTCCTACATCTTTTAATGCTCGGCGCTCTTTTTTCTTTTCGGCGATTTCTTTTCTGGCCGCCCTTAGATATTTCTGCAAGCCATCTTTTAGATCTTCGGTATAAGCCTCCATCTGGGCTTCCTGCTCCAAGAAGAACCTCATATTACGCTCGGCAATCTCAGCCTTTTGGTTTGCAATCCGCTCTTGCCGCTGGGTAATAAGGTCTGCAGTTTCAGGGGAACATTCACCGACCACAGTGGCTTTCAGTCTCATAATACGTTCGAGCATATCATCATCAATATAAGTTCCATCATTTGTTATGACTGAAAAGAGAAGATGCTCCTCGTTTTCGATACCCTTGTGCGTCATTTTATCAATGGATATTATTCCATTCTTCAAATTTGGATGGCTGTCTAAAAAGCTTATGCGCTCTGCGGTTGGTAGAATCGAGTGCATGAATTGAATCTCTACTTCCGGTAACTTGCCGGGTTTCATAACCCCTTTAATCCAATCGCTTACTAATTCACCGTCTCGACGCAGAAACTCATCATGCTGTACCTCTGCATCACGCCAACGCAGATTATAGGTCTTGGTTTCACCGTTGCTTTTATATGTAAAACGCCATTGATTGAGGGGTTCAACACGTTCTGCGCCCTGCATCACAAAAAAGCTGAAAAGCCACTGCGAAAACCGATCAAGCTCCATTATTGTATTGGTATGGCAATCCTTCAACCGTACAGATACTTCTTCATCAAAGTTATCTAAAATTGATTGCCGAGCCTCTGTCATCCTCTCGTCTATTTGATCGGATAGTTCCGACTGCAAAGTATCAAAAGCAGCTTTTATTTCATCAGGTTTTCGGCAGGTCTGATAAATATCAAGAATGCGCTTTTCAAAGTCCACTCCATCTTCGATTGCGCCTAAAACCTCATCAGATGAACCGAAGGTGCCTTCGAACAGTCTGAATTTTTGTGAAAGAAGTTGATACACCCTTTCATCTGCGGCATTGCCGTTGTTTAGGAAGTTTATAACGATAACATCATTTTTTTGCCCATAGCGGTGACAACGCCCTATGCGTTGCTCTATACGTTGCGGATTCCACGGCAAATCATAGTTAACGACTATATTGCAGAACTGCAGGTTTATACCTTCGGCGGCCGCTTCTGTGCCGATAAGTATTGAAGCGTTATTTCGGAACTCTTCAATAATTGCAGATTTCTTGTCTGCTGCCATTGAGCCGGAAATCATTCCATCATCCTTATGACGCACTTTCCATTCACTATAAACACGGTTAGATACGGGGTCAGAGTTTGAACCGTCTAAAAACACAATCTGCCCGTCATAGCCGTTTTGAGTAAGAAGATTCATTAAATATCGTTGAGTACGTTTGGATTCGGTAAAAATGACGGCTTTCCTTGCGCCTCCAAGCTCCTCATTTCTCTTAAACCCTTCTTGAAGAGCTAAGAGCAAGTTATCACCTTTGGCGTTTGTCTTAATACTATCAGCGAGTTCTGCATACTGCTTCAAATCCTCAATTTCCTTTTTAATGCCTTCGTAATCCGCCGTAAGCTCATCAGTTGCACCACAGTCTCCATCGCTGTTTTCACCATCGATAAGTTCCTCAATGCCATCGTAATCATCGAGGTCGGTAAGGTTTAACTGGGCTTCATAATCGGTCAATTTCAAATTCAACCGCTCAATGATTGTAGACAGCGTACCGTGGATTGCCATTGAGGATGACGCCAGAAGTTTTCGAGCTACTAACATCAAAAGTTGGCGTTGCCCTTGCGGGAACGCATGAAGTCTCTCTCGTTGTAAATAATTAGACACGTCATTGTACAGCTTCTCTTCGTCAGGACTTGGTGTATAACTCGATAAAATGACTGTTCTGTCCGTGTAAGGAACATATTCTCGTACTTGATGACGCAATGTTCTCTTGCAGAAATTATGTAAGCGTGTTTTTAAGTTCCTGTTCCTGAGTTCGATGTTCGACACATTAACGTATGCCTCACGAAAAATATCAGGGTCACCAAAAACCCTCTCATCAATAATGCTGACAAGACCGTAAAGTTCCATCAAATTATTTTGGAGTGGGGTTGCGGTAAGGAGTAGTTTCTTTTTACCTTTGAGAGCCAGCTTTAGGTTGTTCCCCATGACATTGTTACGCTTGTAGACGTTGCGCAGTTTATGCGCCTCGTCCATTATCACCAAATCCCAGTTGGCTAACTGAATGTCACGCATCTTTGCCGATGCAAAATTATATGAGCATATTACCACCGCATCTTGAACCAGAAACGGATTGCATGACGGGTCGTTCTTTTTTGCCTTGTTATAATTTTTGGATTCTAATATTTCTGAACGTATAAAAAACTTTTCTTCAAGTTCCGTTCTCCATTGGGTCCGCAAGGATGCCGTTACTATTAATAGTATTTTTCGTTTGCGTTCTGACCAACATTGTGCAAGCACAAGTCCTGCCTCAATCGTCTTACCAAGACCTACTTCATCTGCCAGCAATGCGCCGCTTGATAGAGGTGATTTTAACGCAAATAAAGCCGCATCTACTTGGTGTGGATTTAAGTCAACCTTTACTCCTGACATAGATGAAGCAAGCCCGTCAATTTTGTCTTGCGGGCGTCTTAGCATAAGTTGTTCGGCAAAAAACCGGATTTGATGCTCTGTATACGACATTGCGTGCTATCCCCCTCACTCGTCTTCAGACATTTCCATAATGTCCGAAATATCACAATTCAACGCTCGGCATATTTTTTCGAGAGTTTCCGTATTGACGTTTTCATTTTTCCCCAGTTTCGTAACGGATGCAGAACTGATTCCCGCCAAGGATGGGAGGTCTTTTTTCTTAAGGTCGCGGTCAATTAGAAGTTTCCATAGTTTTTTATAGCTTATTGCCATTTCAATACCTCGCCTTCAGGTTCTCTGACTGTGCTATTTTGATTATTATATAACCTTTGATGTGTTATTGCAAGATAAATTAGTGCGATAGCATGATTTTATGCTTCTAATGCTTTAAATCTCTTTCCGTGGAAAAGTTACACTTTCCTCATAATTCCGGTATTGACAAGCCTCATAATAAAATGTTATACTTCGCTTATAAGCGAAGTAGCTAATTAGCTGCATAGAAATATGTTATGCGTCAAATGAAAGGAGTTCGAAAATGGCTGGAGAATTTGGCAAATTTATTGACAGTAAAAGGAAAGGGCGCGGTTCGGGCGGTGATGATATAAAATTAAAAGACATCGCTGATGCAATGGGGATGACCGCTTCCTATCTCTCAGACATCGTCAAAGGTAGGCGCAATCCGCCTGAGATTCATATTCTCGAAAAAATAGCCGCTGTGCTTCAATTAACATCGGACGAAAAAGAAGAAATGCTTGATCTTGCCGGAAGGGATAGGGATTCTGCTGCTCCCGATTTGCCGGAATACCTAATGTCAACGCAGTTACCTCATGTCAGAAAAGCATTACGCCGAGCAACCGAGAAGAATCTTGGCGATGCTTTTTGGAAGAAGGTATGTGAGGAAATCAATAAACAGGATGAGGAACAGTAAACGGGAGGAATGTAGATGGCAGTATTACTTGATTCAAATGCTCCGCATATTTCCAGAAATGATTTTGATAAAGAGGCTATAGAATTTTTAGAGAGGTACTATCCAGAGGCACTGCAGAGTCCAATGGCAGTACCTATCTTGGAAATTGCCCGCAAGCGCATGGGCTTGCGAGTAGTTGAAAGACGTTTATCTGAGGATTTTAGTGTATTGGGTCAAATGTGCTTTACCAGTGGTATTGAAGAAATTTATGTAAAGGAAACAGATGAGTATCAAAGCGTGAAGGTGCGCTACGGTACTATGATTATCGACCCTGATACAATCGAAAAGCGCAATGAAGGCTGCAAGAATAATACCATCGCTCACGAAGCGTTCCACTGGCATAAACATCGAGATTACTATATCGCCGCTTCGGTGGTCGATCCCAAAAAAGCTATTAAAGTTCGTAGCGGCTTCGACAAATACGATGAATCCAGTAAGGCGGACTGGTTGGACGAAGATTGGATGGAGTGGCAAGCGCGAGGCATCGCTCCTCGTATCCTTATGCCTCCAGTACAATTTGACGATATGGCAAAGCAATTTATTGAGGACTTTTCTACTACAAAATTCCCAAGTATTCATTGGCAATCTAAGTATCATTGGCTTGTTAATGAGTTAGCCAGTTTTTTCAAAGTATCAAAACAATCCACTGAAATCCGTCTTATTGAGAGAGGTTACTATTTGCGTGAGTAATTGCATAAATATGGCTATTTTTTTACTTAAATACTTCGCAACATAGCTGATTAGCTTGTTTGTGGGAAAGGAGGTTTTATGCAAGAAACAGTTAAATGCCCGAAGTGCCACAAAAGGATATTTGACCTTGAATGGCGTGAACGAACAGTTGTAAAAACCAAATGCATTCATTGCCGCAACATAGTAGCAATCGAACGTGAGCCAGTAGGTCTGGCAAAGCAAACATCAGAACCCAGACGACTACAGAAAGCCCTTTAACCTTATCTGAGTCGTAATTAAATTAATCAACTCATACCGAGCAACGGAGCCGAGTGCGAGCTACCAAATGGCCGGATGATTTACGAAACGCAAATTCGTAATCATCCGGTCTTTTGTGTTTTGTAAGCATTCGGCTCTTCATATATCTCTCGCTTGGCTCCTTGCATATTCGAAAGGAGTCAACCATGAGCCAAAACAACACTTTCAGAACCACCCCCATTCCGCATCGCACGAAATTTGGTGAGCCAATGACTTACTATACACTTTCGGACGATGGGAAAATCCATACCGAAACGTCAAGGGCAGCTTGCCTTGCCCGTTCCGAAGAACCCGAAAACTCATTCCCACAACGCTGGTATGTCGATGAAGAATCCGGCCTTGTTGTCCGTCTGCCCCGTAACCAGATGGGTGAAGACCTCGCACGGGAGAATATGCGCTCTATATGGCGGGAACAAAAATATCAAGAGCGGAAATTCCAATGCGTATGGAAAAGCACAAACAAATGTGATCAGAAATGTGAGACTTGTAAGTCCCGCACGAGCCGCACAGTTGAACTTGATAAGCCATTGGGTAGCGATTCTGACGGCTCGGATACATTTTACGAACCTGCCGATCCCACTGATATCACAGAATTTTTAGAACAAAAGGCTGTATTAGACACTCTCTATGCCGCACTTGCTACGCTCACTCAAAAAGACCGTGAGCTTATAACAGACCGCATTATCCTTGAAAAAACCGTGCGTGAATTAGCGCCCAAGTACGATTTTAAATCATCGCGGAGCATTACCGTTCATGTACGCCGTATCCTTGACATCCTGCGAAATGACGAAGCCCTGAAGAAGTTTTTCGAGTAACCACTCTCCGTGGTACGCAACCGCCCCTCTTCTGTCTGTAGACGGTAGAGGGGCGGCAATGCTTCTCGGAAACGGAGGTAAGAAAATGCAAACAGAAGCAAATGAAAGGAACGCGGAAATGCGTGATGCCGAGCTGGACGAAGAACTTGCAGGCATCCTCACGGCAATAAGCGTCGTGTCTAAACGTCTTGCCAAGAAGCTGATCGCACTTCAAAAGCAGAAAGAATCCACCAGAGAAGGAGGTGTACCAGATGAGCAAGATGAGTGAACTCGACCTCTGTGTCGGCGAACTTCGTAGTGCTGCACAGTCCCTGAACACAGTAGCTGATAGCTTGACTTCTCTTTTCAGCGGCAGCCAACCCAGAACATCGGTACAGCCAGAATCAAAGCCAACTTCAAAACCTCTAACGCTGGAAGATGTCAGAGCAGTACTTGCGGAAAAATCTCGTAACGGTCACACCGCTAAAATTCGGGAACTGCTTGAAAAGCATGGCGCTGCGAAGCTATCAGAGATCGACCCCAAAAAGTACGCAGCCCTGCTCGCAGAAGCGGAGGTACTGGGCAATGGGTAAGCATGCACTTCTCTCTGCTTCTTCAAGCCACCGATGGTTGAACTGCCCTCCCTCGGCCAGGCTTGGTGAGCAGTACGAAGATAAAGGCAGCAGTTATGCCGCCGAAGGCACGGAGGCACACACCCTTTGTGAGTACAAGTTAAAAACAGCGCTCGGCATCCGCACCAAAGATCCAACCACCAGCCTGACCTACTACTCCGAAGAGATGGAGGAATACGCCAACGGATATGCCGCTTACATCATGGAACTGGTGGAAACGGCAAAGCAAAATTGCTCCGACCCTGTGGTGCTGATTGAGCAGCGTCTCGACTTTTCTAAGTATGTCGAGGGTGGCTTTGGCACCGGCGACTGCGTGATCATCGCTGACGGCACGCTCCACATCGTGGATTACAAGCACGGACAAGGTGTACTGATCGAATCTGACGACAACCCGCAAATGAAACTATACGCCTTGGGTGCTCTGGAGTTGTTTGACGGAATCTATGACATCGACACAGTCAGCATGACCATTTACCAGCCAAGGCGGGATAACATCAGTACCCACACGGTTTTCAAAGAATCACTTTATCAGTGGGCAGCAGAAACCTTAAAACCTATCGCAGAACTTGCCTACGACGGCGAGGGCGAATTCCGGTGTGGCGATTGGTGCCAATTCTGTAAGGCGAAGCATAACTGCCGCAAACGGGCAGAGCAAAACCTTGAACTCGCAAAATACGAATTCAAGCTACCGCCCCTTTTGGAAGATGATGAAATCGAATCCATTCTTGGCAAGATAGACGATCTTGTTTCGTGGGCTTCGGACATCAAGGACTACGCTTTGCAAACCGCGCTCAGTGGCAAGCATTGGTCAGGTTGGAAACTGGTTGAAGGTCGTTCTAACCGCAGGTACACAAACGATGAGGCAGTCGCTAATGCCGTCAGCGCGGCAGGCTACGACCCATATGAACACAAGGTGATGGGCATCACCGCAATGGAAAAGGCTCTCGGCAAGGTAAGGTTCTCCAAACTGCTCGGCGGTCTGGTCGAGAAGCCACAAGGCAAACCAACGCTCGTACCGGAGGGCGACAAACGTCCGGCAATCCATACAGCAAAACACGATTTTAATGATTATGAGGAGGAAAATTCCAATGGCTAACACGACAAACAATGTAAACACACAGGCTCAAAACCCTATGAAGGTCATCACAGGACCCGATACCCGCTGGTCTTACGCTAATGTGTGGGAAGCGAAATCTATCAACGGCGGCACGCCGAAATTCTCGGTATCACTCATTATCCCCAAGTCAGATACCAAGACCATCGCCAAAATCAAGACAGCGATTGAAGCGGCTTACCGAGAGGGTGAGGCGAAACTAAAAGGCAACGGCAAAACCGTACCGCCCCTTGCCGCCCTCAAGACCCCGCTCCGTGATGGCGACACTGAACGTCCCGACGACCCCGCTTACAACAATGCCTATTTTATCAACGCCAACAGCGCGACCGCACCAGGCGTAGTTGATGCAGACCGTCAGGAAATTATAAACCGCTCAGAAGTTTACAGTGGTGTATATGGCAGAGCGAGCATTAATTTCTACGCTTTCAACAGTAACGGCAATAAAGGCATTGCCTGTGGCCTGAACAACCTGCAGAAAATCCGCGACGGCGAACCCCTCGGCGGTAAATCCCGTGCGGAGGATGATTTCGCCACCTACGACGACGAGGATTTCCTCGGCTAACTACATTCGCGAGACTACGGAGGGCGGCAGGGCAACTTGCTGCCTTCTTCAATTATGGAGGTCTTATGAAAACTTTATCCATAGATATTGAAACCTATAGCGGCTACGATCTCTCCAAATGTGGCGTGTACAAGTACGCCGAGTCGCCCGACTTTGAGATTCTTCTGTTCGGTTATTCCGTAGATGACGGCGATGTTCAGGTCATCGACCTTGCGGCGGGCGAACATCTACCGCCAGAAATCCTCAATGCGCTAACAGACGACGATGTTCAAAAATGGGCGTTCAACGCCAATTTTGAGAGGGTCTGTCTCTCTCGATACATTTCGGATATGGACATCAGTCTTGACCCCTTCGCCGACAACCACCACTCTGCTGAAATCCTCGGCAAGGCGAAATACCTGAACCCCATATCGTGGCGGTGTGCGATGATCTGGTCAGCATACATGGGGTTGCCCCTCTCCCTCGAAGGCGCGGGAGCGGTCTTGGGACTTGAGAAGCAGAAACTAACCGAGGGCAAGGATCTCATCAGGTACTTTTGCTCACCCTGTAAACCCACCGCCACAAACGGTCAGCGGATGCGTAACCGACCCGAACACGCCCCCGACAAATGGGAAGCATTCAAAGCATATAATCGACGCGACGTTGAGACGGAACTCTCTATCCAAGAGCGTCTTGCCAAGTTTCCCGTGCCTGATACTGTATGGGCAGAATACACCCATGACCAAGAGATTAACGATCGTGGCGTAGCTTTGGACATGGCGCTCGTCCGCAATGCCATCAAAGCAGATACCCGCTCCCGTACCGAGTTGACCCGTTTGATGAAGGAACTTACCGATCTGGACAATCCAAATTCATTACAACAAATGAAACAGTGGCTCGCCGATAACGGTATGGAAACTGATTCTCTCCGAAAAAAAGCGGTAGCGGAGCTGCTTAAGGATGCACCTGAGCCACTTGGAAAAGTCCTATCGCTCCGACAGCAATTAGCGAAATCCTCGATCAAGAAATATCAGACGATGAAAAATGCCGTCTGCGCTGACGGTCGCGCCCGTGGAATGTTTCAGTTTTACGGCGCTAACAGAACCGGCAGGTGGGCTGGGCGGCTCATTCAAATGCAAAATCTGCCGCAAAATCATCTGATCGACCTTGAAGATGCACGATGGCTTGTTCATGATGGCGACTTCGCCGCTTTGGAACTGCTCTATGACAATATTCCTGACGTTCTCTCCCAGTTGATCCGCACAGCCTTCGTGCCGAAGGATGGCTACAAGCTAATTGTCGCTGACTTTTCGGCGATTGAAGCCCGTGTCATCGCTTGGCTTGCCGGAGAGCGGTGGCGAAACGATGTGTTTGCCACCCACGGCAAGATTTACGAAGCTTCAGCAAGCCAGATGTTCCATGTTCCGATTGAGGAAGTTACCAAGGGTAGCCCACTCCGACAAAAAGGAAAGATTGCCGAACTCGCCCTCGGCTACGGCGGCTCGGTCGGTGCACTCAAAGCGATGGGTGCCTTGGAGATGGGTTTATCAGAAGGGGAGCTCCGTCCACTCGTTTCAGCATGGCGGTCGGCGAACCCAAATATCGTGAGGTTTTGGTGGGATGTTGACCGTGCGGCTATGAAAGCAGTCAGGGACAGAACTGTAACCGAAACTCACGGCATTCGCTTCGGCTATCAAAGCGGGATGCTGTTTATCGCGCTTCCCTCCGGCAGACGGCTTTCCTACGTTAAGCCGCGTATCGGAACAAACCAATTCGGCTCAGACTGTGTGACCTATGAAGGCGTCGGTGGCACAAAGAAATGGGAACGTATTGAAAGCTACGGTCCCAAGTTCGTGGAGAATATTGTGCAGGCGATCAGCCGGGATATTTTATCCTACGCCATGCAGACGCTCCGTCATTGCTCCATCGTGATGCACATCCACGACGAAGTCGTCATCGAAGCCGGTCCAGAGATGTCTACCGAAATTTTGTGTCAGCAAATGAGTCGGACGCCACCTTGGGCTGAGGGACTTTTACTCATTGCCGATGGGTTCGATTTCTCATTTTATAAAAAAGATTAAATGCCAGTACGCAAAACAACCCCTCCTGTCTGTAGGCAGTAGAGGGGTTGTTGCCTCTCGAAAAATAACTTTTCAGGAGGTTCAGTATGAACGGATTACAAGTGTTCTCCTATGAAGGGAACGAAGTCAGGACTGTTCAAAAGGGTAGCGAAATTCTCTGGTTACTTAAGGATGTGTGCGGCATTCTCGGGATTGAGAAATATCGCGACGCAGCAGCACGATTAGACGACGATGAAAGGGAGCCGGTATTAGTGGACACCCTTGGTGGCCGACAGGAAATGATCGCAGTTACTGAAAGCGGGCTTTACAGCATTATTTTGTTATCCCGTAAGCCCGAAGCCAAAAAGTTCAAACGCTGGGTCACCCATGAAGTGCTTCCCACCATCCGCAAGCACGGCGCGTATGTCACTCCCGCTAAATTAGAAGAGTTGATGAACGATCCCGACTCTTGGATTAAAGTGCTGACCGCCCTTAAGGAGGAGCGCGCTGCCAAGGAACGGCTGCAACTGGAGGCCACCGAGAATAAACCAAAGGTTATCTTCGCCGATGCGGTGTCTGTCTCCGAGGGCACCATTCTTATTGGTGAGTTGGCAAAAATCCTCAAAGGCAACGGTATCGAAATCGGCCAGAACCGTCTGTTTGAAAAACTTCGTCAGGACGGCTACCTCATCAAGCGCAAAGGAACAGATTATAACGCACCAACCCAAAGGGCGATGGATCTGGGGCTTTTCCGGGTCAAGGAAACCGCCATCACTCATTCAGACGGTCATGTCACCATCAGTAAAACAACCAAGGTTACAGGCAAGGGGCAGCAATATTTCATCAATCTGTTCCTTGGGAAAGGGGTAAACGAAAATGAATATTGAGAAGAAGCAAGCTATCAAGACGGCTCTGAAGAAGGTTGGGAAGGCAATATGGTCATCGCTCCCGTGGGTATTGATGTGGATCGGGCTGACATGCTTCTTCTCACTCCTGTTTATCAGTGCGGACAAAAGTGCAGAACGGTCAAAACAGCTTGCTGCGCTTGAAGCTGAGAACGCTATGTACGAATCGGTAAACGCCCGCCTTGATGAAGAAATCGACTGGCTGCGTTCGCTTGTTGAGCAGTATTACCAAGGGGAGGTGCCCGATGGACAAGTACAATAGCGAGGGTTATCCCGACCCGACCGCCTATGAAGCATTGACGGCGGTTACCAAATCGGAAGCCCCGGAGAAAACTTATCGTCCGCTTGTTTACCTCGCTTCACCTTTTGCAGGAGACACGGAAAGAAACATCGAACGGGCAAGAGGCTATTGTCGTTTTGCCGTTTCAAAAGGGTGCATCCCGCTTGCACCCCACCTCCACTACCCGCAGTTCATGGATGATAGTGACAGAGAACAGCGAGAACTGGGGTTGTTCTTTGCCCTTGTTCTGCTTGGCAAGTGCGATGAATTATGGGTCTTCGGCAAGCCTTCCGAGGGAATGGCTCGTGAAATCGCTAAGGCGAAGAAGCGCGGTCTGCCCATCAAATACTACAACCACAAATGCGAGGTGCTTAACTATGGAACTTAAAATCGCATACGGCGACAGCCGTCTTTCAAAACGGTGGGTCAACAAAAAGACCACCTTTGATGAGTTGTGCGAGCGGTTCAAGGTGACCCACCGCACGACAGAGACGGTTTCCGAATACAAGAAATTCACCAAAGACCGCCGTGACTCCGCCAAAGACGTAGGCGGCTACGTCCTCGGTCACCTCAAAGGCGGCAGGCGTAAAAAAGATACGGTGGAGAATCGTTCGGGAATTACCCTCGACGCTGACTATGCCGACAGCACCTTCATTGACACCGTGGAGATGTTGTTCCCGCACAAGTGTGTAGTCTACTCCACCCACAGTTATACACCGGAAGAACCCCGGCTTCGTATGGTTATCCCACTTACCCGTGAGGTGTCATCTGATGAATACTCCGCTCTCTCCCGGCTGGTGGCTGAGGTTATCGGCATGGACTTTTTCGACGATAGCACCTACGAGCCGGAACGTCTGATGTACTGGCCGTCCACGCCTTCTGACGGTGAATATATATTCAAAGAAATCGACGGCGATATCCTCGACCCTGATGCATACCTCGCCAAACTCTCCGATTGGCGCGACTGCTCGCTCTGGCCTACTTCAAGCCGTCAATCTGAGGTGATACAGCGCAGCATCCGTCAACAGCAAGACCCGCTTGCCAAGGATGGTGTGGTCGGGGCTTTCTGCCGCACCTATCCGATTGAAGATGTAATTGTGACATTCCTGCCCGACATATACGAGCCGTCGGCTATGGGTGGTCGCTACGATTACATCCCCGCCGATAGTTCAGCAGGTGTCGTGTTATACGAGGGCAAGTGGTCATATTCCCACCACGCCACCGACCCCGCCTGCGGCAGATTGCTGAACGCCTTTGACCTCGTCCGTATACACAGGTTCACCGACCTTGACGAAAAGGCAGGCTTCAAAGCGATGAGTGAATTTGCGGTGCAGGATGAAAATGTGAAGCTGTTGCTCGCCGAGGAGCGCATTGCCAAAGCTGAAAGCGACTTTGACGAAGATGCCGATTGGAAATCTCAACTTCAGCGCGAGAAAAGCGGTATCCTATCCAACACCCTCGGCAACCTGCTTCTTATTCTTAATAACGACGACACCCTCACGGGCATCCGTCACAATCGGCTCGCCAACCAGATATACGGCGATGAACTCCCGTGGGAGCGCCCACATAAGCCTTGGCGGGATGTCGACACAGCCCAGCTTGTGGCTTTCGTCGATAAACGCTACGGCACGTTCTCGGCTCGGAACTATGAACTTGCGCTGACAAAGGTCGCCGACGACCGTGCCTACCACCCAATCCGGGAATACCTTGAAGGCTTGCCCGAATGGGACAGGGTTTCCCGAATCGACACGCTGCTCATCGACTACCTCGGCGCGGAAGATTCGCCTTATACCAGAGCCGTCACCCGAAAGACTCTTGTGGCAGCAGTGGCTCGGATTATAAGCCCCGGTACAAAGCACGATTCCATCCTTGTTCTGAACGGCAAGCAGGGCATCGGAAAATCCACACTCTTCTCCAAACTGGGGCAGCAATGGTATTCCGACAGCCTTTCCATATCTGATATGAAAGATAAAACTGCCCCGGAGAAACTTCAGGGCTACTGGATACTTGAGCTCGGGGAGCTTGCTGGCATTAAGAAAATGGACGTTGAGACAGTAAAATCCTTTATCACCCGCACCGATGATAAGTATCGTCCTTCGTATGGCCGGGCGGTTGAGAGCCACCCGCGCCAATGTATTATCGTGGGCACGACCAACTCAGACGGCGGATTTCTGCGGGACATCACGGGCAACCGACGCTTCTGGCCTGTTTGGGTATCCGGCGAGAGTAAATACCGCGCTTGGGAGCTTGCGGACATAGACCAGATTTGGGCAGAAGCCCTCGTAAAATACCAAGGCGGCGAAGAATTGTTCTTAAAAGGTGATGTTGCTATGGCGGCGTTCGACGAACAGCGCAACGCTATGGAAAACGACGAGCGCGAGGGCATGGTTTTAGATTACCTTGAAACCCTGCTACCTGAAAGCTGGGATGCGATGGACATTTATCGCAGGATAGAATACATCCGTTCCCCTGACGACCCCACGAGAGCGAGCGGAAGCGTCATCAGGAATCAAGTCTGCGTGATGGAGATATGGTGTGAGTGCTTCGGTAAGTCTCGTGAGTCTATAAAGAAAGCTGATTCCTATGAAATCCAAGGTATCTTGAACCGTATCGGCGGCTGGTCTCTATTCGACGGGAATAAGACCGGCAAAAAATCCTTGCCCATCTATGGCATTCAGAGGGTGTTCGTTAGAACGGAATGAAGTATTTTTATTGCCTGTCTGCTCGTTTTGGGGCTTCGGCAACCAAACTCGACAATGTCGCAAGCCCCTATTAAATCAGTGTTCTACGGTTGCTCTTTCCCTTATTGCCCATTTTATTCTACTAATTTATATAGGTAAGGATAAGGGTAATAGGCACACGGGAAACGCACGCGTAGTAATTATAGGAAAAATCGGGCAAACGGCAATTGAGAAATCGGAGGTCATCGTGAGAGAAAAAACCATAGAAAAGAAACTCGTCCAAGCGGTCAAATCAATGGGCGGCATTGCACCTAAATTTACAAGTCCCGGTTTTGATGGGATGCCCGACCGCCTTGTTCTCCTGCCACGTGGCAAGATCGCCTTTGTTGAAGTGAAGCGGCATGGGGAGAAACCCCGCCCTTTGCAGGAAGCGCGGCATGGATTGCTTCGGCGGCTGGGTTTTGCGGTCTACGTTTTGGACGATGGAGAGCAAATCGGAGAAATCTTAAAACAGATGGGAGGTGATGCCGAATGAAGTTCATACCGCACGATTACCAGCGATACGCGACCGAATATATTAAGGAAAACTCTGTCGCTGCTGTATTCCTCGATATGGGCTTGGGTTAGGTAAGACTGTATTAACGCTCACTGCCATCGCTGATCTGCTGTTTGACAGCTTCGAAGCCCACAGGATCTTAGTAATTGCCCCGCTTCGGGTCGCCCGTGACACCTGGCCGGATGAGCTTCATAAATGGGAGCATCTCTCAGATCTGCGGTTATCCGTGGCTGTCGGCACGGAGCCGGAGCGCAAAGCGGCACTTCAGGCTAAAGCAGATATTTACATCATCAACCGCGAAAATGTAGGGTGGCTGATCGAGGGCAGCGGCATCCCTTTCGATTTCGACACCTTGGTGGTTGATGAACTATCCAGCTTCAAGAACCACCAGACAAAGCGGTTCAGGTCATTGATGAAGGTTCGCCCCAAGGTAGTACGCATCATCGGTCTGACAGGAACGCCGAGTAGTAACGGTTTGATGGATTTATGGGCTGAGTACCGGCTTCTCGACATGGGTCAGCGGCTCGGACGGTTCATCGGGCAGTATCGCAGCACATACTTCACGCCCGACAAACGAAACGGTCAGGTCATATTCAGCTACAAGCCTCTGCCGTTTGCTGAAAAAGAAATATACGCAAAAATTGCCGACATTACCATATCCATGAAATCTACTGACCACTTGATCATGCCGGAACTGGTAACCGCCCAATACCCCATTAAGCTATCAGACAAAGAGCGTGAGCGATATGACGAACTGCGCCAGGACTTGGTGTTAAAACTGGCTGGTGGCGATGTCACTGCCGCCAATGCCGCCGCCCTGTCGGGCAAGTTATGCCAGATGGCGAACGGTGCGGTCTATGACGACGATGGCGAAATCCACTACATCCATGACCGCAAACTGGATGCCCTTGAGGATTTAATCGAAGCAGCCAACGGCAAGCCCGTTCTCGTGGCCTACTGGTTCAAGCACGATTTGGAGCGCATATCAGCAAGGCTGAAAGACCGGCATATATCATTTACAAAATTAGATACATCGGATAGTATCGCGAGCTGGAACGAGGGCCAATGGCCTGTCGCCTTAATCCACCCCGCTTCTGCCGGACACGGCCTGAATCTTCAGTCGGGCGGTTCCACGATTATCTGGTTCGGGCTGACGTGGAGTTTAGAGCTCTACCAGCAGGCCAATGCCCGTCTGTGGCGGCAGGGTCAGAAATCTGAAACGGTGGTCCTTCATCACATCATTGCCAAAGACACCATTGACGAACGGGTCATGAAAGCCCTGTCCGCCAAGGACAAAACACAAACCGCCTTAATTGATGCGGTAAAAGCAAATCTATGACAATCTATGGAGTCAAAAGCTGCCAATCCGAGTGGACTAAATTATCGGAGGTAGCCTATGAACAAACCAAAACTATCGGCAAAGGATTATTTGTCCCAAGCCTATCGCATAGACCAGCGTATCAATAGCAAGATTGAGCAGGTACAGTCATTGCGAGAACTCGCCGGAAAAGCAAGTGCCACTCTGTCCGATGTGCCGCCAAGCAAGGGAAACCGCAATGTTCACCGCATGGAAGATGTTATCGCCAAGATGGTAGACCTGGAGTCTGAAATCAACGCTGACCTGACTCGCCTGATAAATCTGAAGCATGAAATCGTCACGGTGATTAAGTGCGTGGAAAGCCCCGAACTCCAGACGCTTCTGGAATTAAGGTATTTGTGTTTCAAGACATGGGAACAGATAGCGGTCGAGCTGCATTTCGACCTTCGCTGGGTTTACCGGCTTCATGGCCGGGCTTTGGACGAGATCGATGCCATACGCCACTGTTGACCACTATAATTCCGCTTAGAAGCCTGTTATTATTAAAATGGCAAAATTAAAGGCACACACGAGCCTCGCGGGAGCAATCCCACGGGGCTTTTCTTATGCGCAGAACAGGAGGTGCAACGTGCCATATAAAGCAAAGAAACCCTGCGCCTACCCCGGCTGCGCCAAGCTGGCCACGGGTAGGTACTGTGAGGAACATCAGAAACAGGAAGCCAAACGATATAACAGATACGACCGCAACCCCGACAGCAATAAACGCTACGGCAGAACGTGGAAACAAATCCGTGCAGCTTTTCTTTCGGCGAACCCACTGTGCGTTATGTGTAAAGAAGACGGACGGCTTACTCCCGCCACCCTTGCCCACCATAAGATCAAGCTGACCGACGGCGGCACAAACGACTGGGAAAATATGATGGCGCTTTGTCAGGAATGCCACTCAAGACTTCACGCCGGGCAAGGCGACTACTTTTAAGTTCAGACCGAGGGGCGGTCTCAATCCCTGTGACTTCTAAGGCGGACAGCGCGCTTGGCCTGCCGTGCAAATTATTCGAAAATCAAAAATCAAAAAATCAAAACGGAAATCAAAACCAAAACGAGGTGATGACAATGCCCAGCGGAGGCTATCGTCCGGGGGCAGGCCGTCCTCGGAAAAATCCAATCGATAAAAAGCTTGAAGGTAAAACTTCTGGCGCGAATGCTGTAAGTCAGCCAAAACCAAAAAAAGTTAATTCCAAAAATGTGATGGCAGACTACTTCTCCATTGCGATGAAGGAATGTGAAAAAGAAGTGCCGTCGGCAGAGGTGCTGCGAAATGAAATTGAGGAATACATCGTGGCTCGCGGCTGTGATGGTTATGTCGCGCCGCAGACGATAACAGATTATGTGCTGAACAGACAGGGCTTTCTTGCCTGCGAAGCCATGAACCGTAAAATCGGACGAATGACCAAGGAACTGAAGCTCTCGCCCTATGTCACGGCAGGCGCTCAGTATTACAAGGCGATGCAAGGCGACTTTAACCTGATTATGCAAATCATCAATCGCCACAGCAACACGCAGGGCGAAGAAAAGAACGCCTTTCTCGAATTGCTAACAAACAGGGGGTTTTAGGATATGAAATCGACAGAACGATTTGAAAAAGTGAATATAGACCGTCTCGTCCCATATGCAAGGAACGCCCGAACCCATAGCAAGGAGCAGATTTTACAGCTTCGCTCCTCCCTGCGTGAGTTCGGTTTCGTCAATCCGGTCATCGTGGATAAAGACCTGAATATTATCGCAGGGCATGGACGCATTATGGCAGCACGGGAAGAAGGTTTGAACGAAATCCCCTGCGTGTTTGTGGAGCATCTGACCGAAGCCCAGAAGCGGGCGTATATTCTTGCCGACAACAGACTGGCACTCAATGCCGGATGGGACGAGGAACTTTTAGCTCTGGAATTTGCCGACCTCAAGGAACTCGGCTTCGACCTCGAAATTACGGGTTTTGACGCCGACGAGATTGAAAAACTCTTCGCCGACCCCGGCGGGGACGTAGCTGACGACGATTTCAACTTGACAGCCGCTCTTGAACAGGCGGCTTTTGTTTTGCCCGGAGATGTTTGGACGCTGGGGCGGCACCGACTCATTTGTGGCGATGCCACGGTATCGGAAACTGTCAGGAAGCTGATGGATGGTCGCAAAGCTAATCTTGTCCTGACCGATCCCCCTTACAACGTCAGCTTTGAATCTGTGAGCGGACTAAAAATTAAGAACGACAGCATGAAGGCAGAACAATTCTACATCTTTTTGCTGTCGGCATTTAAGAATCTTTACGAGAACCTCGCCGATGGAGGGGCCTTTTACTGCTTCCATTCGGATTCGGAGAAGGTGAACTTCTTTCGTGCTTGCGTGGACGCGGAGTTCCATTATTCCACGACTTGCATCTGGGTGAAAAATGCCCTCGTGCTTGGTCGGGGTGATTACCAGCAAATGCACGAGCCGGTGCTGTACGCGTTTAAAAATACCGCCAAACACAAATGGTATTCCGGCCGCAAGCAGACCACCATTTGGAACTTCGATAAACCAAAGAAAAACGCCGACCACCCGACAAGCAAACCCCTCGACCTGCTGGCATACCCGATTGCCAACAGCAGTCAGGCAAACGCCATCGTGCTGGACACCTTCGGAGGCTCCGGGTCGACGCTCATTGCCTGCGAGCAGCTTGACCGCACCTGCTATATGCTCGAATTGGACGAAAAATATGCTTCAGTCATTTTACGCAGGTATGCCGAGTACATGCAAAACGGCGGCGAGGACATCACCTGTGAGCGTGACGGCAAGATATTCCAATATGCCGACCTCGTGAAAGAGGTGGCTTTAATATAGTCAAAAGCGCTATGTGGCTCTTCCAAGTGTGATTTATTCTCGGCGGCATTGTCTCATACACACAATAACAAGGGGCTGTATTTCCTTGATATTCAGTGCATTTATTATCACATAAAAACTTGCTATTAAAGGCGTTCAGAGTGATATATGTAGTGCACGGAGGACAAAACCCCTGCAAAATCAAGGAAAATGGAGGAAACGAGCATGAGACTTTCTTACAACGTAACAGGCCCTGAACGTAAATCACTGGTCGCAGCCATCAGTCATGAACTTAACGCCCCGACCAATTACCTCGGAGCACCAACATTCGCCTACGAGGTTGGCGGCTACCACATCGACAAGACCGGCACGGTCACGGGCGAGGACAACCGGGAGCTGGTCGCTGACCTTTGCGGTTTGCACAGCTTCAAGGCAGTCACCGAAGAATACGATGAGCTGGCGACTGGACCCGAAAGCAGCACATACCAAACGGAACTCAGCGACCGCCTGACCATCGAAATACCCCTTGACAGCTTTACACCTGAGAAACTCGACAACCTCTCCAAACTGGTGAATGCCAAAGCCCCGCTTCTCAAGGCGTCGCTCGGAACGGATGACCTGCCGATTAAGCAGACCACCGACACACTGCAGTTCCCCTGGTTTAAAGGAACGATTGATGCGGAACACACAGAAGCCTACGCCACGCTGATCAGCCTGCTTTGCAAAACTGCAATTGAAAAGAAGCGAATCACGGCAAGAGAAAAAGACATCGACGGCAACCCGAAATACGCTATGCGGTGTTTCCTGCTCTCCCTTGGCTTCATCGGCGACGAGTACAAAGCAGCTCGAAAGATATTACTTTCAAGGCTTGAAGGCAATTCAAGCTGGAAAGGCGGCAAGAAAATGGAGGTGTCAGACAGTGAATAGTTTCATATCAAAAGCAGCCCTCGAAGCACGGAGGGCAAGGTACAAAAAAGGCGCGCGTGTTGAACTGATTTCCATGACTGACCCCTACACCAAGCTGAAACCCGGCGACACGGGAACGGTGGACTTCGTAGACGACACAGGCACGGTTTTCATTCTCTGGGACAGCGGCTCACATCTCGGAGCGGTTTTTGGCGAGGATGAAATCAGACTGCTTTCCAAAGCCGAGGTTGTCAAAGCACAATGTCGTAAGGTGGCGGCCACGGGGCGCACGAATATGTTTGATACCAAGGAAGTGTTCAAAATTGCGATGGAGATGGGATTCAACGAATTAGCGAACTTCATTTCCACGGACACCAAGCGATATGCAAATCTGATATTGACGGGGGAACTCGAAAATGTGGAGTGAAGGAATTATCTACAGCCCATCGACAGGCAGCAAGTACAAATACTGGGTCAAGCATTATGAGGAAAGCTCTCCGTTCGGTATCGACGGCGGTAAAATCAGCAAGCTGACACTACGCAAGTTCGGTGAGACCCGCGACCTTTGCAGCTATGACAGGGGCTGGGATATCGAACCGGGTGACGAAGTCAAGGCGGTCTACACCATCATCCTCAGCAAGTACAACTAAACACGAAACAACCGAAAGACAGACACCCCGACAAGGGGCTGTCTCTCGTACAGATAGATTTTGATGACTTCTTCGGAGGTCTTTTATTTTGCGCGAAAGGAGGACGACGGTGCCTGATTTCAAATACAAACCAACACCACTCATGCTGCCGACCAGCCGATACGATGTACGTCGAGCGGATTTTGCGGTTAATTTTATATCCATGCTCAAGCACACCACCGGCGAATGGTATGGAAAACCTTTTCAGTTGATGCCGTGGCAGGAGCAAATTATCCGTGATATTTTTGGTATCGTCGGAGAGGACGGTTATCGGCAGTTTCGCACGGCGTATGTTGAGGTCGGTAAGAAAAACGGTAAGTCGGAACTGGCGGCGGCAATCGCCCTCTACCTCCTGTTCGCCGATGGCGAAGCGGGTGCTGAGGTCTACTCCTGTGCCGCCGACATCAATCAGGCGAGTATTGTTTTCAATACTGCCAAAGCGATGGTCGAGCAATGCGGCGATCTGGCAAAGCTGTCAAAACTCGTGCCGTCAACCAAGCGGATTATATTCCCGCACACCAACAGCTTTTATAGAGTGCTGTCCTCGGAAACAAAGTCCAAACAAGGCTTCAATGTTTCCGGGCTTATATTTGATGAACTCTTCGCCCAGCAGACCCGCGAACTGTTCGATACCATGACCAAGTACACAGGTGACGCCAGACGGCAGCCCCTCTACTTTCTCATCACCACAGCGGGCAGGGATAAGACGAGCATCTGTTATGAAATACACCAAAAAGCCAAAGCGGTTATGGACGGCTCAAAAATTGATCCGTCCTTCTATCCTGCCGTATTCGGCATTGAAGAAGATGACGATTGGAACGACGAGGCCGTCTGGCGACGGGTCAATCCATCCATTGACGTAACGATTCCTTTTGAAACGGTGCAGGCTGCCTATGAACAGGCGAAACAAAACCCTGCCGAGGAGATGCACTTTCGGCAGTTTCGCCTGAACGAATGGTGCAACGCTGATATCAGGTGGATGCCTATAGACAAATGGGACGTCTGCGGCGAAGACATAGACTTTGAAGAATACGAGGGTCGGGATTGCTACTGCGGTCTCGACCTTTCCAGTACCGGAGACCTTACGGCTCTGGTTCTGGTATTCCCACCGGTTGGAGTTGATACCAAATATACAGTGATGCCGTTTTACTGGCTGCCGGAAGATGTGATTGACCTGCGGACAAGGCGCGACCACGTTCCTTATGCCGTATGGAAAAAGACAGGAGTGTTCAACACCACCGAGGGCAATGTGGTGGACTATGACTACATAGTGGCTTTCATCGCCAAGCTGTCGGAGCGTTTTAGAATTCGTGAAATCGCCTACGACCGCTACGGTGCGGAGAAGATACGCCGCGACCTTGAGGAACTGGGTGCGGAGCATGGGTTTACCGTGTTTCCGTTCGGTCAGGGTTTCATTTCCATGTCCCCACCTTCAAAGGACTTCTTTCAGTTTGTGATGGAAGGCAAAATACGCCATGGAAAACATCCTGTCCTCGATTGGAATATGGGTAATGTCATCGTCGACCAAGACGCTGCAGGAAACATCAAACCCAATAAAAAGAAATCAACAGAGAAAATAGACGGTGTGGTCGCGCTGATCATGGGACTTGCGAGGGCAACCCTCGGCGGCGGTATCAACGACAGTGTCTATGATGAAAGGGGGTTGTTATTTATATGAGCATATTCTCAGGGTTGTTCCGCTCACGGGATAAGCCTAAAAACCGTGTCGGTGGTGGCTGGAGTTTTCTCTTCGGTGGCACAACCAGCGGTAAGGCGGTCAATGAGCGGACGGCGATGCAGACCTCGGCGGTCTATGCTTGCGTCCGTATCCTTGCCGAATCGGTGGCGGGGCTTCCGCTCCATGTATATGAGCGAACCGTCAACGGGAGCAAATCCACAAAACCGTCGCACCCCCTCTACCGGCTGCTTCATGATGAGCCTAACCGCGAGATGACTTCATTTGTGTTCAGAGAAACACTGATGAGTCATCTTTTACTTTGGGGCAACGCCTACGCACAGATTATAAGAGACGGCAGGGGTTTTCCCATTGCGCTCTATCCACTCCTGCCCGACCGAATGGCTGTAGATAGAAACGAAAGTGGCGAACTGGTCTACACCTACCAAAGTGACAAGGGGCAGGTTAAATTACGGCGTGAGAACGTCCTGCATATCCCCGGCTTGGGTTTTGACGGCCTTATAGGTTACTCGCCGATTGCGATGGCAAAGAACGCCGTGGGGCTTGCCCTTGCAACGGAGGACTACGGCGCTACGTTTTTCGCCAACGGAGCGAACCCCGGCGGTGTGTTGGAACACCCCGGTGTCATCAAGCCGGAACAGGCCGACAGGCTCAGAGAAAGCTGGCAGTCGCAATTCGGAGGCGCAAATGCACACAAAGTAGCGGTTTTGGAGGAAGGTCTTAAATTCCACCAGATGTCCATACCGCCGGAACAGGCGCAGTTTTTGGAAACACGTAAGTTTCAGATAAATGAAATCGCCCGTATTTTCAGAGTGCCTCCTCATATGGTCGGCGACCTTGAAAAGAGCAGCTTCTCCAACATCGAACAGCAGTCTTTGGAGTTCGTCAAGTATACCCTCGACCCGTGGGTGGTCAGGTGGGAGCAGTCTTTACAGCAGGCTCTCATTCTGCCATCGGAAAAAGCGACGATCTTTATCAAGTTTAATCTCGACGGACTACTTCGCGGCGACTACCAAAGCCGTATGCAAGGCTATTCAACAGGCATTCAAAACGGATTTATGTCGGTCAACGATGTACGTGGCTTGGAGGATATGAATCTGCTGACTGCCGAGGAAGGCGGCGATCTGCACTTCGTCAACGGCAACATGGTCAAGCTGGCCGATGTTGGAGCAGCATACAAACCAAATGAAACGGAGGATACAAGCTAATGGCAAAAAACAAGAAGTTTTGGAACTGGGCGCGTGATGCTGACGAAAGTGGCGAGCGCGTCCTTTACTTTGATGGAGAGATCTCGGATGAGACTTGGTGGGGTGATGAAATCACTCCGGCAATGTTCAAATCGGAACTCTTCTCAGACAAGGGTGACATCACCATCTGGCTAAATTCGCCCGGCGGAGACTGCATCGCTGCAAGTCAAATCTACGCCATGTTGATGGATTATCCGCACAACGTCACGGTCAAGATTGACGGCATCGCCGCTTCTGCGGCAAGTGTCATCGCTATGGCTGGCACGAAAGTCCTCATGGCTCCCACCGCACTGATGATGGTGCACAATCCACTGACCATCGCCATCGGTGACACGGACGAAATGCAAAAAGCCATCTTAATGCTGGACGAGGTCAAGGAATCCATCATCAACGCCTACCAAGTCAAGACCAATCAGTCGAGAGCAAAAATCTCCCACTGGATGGACGCAGAAACATGGATGAACGCAAACAAGGCGATTGAATTGGGTTTTGCCGACGGTGTGCTGGAAGACAGCAAAAGACATCAAGCCGCTCCGACCTATGCGTTCAGTCGCAGGGCAGTCACCAATTCCTTGCTTGATAAGGTAAAGACCAAAGAACAACCGAAACCCGAACCTGAGCCGCAAGGCGTACTCGCTGAGTCGCTTCAAAAGCGGCTCAATTTGATTATCCACTAAATTTATGGAGGTAATGACTATGAGTAAAATCCTTGAACTGCGCGAGAAGCGCAACAAAATCTGGAACACCGCAAAGGAGTTCCTTGATCAGAAGCGCGGCGCGGACGGGTTTGTTCCCGCTGAAGCTGCCGCAGAGTACGACAAGATGGAAGCCGACATGGTCGCTCTCGGCAAGGAAATTGAGCGTCTGGAACGCCAGGCGGCCTATGACCTTGAGATGAGCAAGCCTACATCTGCTCCTATTTTGGGCGCGCCGAACAAGGCCACTGAGGAAAAGACTGGCCGTGCGTCCGCCGAATACAGAAAAGCCTTCTGGAATGCCATGCGCACTCGTGGCAACGAGGGTCTTGATATGAGCGTAAAGAACGCCCTGCAAATCGGCACCGAGTCCGAGGGCGGCTACCTCGTGCCCGACGAATTTGAGCGCACGCTTGTGGAAGCCCTCGACGAGGAGAATGTCTTCCGCAGGTTGGCAAACGTCATCACCACCTCTTCCGGTGATCGTAAAATTCCTGTCGTAGCATCCAAGGGCACCGCATCGTGGATCGACGAAGAAGGTACCATCCCCGACAGCGACGATGCTTTCGGCCAGGTGTCCATCGGCGCTTACAAGCTGGGCACGCTCATCAAGGTATCCGAGGAACTCCTAAACGACAGCGTGTTCAATCTCGAAGCTTACATTTCCAGAGAGTTTGCAAGGCGCATCGGTAATAAAGAGGAGGACGCCTTCTTTACCGGCGACGGCTCCGGCAAGCCCACCGGCATCCTTGCTGCGACTGGCGGTGCACAGCTTGGCGTAACCACGGCAGGAGCTACCGCCGTCACGATGGATGAGGTGCTTGATTTGTTCTACTCGCTTAAGGCGCCTTACCGCAACAAGGCTGTATTTGTTATGAACGATGCTACTGTAAAGGCCATCCGCAAGTTAAAGGATGGGCAGGGCCAGTATCTGTGGCAGCCCTCCCTGCAAGCGGGTACGCCTGACACCATTTTGAACCGTCCTGTTTACACCTCCGCATATGTACCCACCATCGCTGCAGCCGCCAAGACCATTGTGTTTGGAGACTTCAGTTATTACTGGGTAGCCGACCGTCAGGGGCGTGTGTTTAAGCGACTGAATGAACTCTTCGCTGTCACCGGGCAGGTGGGCTTCGTTGCCACCCAACGTGTGGACGGCAAATTAATTCTACCCGAGGCTATCAAGGTTCTCCAGCAGAAAGCTTAACGGAGGTGCAATATGAGCTATAACACAAAGAACTATACCGAACAGGGCGGCGAAAAAACCGTCATCGGTGGCATGCTGGAAATCAAGGAGGGAGCCTCGGTAACGGGGCTTTCCGCCGACCCTCTCCTTGTGGCAACTGGGGATACTCTCGGCGGTGTAAAAGCCGCTGCTGCTGGTGAGGATGACACTGTCGAAGTGAAAATCGGCGATGACAGTAAGCTGTATGTTCAAGCACTTGCTGCGGCAACAGATGAAACTTTAGGCGGTGTCATAGCTGACGAAGCAACCGAGGACGACACCGTCGAAGTTAAAATCGGCGATGACCATAAGCTGTATGTCCCGACATATCCTACCGATGCTACGGAGTCAATCTCCGGACTTGTGAAAGCTGCTGCGAATCAAGCTGACAGCATAGCTGAGGACACAGCCACTCTTGTCACGGATTTCAATGCCCTGCTCGCAAAGCTGAAAGCTGCGGGATTGATGGCAGACCAAGAATAATGGAGGTGAGCGGCGATGACGCCAACGGAATTGTTGCCAAAAGTCAAAGAAAACCTAATACTGACACACGCTGATGACGACGATCTGCTCCTGCGCCTCATCGCCGCCGCTGTCAATTATGCCGAGAGCTACCAGCATATTGCGGAGGGCTATTACACCGAAAATTCTATACCCGCCGCAACTGAACAGGCCGTAATCATGCTTGTATCGAATTGGTACGAATCCCGCGATGGCTCGACTGCCGGTTTCTTTGCCGACAGCGTTCAGGCTTCTCAACAAGTCTGGAATACGGTCGACATGCTTTTGCGTCTTGACAGATTGTGGGGTGTGTAAGCATGGGATACGGAAAAATGAGTACGCCAATCAACATCATCTCAACCGATCCCATCAAAGATGCAGAGGGTTTCGTCACTAAAGGCGACAACATCATCGCTTCGGTTAAGGCATATAAGGAAGTTCGCAACACCACCGCAAAATGGGAACGGATTATTGGGAACGCAGCGTTTTCAAGCGTAACAGCGATGTTTCGCTTCCGCAAAATTCCGGGCTTAACGGTCACGACTTCACACTTTATCTCCGAAGCTGATGGCCGCTATAACATTATTAACGCGGAAGATGTACGTGGACGCGGGATGTATATCGAAGTGTTGGCGGAGAAATTGGAAGGGACGGTGAGGTAATGGCAAAAATCGAAATGAAAATGCCGGAGGAATTCCTCTTAAAACTCTCTCGACTTGGCAATAAAACGGATGAAATTATCCCCAAAGTGCTGGAAGCAGGCGGTGAAGTCGTTCTTTCTAAGGCAAAAAGCAACCTCTCCTCTGTAGTCGGGCATGGCACGAAAACAAAGAGTCGTTCCACAGGTGAGTTGGAAGACTCTCTCGGTTTGTCGCCTGCGAAGCAGAAACGGGACGGCTCAGGCTGGGATATCAAAATTGGTTTTGACGAGCCAAGAAGTGACGGCGACAGTAACGCCAAAATCGCTAATATTCTCGAATACGGTAAGCACGGTCAGCCGCCGAAACCCTTCATGAGACCAGCCCGCAGACAATCGAGGAATGCGGCTATTGAAGCGATGAAGGAAAAATTCGACCAGGAGGTGGAGCGCATATGAGCATTTTGCAGGAACTGAACGCGCTGCTCTCTCCTCTACTACCGGTGGAAACGGGCATATTCAGCGGTGTTGCACCCAACGAGTATCTTGTTCTCACACCGATGACGGATGAGTTTGCCTTGTTCGGGGATAATACACCGCTTATTGATGTGTCCGAGGTGAGGATATCCCTGTTTTCAGAAGGCAATTACATCAACCGGAAAAATCAGATTACCGCCGCCCTGCTTGGTGCGGCGTTTACGATAACAGATCGCCGCTACATCGGCTATGAGAACGATAGCGGCTATTATCATTACGCCATCGATGTGGCGAAAGAATACGAAACGGAGGAAATATAACATGGCTACAATTGGTCTTGATAAACTCTACTACGCAACAGTCACCGAAGCGCCTATTACGGGTCACGAGACCTACGACACTCCGGTAATGCTGGCTAAGGCAATCTCAGCTGAATTATCTATCGAACTTGCGGAAGCGACACTCTGGGCGGACGATGGTGCCGCTGAAATCATCAAGGAATTCAAAAACGGTAAGCTTACCCTTGGTGTGGATGACATCGGAAAAACCGTCGCCGCAAAGCTGACAGGAGCGACCATGGATGAAAACGGCGTTCTTATTTCGGCTTCAGAGGACGGTGGCGACCCTGTTGCTATTGGATTTCGGGCAAAAAAAGCGAATGGTAAGTACCGCTACTTCTGGCTTTACCGCGTGAAGTTCGGCGTTCCGTCCACCAATCTCGCCACCAAGGGAGATAGCATCACCTTTTCCACACCGAGTATTGAAGGTACTGTTTCCCGCCGCAATAAACCGGACGGCAACGATCGTCATCCTTGGAAAGCGGAAGTTAACGAAGATGATACGGATGTGCTACCAGGTGTGATCAGCGGTTGGTATACAGAAGTGTACGAACCTGACTTTGACACGGGTTTGGAGGGTTAATGCATGGATAACGAACGAAGTGCAGTCATAAAAATCGGCGATGAAGATTATCAGTTGATTCTGTCCACCCGTGCTACAAAGGAAATCGCCAAACGCTACGGCGGACTGGATAACTTGGGTGATAAGTTAATGAAGTCAGAAAACTTCGAGATGGCGCTGGACGAGATTATTTGGCTGATTACGCTCCTTGCTAACCAGCCCATCCTCATCCACAACCTGCGCAACAAGGAGAAACCGAAAGATCTGCTGACCGAGGAGGAAGTGGAATTGCTCACCTCGCCACTTGAACTGGCGGCGTATAAGTCGGCAATTACCGAGGCGATGTTCAAAGGGACGGCTCGTAACATCGAAAGCGAGGATGGTGAACCAAAAAACGCCGAGGTCGGGTAAGCGACGATGAGTTGTTTACCCGACTTTTATATTACGGTACGGTTCATCTGAATCGCTCCGAAGAGGAAACGTGGCTCACCCCGATAGGGCAATTGCTGGACTTGTGGGAATGCCATCGCCAGTTCCTCGGAATGACCAAACCAAAGCACGAACAGTTTATCGAAGATGTCATCCCTGATGGCATCTAATTTTTTTGAGGGAGGAGGTGTTTTAAGTGGCTGATAACTTCGGGTTGAAAATAGGCGTCGAGGGCGAAAAGGAGTTTAAAAGCGCACTGCGAGATATAAACCAGTCGTTCAAAGTACTGGGTAGCGAAATGAAGCTGGTAACGAGCGAGTTCGACAAACAGGATAAATCCATAGCAGCTACTGCCGCTCGCAACGAAGTCCTCAATAAAGCGATCGATGCCCAGAAGGACAAAATCTCCACCCTTGAAGCCGCTCTTCGAAACGCCTCCGACAGCTTTGGTGAAAATGATCGGCGCACTCAAAACTGGCAGATCGCTCTCAATAACGCCAACGCGGAACTGAACAACATGGAGCGTGAATTGGAAGAGTCAGCGGAAGAAGCCGACGACCTTGGCGAGGAACTGGAGGACGCTGGCGACAGCGCCGAAAAATCCGGCGGAAAGTTCGAGAAGCTGGGCGGCATCCTAAAAGGCATTGGTGTGGCAATGGGCGCGGTGGCTGTTGCCGCCGGAGCCGCAGCCGTCAAACTTGGCAAAGAAGTCATATCCGCCTATGCGGACTACGAACAACTGGTCGGCGGCGTGGATACCCTCTTTGGTGAGGCATCGCAGTCTGTTCAAGGGTATGCCGAAAATGCCTTCAAGACCGCCGGTATGTCCGCCAACGAATATATGGAAACCGTCACGGGCTTTTCGGCAAGTCTTATCCAGTCCCTCGGCGGCGATACCGCAAAAGCAGCGCAGGTTGCGGACATGGCGATTACGGATATGGCCGATAACGCCAATAAAATGGGTACGGACATCGCATCCATCCAAAATGCCTATCAGGGTTTCGCCAAGCAGAACTACACGATGCTCGACAACCTGAAACTGGGCTATGGCGGCACAAAGTCTGAAATGGAGAGGCTCTTGGCTGATGCCGAAAAAATCTCCGGTATTAAATACGACCTCTCTTCATTTTCCGATTTGACCGAAGCAATCCATGTCATTCAGACCGAAATGGGGATCACAGGAACGACCGCCTTGGAAGCCACGGAAACAATTACTGGCTCTATGGCGGGAATGCAATCGGCTATCGGCAACTTGATGGCGGGTTTGGGTAATGCCAATGCTGATGTAGGACTTTTGATTGGTAATGTGGTCGAAGCGTTCCAGAACGTCGTGAAAAACATTGTTCCAGTTATTGAGAATATCGTAAGAGCACTGCCCCCTGCCCTTGACGGGATACTACAGGCAATCGGTGATTTGCTTCCGACTCTGCTCGCTACGGTAGTCGACCTTTTCACACAGGTGCTGACAACGATTTTAACGCTTTTACCCGAACTTATCCCCGCTGCCGTGGATGCCGTTATGACCATTGTGGGTGCGCTGATTGATAATCTTCCATTACTTATTGATGCAGCGGTTCAATTAGTGACCACTCTCGTTACAGGCATCGCCGATGCACTTCCACAGTTGATACCGGCGGCGGTGAACGCTGTGATCACAATCGTTCAAGGCTTGATGGAAAGCCTGCCTATGATACTTGATGCCGCCCTTCAACTGATTCTTGGACTGGCACAGGGAATCCTGGATGCACTGCCCCAATTGATCGCTGCTCTGCCCGCTATCATCCTCGGCATTGTAGATTTTATCATCGGGGCCATCCCGAAAATTATTGATGCAGGGATTCAGCTACTGGTGTCCTTAGTAGACGCCTTGCCTGAAATCATCACGGCAATTGTGGCGGCTATACCGCAAATTATCGAGGGTTTAATTACAGCGATCCTCGGCTCTATTCCCCAGCTTATTGACGCCGGGATTCAGCTGTTAATTTCGTTGGTTCAAAACCTGCCGCAGATTATAACTGCCATCGTGGCGGCGATACCACAGATCATCTCATCGCTTATTACGGCGATTATCGGGAGCATCCCGCAGCTTGTGGGAGCGGGCATTCAGCTGTTTGTGGCGTTGATAAAGAACCTGCCAACCATCATCGTGGAAATCGTAAAAGCGATACCTCAGATTATTACGGCTATCGTGAAAGGCTTTACCGGTAACATCGGTAAAATCGTGCAAGTCGGTAGCGACCTTATCAAGGGGCTGTGGCAGGGTATTTCGAACGTCACCGATTGGATTTGGGGTAAAATCTCCGGCTTCTTCGGAGGGATCGTCGACGGCATTAAAAACTTCTTTGGTATCCGTTCTCCCTCCACCTTATTTGCCGGACTTGGCGAAAACATGGGTCAGGGCATCGGTGTGGGCTTTGAACGGGCGATGGATGAAGTCGCCGACGATATGCAGAACGCTATCCCCACCGCTTTTGATACGCCCGGCATAAACATGGGTGATGTGACAGGAAGTCATGGCGGCTTGGCGGTATCAGGTATGCCTTCTCTCATCAACATACAGCAGATGATTGTCCGCAGCGAGGACGACATCCGCAGAATATCACAGGAACTGTACAACCTGATGCAAACCGGCTCGCGGGCGCAGGGGCGGTTTAGCCCGGCATAAGGAGGTGTTGGCGTGGGCTTTATTTTCAACGGAATCTCATCACAAAGCATGAACGTCAAGGCTCGGCTGACCTCTTGGCAGGCTTCGCCACCCTTGCGCAACTCCTTTGTTTCCATACCCGGCAAGCCCGGCGTGGCAGACTTTGGCAGTGATAGCGCAGAGCGGGTCATAACCGTTCGCTGTAATATCGCTCCAAAGCACAACCTCGCTTCATTGGTTGGAGTTCTGGATGGTCTGGCAGAATGGCTTGACCCGGATAAAGGGCTGAAACAGCTTGTGCTTGACGATGTAGCCGACCGCTATTTCACAGCGCGACTTCAGACGGAAGTGAACTGTGAACGGCTTATTCGCTCAGCGGGTGCATTTGACTTGAACTTCGTCTGCCCCGACCCACATGCTTACGCTTTGACGGACGAGGGTTTTACGCTAACCCAAGCAGGCGCGAATGCGGTCACGAGGAGTAAAGGCAATACAGACTCTTTGCCTGTCTTCCTTTTGAAAGGCATCATTCCATCAGGGGCATCAACCTATGTGTCGTTGAAAACAAATGACGAAGAACTTCGCGTTATCGGTGTGCTGGCTGCCGGGGAAACCCTTGTCATCGACAGCGGTTTGGTTACTGCCAAGGTGGTAGACGGCACGGGCGAAACGCTCCGAAATGGTCTGCCGCTGCTTCAAGAGTTGAATTTTCCAATTCTTCGCAAAGGAGCGAACAGCGTAACCATTACGGCAATCGGTGCGACCTTTACAGAACTGCAAATACAGGCGAAGAGCCGTTGGAGGTGAGGACATGGCGGTAAAATCCATATTGACTTCTCAAACAGACTTTACAGGCGAGATCCCTGTAACCGAAAAAACATCCGCACTCTGGCGTTTCAACGAATCCACGCCGGACAGCGATACCCGCCTTACAGACTCCTCCGGCAACGGACGACATTTTACTGTCTCCGGCTGGAGCGGCACAACCGCCTCTTTACTAAACGGCAGGTTTGGGCGGTATTTTCGCATAAACATCAACAACCCAACCACAGAAAAGACGCACCTTGTCGCCACCAACGACGGTACATTCTTTTCTTATCTCGGTGATAAAATTGCCGTCGGCGGTTGGGTAAATCCGACCACCTATTCTGTCGGGCAGAACTTCATTCCGCTTTTCAATACAAGGCAAGGACCCGGTCAGCCAATTTTATATATTTCCCTCTATCAAGGGCGGCCGCGAATGATGCTCTATAATTCGGCGGGCACGCTTATCCTTGACCAAACCGAAACACCTGGATTCAACATGGTCAATGGTGGTTGGTATTTCCTCTCTGCCATCATAAATGCGACGGACAAAACATCTCAGATAGTTCTGTGCAACCGTGCCGACGGTGTAGTGTGGACAGCCCCCTTGCGGACATTTACTGGTACATTGAATCCATCCTGTACGGCGGATATCGTCATGGGAATGCACGCAAACCAGTATTACTACGCAGGTGGCTTGGACGAGTGGTTCTTTGAAACAGACAGCGACTTAACTATTGATGATTTGATTCACTATTTCCGTCAGGCGATGCTTGCCAATGGCGGAGATACTTCGGGTAACGTGGATGCGCTAACTGAGCCGGGAGCTGTTACCCTACGGAAAGGCATTGATAATCTCTACCCCGAAAGCGGCCAACTGACGACCATTGCCGCTGAATGCAGCCTTGCCGGGAGCGGTCGGGTATCGGCAACAAGCGAATACACGGCGGGCGTCACGTCCATTTCACTGATAGAAATATCAACTTCAGATGATTTGCAGGACTGGTCGGCATGGCAGACAGTTGGTACTAACGGAGAACTGTCCTCACCCAATCGTTCATATATCCGTTACAGGGTAACGCTCACCACCAGCGATACGACGGTCACGCCAAAGCTGCTCGATATCACACTTCATGATATTCCCAAATCTCCGTATGAGAAACTGGGTTTTGCACGCCCCGTGGTTTTGGACGGGAACGGAGCATGGGAAACGGTTCTGGAGAATGCATATGACATCATTGTTACGGGCGAGATCAACGGAGCGGACACCTTGGAATTCAAGCTGCCCTACAGTGACCCGAAGCGGGCGACGCTTGACAACGAGAAGCAGGTGCAGATCGCTGAGGATGTTTACCGCATACGGACAATGACGGATGAAAAAGGTTCGGATGGCAACAGCATACTCACAACGGTCTATGCGGAAGCTGCATTCTATGACCTGACTTTTTCTGCAGAAAAACAACCAGTTGAATTCAACGCTGACCTGCCCGCTGTTCCGATGGCATTTGCACTTGCGGGTACAGGCTGGGAAGTCGGTACAGTAAATGTAACCACCCTGAGAACATGGGAATGCCAAGAAAAGAACGCACTCTCCATACTTCGAATGGTACAGAACATCCATGGCGGCGATTTGGTGTTCCACAGCCGGGACAGGCGAGTGGATTTACTGACATTCAGCGGGACAGACAGCGGTGCGCTCTTCGCCTACCGCAAAAACTTGACTGGGATTAAGCGTGTAGTCGATACCCGATCCCTTGTTACGCGACTCTACGCCATCGGTAAAGACGGCATGACCTTTAGTACCATTAACGGCGGCAAGGAATATCTGGAGGACTTAACCTATTCAAGCGAGGTGCGGGTAGCGACACTCGACTGCTCCAATTTTACGAACCCCTATCAGATGCTTGAATTTACCAATATGCGGCTTGCTGAGTACGCAAAGCCCCGCGTTTCCTATGTCCTCTCGGCGATGGATTTGTCCGTATTGACAGGCTATGAACACGAGCGCTGGAATTTGGGTGATATTGTAACCGTTGACGACAGGGATTTGAATCTGACCATTAAAACACGAATTATACGCCGCCAGTATAACCTTCAAGAGCCGTGGAAAACCGTATTGGAACTCTCCACAAAACTCAGAGAACTTGGCGATTCCTCATCAGCAACGATTGCCGACCAGTTCGACCAAAGCAATCTCATCGGGCAGGAAATCAAGGATATGGTACCGTTCAACCATCTGCGAAACAGCAGAGCCGATGATGGCTTCGCCTATTGGCAAAATAGCGGCTTTGTAGTGGATACTGAAAACGGTGTATCCGGTACAGCTTCCTTTAAGGCAGTTGGTGTGGCGGATATGACCAAAAGCATGGCGCAAACAGTCTATCCAGCATCAAGACGTAACTACACTATTTCGGCTCAAATCGGCTCAGATAATCTGAACAAGGGTGCAAATGGACAGGTCGGTATCGAGGTAGTATTTGAATACGAGGACGGGACGACCGAAACACGATTTATTGATTTGTATTGAGAGGGCGGTGATTTCACATGGTATCTTTTCAACAAGTGGCGCGAGACGCTTCACCCAAAGGCTACGGCAGGCTGCGCTCCATCACCATCCGTCTTGTTATACAGAACTGTACTGGAGAGGTGTTCTTCACTGATCTAATGTTGCAAGCAGGTATCGTCGCCACAGGCTGGGTCGGCCACGTCTGTGAAATTAGGTGGACACTGGATGGGTGATTCAGTCTTTGCGAAGTACATGCTTGTAGTAGCATCGGAAAAGGCAGAGCCATTGCACATAAAGCATTTCCCCAGAGGCGTAACCATGTATGCCAGCTTCTCGAAATGCTCTGGACAACTGCTTTTTTGTAAACATGCGTCGTAATTCGGCACCATTGCTTCGTAGGCCGGCTGAGACAAAGCGCTCGTAAGCAAGCCATTGGACTGGCGATACATCTGGTTGTGCCTTTTTATTCAGATGGAGCAATACCACGTCTACGCCGGGCTTCGGATGAAAATCCTCCCGGCGAAAATGGTAGACGATTTCAAGATCGAATACTGGCTTTATCATGAGTGACCGCAGGCTTTCACGCGAGGTTCCCATGAAACGCTTGGCCGCACCCTTTTCCATCGTTAACCATGCTTCTGTTGGTGGGTTTTTGCTTTCCGTCAGCTTGCGCAATATGCTGGTGGTATGGAAAAAAGGAATGTTTGCAAAAACCTTATAGTCCACAGAAGCAGGAAGCCGCCATTGCAGGAAGTCCTGATGATAAAGGTCGAGGTTTTCGTCATCACTGAATTTTTCAAGAAGCCTTCCATAAAGCTTTTTGTCAACTTCAATAGCGCTTACTTTCTGGCAGTTTTCAAGGAGTAAACCAGTAATATGGCCTTTACCGGGGCCTATTTCAATCACATGATCACCTGCGGTGATACTGGTTTTATGAAGCAATTTTTTTATTGTTTTGTAGCTGGTCAGGTAATTTTGGGATACACAAATGGGCGGATTTTGCCCTTGGTTTCTATTTTTGGACATAAAAAATACACCTCTTTCGATTCTATTCGGGTCGAAAAAAAGTGCACAAAACTAAAGGAAGAGTATTTTACGCTTCCGTTTGTTTAGTGCACCTTATTGACGAGTCCGAAAGATTCCACTCATAGGTGTATTCAAGCCTCCAAATATAGATTGGTTTTCATTATAAAATAAATAGGCTATGTTGTCAAATTCAGCATTTGTACACACTCGCATTTGAGCTATGCACCGTTTTCGGAGGAGGTGGCAAAGATAATCAACAACTTCATCCGCTTTGCGGAAGTACTAAAACTCAAAGAGGAAAAGCGAATTGTAAGCGTAACCCTCCGTCCCCTCATCGCCGATTGCACGGGCGAGATTTACTTCACCGACCTTCAGCTTCAGGAGGGCGACAAACTGACAGGCTATACACCGCACACCTCGACCATGCTTCAAGGTAGCGGGAATGCTCCTCGCTACCAAAATGCCGTGGTGCGTGGCGGCGCGACCCTCGTCCTCTTCAATACCGGGGAAACCTCGACGGGTCTTGACTTATATATCTATCCTAAACAGCCAATGGCGGCGGGAAGCATTGAAATTTCACAAGGTATGGGTTCGCATAAGTGCAAATTTACATCGGCGGTAAATGCGGGTGATGAATTTGCGTTGAAAGCTGTGTCAAGGGAATGTCTGCGAAATGGCAATCCCACGCCAAAGGATGGATTTTACCAATATACCGCCGCTTACGACAGCAAGCACCACGTGAAGCTGGAAAGCGGCAAATCAGCGAGGGTCTACCTCGAATATGTAGAAATGATGGAAGGAGATCCGCGTCTATGAGCAGGGATTATCTTAAGGGCAAGAAGTGCATGATATGGTCTTTCATGGGCAACACCCGAATGCACCAAGCCTTGAACAATTATGGCGACCGCTTTGAAGCCGTCGGCATCTTCACCTTCGAGGTGGACATAACAGGAACGATAACCGAAACAGGGACGCCGATATCCGGCATGATGCCGTACATCAATAAATGGCCTAAAGTGCGGTGGTTTCTCACTGTAATGAACCACGGCGCAGCTTCTATCTTCACTGCTCTACGGAATAACGAAAGTGGCGCAAAGACGAAGTTTCTCTCCGAATTGATGCGTATCATGCAGAAATATCCGTGGTGTGCCGGTGTGGATATCGACTTGGAACGCGGCGGTGGATATGAGAACAAGGAAGCGGCAAATATTCTCTTCAGCGACATTTACCAAACTGTCAAAGCGTACAATCCCGCCAAGCTGGTCAATATCTGTTTGCCCGGTATGACGGGCGTCCAAGGCTCAGTCGGCGGCGAGAATTGGTGTGTCTATGCCGATCTCGATGCTTACTGTGACACGGCAGCAATTATGTCATACGGTATGGCCTGGGCAGGCAGCGCACCGGGTCCTGTCTCTCCACGGGACTGGCTTGTCGGTGTTTATGATTATGCCGCCAGAGTAATGAATCCGCAAAAGATCTATATGGGTTTACCGGGTTACGGTTGGGAGTGGCAGATATATACAAACCCTGCCGACCTCGGCCAGACGTATCGTGGCGTGTCGCTTACCTATTACGCCGCCAAAATATGGGCGGAGGGCGGCTATAACTTCACGGGTAATGCTCCTCCGCAGCCGATGATACCGTGGCTTGCCTGCTGGGACGATTACGATCAAGTACCGTATATGCTCCCTCAAGTCTACGATTATGCTGAGGGTGGCGATGCAACCAGCCGAGAAGTTCCAATAATCGAGGAAACATACAACCGCCGTCGATACTTAACTTGCTACGGCAAAACACAAAAGGCAGAGTTTGGCACAATCTATATTGACCGTGACGGAGAGCCGGATAGTTACACAGAGGGCGTGGTGATCAGCAACGGCATGATTACGCTCTCATCCGAAACGGGTACAGCGACCTACAATATCACCGTTCCGCAATCGGGAATTTATGATGTCGCAGTCCGTATCTGCTATCCGTATTGGGACAAGAACGGTATCAACATCTCCCTTGACGGTTCCTCGGTCGGCTTTTACGAAAACCGCCTATGGTGGCCGTATTGGAGAAGCACCTTCTGGGCGATTCTTGCCAAAGGACGCAGCATGTCGGCAGGCGAACATACCATCACAGTTGATGGCGGTGTGGTGGGCGCGCAGTTATATGGCTTTCGTCTTTGCTCATCGTTTTCTGAACAGCCCTCGGCAGGTTCGGCTACCTTTGAACTCTCTCCTCGTAGCTTCAAGGACGTGAACGGGAATATGGCTGTGCCGGACAAAGGCTTCAAGCTGACCACCGAGATTCTGCGGCGAAAACCCGACTCGGCTCTGGTGTGGTATGAGGACTTCCGAGATCCCATCACGCTGCAAAGCACTTACTGGACTACACTTTCAGGCAGTTGGGCAGTCTGGCGAAGCGATGAATATGCGTCCGGCAGGGTTTATTCACAGCTCGAAGGTAGTGGCCAGCTTGCCTGGAGATATGACGGTTTCTCCGACGTTCACCTTCGAGCACGGCTTGCTTTCCCTCATAACGGAAGCGGGCGCGCCGGGGTATTTATCGGCGACATCTTCTGTTGTATCAACATCGACACTGAGCGAGTGGAACTCTATCAAGACTCTATTTTGCTCGGCAGTTATGGTGCAGCTTACTCTAAAACACCTGCCACCGACATCCGCACAAACCCCAATATGTATCTCATTGAAATGAGGAAACGCGGCAACCGTGTGAGGGTCTATTCCGGTAACAGTAACACCCTCCGCTTCACTGCCACGGTATCACCGACAAGCGGTTATTGCGGCATTCGCTCGGATAATGAAATCAAGTGTGAACTGCTTCGTTTAGGCGATGCCTGGACTTACGAGCCGTATGAAGCCTTTGATGTGACAATGCCAAACGGTACTACCGAAAACTACGGCAGGATCGCCCGGAGTAGCGTGACATGGGACAGTGAATTCGAGGTATTCACGCTTACCTCAGATGTGGAGGAATCCGCTACCCGAAGCGAGGATATCTCTATGGACTATGACTTCGTGCATTCAGCAATGCTATACATTCCATGCAACGCTGACTACACGGCAAAATTTACGCCACGTGACATCAACGTCTGGTGTTCGAGGGTATTCCTCGGTGATGGGGATGGTTTTGGAATTGTCTACTACCAAGACGTGGACTCGATTGTCTACTGGGCAAATGAAGCGGGATACCGATGGCGGTTGCGTGGTTTTGCCCTATGGTCACTCGGTCAGGAAGACTTGCGGCTTTGGGAGGCACTCCCGAAACAGAGTTAAAGAATAATTATTCATATTAGCATTCGCGTCTGCATATTCAGCAGGCGTTTTTTATGCGAAAAAACAGGAGGTAAAACGAAAATGAAAGAGATTTGGAACTGGATTCAGGTTGCATTTGCAGCCATCGGAGGTACGCTTGGCTGGTTTTTGGGCGGATTGGACGGCTTCCTTTATGCGCTCATCGCCTTCGTGGTCGTCGACTACATCACGGGCGTGCTTCGGGCAATTGTGGAGAAGAAACTGTCCAGCAGAATCGGAGCGCAGGGTATCGCCAAGAAGGTAGCGCTATTCCTTGTGGTCGGCATTGGTCATCTCATCGACACCTATCTGCTCGGCGGCACGGGAGCACCACTTCGGACGGCGATTATCTTCTTCTACATTGCTAATGAGGGAATTTCTCTCGTTGAGAATGCCACGGCTATTGGGTTACCCGTGCCTGCCAAGTTAAAAGATGTGCTGGCACAGCTTCATGGAAAGGATGAACAGAAATGAATCTACGGAAATTGATATTCACAAACAACGCCTGCTACAAGGCTGGCAGGACTATTACTGTCAAAGGCATTATGGTTCACTCCACCGGTGCGAACAATCCGAATCTGCGCCGTTATGTGGGTCCGGACGATGGATTGCTTGGCAAGAATCAATATAACAACCACTGGAATCAAGACAAACCGGACGGTCGGCAGGTCTGCGTACATGGCTTTATAGGTAAACTGGCTGATGGGAGTATCGCTACCTATCAGACACTGCCGTGGAATCACCGCGGTTGGCATGGGGCTTCCGGCTCAAAAGGATCGGTCAATGACAGTCACACAAGTTTTGAAATCTGCGAGGATGGCCTAACCGATAAAGCCTATTTCAACGCAATCTACAAGGAAGCCACCGAACTGTGTGCCTATCTTTGCAAGGAGTATAATCTCGACCCGATGGCAGATGGCGTTATTATCGGTCATTACGAGGGGCATAAACGCGGCATCGCCAGTAACCATGCCGATCCAGGTCACTGGTTTCCGAAGCACGGCAAGTCAATGGATACATTTAGAGCAGAGGTCAAAAGGCTACTCACGGCAACAGAACCGTCAAAGCCTCCCACCCCAACTGAACCGAAAAAGCTGTACCGTGTACAAGTCGGTGCTTACGCCGTCAAAGCCAATGCTGATGCCATGCTAAAAAGAGTCAAGGCGGCGGGATTTACGGATGCTTTCATCAAAACCGAATAACCAGCATATGCTGGTACGCAAGTGCCCCTCTTCTGTCTGTAGACGGTAGAGGGGCGCTTTTTATTTCCCCTCCGAACGGAGGAAAGCATATGACTACTGCTCAAAAAGAGCGAGTTGAATACTTACGTAGTAAAGGTAACAGCTATGCCGCTATCGCTGCCGATCTCGGTATGTCCGAAAACACCGTCAAGTCCTACTGCCGCCGAAATAACATCAGCGTTTCGATAAACCAAGAACTACCCGTAGATACTGATGCCTGTGCCAACTGCGGCATTCCACTTCAGCACATGCGGGGTTCTAAGCAGAAACGGTTCTGTTCGGACAAGTGCCGTATGGCTTGGTGGAAGGCACACCCTGAGGCCGTGAACCGCAGAGCCTTATATCATTTCGTATGCCCGATCTGTGGCACGGAGTTTGAAAGCTATGGTAACGCACGTCGGCGATACTGTTCCCGCGCCTGTTTTGGGCAGTCACGGAGGGCTTGCCATGAGTAAAGACGAAGCAATCCTCCGCTACAAGTCAGCTATGGCGGTGTTTAAAAACTGGCACGCAAATGGCATCATTTCTGATGATGACCTGCAGTCAATAGATGCAATACTTGCCCAAAAGTATGGTTTATCCTCGTGCAGTATATTCCTCGAAAATGACTTGCTATGTAAGGAAAAAAGAGTGATATATGGTAATGCGAAAGGAGGCCATTATGGGCAGAAAGATAACAAAAGTTGAACAAACGGCGCCATTGCCGACCAGACAACGGGTCGCAGCCTACGCTCGTGTTTCCTGCGGTAAAGATGAAATGCTCCATTCCCTTGCCGCTCAGGTCAGCTACTACAGCAATCTGATACAGGGCAAACCTGAATGGGAGTATGTCGGCGTGTATACCGACGAAGCGGAAACCGGCACGAAGGATTCAAGACCTGAATACCAGCGACTGCTTGCCGACTGCCGTGCGAGACGCATCGATCTCATTCTCACGAAGTCTATCAGTCGCTTTGCGAGAAATACAGTCACATTGCTTGAAACTGTACGGGAACTTAAGAATCTCGGCGTCGGCGTATATTTTGAGGAGCAAAACCTGCACTCACTTTCAGGAGACGGAGAGTTAATGCTCACCATCCTTGCAAGCTACGCACAAGAGGAAAGCCGCTCTGTCAGCGAAAACCAAAAGTGGCGTATCAGAAAAGATTTCAAGGAGGGCAAGCCCTCCAACAACATCCGCATTTACGGGTTTGACTATAAGGACTTCAAGTTAACCATTATTCCCGAAGAAGCCGAGGTCGTGCGAATGATATTCGCCGACTATTTATCGGGACTTGGTAAAAATGCGATTATGAAGAAGCTGATTCGGCTCGGAGTACCCACCAAGTGCGGTGGTCGCTGGTCAGAAAGCACCATAGGCTCTATTCTGGGGAACGAGAAATTCATCGGTGATACGTGCTTGCAAAAGGGCTTTATCACTGACCACCTTACAAAGCAATGGAAGTCAAACAGCGGTGAGCTGCCGAAATACTATGTCGAGGGTTCACATGAAGCTATTATCGACCGCGAGACCTTCGAGGCGGTTCAGATTGAGATGGCCCGGCGGGCAGCAAAAGCTAATCATCCCCGGAAGCTGACATTCAGCGAATTTTCGGGACTAATCACCTGTAAAAAGTGTGGAGCAAAATTCCGCAAAAAGGTAAGCGGCGTGGGCACAAAATATGCCAAGGTGGTTTGGGCTTGCGCTACCTACACTTACCGAGGAAAGCACGAATGTGCCGCCAAGCGAATACCCGAGGACATACTCAAAGAGAAATGCACCGAAGTGTTAGGGCTTGCTGTGTACGACCCCGATGTATTATCGGGGAAGATCATAGCGATAGCAGTCCCCGACGACGGCGTCCTGGTATTTACTTTTAAAGACGGCACAGAGCAAACATCTACATGGGAAAATCGCTCCCGACGAGAGAGCTGGACTGACGAGATGCGGCAAACCGCAAGAGAACGGGCGCTGGGAGGTACGGACAATGGCTAATATACGAGTTATCCCTGCCACCGCTCCAGCTTTGTCGGCGCAGTCAAAGTCGAACGCTGTCACGCGTCGCGTGGCGGCTTACGCAAGGGTTTCCACCGACAGCGACGAGCAGCTTACAAGCTATGAAGCGCAAGTTGATTACTACACAAAATTCATCCAGAGCCGAGAAGACTGGGAATTTGTGACCGTCTACACGGACGAAGGGATTTCTGCGGTCACCACCAAGAAACGCGATGGCTTCAATCAGATGGTAGCTGATGCTCTGGAGGGCGACATAGACCTCATCGTCACAAAATCAGTCAGCCGCTTTGCCAGAAACACAGTAGATAGTCTCACAACCGTCCGCAAACTCAAGGAAAAAGGCGTGGAAGTCTGGTTCGAGAAAGAGAACATCTATACGCTGGATTCCAAAGGCGAGTTACTTATTACGATTATGAGCAGTTTGGCGCAGGAAGAAAGCCGCTCCATTTCAGAGAATGTGACTTGGGGTCAGCGCAAGCGAATGGCGGACGGCAAGGTCAGCCTTCCGTACAAACAATTCCTCGGCTACGAGAAAGGTGAGGACGGCCTACCGCAAATAGTTCCTGCCGAAGCAAAAATTGTTCGCCTCATCTTTCGTCTCTACATGGAGGGCAAGACATTCTCGGCAATTGCCAAACACCTCGAACGTCATAACATTCCGTCACCTGCAGGTAAGAAAACGTGGCAAACGGCGGTGGTTCAATCAATCCTGACCAACGAGAAATATAAAGGCCATGCCCTACTGCAAAAGACTTTCTGTGCAGACTTCCTCACGAAGAAAATGGTCAAGAACGAAGGACAGGTTCAGCAGTATTACGTCGAGAACAGCCATCCCGCCATTATCGAACCTGATGAGTTCGACGCCGTTCAGCTTGAAATAGAGCGACGTAAGAACCTCGGCAGACCCACGAGCAGCACGAGTATATTTGCATCCCGACTTATCTGCGCGGATTGTGGCGGCCGCTTTGGCAAGAAGGTCTGGGGCAGTTATAAGGGCGACAAGACCTACCGCAAAGAAGTCTGGCAGTGTAATGATAAATACAAACGGCTCGGAAACCCCGGAAAGGGATGCCAGACGCCACATATCACCGAGGAAGTGATCAAGGAAAGGTTTTTAGCCGCATTCAATCAACTAATGCATAACCGCGATGAGCTGATTGAAGACTGCCGACTTGCTCAAAATGTCCTTTGTGACACCACGGCAATTGATACAGAACTTGCCGAATTGTTCCGTGAGATTGAGGTTGTTACCGAACTATCCAGAAAGGCAATTTATGAAAATGCGCGATCGGCAGTAGACCAGAAGGAATGGACGGCGCGTAACAACGCCTATCTCGAACGCCACCATAAAGCTTCAAAGCAAGTCGATGAGTTGGAAGCGATCAAGCGAGAGCGCCTTGGCAAGGGCAAAATCATCGAAGGCTTCATCAAAGACATTGAGAGCCGACCGCTTGCCATAGCTGAGTTTGACGAAAAACTGTGGCTTGCTGTAATCGACCAAGTGACGGTCAACCAAGATGGCGCAATGACATTCAGATTCAAAAACGGCTCGGAAGTCACAGCTTAACATTCAACTATTTACGGCTCGCCAATCGGCGGGCTGTTTTTTTTGCCTTAACAGTATCTTTTAACGATTACAAGGTAAATCGTTAAAAGATGCACACCCCAGAGGTCTAATCGTTAAAAATAAGCACTTAGCAGCCACAAATTCGTGTCAAGTATCCTCCGAAAACGGCAACTCTAATACACCAACTATTGCTACAAGGCGAAAAGCACAAAGCCCGAAAGCGGCTTAAATCAAGCACTTTTTGACAACAAAAAACCACCTGCTGACAAAATTCCTTTTATCAATAGATGGTATTTGATTTGGTGGAGCAGAGGGGAGTCGAACCCCTGACCTCATCCGTGCGAGGGATGCGTTCTCCCAACTGAACTACTGCCCCTTATGTTTAGTGATTCTATCCAAAAACGGATTAAATTGCAATTCATGAGCAAGAGTTGTATGCTCTCCATGGCCAGGATAAAGTCTTATCTGCTTGCAATCATGATACTTGGTACAAAATCTTCGAAGCGATTCCTGCATATCTTTGGGAGATCCCCTGGAAAAATCAGTGCGTCCGATAGATTCTTGAAAGATAAAATCTCCGGTAAACAAATCATCACCAAGCTCCAGAAGCACTGAACCTGGAGTATGCCCAGGATAGCAAGCAATTTTAATCTCAGCGAAAGAAAAAGATAAAGAAGCAGGATAGTCATCCACTTTCTCTTCAGAGCTCAAGGCGCAAGCAGAGGCAAACATCACAGAACCATTCTGGGAAGCATCGTATAAAAGGGCTTTATCTTCGGGATGGATATAAATAGGGAGTTCTGGATAAGCTTTTCGCAACTCAGGCAGAGCAAGCATATGATCGAAATGACCGTGAGTTAAAAGGATGGCCTTGGGAAGCAGTTGCTGGTCTTGAAGAAACTGATGGATAGGCTTGAATTCAGCAGGATCGATCAGCACTGCCTCTGAATCCTGATGAATCACGTAGCTGTTGGTTGAGATTGGACCGCAAGGGATCGTTTTTATCTTCATTCATTCCTCCGGGTATCAAAAATCAGAGTCACAGGACCATCAATCTTGAGTTGAACTTCCATATCCGCGGCAAAACGTCCGCTTTCAATGCTTCGACCATAATCCTGTTGAAGTGTATGTAAAAGACTCTCATACATCGCTTTTGCCTTTTCAGGTGCTTCGGCTTGGGTAAAATCGGGCCGATGTCCTCGATTAAGCTTTCCTAAAAGGGTGAACTGGGGAATCATCAGCAAAGGCATTGTTTTTGCCAGGCTAAGGTTCATTTTTCCTGCTTCATCCTCAAAAACTCGCAATCCATCTATTTTTCGGGCAACTATATGAAGGTCTTCCATAGTGTCTTCTTTTTCAATACCCACAAAAACAGCCAGACTTTGCTGGGTTTTTGCAATGACTTGTCCCTCCACCACGATTTGTCCAGAAAGAATGCGTTGTATCACCAGACGCATCAGCTACATTCTCCTTACTTTTTCAACACAAGCCAGTTGATTTAGCTTCATAATAAGGTGATTGAGCTGTTGAATGTTTTTAACCTGCACTTTTGCGATTATACGAGCGGATTCAGTTTTGGAGATGGAAGCACGAAGATCTACCAAGTTGATATCTTCAGATGAAATAGAGCTCGAGATTTGAGCCAGAGTTCCTGGTTCGTCTTTTACTTTGATGTATAAGCCAGCTACAAAGGATATATTCTCTATACTGGTCCAGGAAGCTTTCACCAAGCGGTCGGGCTCTTTAGACAGGGTTTTGATGTGGTGGCAATCTTTACGATGAATGACAATGCCTCTGCCTCGAGTGATATAGCCTATGACATCATCGCTGGGAACTGGATTGCAACAACGTGGAAACAGAATAGGGAGATTTAAGTCTCCTTCAATTTCAATGTAGTATTTAGGATCGCTCGAAGCAGTAGCTTTCCTGATGGGTCGTTTTACCTGTTCCTTTTTTTCTTGGTTGTCCTTCTCAAGCTCTTCTTTTTTTTCTTTTAAAGGGTATTCATCAATTTCCTGATTTTGTTTTCGAAACCAGGCACGAATTTTGGCTCGAGTTGATGGCGAACGGACAAATTTCAACCAGTCCTGGGTGGGTCCTTTGGGTGTCTTTGAGGTAAGTATCTGAACTCGATCTCCTGTTTGCAAGGTCGAATCAAGAGTAACAATCCTGCCGTTTACTTTTGCCCCAATACAACTATTTCCAATATCTGAGTGGATACGATAAGCAAAATCGACTGGAGTAGCTCCTGAAGGCAAGTCTACCACTTTCCCCTTGGGAGAAAAAACAAAGATCTCATCGTGAAACAAATCAAATTTAACTGAACTAACAAAATCTTTTGCATTGCCAATTTCACTCTGCCAATCAAAAATCTGACGCAACCAGGCAACTTTTTCGTCAAAGTCTTTGTTTTGGTCTTCACTGCGTTCTTTGTAGCTCCAGTGGCTGGCTATCCCAACTTCGTTGTTTTGATGCATTTGAAAGGTGCGAATCTGGATTTCTATCAGCTCATCATTGGGACCAAAAACAGTCGTATGTAAAGATCGATACCCATTGGATTTGGGAGTTGCGATATAATCTTTGATACGCCCTGGTACTGGTCGCCAATAATTGTGGATAATACCCAAAACACTATAGCATTCATTGACCGATTGAACCAGAACTCGAGTAGCAAAGAGATCATAAATCTCATCTATACTCTTATTCTCTCTGACCATTTTTTTGTTGATAGAAAATAGATTTTTGGGTCTGCCTTCCAGTTTGAACTTCAAGCCATTGCGGATAAGCTCTTTGTATAGTTCATCCATAACTAGCTTTACATAGGCTTCCCGAACGTCCCGGGTTTTTGCAACCATGTTTTTGATTTCTCGATAGCGTTCTGATTCAAGGTATTTGAAAGAAAGATCTTCCAGTTCCCATTTGAAGGCATACATACCAAGTCGATGCACCAAGGGTACAAGGATTTCCATCGTCTCTTTGGCAATTTTGTATTGCTTTTCAGGAGACAAAGCATCCAGTGTCCTCATGTTGTGAAGTCGATCAGCAATTTTGATAAGCACCACCCGGGTGTCAGAAGCCATGGCAAGCAAAAGTTTGCGAAGATTTTCACTCTGTCCTTCTTCTTCCGAGGAAAAATGAAAGTTTTGGAGCTTGGTGACCTGGATCACAAGGCTGGCAACATCCTCACCAAAATCTTTAGCAATGGTTTTTTCGTCTGCTTTGGTGTCTTCGATACTATCATGCAACATGGCAGCGATGATGATGCTTCGGTCGGCTTTATGTTCTGCAAGAATCTTTGCCACATGCAGAGGATGTATGATGTAGGGCTCACCAGATTTTCGAAATTGCCCCTGATGAAGCCCCTTGGCATACTCGAACGATCGGTCAATTTCAAACACATCCTTTTTGCTGAGATAAGTGCTCAGTAAAGGTCGAAGCTCTTGTTCATAAAAATCCAATGACAACAAAGCTTGCATACTGTGTTTTCATGTCCCTTTCATTCAAATATTATTGGTTTAAAGTATAATGAGGAAGACTGATTATGGTAGTAGTGAAAAGATGGATATAGAAAAAAAGCTGGAGGTCTAACAAAATTTTGAACACGCAAAGCAGTCTGAGAAAACTCAGCGTTTTTTTGCTTATCGCGTTTATCCTGCCATGGCCTGGCTTTAGTATTGCTCCCCCTTCTCAACGCGCAGAACAGGTCATTCCCGATCACAAACTCTTTACTGACAAGGACTACCTATCTTTTACCTATCGCAATTCTGAAGAGAAGCAAAAAACCGTCCAGATTCTTCTGGGAGAAGGCTGGTCGTTTTCCGAGCTTTTATCCAGGAAAGTGCTTTACAACGAACTTGCACATGATTGGGAATACCTGTTTCTACTTAGAAAAGGACCCCACAAAACACTTCACTTGCATCTTTCCTTGAGACGCCAAAACAACGAGGATTGTTTTGTGTTTTTAAAATTTCTCAATGAAAGTCAGGATATTTCTGCCATCAGCTATGCCATCTCCTGGCTGGACACTCAAACTCGTCCCTGGAACGACTGGGAAGCTCATGGTTTTGTTTACCCCCATGAAAACTACAGCGATCCCTCCTTGAGCTTGTCGATTCAGGCGCTTGAAAAGACTTCATGGAAAGGAAACATGATTTATTTTAAAAGCAAAATGCATGATTGGACAGTCCAAACCTGGCTAAAAGGAGCTCTGTTTCAAAGTCGCAAACTGCCACTCGGATTAAGCGAACGCATGGATGTTCCTTCTTCGGTCTGGGTGGATGATAAGGCATCTTTGCTCTGGACTCACACTCGTACCTGGATTTTACCCTCCTGCCAACTCGAAGATTGGATACTATTCTCCGACTTGGTGCTTCTCAATATTTACTCGGCAAGAACCAGAAAGGTACTGGAAGTGACCGATTTTTCCATGATAAAACATTTTTCCCGTGATGGTTTTTATTATCTGACAGCGAGTACAGGATACGAAGGAGAATCCAATCGAACCTATTATTGGGACTACTCGATGTATGCAGCCCGAAGCATTTTGGAGTATTATTATACCGACCATGAGCGCTTTTTTTACGCTTTAACAATCAATTGCTACCTTGCTCTTGTAAACCATCGCCAGGACACACAGTATTGGAGAAGCGGAACAGTCTCGACCTGGCTTAATAGTCTTTATCATATGGAGGATCGTTATTTTGATACCCGTTTCAACGTGGATGCTGCCTTATTTTTACTCTTTTTTCACGACCGTTTTCATACTCCCCAGGCACTGGATATGGCTCAAAAAATTGGAGATCTTCTCTTGTCCTACATGTCGAAGGGTCTTGGTTTTCGTACTCCCAACGATGGGATGATGATTCAAGACTATGTGTGCGAAGGCCAGGCTTCTCAACGAACCCATGCATCCCTCAACCATCTCATCAATGAAGCTAGTTTTTTGCTCAAGCTTTATCACAAAACAAACATCATCTACTATCGAAACGCAGCAGAGCGAATCATTAAAGGCATTCAGGCTACCGAGGAACACTGGAAAAACAAAGCGACAGGGGATTTTTTCTACGCACTGTTCCCTGATGGGAGCTATGACGGACAAGACTATCTCACCCTTACCTATCATGATATCCTTAGGTATCAAGACTTTTCCGCTCGATATTTGAAAGAAAGGAATCCTGCAATTCAACGTTTGGGGCAATTTAAAGAAGACTTTCTCTATACCAAAAAAGTTATCGATAATAAACGTTTGCAGGATAAAAGAGACCATGTCTATCATCAATGGGAAAAAGCAAGCTGATCCCCTATCCTTGAACGAAAAAACAGACGATCTGGTGCTCAGACCCCAAAACTTAAAAGAGTATGTGGGACAAAGCAATATCAAGAAAAGCCTGAGTGTGTCCATGCAGGCATCCAAAGAGCGAGGAGAATGCCTGGAACATATCTTGTTGTTTGGCCCCCCTGGGCTGGGTAAAACCTCTCTTGCCATGGTCATTGCCAACGAAATGGAAGCTCATATCGTCAAAACCACTGCAACCTCTTTCAAACGAGTCATTGACTTGTTTTCCATGATCATGACCCTGCAGGAACATGATGTGCTGTTTATCGATGAGATCCACCGCCTGGACAAACGAGTGGAAGAATCCCTCTACAGCGTCATGGAAGACTTTCAGATTCATATGGTGCGAGGGAGTGGGCGCAACATTAAAGCAGTCAACATCCCCTGCCGTTCCTTTACCCTGATAGGCGCCACCACACGCTCCGGGCTTCTGTCCAAGCCTTTGAGAGATCGCTTTGGTTTAAGCTTTTCTTTTAGCTTTTATACCAAAAAAGAACTTGTTACCGTCATTCAACATGCCGCAGACCACTTGCACTTCAGTATCAACCATGCTGAAGCCGAAGAAATAGCCCAGCGATCACGAGGAACCCCAAGAATTGCTATTCATTTGGTGAAAAGAGCACGCGATGTCGCCACCGTGCACCAAAAACAGAGGATCGACCAGGAAGTGGTACTGGAAACTTTCCGCTTGATGCAACTGGACGACTTCGGTCTCAGCGACCACGATCGAAGGCTTTTACTGCTTCTGTATCAGAAACAAGGCAAGCCTATGGGTTTAAACACCCTCTGCGCCATACTAAATGAAGACAAAACCACCTTCGAAGAAGTAGTGGAACCTTATTTACTCTCTTTAGGTTTTCTTGAAAAAACGCCACGAGGGAGATTGTTGACTCCCGAAGGATATAAATATATGAGCAAGCATATGAAAATGATCGACCGAGAGGTATTATTTTGAAAGAACTGTTGCTCCATGTGTGTTGCGCTCCCTGCGCATTGATACCTGTCCGAGAGCTCTCTTCTTCCTTTCAAATCACCCTATACTTTTTTAACCCCAACATTCATCCTTACAAAGAAGCCCTCGAGAGACTCGAAAGCGTCAAAGCTCTGGCAAAAGAATACCAACTTCCTCTCCTGATTGGCGAATATCCATACCAAGCTTTTTTAGGCTCCATCCTCAAACTAAGCGATTCCAGCATGCCAAATCGCTGCCATACCTGCTACCAGGTCAGACTCAGCAAAAGCAGGCAAATAGCCCTGGAGCATCATATACCCTATTTCAGTACCACTCTTTTGTATAGCAAATACCAACACCATGAAGGTATTATTGCCAGTGCCCAGCAGTTGGACCACAAATCTCCCTCTCCAGCTTTTTACTACCAGGATTTCCGCCCTTTCTTCGACGAAGGGCAAAAACTCGCAAGAGAGAAAAACTACTATATGCAGAAGTACTGCGGTTGTATCTTTTCCAATGAAGATCGCTACAAAAAAAGTTCGCATTTTGGGAATACTTTACTCAGGAATCAATAAAAAAGGAGATAAACTATGTCAAAAACCGAAAAAAATCTACAGGAAGCTTTCGCTGGAGAATCCCAGGCAAATCGTAAGTATTTAGCCTTTGCAGAAAAAGCCGAAAAAGATGGCTTTCATACCGCTGCCAAACTGTTTAGAGCCGCAGCCGAAGCCGAAACCATCCATGCCCATGCTCATTTCCGTCTGTTAAAAGGCGTGGGAGATACCCGTCAAAACCTGGAACATGCCATTGGAGGAGAAACCCACGAATACCAATCCATGTATCCCAACTTTGTGGCAGAAGCCAAAAACGAAAATGAAACTTCAGCAGTGCGCATGTTTGAATATGCCCTTGCTGCCGAAAAAGTTCATGCTGATTTATATACCGAAATGCTGTCTGATTTAGACAAAAACGAAGCCCACGACTTTTACCTTTGCCCCATTTGTGGCTATATCTCCAAGGATCATACCCCCGACCACTGCCCCATTTGCCAAGCCAAAGCCAGCGTCTTTAAGAAGATCGATTAAACAATCTGGGTACTACTGAAAACACAACATATAGGGGTGGTTTAAACCACCCCTATATGTTGTGTTTTCAGTTAATCACCACTAAGTAAAAGAAATACTTATTTCACTATTTGTTTTCTGGAAAAAGCTTAACTACTTTTCCATCCCTGTAAAACCAAAATAGACCTCCCTGAGTAGCGGAATGAATTTTCGCAGTAGGGGTACCTGCAACATTGCTAAGATCTAAATTTCCTCCATGATCACCTGCATACAATCCACATACCACTTGACCCAGTTTGTTCTTGATATAGAAAGCTCCTTCTCCAGTGTACATCATGTGAGGATCTAAAACTATCTTCTCTTTCTCCTCGTAACTATACAGCGTTAAGGACCCATAATCACTGATTTGAGCTACTAACTTGCCTTCTTTGTCTCGAAATTTAAGACCTTCTTCGGGAATGATTACGTTACTGAGTACTGGTTTGTCCAATTTCTTTTCAAGAGCCACCAAAGAATTGCTCAGGGATTGAAGCTTGTTTGAAAAAAAGAAATACAAACAAGCATTAGAGATAATGATGATCAAAACACAGATTATTAAACTCTTACTTTTCATGCAACACCTCCATGTTATTGTTTATATTGCTCCCATTCCACCAGGTGCACTACATCCCCATTTCTTGCACGCCGTTTTTTCGTAACATTGTACTTGAGCGCCTGCTAAATTTCCGGGTCTTACTTTCCAAGTAAACGTCCATCCTAAATCTGCAAGGAGTTGAAAAAATTCAGCATTTTCCATTGGCCACGGCATTGGCTTTGTGATATCTGTGGCATCCATATTACCAACCGTTATACCAAACATATCGTTCATACAATTTGCGAAATCTTCCCATGAGCCATATTCCTTGCATACCCGAATTGTTCCAGGGGGACAATCACCATAATCCGTACCATGCATTTTAGCATTATCCCCGCAGTCCTTGCCAAAACGACTGACATGAGTAAGGTCAGTTACCATACGAGCTCCATCAGGAGCAATGTGGATACTGCCCCAATTGTCTCCATTGGTGGATCCCCCTATTTTAACAGGAGGATAGGGTTGAATAGTAATATCTTTTCCCAAACCAGGAGCTCGGATAGCAGTAAGATTAATACTTCCCGTAATCCCATCATTGAGATTGATGATTTCCAGATTATCGGGGTTCCAACTTTGGATGAGTCTGCCGGTATGGAGGTCATATTGGAAGCTGGCTTTGGGATTACTGTTGGCATCGGTAATAAGACTGGTATTGCCCAAAGCATCGTAATGAAAGTAAAGCTCTCCAGAGTAAGTAGCACCAGTATTGGTCATGGAAAGGATTCTACCTCGGGGATCGGTGCTGAAGTTTTGAGTGAGGGCTCCACTGTTCTTGTTGGCATATTCCAGTCCCTGAGGACCCCAGACATAAGACCAGGAAGCTTGTTGCAAGCCATCGATGCTGTAGACGGAAGTTTTTAAGTTGTTTTCATTGTCATAGGTGAGGATATAGCTATGAACGACATTTTGGGAAGTGGTATATTGAAGGGTGGCTACTTTGTCTCGAGCGGTCCAGGTAAAAGCCATGATGCTATTATCAGGGTAGGCAATGCTTTGAAGTCTTCCCATGTTGTCGTAGCTGTAGTCTTCTGTTCCCTGTTGATTGGGATAGGTGACCGTATCTAAGGAGCCGTTGCTATTGTAACTCAGGGAATAGCTTCCTTTATTGGAAAGGTTAATGCTGTTTAAGCGTCCGATCGATTGATCATAGCCATAAGTGACCACCCGATTGTCGCTACTGCGAGTCAGGGTGCTTAAACGACTGGAAGCATCATAGCTCAGGTCATTACTTTCACTAGCATAAGTGAGAGGATTCACTCGATTGACCAGTAAATAGTCATAATCGGTGAGTTGTTGTTCTCCGCTGAAGCTTTGAGAAGAGCTGAGATAGTTGACCTGGGTCTGGCTGTGTTTGACGCTTAAGGCCGTGAGGAGTTTAGAGCTCCAGGTTTGGCTGAGGGTCGTGTTGTTGGGATTGACCATGCTTTGGAGTTCTCCTGCACTACTCCAGGCATAGCTAAAGCTTTGATTGTTTTTGGAGCTGACGGTAAGATTGCTGAGTAAATGTCTGGGGGTATAGCTGAAAGCATAGGAGCTGATATATTGGTTGCCGGTCATGGTGGAAGGAAGCCCCAAACGAGTGGAACCTTGAAGCCCGGTATAGGCAAAGCCGACGGTGCCTCCATCGCTTTCCCAGGAGGTGAGATTACCGTTGTTGTTGAATTCATAATCCATACCATTGTGGGTAGCGATATGACCGTCGGGGGTATAGGTGAAACTGCCTTCCGTGGGATGGGAAGTAACGCGTCCCAGGATATCATAGGAATAGGAGCCTTGCTCATCGGAAAGAAGATCTCCTCTTACATTGTAGGTATAGTTAATGGTACCTTTTACGGGATCATCTTTTTCGGTGAGTCTTCCTACCCAGTCATAGGTGTAAGAAGTGATGCCTTCGCCATCGATGTCAATTTCGGTAATTCGACTATTGAGATCGTAGGTATAGCTGGCACTTTTGCCAAAGGGATTGGTTTGAGCAGCAGTTCTTCCAAAGACATCATAGGTGTAGCTACTTTCTTGATCCAGATGATTGGTGGAAGTGAGAAGCTTGCCAGAATCATCAAAGGTGTAGGTAGTAGTTTGATTCATGGTGTTGGTATGACTGGACAATAGAGGGGCATACCCACCACATCCTCCGCCATATCTTGGATCTCCCGGTTTAATGACTGCTGTTTCATAAAATTCATAGCTGCTTTCACAACCATTGGCATTCATGGAATAATTCTGAGCACCATTGAAAGTATAGCCTATGGTAGTCGTGGTGCTATTCACACTGTCAGAAGTGCCAATGAGGAGATGAGTGGGATTGAAGCTATGAGCGACTTCACTGAGTTTGCGTCCTGAGCTGCTGAGTCCTTCCCAGGTGGTATAAACATCAATTAAGCCAGAGGTTTTGTAGCTGAATTGGCTTTCATTACCTCCAAAGTCGATGATGGAGGTGAGGGCTTTGGTGTAAGGACTATAGCTGTAGCTCATGCCTTTGGTACCAGAGGAAGTAGGAACGGTGACGGTGGAAACAAAGCCTTCGGGGGTATAGCTGACTACGGTGGTTTCATTTAAGGGGTTGGTGATATGGGAGGGCTGGCAGGAGCTATTTTGATCGTTGTATTGATAGCTGGTGGTGGCCCAGACACTGGGAGTGACTTTCTCTCGTTGTTGGGTCAGGAGTCCATCCAGATCATTACTGGGACTGTAAGTCCATTCCTTTTCATAGGAAGTGCCTCCCAGGGCTGGAGGAGGAGCGATCATGCTGGTAATATGCCCTACACTGTCATAGCTGAGGGTGGTTTCTTTATCATAGGCATCTTCGATACTATTGCGCCAGCCTTGAATGGTGTAGCCATAGCTTTGAGCCAGGAGGATGCTGTTTTCTTCCTGCCAGACTTTCGTAGGATAGCCTTCGCTGTTAAAGCCATAGTGATAGTCTCTTGCTTCGCCATCGGTGAAGGTAGTGACCAAGTCAAAGCCCTGGACGCTGTCATCATAGCTGAGACCAGTGGTAATAGTCGCAGGATCGGTCCAATTCTGAAACCAGTCTTCAAAGCTTCCACTGCTGTAGTAGGAAAGGCTGTAATCATTTCCTAATAAATCTTCATGAGTATTCAGGAATCCTGTGCCTTGGGTATCATAGCCAAAGCTCAGGTTGGGAGGAGTCAGTTCCTGGGAGGGAGGAGTAATGGAAAGGAGGTAGTCTCCACTTTGATCGTAAGTGAGTTCCCAGACCTGACCCGAAGGATCTTCGATACTTTCGAGTTGACTCTGGAGATTCCAGTTTAAAGTAATATTGCGACCACTGAAGCTGTCTTCTAAACTGACAGGGCGACCGTTGTCGTAAGTGACTTCCAGAGAGCCGGTGGTGCATTTATCCTGGAGTTCAATAAGTTTGCCCGTGCTGTCGTAGATAATACTTCCTTGTCCGAGGGGAGTGATGACTATGTTGCCATTAGGAAGAACTTCGGCTTTTCCTGCAAAGCCATAGGGATTATCGTAAGAAGAAGTTAAAGCATTCCAGGGAAAGATGAGTTGTTGTCCATCGGGGGTAAGCCAGGTGATATCCAGCGTTTGTTGATCGATGGCTACGGCAGTATGGAGGGTGCTCATCCAACCATTCCCCAAGCCGACATTCACTGCCGCATTGCGATGATGATACAAAAGAGAAAGACTTAAAGGTAGAGGAGTGCCTGGTAGGTTAACAGGTTGAACCAAGACCATGGCATTTCCTGTATTTAGATTCACCGCTAAATTGCTCCAGCGGGTAGTGGGCATAGATAAGATGTTTTCTTCCGTTCCGTGCATCCCAGCCAAAGGATCTCCCTGACTGAGAAGGGTTAAAGGATAGAAGCGACTGGAGTAATAGGTAGAGGAGCCCAAGATTTGGGCGAAGGAGCTTGGTACGGAAAGAAGGAAGAGTAACAACAGGGAAAGAAATGAGGCTAGCGTGCGAGAGACAAGCGAGTAGGAATAACTACTCTCTCTCTCTCTCTCGAAAAGGAAGGAAGCTCAACATTAGTTTTCTTAAAAAACATTAACGCACTCCTTTCAATTTACTAAAGTATATGTAAAAAATTCATAAATCCCATGAAAAAAACCCAAAAAAAAGAAGGATAAGGAAATGGCATAGCACACTTGAAAGAATTGGGAGTTCCCTTTTGAACCGATTAATACTGATGCAGAGTGAGTCATTTATGCTATGTACTCCTATGCTACTTATCAAACTATTTTTTAGTTTAGTATAATATTATCACTTGTCAAATGGAAAGATAATAGCTTAAAAATAACATATTAGCACTTACCACCCTTGATCTCAAATCGAAATGACTCAAAAATTAAAATGAGGGAACCAGTGAGGCTCCCTCGGTGGAAAAATCTTATCGAAGGACTTTGAACAGTCCCAGTCGTACTATTGCTTTACGACTCCTTTAAGGTTACCAGCTCTCGGCTGACTTCCATGGTACCATTTTCTTCAAACTCCACGGTGATGGTACCTTTGAGCACGTTGCAGTTTTTGACGATACCAGGTTTTTCGTTGACCATGACACGTTTTCCTATCTTGGGGTAGTCTTTGGACATCTCAAGGTATTGTTGATGCTCATAGGTTAGGCAACACATCAATTTTCCACAAATACCTGTTATCTTGAGGGGGTTGATCTCGAGGTGTTGGTCTTTGACGGTGCGGATACTCACCGTTTCAGGAATACGGCAGAGCTTTCGACAGCATATTTCGAGACCGCAGATACCTATCCCTCCGATAAGGACGGCTTTTTCACGGGTGCTGATTTGCCAGAGTTCGATTCTGGTTTTGGATTTGAGATAATTGTTGACGTCTTTGACTAACTCACGAAAATCTATGCGTTTTTCGGCTGTAAAGTAAACTGTGCATTTGCTGTTGTCCATAGCGTATTCAGCTTTGACAAACTCCATATCAAGTTTGTAATGTTGGGATCGCTCCTTGCAGAAACGAATCAAATCACTTTCCTTCTCTTCAAGAGCTTTCTTTTCGTTTTCTTTGTGGATAAAGATAGTATCGGATAGTAGGGGCATGGAAATATCTGCAAGATGATCACATGCAAACACTGAGGAACTTACTACCCCATAATCCTGCTCACCATTAATCACTAACGAAACTCGATCTCCACTATGCAAGTCCTTGAGCTTTGGACTACAACGACAAGTATAGATTTTAGTTTTTACTCTGACTTTTACGCAAAAAACTCCCTGATCGGAAGTTATATTACTTTCTGTTTCCATTATTCGTTTTCTCCTGTTTTCATGTGACAAGAGTATATACAAAAGCTGAATCAAAGCAAACAAGAGACTCTCAAGAGCTCAATAGATTGCAGGGAGGGATGTTCTTCGGAATGAGTTAGTACGTGTTGACTCATTTAAAAATGTGGATGAAATGTTTCATTCATTTCCTCGTCTAACTTTTCTTTCCGAAAGTTAGTTGGTTTTAGTTTATCCTCACAGGTTAATACGTCAAGTTCTTTTTTCCGTCTTACCTCCCT
>Ga0208041_1000077_pt1 | contig 125722 bp, 124 predicted proteins | sample AD_SCU002_MetaG_FD_184453 | JGI IMG/M metagenome (GOLD analysis project Ga0208041, IMG submission 184453) | Active sludge microbial communities of municipal wastewater-treating anaerobic digesters from China - AD_SCU002_MetaG (SPAdes) (version 2) | ecosystem: Engineered > Bioreactor >... | reverse complement strand
GACCGGAAATGCCAAAGCCAACGCTAATCGAATGTGTTACGCCGATGGATTCAAGTATCGTGGCGAACCAATCGTTTTTTCAGAGTTTGCCGGCATCGCTATCGATACGAGCACCGACGAAGGCTGGGGTTATGGAAAACCCGCTAATGGTGTGTCCGGTTTTATGAAAAAACTTCAAGGGCAAATCGAAGCGATTAATGAAAATGGTTCGTTCGTCGGTTATTGCATCACGCAGTTAAGTGACGTCTACCAAGAAACGAATGGCTTGCTGACACAAGACCGAAAAATCAAAATAAAGCCCGAGCAACTAAAAAGGATACTTTGATATTCTCATGATCATATAAATGAGTGATATTTCATATCATTCTTTTTAGATATTGGTCATATTGTGTGCTATGATTACACGGTCCAAGTCTATCAATATTAGTATCCGGAAGGTTCCTCGCTAAATTAGATAATTGGCGTAAGGAATATTTCATGACATTCGAACAACTACAAATTATTGAGCCGATCTTAAGGGCTCTGATCAAGGAAGGATATGTCGAACCAACCGACATCCAAGTCCAAGCGATTCCCATATTAATGGAAGGTCGCGATATTTTGGGCAGTGCTCAAACAGGCACTGGTAAAACCGCGGCATTTGCGATTCCGACTTTGCAGCGCCTCTACACGAACAAATTAAGCGGTCCGCACCATGTACGAGCGCTTATTTTGGCTCCTACAAGAGAGTTGGCCGCGCAAATCGGCGATTCGTTTAAAACGTATGGTGCTAACCTTGGCATCCGCTCGACCGTCGTTTTCGGTGGTGTATCCAAAGCGCCACAAATCCACAACCTTAAATCTCGTTGCGATATTTTGATTGCGACACCTGGTCGATTGCTCGATTTAGTCGAGATGGGCGTCGTCGATATTGGACAAATCGAAGTATTTATCCTCGATGAAGCTGATCAAATGCTGGACATGGGCTTTTTGCGCGATATTAAACGCGTCATCGCCAAACTACCGCACAAACGCCAAACGATGATGTTCTCGGCCACGATGCCTGAGGAAATCGAAGCGTTGGCGAAAACGCTATTAAACAATCCTGTTAGGATTGCGGTTACTCCAGTCGAACAACCATTAGAAACGATTGAACAATCGCTGTATTTCGTCGATAAAAGACTCAAAGTCGAATTACTGCTTGATTTGCTCAACGATAAAAACATCAAATCGTTATTGGTGTTTACCCGCACGAAACATGGCGCCAACAAATTAGCACAAAAACTTCAAGAAGGCGGACACGGCGTTGGTGTCATCCATGGCAACAAATCGCAACCGGCCCGCATCCAAGCGCTCAATAACTTTAAAAATAAGAAATTAAGAATCCTAGTGGCGACTGACATCGCCGCCCGAGGCATTGATATTGACCAGTTATCACATGTATTAAACTACGAACTCCCCGAAGTTCCGGAAACTTATTTACACAGAATGGGCCGAACTGGTCGCGCTGGTTTTTCAGGCACAGTCATCAGTTTCTGTGCTGAAGAAGAAATTGGCTTATTAAGCGATATTCAATGGTATATCGGCATGAAAATACCTGTCAATAACAATTACCCGGCCCTCGCTTCATTCAAGCTTCCTATAAGCGAAAACAAACAAGGCCATTCGCCTAAGAGTAATGAAAAGAAACCGCAACAACCAAGCTCGGCCCCGCGCATGAATCTTCCTAGCAGCTGGTCGCGTCGAAGCGGCGGTCGCCGGCGTCGTCGCTAATTATTTAAGCGGCAACACCATGATAATCGTGTCTTTATATTCACCATTGACCTTGATTTGCCGTGCGTGTCTTCCGGTATCTATGAATCCTAGTTTGTGATAAAGCGCAATCGCGCTAAAGTTGTCATACACGACGCTTAACGTTATTTGAATAATGTGATCTTGTTGTCGCGCCCATTCAATCATTTTTAGAATGATCGAGGTGCCAACTCCTTGGTGCCAATAGGCGCGTTTGACGGAAATACCGAGTTCAAGCGAATGCCGCAGTTTGGGTCTTGGCGAACCAAAAAGCGATCCGATGGCGACAATTTCACGATTGGATAGACCTAACAGCATGATGCCACTATGATCTTTGCCAATCGATTCGATAAAACGTTCTTCCTGTTCGATGGTATTGGGATGACCTTCGGAACCAAACGTCAAATTATCGGTTTCGCCACCGACGATTCTCAAATATTCCAAAATGGCTGCCGCATCTTCTTTAACGGGCGGTCTAATCTGAAGGTCGATTTGTTTGTTATTCACATTCATGCTAATTCACTGAGCCAAATGATGTAGTTGTTGCTTGGCTTGTTGGTAACGGTTTTTAAGCAACTCGTAGTGATGCTTTATTTCATCGATGGTCTTGACACCAAACGCATTCTTGATCAGTTCTTGATCTTCGCTAGAATAAGTTCTTGCGATATATCGCATTCCAAAATCATATTTTTCGGGTCGATAAATGATGTTTAATAATCCAACGACATTACGAGCGATAAACGAATAATAAAACGGATAAGCGTCCAAATAGTTGTTTCGATGGATGGCTTTTTCGACTTCTAGCATCGTAATAAATTCGCTGGCGACGATGCTTTGATAAAAAGCTTTGTTTTTCTTTATGACAACTTCCTGAGGAGTCGGAGTGTCATCATACACCTGTTGCTTTTCAAACCAAACATCGGCGACGCCATGACGATCTTTTTCCATGAATTTGTTGGGATTGGACAATTTGAACACGGCCACGTCTAGATAAAAATAACTCGGTCCGTAACTTAGTTGATAAAACGTCTGCGACGCGCCATGCCAACTAGGTTCGGGCACGCGAAATTTACGCACGATGCCGTATTTCTTGTCTAAAAAACGGTTGAGCGAATCAAATGTCGCTTCGACACCATCCTCAGTGACGGTAATATACAAATCGATGTCGGAATATTCATCGACGAATCCCGTGGCTTTGGAACCGGCTTCCCAAACGGCGATAACTTGATTCAAATCCATAAAAAACGGCTTTAAGTCTTTAATTATAAGTTCACGATGTTTCATAGAGCGGCCTCCATATCAAAAAAAGTATAAACCGATTGCGAAGATGATAACGCAAAATCGTTGGTGTTTTTTATTTTTTCGAAGCGCTATTCAATGCTCTTATGTTCCAATCGACATCGATAAGAGGTATGATGTAATTGAGGGCAGGAACCAATTCGATCAGTCGTTTCGATCAGTCGCCCTCCTTATAGTTCGTAAGTTCGAGCAGGTTAGCTATAGATTCGGAGACACGTCAATTAAGTTTGAGTTCGCCGGTTCCCGCCCTCCCTCCTTGAAATATTATCTAAAAAAACGCACGCTACCAAAGCGTGCGTTTTGATTACTTCATCTAGCACGCATTTTTCATTAGAAATACCGTACCGACGTATCAATTAGTAAACTTTTGAAAAAAATTGATTTAATCATCTATGCTTGCGCGATGATTTCCTACTAAACTTAAAGAAATCGGTATCGCTTGATTTGTTTTCAAGATAACGTGAAGAGGTTTTTTTATGAGTCACATTCGCATGGCCAAGGTATTGAGTCGATCAATCGCCACGTTATCACTACTTGTCCTGTTTGCGGTTTTAAAACCGCCTTTGGGTCAATCATTCATTGAAGGTGATGCCACCTCGTACTCGTTAACACTAAGTTCATCGAATGGCCCCGTGATTGATGATGAGGGTTTTGGTTCATCGACAAATCAAATCGGGCATGTCGCGATGTCATATACACAAGCCGACGATGACGTGATATCCGCTCATGTCAAACTTGCCTCATCGGGCGGAAAAATTTCTAACCTTGACATCATCACTGACGTTTCATCATTCAAGGCCGTATTCAGTGGCGGGAGCTTGTATCTTGGTGGCGCGAATCATTACGGAGAGATTGAAAACATCACGCAACTATATTCGAATACAATTAATTACTATCTTCCTGAATATCCTTATTATGTGATATATGCTGGTGGCACCGGCGATGTGACAATCACCAGTGTCGTCATAAACTATTCGTGCCAAAATCCAACACTGCCTCCCGGAATAACATTGACTGAATACGAAAATTACTACGAAGTGTCCGCTTATACAGGAACATTGCGAGGTGTTAACTTGCCCGCCTATTATCGGGGGAAACTCATAACCAAAATCGGTCCTGATGTTTTCAAAAACAACACTTCGCTTGAGCTGGTCGCCTTACCAAATACAATTATTGAAATTGGCGCGAGCGCTTTCGAAGGTTGTACCAATCTTGAGTCTATTTCCGGAAGCGATCGTCTTCAATCAATTGGAGCGTATGCTTTCCATGATTGTCAATCATTGATTTCCTTTGACTTTCCAAGCACGCTTACACATATTGGAGCGTATGCCTTTGCCTATTGTATCGATTTGTTGAGTGTTAATCTTAGACCAGGATTGACGGCAATTTATGAGGGAACATTTAGCTATTGCCTCTCCGCCACCTCCTTTAATATTCCAAGCACCATCACATTAATCGAGAGCTACGCCTTCGCCGTCAATACCCAAGTCGAAGAAATAAGCGTGCCGGGCACAATTACGACAATCGAGGCCGACGCTTTTAGAAAACTGATAAATTGTACGCTTCGGGTTAGTGCGCCTTCGCGTCCAAGTGGATGGAGTTATAATTGGGCAACTGAGTACTACGCCATAATCTGGAATTCATAAACAAGGGTTTTTCAACCTAATTCATCTAGTCTTGGGCAATCCAATTTCATCGTTTTTTTATGTTAAAAATAAGAACATCTCAGTTAACTATCACTAATGAGGTAAACCCACTTGTTTTAGACAATATTAGTGCTAATGTATATATCGTCGAGACAAGCAAAAAATCGTCGCGTTTTGAAGGCGCGTTAGTTTAAGGGGTTCATAAATTATTTATGGGCGATGACATACGACAGGCAGATATTAATGACATTCCTTTTTTACTCAAACTAGAAGAAAATTTCCCCAGCAGCCGTCGCTTCGATTCGGCGGCCATCAAACGTAGTTTAGCAAGTCCCCGTCAAGATGTTTATATTATTGCCGCCAACAAGTCAAATGTCGGTAGCATCACCGTGTGGCGCCATCAAAAGACATGGCGCATTTATTCGATTGCCGTGACGCCCGAAGCGCGTGGCCATGATTATGGTCGCAAGCTTATGCGACACGTCATCGCCAAGGCCAAAGAAGCCGAAGTTAAACGCATTGTGTTGGAAGCTGATGCTAAGGAGACGCATCTGCTTGCTTGGTATGCCTCGTTTGGATTCGTCAATATCGGCAAGCTGAAAAATTATTATGGACCTCGCGAACACGCCATCAAGATGCTGCTCGTGCTTAAAGAGGAGGCCGACACGCCTCGATATTACACCAACGTATTAGTCGTTGATACCTTATATCCATGGCTTCAAGACATCGAAGACATCGAAGCAATCACCCCGGAAACGTTTTTAAACGACGAACGATATATCACGGCCAAAGAACTACGCATATTCAATTTGTGTGGTAACTACGATTATCAATCGCTTGGCTATTATGTCTCGCTACTTTCAAGTGCCCGCGGCTTGCGGGCAACACCTAATGTGGCGACGATTGAAGACTTCTTTGAGGAAACGATTGCCACATCGATCGGGGAAGAGATCGACGAATTGATTGAAAAAACATTTGAGCATCGCCGCGACAAAACGTTTAAGATGAAGTTGATTTTTGGCCGGACAAGCCCGCGACAATATTCCAAACTTGGACGTGCGCTGAATCGATTGTTCGATGCCCCATTAGTCGAGTTCAGTTTTGCAAAAAACCGGCATTGGCGCCTCGTCAACGTAAGTCCGTTATATCTTAAGGACATCGCGATAACCCCATCAATTATTGCCTCGATTTCGCAATATTTGGAAAACAAACGTTTTATCGCCAAGGGCATTAAACAGTATAAATACGACATGGCGATTCTCGTTGATCCCGACGAACCAGCGCCGCCATCTGGTAAAACGGCGCTCGATCGGATTGTCGACGCGGCTGAAAAAGTCGGTTTTTATGCCGAACTCATAACCAAAGAAGACTATCACCGCATTCCTCAATTCGACGCTTTGTTTATTCGGGCGACGACATCGGTCAACGATTTCACCTATAAGTTCAGTCGCTATGCGTATGCTGAAGGACTAGTGGTTGTCGACGATCCGTGGTCAATATTGAAATGCGCTAATAAGGTCTACTTCCACGAAGCGGCGCGCTCAGAAAATATCCCGACACCAAAGACGATGATTATCAGCTATAAAACAAATATCAACGAAATCATTGATACGATTGGTTTCCCGATTATATTAAAACGCCCGGATTCCTCATCAAGCAAAGGTGTTTTTAAAGTCAATTCTCCTAATGAATTGAAACACAAGCTTAAAGAATTGTTCCCAAAAAGCGAACTGCTCATCGCCCAAGAATGTATCATCAGCCCATTCGATTGGCGCATTGGCATTCTTGGTGGCAAAGCGATTTATGCATGCAAATACTATATGGCCAAAAACCATTGGCAAATTTATAATTGGCACGCTGAAGGCGGTCGCATCACCGTCGGAGGCGTCGAAACTTTTTTGATTGAGGATGCGCCTAAAGACGTGGTGGAATATGCCATTAAAGCAGCCGCGGTCATGGGTGATGGTTTCTATGGTGTCGACATCAAGGTTCGCGACAATAAAGCCTATGTTATTGAAGTCAATGATTGTCCCAGCATCGACCATGGTTGGGAAGACAAGATTTTAGGCGAAAAACTATATTTGATGGTCGCCGAGTATTTCCTTAACAAAATTCTGCGCGCTCGTAAAAATAAAAACGGACGCTAAATCCCTTTATAAAGCAAAAGTCATTATTCACAAGTTAGTGAGCATCTCTTTTGTGGTTGCCTCGATCAAGGACTATGATGGAGGCGATTAATGAAAGGAATCACTCTTATGAAAAAATTTACAGCGTTTCTACTGATTGTTATCGGGGCGACGACTTTGCTGGCCTCTTGCGCTTCACCAACCTCGGGCACTTCCATTTCTCAATCATCAGTGATCACATCATCACAACTACAACAATTCACACTGTCGGAATTAGCGCAATATAACGGCGATGAAGGCGGTCTTGCCTATGTCGCTGTCAATGGTATCGTTTACGATGTCACAGATGCTGATGGATGGGAAAATGGTTGGCATCAAGGCTTACATTTAGCTGGTACCGATGCCACGGCAGTGTTCGCCACTAGTCCGCATTCGCAATCGTTGCTTGATGAATTGCCAATTGTCGGAACATTGGTTGATTAATTCCACAAAGTAATCGCACTTAACTAGACGGATTTCTTAATAGTTATCTTATTTTTTTATTAATCAGCGCAAGCGCGGCAATCGCGGTGGCAAACGGTGGTACGATTATCGCCACTAGCAACAATCCAGCCAGTGGAATCATGAACATGATGACCAGCCCAATTGCTGTTATAACAGAATAAATAACCACGGCAACGATCAAAATCGTCCGTCGTGGTTTTTTTATTGGAAGCAAAAGCGCTACGCCAAGGACAATCAATACTGATTGAATCACATAAACAAGGGGCGGTGGTCCATATGAAATCGGACCGATCATCCCTACGATGCCAAAAGCGATGGCATAAAGACCGCTTATCAGTTTTAAGGCGTTGCTTTTCATCATTTAATGTCTCCTTAAAGCGAAATGATGAACAACAATGATGGAAGTAAATGACCAATATCATTATGCGCTTTACCGTGTCGTTAGGATGAGGAATGCTGGCTATTTTCGCACATTGGCGATGTTGACTGATTGATGGTTATTGATACGGCTTCGTGTGCTAAAATATGTATAATCGCGTCGTTGAGGTATTCTTTTGAGAATCAAAGACCACCCTATCCTTGTTTTCCCAAAGAAGAAAGATATTGTTTTCTTTTTTGAAGGAAAACCAGTTGTGGGACAAGAAGGCGATATGATCGCCTTTGCGCTTCACAGTAACGGCATAAGGACCATCAGTTATAGTTCGCGGTTGAAACGGCCACGCGGTTTTTATTGCGCGATTGGTAACTGCGGCTCGTGCAAAATGCGCGTCGACGGCATCGATAACGTCCGTACATGTATCACACCCATCAAAGAAAACATGCGCGTGGAAATTCAGCGCGACAAAGGCGTGATCAAATGATTTACAAAGATGTAATTATCATCGGAGGCGGTCCTGCGGGACTGTGCGCCGCGAAAATATTAGCCGACCAGGACGTCTCGGTCCTATTAATCGACCGTGACCACCATCTAGGCGGTCAGCTTGTTAAACAAACGCATAAATTTTTCGGTTCTGAAAAGCAGTACGCAAAAAATCGCGGTTTTGAAATTGCCGATATCTTGATTAAACAGATTGCTGATAAACCAAACATCGAGATTATGCTTGGGGCGTTTGTCGTCGGTATATATAAGGATCACGTCATCAATGTGTTTAAAGATAATCGCTACTTAAAATTCAAAGCCAAAGCATTCATTATCGCCACCGGAGCATCAGAAAAATCGCTCGCATTCGAAAATAACGACTTGCCTGGCATTTACGGCGCCGGCGCGATTCAAACCTTGATGAATGTCTACGGCATCATGCCCGAGGATGAGGTATTGATGGTTGGAAGCGGCAATATTGGCCTGATCGTCTCCTATCAACTACTACAAGCCGGTGTCAAGGTCAAAGGCATCGTTGAAGCCGCATCAAACATCGGTGGCTACAAAGTTCACGCCTCAAAATTGAAACGACTTGGTATTCCTTTCTATATGCAATACACCGTCAAGCGCGCGATGGGAACCACTGCGCTTGAAGCGGTTGAAATCATCAAGTTGACTGACGACTTCCAAGAAATCGAAGGTCAAACAAAAATCATAAACACAAAAGCGTTGTGCATTGCCGTGGGTTTGTCACCACTTTCCCAACTATTAGGCATGATGGAAGTCAATATGAAATACGTCAAGGAATTAGGCGGACTCGTTCCCGTATTAAACACCCTGAATCAAACATCAAACCCGAATATATTTGCCTGTGGCGATGTCAGCGGCATCGAGGAAGCTTCCTCGGCGATGATGGAAGGGTATATCGCCGGACTCGGTGCTTTAAAACATCTAGAAGTGCCACATCCCCGTCATGATGAATTACTTGCAAACTATCACCAAGAACTAGCCTCGCTGCGCCACTCCAGTTATGGAGAAAAGACATTGCTTGGGCTTAAAAAGCTCGAGGGAGGACCTTATGCTAACTAAGACCGGGGTGCCGACCAAAGAAATGGTGTTATCAAAATTTCCAAATCGCGATACCTTAAAAAAACCAAAAGCCATTTTGGAGTGTTACGAAGCGATTCCGTGTAATCCTTGTGCGACCAGCTGCCCGTTTGACGCGATTGTGATTGAAGACGGGATGACGGGTATTCCAAGTCTGATTGCCGACAGATGTACGGGCTGCGGCCAATGCGTGATTGCCTGTCCCGGATTATCGATTACGGTCGCCCAATTAATTGACAAAAAAGCATTGTTTAAAATCCCTTATGAATTTAGCCCCTATCCAAAAACGGGTGAGATTTGGCATGGTTTAAATCGTAACGGCGAAGTTATTTGTGACGCCCAAATCAAACAAGTATTGGTAACAAAAAATAGTAAAACCGCACTAGTGACGGTACTGATAGACGAAGCGTATTTATACGACTTCGCAACGATAAAGCGATATGAGCGATAAAAGCAAGATTGTCATATGCCGGTGCGAAGATATCACGCTCGAGCAAATCGACGCGGCGATTGAGCAAGGCTTCACGACGTTTGAAGATCTCAAACGCATTTTGCGCGTCGGCATGGGTCCGTGCCAAGCCAATACATGCGGGCATTTAATTCAAACCTACTTAGCCAAAAAACTAAATCGTCCGATTGAAGAGGTCAAGACGCATAAACCGCGCCCGATGCTACTAGGCGTTACGCTCCAAGACATCGTGGATGGTAGCGACAAATGAAGAAAAACGTCATCATCATCGGCGCTGGCATCAGCGGGGTCAGCATTGCTTATAATCTGGCCAAGAAAGGCGTCAAAGATATTCTTGTCCTCGATAAGAGTTATTTCACTTCGGGGGCGACCGGACGCTGCGGGGCTGGTGTCAGATCACAGTGGGCGACGCCCTTAAACTGCATTTTAGCCAAAAAAAGCATTGAGTTTTTCGAACACGCCCAAGAAATTTTGGAATATGACGATGACATTGAATTTAAACAAGAAGGTTACCTCATATTGGCGACCACCGACAAGGAAGCGGCACAGTTTAAGGCAAACGTGCTGCTCCAAAATAGTTTGGATATCCCTTCAAGATACCTTAGTAAACAAGAGGCGCTTCAAATCGTGCCTCATCTAAACCCCGACTCTTTCATTGCGGCGACTTTTTGCAATATCGACGGCCATCTCAATCCATTTAAAATGACCGATGCTTATATGAAGGCGGCCAAGAAACTTGGCGTGACGTTTAACTTCTATGAAGAGGTCGTTGAAATTATCAAATTAAATAATCACATCATCGGTGTCAAAACTAATAAGTGCGTTTATGAAACTAACATCGTCGTTAACGCCGGGGGTGGTTACAGCAAAGAAATCGGCGACATGGCCGGCATCGAAATTCCTGTCTATTCGGAAAACCATGAAATATTAGCAAGCGAACCAATCGAAAAAATGCAAGGTCCGATGGTCATGTCGTTTTCCAAAAACATATATTGCCAACAAGTACCCCATGGCGCTTTTTTAATGGGTCGCAGCGACCCCTATGTCGAAAAAGGACATCAAATCAATTCTTCGTGGCAGTTTCTTGAAGAAATGGCCAAAACTGCGATTCATATGATGCCGATTTTAGGCAATCTGCGTGTAGTGCGGCAGTGGGGCGGATCATACAATATGTCGCCTGACCGGCAGCCCATCATCAGCGGCACCGAGGAACTAAAAGGCTTTTATATGGCGTGTGGCTTCTCGGGGCATGGTTTCATGCTGGCACCAATGACGGGGCTACTACTATCTGAAATAATCTTAAACGAGTCAACTACAGTTGATGTGACCACGCTGGATCTTCAACGATTTAAAAAACAAAAAACGATTGAAATAGAAAAATCAGTCGTCTAATCAAGACGTGAAATATCCCAAAAGCAATAATTACGACCAAACGTTAATCAAACAAAAAATGATGGGGCCCAATTCCATCAAGCTGTTAGAAGAGTTATTAGCAAATCACTTCATCAAACATGGCGGTCTTGTTTTGGATTTGGGATGCGGTCAGGGATTGACCTCACTATTTCTTGTTAAAGAGTATGGATTTAAAGTAATAGCCGCCGATTTATGGATTGAACCGGATGAAAACGATCGTTTTTTTGCCCAAATGCATCTACGTTCCGATCAGATAAAATCAATCAAGGCCGACGCTATGGATTTGCCGTTTCAACATAACCAGTTCGATGCCATCGTCAGCGTTGATTCATTTCATTATTTTGTGAATGACGCCGCCATTATAGGTGAAAAATTATTGCCGTTTGTAAAAAATGGCGGATATGTGTATGTCGCCATTCCCGGCTTTAAACAAGACTTTGGAAACGAAGTGCGTGCATTATTCGAGTCGGGGTGGTCTCAAGATGAAATCGCGATGATTCATGATATCGAATATTGGACAAACTTGTTGCGGCAAGTGCCTGACATCGAAATCGTTTCCATCAAAGAAATGGAAAGCAATCGCGAAGTTTGGGATGATTGGTTGGCCTGCGAAAACGAATATGCCACGGCCGATCGCTTAATCATGGACCACGGCGGTGCGCAATACTTGAATTTTATTCAATTGATTTTCAAACGAATTAGATAGGCATATATAAGTCATTAATAACCAATGCCATTGACGACGATGTGGGCGACTACTAATGCCGTCGCTATAAACGGCACGATCGTGTGAATCGTGGAAGCAACCTTTTGATTGCCGATTCTTTTTTCCAGGATGTACCCGGACGCGCCTTGAAGCGCCAAAACGATGATAAGCACGAGTCCCGAAATGCTTCCAGATCCTGTTTTGGCGAAAATAAGCACTCCATGCAACAAGGCCATGAGGAATGCGGTGATTCCAAAAAGCCGATGATACTTCGAAAGCCACATTAATGTTTTAACGACAAAGTTTGGTTGTTTTCCGTCTGCGTCATCTGGCATTTTCTTAGCCACAAGAATGGCGATTTTTCTAGTCATTGCCAGTGCCATGAAAACGATAATAATAATTCCGATGATTGATTCAATTGGCATAAATACATTTCTCCCTATCATTATTTTACATTGATTAAAACAATGAAACGGCGATATTTTGTAAATCTAACGCTGAGCCCCAATGCAAAAATTGATCACATTGGGCCAGATCAGTGGTGTTGAATGCTAAAATTTAAGTAACTATAACACTTATATGAATAAACGAAAACATAAAACAAAACTAATCATTAAGTCGTTATTATTAGTAATATATTTTTCAATCGTCAGTTTTTTATTGGCGAGTGGCTTTGCCGTTAGGACCATTATTAATCAGCACCAATACGTCGCCGATGCATACGCTAAAAGAGTTACCGTTAACGATGTCGAATACTTCTACCGCGAAGCTGGTGAAACTAATTTAGACACCATCGTGATGATTCATGGATTTTTGGGGTCTAGTTACGATTTCATCGATACGATCGAAAATTTAAAAACCGATTATCGTGTTATCGCCGTTGATTTAATTGGCTTTGGTTTATCCGAAAAAAGTAGCACGTTTGACTATTCAAAAAAGAATCAAGCTGATTACCTTGTTGATTTTCTTGATGTCCTTGATATCACCAGCGCGACAATCATTGCTCATTCGATGGGTGGTGAGGTTTCGATTCATCTGGCTCATGATTATCCTACGTATGTCGAGCGAATGATTTTAATCGGTTCGGCGGGATATTATGAGGAGACGACGTCGAACTTCAATCTTCGCCTGCCGTTATTCTTCTATGATCATGTGTTCAATAATTATTACATTCAACGAGTGTTCTTCTACAGTGCTTATTCCAAGCACGAAGTTGATTTGAAACTGGTTACCTACAACGACTTCGACGAAATGTTTTTCGTCAACCGCACGATTCCTGGTAACGTCTTGCGGAAGATGACAACTGATAACGATGCGGGAGCCACAAACGCCAAGCTTGAAAATGTTGAGCAAGACACGCTGTTAATCTGGGGCGAGTTCGATGGCTTTATCCCGTTAAGCACAGGCCAGCTACTACAAGAAGCGCTCGGCGATAATGCCCAACTAATCATCATACCAAACGCCGGACATTTACCATTTGATACTTATTTTGATGATTTTATCGCTTATGTTCGTACTTTCTTGGCTAACTAATATTCTTGCTTGAATAATTCACAAATAAAAAACCAGACTTTGGTTATAATCTGGTTTTGGTAACTTCAAACAATCGCTATTTCATTGAACGGGCATATGCCTCTTCAATTGTCTTGATGATGCGAGCGAATTCGGTGGGATCTTCCATGTCACCAAGACGGAGCCAAAGAATTTTGTGTTCCGGGACTTTGTAGTTTTTAAATAAACGTTTCAGCACATCATAGTAATTTGCGTAATGGAATTGGAGATATTCTTCTTGCCCCTTTTCAATCGTGCGACCGCGTTTCCGGACATTGTCAAATAACTCCGGAGTTTCGCGCATTAACACGATTTGCAAGTCTAAATCAGGAATCCGTTTTAAATGTTCGTCGGCAATCGCGTAAGTAAGGGCAACTTCCATCGCCGTCATGATGCCTTCAAGTCGTAATAATTCGGTAAAAACAAGATTGCTATATAACGTTGAGTCGCAAATAACGCGTGGTTCGTCTTTGGCTTTCCACATTAATAAGAAAAGCGCGCTGTAGAAGGCGTTTTGCGATAACATCGCAAATGTTTCCTTATCTGCGTAGAAATATGGTAAATACTCGTTTTTCTCGACTGGTTCGGCAATCAAAGGACAATTGTAATAAGTTGCAAGTTTTTTAGAAAGTAGTGATTTTCCAACCCCGATAGGACCGATGATGCCGATACGCATAGTGAAAGCCTCGTTCTTTTTTATTTAAGTTTATAGATAACATTTAACTGCTGAAAAAACAACTCAAACAATCGTTAGCGCGACCCTTGATCGTAGGGAATGCCCGACGCTTTGGGAACGCGTGATTTATTGCTCGTCAAGATCAGGGCGATGATCGTTGCCACATAGGGGAACATGCGGAACAAATATCCAAGTGAGAAGCTTTCGAGCCCGGGAATTAGCGAATATTTGAACGCCAACGCTGACATTAACCCAAAGAATAGTGCCGCCATAAAAATACGCCATGGCTTCCACTGTCCGAAAATCATGACTGCGAGCGCTAAAAAACCATAGCCGATCACATTTCCATCGAATGAAACGGACGAGGCGATGACAAACGCCAAGCCACCCAATCCGGCCAGACCGCCCGAAATCATGACGCCAGCCCAACGCATCTTATAAACGTTGATGCCGACCGAATCCGCGGCACCTGGGTGTTCTCCAACCGAAGATAGCCGCAACCCGAATTTTGTTTTGGTGATGACCACGGATGCTAAAATCACGATGAAGAATCCGATATAAGTCAGTAGCGTCGTATTTCTGAAAAATATCTCGCCGATAATCGGAATGTCACCCAATAGTGGCACTTTACTAATTGTGAAGTTATTACTGAATTGGACGGTACGCACGTCATTTAGAGTTCGGGCGATAAAAACGACTAGCGGCGTTGCCAATAAATTGATAGCCGTGCCGCCAATGACTTGATTGGCCTTAAGATTAACGGCGGAGAACGCTAGAAGCGTGGAAAGTAAGACGCCCGAAACAATAGCGACGACCATCGCCATTAAAATAAGTAAAGTCGGATTAATGCTAGGAAATTGATTTTGCATGATATTGATAAATAAGATGCTGAAAAATGATCCGAACACCATGATACCTTCAAGCGAAATGTTGACGACGCCGCTTTTCTCAGAAAACATGCCACCGAGCGCCGTAATTAATAACGGAATTGAGAAAAGAAGCATCGCATTAAGAATTAACATCGATATTTCGAACCAGCCCATGCTTATTTCCCCCTTTTCTTCTTTTCACTACGCGTTTTTAATAGCCAATTAGCGATTCGTGTTTGGAAAATCAGAGAAATCGCCGATGTATAAATAATGACGGCCACGATGATATCGACAATCTCGTTTTTGATCAGTGTTTGCATGTAGAATCCACCGCGTTGAATAAAGGAAATAAATAGTCCCGCAAACACAATGCCGAACGGATTAGATAGTGCCAATAAGGCCACCGAAATTCCTTGAAATCCTTCCGGCAATAACACATCGACGATTTTGTAAATGTTGCCGACATTGGATACGCGTCCCGCAAGGATAAACAAACCACCGCCAAAGCCCGCCAAAGCCCCGGAAATAATCATCGCCAAAGTAATGCTGCGATTTTCGTTGATGCCACTATATTGCGCCGCATGGCGGTTAAATCCGCAAGCCCTTAACTCAAATCCAAATTTTGTTCGATACAAAACGAAATAAACTAAGACGCTTAGCAAGATTGCAAGAATGATGCCGATGTCGATTTCCGATCCGGGGAAAATTGAACTTAAATCGATGCCAAAAAACGAGCGGGGAATAAACGCGCTTGTGGCCACTTTATAAGTGCGGCCGTAGCTGTGGTCGAATAAAAGCAATTGCCCGGAGGCGTTTTTGATATTAGAAATAAGAAAATTGACAAGATACATGCCGATGTAATTGAACATAATTGAGGAAATAACTTCGTGAACCTTGAAGCGAGACTTCAAAAATCCCGGGAAGAAACCCCAAAAGCCACCTGCTAGCGAAGCCATGATGAGCCCGACCACCCATTGGAATCGGCCTAGTCCCGTCCACGCGATTCCAACATACAAAGCCGCAAATAAACCAACCGTGTATTGTCCCGTCGCCCCAATGTTGAAAAGTCCTGTTTTAAACGCAAAAGCGACCGCTAACCCCATCACAATCAGTGATGTTGCATAATAGAGCCAGTTGCCAATTCGCGTCGGGGTATTGGTAGAAAGCCAACTACCAAACAAAAATCGGATGCCCGATGTTGCCTGTTGCGGCCGAGCGATAAGCATAATGACGAATCCAATCGAAATGCCGATAATGATCGCAATCAGTGTTGCTAAAAGATTCACGAGCGCGCGATTTGACAATATTTTCCGCAGTGTTTGTTCGAATCGATTCATTTGTTTCAAGATTGCTTATTCGCCTCATCCAAGTGTTTGCGTTGCGAATTGGAACCGGCCATATAGAGACCAATTTCTGTAGGATTAGTCTTTTTGGGATCGAGTTCGGTCACGATTTCCCCTTCGTATATGACGTTGATGCGATCGGAAAGATCTAAGACCTCATCTAATTCCAGTGATATGAGCAAAACGGCCTTTCCGCGATCGCGTTGTTCAACAATTCGTTTGTAAATGTATTCAATGGCGCCGACATCGAGACCTCGCGTCAGCTGAACGGCGATTAACACATCGCTATCAACATCAATCTCACGGGCAATGATTGCTTTTTGCTGATTGCCTCCCGACATGCTGCGACTTATCGTGGCGGCTCCTTGTGATGTGCGCACATCGAATAATTCAATTAGTTTTTCGGAATATTTGGACATCGCCCGATAATTAATCAACCCGTATTTGGTAAATGGTTTCCGATGATATTTTTTAAGTAACAGGTTATAGCTAAGCGGGTAATCGAGTATTAAACCGTATTTATGGCGGTCTTCCGGTATATGCGACAATCCGTTATCGTTACGATAGCGAATCGAACGGCGCTCCAGCGGTTGGCCATTAAGCAAAATATGTCCTGATGATGCTCGCATGAGCCCAGTAATCGTATAAGCCAGTTCGCTTTGACCATTGCCTTCGATACCGGCAATACCCAATATCTCCCCTTTTCGCACGCTGAAAGACACGTTTTTAAGGATGTGTTTGTGTGTTTTGGGATCGGTATAATTAAGATTTTTAACTTCTAAAGCCACTTCACCGGTTTCGATTGGTTTCTTATTGACGGCAAATTCAACCGTGCGTCCGACCATCATCGTCGATAATTGTTCTTTGTTCGTATCTTTGACATTGACGGTGCCAATGTGTTTGCCCTTGCGCAAGACGGTGACACGATTGGCGACGGCCATGATTTCGTTAAGTTTGTGCGAAATAAATAAAATCGATTTGCCTTCTTTGACCAAACCTTTCATGATCTTGATCAATTCAACGATTTCTTGGGGCGTCAAAACAGCGGTCGGTTCATCAAATATTAATATTTCATTGTTTCGATAAAGCATTTTTAAAATTTCGACGCGTTGTTGCATGCCAACACTGATATCTTCAATCTTCGCTTTCAAGTCAACGGCAAGCCCATATCGATTGGATAATGCCTGGATATGAGCGGCCGCCTTTTTTCGATTGATAAATCCGAGTTTCGTCGGTTCAAAACCAAGTAGGATGTTGTCGAGCACCGTAAAAACGTCAACGAGCTTGAAATGTTGGTGGACCATGCCTATGCCCAGTTCGTTGGCGTCATTAGGATTTTTGATATTGACGATCTGGCCATTTTTCTTGATGGTGCCACTTTCTGGTTTATACATGCCAAACAAGATGCTGACAAGTGTGGATTTGCCAGCGCCGTTTTCGCCCAGAAGCGCATGGATTTCGCCTTTTTCAAGCGATATCGAAATATCATCATTGGCAATGATGCCGGGAAAGCGTTTGGTGATGTTTGACATTTCGATAACGGGAATCAAAGCGTTACCTCATTTTCTTAAAAGTACGAGGAGGACGTGTCATCCTCCTCGTACCGTAATTTCTTAGTCTCCGCTGATTATGCAATAAACGTGATGTCGACCAAATCTAGTAAGTCGTCAAGCGACGTATCGGTCGCGCTGGGACTGAGTTCAAGATCAGGATCGACGACGACATCGCCAGAAACTAACAGGGCAAATAAAGCTTCATATTCGGCGACGGTCCAGGTTTCAAATCCCCAGGAATCTTCTGCTGTCGGGAGGCCAATGCCACCTTTTTCAGCATCGAGAATCCAGGTTTCTCCAGCTGGCCATTCGTCGGCATAGTAAGCAGTCAGCGCTTGGATGACGCTTTCGCCCAAACCTTTCATGGCCGAGGTGATGACTGTTGGCGAATCGCCACTTTGATCAACGTCGACGCCAATGACTTTCTTGCCTAAATTTTCAGCGGAAGCCATTGCTGATTGTCCGACTGATCCGCCGGCACCAAAGATGATTTCTACACCTTGGGCATACATATTGTCGGCCGTTGTCCTATTTCTAGGTGTCGCATCGAAGTCGCCGGTGTAGTGATAACGAAGTGGTAATGGGGTTGTTAACTCTAAGTCTTCGGCCGCTGCTTGAATACCTTGAGCAAAACCGATGCCAAATCTGACAACTGCAGGAACGGCCATGCCGCCAAGATAACCTAATGAGCGATAACCGTCCATGACGGCGCCATAACCAGCAAGGAAGCCAGCTTGTTCTTCGGCGTAGAAGATGGCCAAAACATTATCTTCAATGCGGTAAACAGGCGAACCGGTCGACCAATCTCCATCATTCGGAGTGCCATCAAGCAATACAAAGTTGGTGTCCGGATAATCATCTTGAGCTTGGAAAATCGGAACCTCAAATAGGTACCCTGGGGTCACGATAACCTTGGCGCCTTGTTCAACAGCCAACCCAATGCTTTCGATGTAGGCCGCCGTGCTAACTTGCGCCGGACGATAGTATTGATAGGTTTTGTCATTAGCTTCGGCAAACTCAACAAGGCCTTCCCAAGCGCCTTGATTGAATGATTTGTCATCGATGTCTCCAATGTCGGTGACTAAAGCCAATTCAAAAGTGTCTCCAGTGCCACAAGCCGTTAATAATAGTGAAATGCCAGCTAAACTAACTAAAAATGGTACGAACAGTTTAAAAGATTTTTTCATTCATGGTCCTCCTTTTTTGAAGATAACAGTTGCGCTCAAGAGCATTTAAGCAACATATTCGGTTGGAGACACATAATATTAATGCTTACATGTCTAGGCATAACAAAATCTTACCATAGATTTATTGTTATTTATTAACCCTTTCGAAATTTTGTTGTAAACAACAGCGAATAATTTAGCATGTTTTTCAAATGACTGCGAAGTAGCAGCAGTCATTAAAAACCGAGCGAATCTCCAACATTTAGGAAATGATACTTTGATGTGATTTTTGTTAGTATTCGTTCAATGAATTCCCTTGTCAGCTGCGCCTCGTGCATCGGGATAAATATTTTCGGTTTGATCATCGCAAGCGCTTCTAGGGCCTCTATAAGCTCCATCGTATAAGTGCCGCCGATTGGCAACATGGCGACGTCGACTCCTTGGGCTTCCTTCATTTCTGGTATCACATCGGTGTCTCCACCGTGGTATAAACTGAAGGTTCCGATGCGGATAATATAGCCGACTCCAAAGCCTTTGGGATGGAATTTTTTGGTTGAGCGTCCGTCGGGAGTGTTATACGCGTCGATAGCCGTTATGCTTACTCCTTGATGTTGGATAGTTTGTCCAGGCGCCACAACTTGGCACGAAAACTCGTTGGTCTCGAATGTGCCATCAGGACATAACACCAACGTATTTTCATCGTAGATGATTGCAAGCGCTTCTTCGCGAATATGATCTTTGTGGCCATGGCTGATCAAGACAATGTCGGCTTTGTGCTTCAATGCTTCCTTGGGTATTGCCTGGTTTTCAAACAAACCTCCATAACCAGGATCAATGTGAATCGTTAATGAATCGGTCTGGATTTTAAACCACGAAGACCGGGATAATCTCGTTATTGTGATGGGCATAATTTCTCCTCGATAACTTGCTATTATATTTACTGGCACCACAACTTAATAATCAATGGCTTTAACAACGTAATCCTTGGGGTCGAAGTCTGCGGGAATTGGCAATATTTGGCGAAAGCGGTCAAGATGTGTCGTCAAATCGTCAATAAATTTTTGCGCTCCTTCATGATTGGCAAATTTTGTCATTAACTTGACGTTGGTCGTCAGTTCAAACTTATTGAAAGCGAACATCATTGAAATTCCTAACTGGGTCGATTCATTAAAGGCAACGTATTTCATAATGTGTCCTCCCTTAATCACATTATAGGAGCCATCATGGCGATTGTTGCGCGTTTGAGATCATACAATTTTGAAAATGTTTCCAGCGACAATCGACGCTGGTGTTGATTAAAAATCAATAACGATGATTTATCGTTAGAATTAGATTGTTGCTATAACAATCACCTTAATGGATTTTTTAGCACTGTTTTGTTAACTTAATGGCATCTATCGAGGTCATTTATGCAATTAAAGAAACAAATTGGACTGTTGACTGGCGTATCGCTACTGGCTGGAATCATGATTGGTTCGGGCATTTTCTTTTTCGGCACGGTCGTGTTCGGTTTAGCTTCTAATTCACTAGGATTGTCGTTACTAGCTTGGATCATCGGCGGACTGGTAACGTTGGTATCGGCGCTATCTTATGCCGAACTTGGTACGATGTTTCCGAATACCGGTGGATATTATATTTATTTGCGTAAAGCGTATGGCAAGCCGGTGGCATTTATCAGCGGTTGGATGAATTTTTTACTATCATCAAGCGGATCAATCACGACCTTAGCCGTGCTTTTCTCGTTTATCTTGGTGCGGTTTGTACTTGGACTTGATGCCAGTTTGGTCAAATGGGTGGCCGCTGGCGTCATCATATTATTTGCCGCGATTAATTACGTCGGCGTCAAAGTGGGTTCCATCACTCAAATCGTTTTCACGATCGCCAAGCTGTTACCAATCTTTTTGATAATCGGGCTTGGGATTTTTTTGGGCACTCAAACGGTCGACTTGTCGCTAGTCCCACCTGAGCCAATCGCGCCATCGATTGTATTCTCTGGTTTCACGTTTGCGATTGCCCGCACTTTGTTCGTGTATGAAGGTTGGACCAACCTAAATACAGTCGCCGGCGAAATGCGCAACGTCAAACGCGATTTACCACGCGCGCTAGTCATTTCGGTCGCACTGGTAGCCATCGTCTACGTTTTGTTTATCTTTGCTTTATATCGTATCTTGCCAGTCAATACATTAATCGATCAAGTTGCTAATGGTATCGACAACCAAACGGTGTTCATTGCCGTGGGCACCGTGTTGCAAAGCGATTATTCGCTGTGGGTAATGCTGGCCATCATCGTATCGATACTTGGGGCAATCAACGGGACATCGCTTGCGTTTCCGCGTGTTTTTTATGCGATGGCCGAAGATGGAACGATGCCCAAAGTATTTTCTTCCACCTCAAGATTTGGCACACCGAATGTTTCAATCTTAGGAACGACGATCATGGCCATGTTGTTATTATTGTTTGATGTCGATGTCTTGTTGACGTTCGTATTATTACCCGCGCTTATATTCAACACGCTCATCTTTATTTCGGTTTTCAAGTTTAGGATCAAAGAACCAGACCTGCCTCGTCCATATCGGGTGTGGGGTTATCCCGTTATCCCAGCCATTGCCATCGCGGGAATGTTGCTGTTATTGGTGACCACGATCATCAATTCGTTTGTCCCATCAATGATTGGGCTGGGCGTGTTCGTAGCCGGATTCATTATTTATCCGTTTGTGTTTCCGAGCGAACGGGCTGCATACTTTGTTTCGATTAAAAAATTCTTTGTAAGTAAACACAAAAAATAGTGACGAAAAACTAAAAACAGAGAATTGTAATACACATAAATATTATGCAAAACCCCTTTCTTTGAATTATTTGGTTCTGTAAAAACAAAGGTGGAGTAAAAAATAACACTCCACTTAAAACTTTACAGATTTGATTGTTTCAATTAATAAAAAAGGTCTCCTCTATAATTGAATTGTCAAAGATTCAAAAGATAGGGGAGACACTATGGATTTTAACATATTTTTATCAAGGTTCGGTTTGGACCCGGACAATTTCACCAACGTTCCTTTCGAGCCAATCAAAACAGATTTCGGGTTCATCTATGAGGTTGAACAAAAGACCGATGCGAGAATATGCCCTAACTGTCAGTCACGATCTGCTTATATTAACAACTACTTCCATGTGACCATCAATTGCTCGGAAAACAATCATCTTCAAGACATTCTCAGAGTCAGGAAAATTCGGCTTAAATGCCGCGATTGCCACAAGACTTTCACGCCTCCGCTATTGGGCATCAAACAACATGCCCATATCTCGGATTTACAACGTCAACTAATCATACGTGACTTCATGGGGAAATTGACATTTACACAAATCGCCAGCAAGTATCATCTGTCTAAAACTCGCATCATCCAATTGTTCGATCAAAACGTCAAGTTTGTCCCGCGTCTCCATTTAAGCCGGGTGTTATGCGTCGATGAAATCAAATTCAGCGACGAGCTTGATCAAAAGTATGTCTGTGTTCTAACTAACTTCGACAATGGTGAAATCATCGACATTCTTAGAAACCGTCAAATGCCTTATCTTCGCGAATATTTCCCTGCCATCCCTCTCATAGAGAGGGAAACCGTCAAGGTGTTCATCTCCGACATGTATGAGGCTTATGATACGGTTTGTCGCCACTACTTCCCAAAAGCCATGCATGTCATCGATTGGTTCCATGTCATCACCCAGCTGACTAACGCTGTTAATCGTTTAAGGACTCGCGCGATGAATAACGTCGCTGGTAAGGGAACCAACATATACAATTTCATGAAGTCCCATTGGAAACTATTTCTATGTCGCTACAACAAACTTCCCGACAAGTTCTACACCTATAAACGCACAGGTGAGATTGTTCATTATGACGACATGGTCTTCAAATGCATCAAAATCAGTGAACCGCTTTGGAATGGTTACAACATTCTCCAGGAACTTTTCAAATACTCATCGTATTCTCATTACGAAGATGCGGTTAATTTTATCTTGCGTATCTCCAAACGATTGATTGATTCTGGTAACGAGATTCTTGTTTCCGTCGGTCGCACCTACCACAAATGGCGATTTGAAATCGCCAATGGCCTCGCTCGTTCCCAAGGTCATCGCCGCTACACCAATGCTATCGCCGAAGGTGCCAACAACCACCTCAAAACTATCCTTAAAACTGCCTATGGTTATCACAATTTTGAGAGGTTCAGAAAGCGTGCCTTGCTCATTTCTTCAAATAACAAACCCAAGAGAAAAGAGCCATGATATTCGCTATCATAGCTCTCCACCTTAAAGTTTACAGTTTTGACGGGGTGGATGACTCATTCCACCTTTTTCCACCTTTTACTTTACAGAGTCTAAAAAACGATGATAACCAATCATTGCCCGGGATCGGATAAGTCGGTTCTTATTCCGTGTTAGGCAACTGGCTACCATCCCTCGTTAGAGTACAGGCCCTTTAGCTTTGCGTCGCTAGGTTTCCCTAGTTTTGCTCTTTTCCAATTACAATTATAAACAAACAAAACAAGTTGTCAACAATTTTGCAAGTATTTTTTTAGTATAAGAAAAAAGTCCTATTTATAGGACTTTAATCGTTTATTTGTTTTCTTTGTCTGGTTTTGGAGCTTGCATTTCTTTCATCAGCTCTTCGCGCAGCTGGCGTTTTGCCTCTTCAATCATGGCAGCTTTATCGACTTCCGTGACGCTTGGTTTGGCGACTTTGTCAGCATAGATGGCCTTGAATAACATATAGCCATTAAATAAGAAGAAGCCGATTAACGGAAGGACAATTAAAATGAAGAACCAGATTGTCTGCGTTTGAAGGAACGCGATGAATTCCATAAACCAATTGGTTGGATTCGTATTCGACTCCAATGTAAACATGGCGATCAGCGAAATCGTCAGCAAAATAGCAATCAGCACGATTTCAGCAATGGTTAAGACAAGGTTGATCGTTTTCTTGTCAATCTTCTTTGGTGTAGCGTTCATTTATTGTCCTCGTAGGTAAATAAAGTGATTAAATTTTACCATATATTATATAAATAACTAGATTATTTAATCCATTTCTCATACTACAAGAAAAAAACCAGAGTGTAAATGTTTTGCGCATTTTATCTCTGGTTTTTAATTTAAAGCAAGAAACTAAGTTTTTCGAATAACTAATTAGAAGCCCATTGAGTAGAAGTCGAGAACGATACTGTATTGACCTAGTTTGGCAGCGTCGTCTGAATCAACGTCGGTGCCTTCGTGCCAAATGCGGACGGTCACGATTTCTTCAGTAATGGCAACATCTCCGACCGTTTTGGTTAAATCAGCGATTTCCGGGGAATTTCCACCGATGTGGGTTAAGCCCGAGATTTCATCATGAAGGACAAAATCACCTTCGACAAAGTCGGATAAAAGTTCAGCGTCTTTAGCTTCGTATCCATTTAAACCTTCGAATGTCGCTAGCGCTTCGGCCGCGATATATTCATAGGTGGCATCGCCATCATCAGCAGCCCACAGGACTTTGCGAACGGCTTTTGCTTCATCTAAAATCGCAACACGAACTGAGTTAGCGGCAGCAACGTCTTCAGGATCGGATGAGGCTGGGACAACGGCACTACCATCGCCAAGATAAACTAAGAAGCCATCATTCGGTCCGGTGTTCGTGCGGCTGATCGTGAGTTGGAAATCAACATAATATCCAGGGAAATTGGTCAAATTGGTAACATCTTCCATCGCAATCGCGGCAGTATAGTCAATGTTCCATTCTGGTTTGTAGAAAGTAATGCCATCGCCCGAGATATCGGTGGTGGTGGCGGCGTATTCAATATCGATTTGACCAGGTGTACCATCATCTTCGGTATAACCTGATTGTGGGACTAAAGCGATGTCAAGATCGCCTTGAGTCGACATAACGGTGACATTGGAAAAGTTGACATTGAGTTGACGGGTGGCTGTGAACCACGCAACGGTACCGGTGACCATCGCACCAGCACTTAATACTAACATAGCGGATGCTGAGAGCAGCAATTTATTTCTAGTCTTCATAAACACAAAAATCCTCCTCTGTGTTCCTCTCCTCTGTTTTTTAGGAGAGTGTTGCGACCTGGTTAATGGGTCCAGATCTGGAATTAACGGGCAATTTCGCTAATTACATGCAAGCATTGAGGGGGCAATGTTGTTGTATTTGCACTTATAGTATAGACACGAGATTTTTCGAATGCAACACTTTTGATTAAATTTTTTTACGATCGTGTTTTGCTTCGCACCCCTACGTACGTAAATAAATTAAATTTGCGTTTTTTGCGTCAGCGAAATACTTTTTTATGGTTTCAATTTTGAAGATGGACCAGCAATTCGTTGATCGAAAAGCTTTTGCTTTGATAGACGTTGGAATTCCCTAAGGTGCTTTTTTCATAATAATTGATGCCACCCGAGTATGAATGCCACCGGTAATAAGAGTCGCTGCTGTCTGAAAATTTGATAGTGAATATAAAGATCACTTTATTCAGGTCGGAGTCTGTTTTTGGCGTGATTTCTGAAGATGAAAGCGGCAGATATATCAATCCGCCTTCACTGCTTTCGTCAAATTTGTCCACGGGCGACAATTCTTGAATAAAGTCGTTTGCCGCACTAGTCACTTGTGCACTTGATAACGTCGTCGTGTCAATCGCCGTGGCATAAATGTCAATGGCGCTCGAAAGCGAAATCGGCGCGTTGGTAGCAATGTCGCGTGTGTCTTCATCTCCTAATGCGGTAAACTCTTTTAGCATCAACGTTATCGAGCGCGTGTCAACGAGGCCGCTTGTGACTTCGATCGAAAACGAATATTGAATTCCTGGGTAAATGTCAATCATTAAAAGTGGATTGTTGGTTGATGATGGTTCAATCATATCCGAAGTTATTTCATCGAATTCGCTTTCATAGTCGATGACCGCCATCCGCTCAGCGGGGTTGGCGACCGACGTTGGACTTTGATATCCGGAATTAGTTCCTGTCGAAATGTCTCGGGTATTGAAATTACCATCAAAAAACTTCATGGTATAAGTCAAACCTTCTTCGACTGACACTTGCATCAAGCGCGCCTCTTGAATGCGTTGCGCGGTAAACCACGCGTAGCTCAAATATAGAAAAGAAGTCAACGATAGCGATAAGGAGGCCATCGTCGCAAACAATTGGATTTTCCGCTTTTGATATTGTTTCATTTTTAAGCGGCTCCCGCCGTTAAAACGGCGTTGCTGAAGTTTGTCGTATTAAATGGCAAGTAATTGGTGCCAGCCGTGTATATAACGTTGACATATGAATTGACGCCATTAAATCCAATCTCGCGATAAAAACGATATGTGGTGCCATTTACATTCATGGCGGGATCTTCCACATTGAATTGGATTTTAACCTTGCTTGACCGGTTCCAGCCCGTGAAAGTCGTTACGCCACTAGCATAGGTCGCCGTCGGCAGCGAATACAGGAAATCGACATTGTTCAATAAATTGGCAATGTTGCCATCACGAGCGGTGAAAAGCAAATCAACGCTTAAAATATCGAGTGTGAATTTATGAGCATAACCCACTTGATCATAATTAGTATCAAAGTCTTGGTAATAATAACGATACGTACTGCCTGAAGTGTTTGACGTAGTTGTTAAGTTACGACCAACTCCAACCGCAAACATTGGGTAATATGGCTCATTATTAAACGCATAACTGTAAAGCTGTGACCAAAAATCATCTTCATTGTTAATTACAAATTTGATTGTCTTTTCTTGGATGACCCCGCTTGATGTTCGCGTCGGTGTCAATTGTTCAATTAAAGGATTTTCAGCTGGGACATAAACGGGAACCATCTGTCCATCAAGTTCCATAGTTGCATTGGCCAGATTGTCCCAGTTGTTATTTCTAACTTTATTTGCTTCCCAAGTAAAAATCCACCAACTCCCGAAAATATCGGGGTTGTATAGGTTATACAAAATTTGGAAATTGTTTTCCAGCGAGGTTGATTCGGCGACGTAGGTCATTTTAAATTGGACCTCGAACTCGGGGCTCCCGAAAACGGCCACAGCCATGCTGTCGATTTTGTCGGTCGACCACAACCACATGCCATTTAGAACATGGAAAGTACGATTATACCATCCGCTACCATACCAAGCGCTACTATATGTGGCGCGTACGCCAGCGCCCAATGGGCGTTCAAATCTAGCGGCATAAGCACTTGATGGTTTGCCGGTCGTGATATTACCTTGATCATCTTGAGTATCAAATGTGATGGCGTTGTTTTTGATTGTTGGATAAAATCTTATGTATTGTCTTTCATTGGTCGATAGCCCAAAATCAGTTGATGCTTCCAAAGCGCGTGTCTCTTGGGTCGTATACGATGTTGTTAATGGGGTTTGAGGAATCAAATATGTTTTCGTTCTCAAGGTCGGATTGGCCTCGAGAATTTCATTGAAGTTAATTAAACGGCTATAGTAATTAGATGCCGTGGCGTCAAGTGGATTATCCGTTCTCGAGCGGCCAACTAGCACATTAAAACTGCGTGCCGCTCGACCATTAACGACAATTTTTCCGTTATTAGTCGCGTTATCGGTCGTTCCTCCCCACAAACCGAGGTATGATGCCCCGCCATCGAGATGGCCGATGAAGATGCCCACATATGTTTCATGTTCATAACCGGCTGGATGAATTGTTTTAAAAACCGTGTCTTCGTTAACAGTGACCGAACCATTGCCGTTAACGTTTATTTGCCATCGCTCAAGTGTATAAGAAATGACTTTGTTGTCATATAACGCAAACACGCGCGCCGATAGTTGCACGGGGTATAAATCGGTTGGGTTAGCACCAGGGATGGCTACTGTCGTCCATTGACCGGGACTCGATTCAAACAAAATATCCGTATCGGTTGATTCATATAGTATTTCAAGCGTTTCAACACTGGAACCGACTAAAACCGATAGTTCTGTCTCAGGTACCTCAAACGTGGCCGAAGTCGATGTCGAACCAATCAAATTAAGGTTATCAAGCGCTTGTGCGTATGCTAACAAATAGTCATCTAAAGGATTGATCGTTCGCTTGGTTTTATCAGCGGCATCCGTGGTGTTCTCGGTGATGTTGATAATGGGTGCACTCAAAATTAAGTTGCGAATTAAACCATTCATGGCCACATAGCCAAACATGCCGACGTCGTTTGTGTTCGCACCATTGACAATCAGATTGCTAATGATGTTACCTCGTCCATCAAATGTTCCATAAAATGGATTGTCTTCAGTGCCAATCGGTAATAATGGTCCATCGGTGTTGTCCCAAATAAAACTAGCCGATAATGCAAAATTAGCGTCGGTGCGAAAAACGCCTAGTGTCGTCAATTTTTGTAAATTTCGCAATTGGGTCGAATTGGAAACAAGGTATGGGTCTGAAGATGTTCCCGTACCTCCGGCAAAATGTGTCGCTAAACCAACGGTGTTAACATCGACGGGGTGGATATATTTGTCGTGGTTTAGATAAGCGGCATATGTAATGGCAATTACCGATGCGCTAGCCACCGATAACGCGGCAGTCAAGATAAGTTTTAACAGTCCTTTTTTCATCTTAACTCTCCATAATCGGATCGTTGGAATACTCAATATCAACTTTGAACGAGATTCCAAATCTTATTGATTTGGTTTTAGCTTCGGAATTGGTCCGTAGCAATGCTAAAAACATCAACGGATCGAGACGAAATTCAAAAACGATTGATTTAGTGAATAATATCTCACCGGTGCTAGTCGATGTATACGGGAAACCAAGCAAATAGAGTTGTGGTGCAAGTCCCGGTGTTTCAGGATCGATGGGGGCTCCATCTAGATCGTCGAACGTAAACACTGGAATTCCGTTGGTGCGACTACCGCTGTCGGCAAAAAATGGAACTGGATTAATTTGTTTTATATCGTCGACAAATTCCGGAATTGCCGATTCGAATAGGTCCGTGGCGTTATTATCAACCTTCAGCATCCGGTAAGTGAATGGATATTGACTGGAATAATCAATTTCGCTTGGTAACGCGGTCGGGATATCAATGTATTCAATCGTCATCTTCGTATAGGCATCAAAATTTTCCTTAATGATCCGCAATTCAAGATAGTAAGTAGGGAATGCCAACTCATTAAGGGCATGCTCGTTTTGATACGTTTCAAGCAAATTAAAATCAGCAAAAATCGATTCGAAAAACGAAATATTGAATGCCCCAATGTCGATGGTATCCGGTTCTCGAGTGACATTCAAACTGCCACCAGGCAAATGATTCTTGTAAAAGCCCAACAAGTCTTGGGTTTGAACATTGGCGGGGTTTTGTTTGTATAAATATCCCTCAATTGAAGCGACCGATTCACCTGATGATAGCGAAAGTGTATTGTCGATTTGGATATTATGTTGGAACCAAGCAAGCGAAAAACTCGTCAGTGCCGTAACGCTGGCGACAAGCGAGATCGATGCCAATAAAACTAGTTTTCGCTTGGTCCTCATAATGTCCTTTCGAAATAAAAAAGCCAATTGCAGTAAAACTTACGGCAACTGGCTACCTTATGCATTTACTTAAGGCCCTATAGCTTTGCGTCGCTAGATCACTCTAGCTTTGCTTTTTACAATATGAATTATAGAACTGCCTATCATTCTTTGTCAAATGATTAAGATTTATGCCCGATAGATATGTCAAAAACTACGATTTCTTTTTGAAATAAACAAGACCGACGCATCCAGGTCCGGCGTGAGAACCGACGGTGATGCCGACAAAATTCGGATTATCGGTTGGGAAATCCGGTTTGCTGACTTGCACGAGGCGTTTAAATTTGTCAAAAATGCTTTGAGCATCGGAATGCGCGATAAAACGTGGAAGTGAATCATCGACTTCGTTGGCTTTAAGCTTTTTGACCATATGTCCCATCGCCCGTCCCATGCCAATTGTTGCCGAAGCCATGTGGATTTTCCCGTTTTTCATGGTGATAATGGGGCGCAGATTAATCAACGATCCGATTTTGGCAACGGCTTTGGGCATACGACCACCCATAGCTAGATATCGCAAATCATTGAAAGCAGCTTCAAGCACCATGCGTGTGCTGATTTCTTCAAGTTTGGAAATGATTGTCGTAATGTCGTCGCCCTCGTCGCGGTATTGGACCGCGGCTTTGACCAAGGCACAAAGCCCAAGCGTTACTTGGCGTGAGTCCCACAACGTGATGTTGTGATCGCTTAGTTGCTCTTTGGCGATGACCGCCGATTGGAACGTCGCGCTTAAATCACTTGAAATCAAAATAGCTAGCACTTGTTCGTCTTTGCCAAATTTCTCAAATGTTGCTTTAAATGCTTCGGGGTTGATTGCCGATGTTCGAGGCAATATTTTCGCGGTCCGTAAATATGAGAAAAATTCCTTGTTACTAATGGTAACGCCGTCAATGTAGTCCTTACCTTCAATTTCAACGTGAAGTGGGATAACGGTGATGCCGAGACTCTTAGCTTCTTCTTGTGATATTTCAGATGTACTGTCGGTGATGATATTAATTTTCATAAAGCGTATCTTCCTTTGCGACTATTATAGATTATTTTTTGGGAAACCAAGGGATAAACACTGAGGTTTTGCCAGCGTATTCGGCAAATCCAGGTCGTTCCATCATCGCTTTTTCAAGCAAAGGCACCCCAGAGACGAACACGAGCAGATACGTGATGACGATTGGGGATATCAATCCGATGAAACCAAAACTGACGGAGCTCGCGGCAATGCCAACGCCAAAACACATCGCTGATTCGCCAAAGTAGTTGGGATGACGGGTATAACGCCATAAACCTTGATCCATAATTTTACCTTTGTTGGCGGGGTTCTTGATGAATTTGGCAAGTTGCGCGTCGCCGACTGATTCAAAGATAAAACCGATAATCCAGATAAGCGCCCCAAAGCCCAAGAGAACATATGAAAGAAGCGCTGATTGGAGGATTGGCCGAGCAATACCGATTGTAATTGGTAACGAAACGATGAACATAAAAAGCGCCTGTGTTACAAAAATACGTAAATAAGCAGCGAACTTTGGATATTTCATCTTGGCATAGCGTTCACGCATCGCCACATAGCGGAAATCTTCAGGCTTTCCATGATTGCGTTTATAAATGTGGCTTGATAATCGGATGCCCCAAATGGCGGTAACGATCATGATGAATATCGCCGTTAGTGTGAGAGTGCCAGTCAGGAAAAAATTCCAAATGCCGCTGACGATGGCGACCAGCACGAAACCAGCGCCCCAGCCAATATCGACAATGCTGTAATTTTTCTTTTTTTCAGCTATGAAATATAGCGTTGTGAAATAAATAAAAATCGTGACGACGGGAATGATGTATTGAAGATAAATGCCAAATGCGAATCCATCCAATAAACCGACGTTCATATGATTAGCCTCCTAAAATCCAAGTCGCTAAAAAGAATACAATGACCGAGGTGGTCGCCGATAGGAAAGTGCCCCAAATCAGATCGATAATCGTCACTTTCAGCGGCCACTGCTTCAATGTTGCTAGATTCGTCAAGTCATAAGTGGCATATGTAAAGAACCCAAATAGTGCTCCGTTAACTAGCGCCTCATACCACAAACCCGATAAATACGTCGGATATCCGACGAAAAACACGAGGCCGACGATAAATAACAAGTAAAAAACTAACGCCGCGGGCCCGTTGGGTTTTTTGGCCATTAGATGCCCAATCATTTTTTGATAAAATTTGGGGGCGACTTTAACAAGCCAAACCATATCTACGGCCAAAAAAACAAACAGTGTTAATAGATAAATAATTAGTGCATCGATAAATATCCCGTTAGAAGATGTTAATACATGCATAGCAATGCTCCTTTACTTATAAATTATATCAACCTTAAATTGTTAGATGTTAAAATACATCGTAACTAAATGTTTTCTGGAGGTAATCATGTATTGTCGTAACTGCGGCCAGCAATTGGCCGATAAAACCGTTGTCTGTCCTTACTGCGGGACAAGCACCGGTAGTCCCATCGCTCAAGGCTATACTGAAAACAAATCCAAATTAGTCGCCGGTCTTTTAGGCATCTTCATCGGCGGTTTGGGCATTCATAACTTTTATCTTGGCTATCAGCAAAAAGCGATTACGCAATTACTTTTAAGCACAATCGGGTTCATCATCATCGGGCCAATCATCGCCGGCATTTGGGGATTAATCGAAGGCATCCAAATATTGACAGGCACGATTGAAACCGATGCCAAAGGAAATCGTTTGACCGATTGAATTTCAAGGTTAGCACTCGATGAACACACTGACCAAACGTATCCTTAGTAACATATACTCGGTGCTTCCAATCATCGTTATCGTTTTGGCGAGTCACTTTTTGTTCGCGCCATTACAATCCTATCAGCTTATCCGGTTCGGAATTGGCACTATCTTTCTCATTATTGGTTTAACTCTTTTTTTAATCGGAGTCGACTTGGCAATTGCCCCACTTGGGCAACTGACTGGTGTCGCCCTTGTCAAAACCAACAAACTTTGGATGGTCGTCATCGGCGGCGTTTTGTTAGGATTTTTTATCTCCGTCGCCGAACCGGGTTTGCTAGTTTTGGCGACCCAAATATCACAAGCGGCGGCGAATACCATTTCTAGCCTCGTAATCGTCATCATCGTGTCAATCGGCATGGCGGTGATGGTCGCCTTTGGCTTTTTAAGAATCGTTTATGGTTGGCCGCTCTATATTGTGCTACTTGTTTTATATGGTCTGATTTTCATTTTGGCGCTATTCGCCGACCCGACGTTTATCGCGATTGCGTTTGACACCTCCGGAGCAACCACCGGTGTTCTCGCGGTTCCGTTTATACTAGCATTGGCGTTTGGTATTTCTTCAATCAGAAAAGACAGTAAAGGATCGGAGAAAGACAGCTTCGGTCTTGTCGCCATAGCTTCAACAGGACCGGTATTTGCCATCTTGTCACTCAACCTTTTTAATCGGTCTTTGTCATTTGGTGGTACATATGTCCCACCGATAGCAGATACTGATGTTTTTATGGCTTTTGTAAGAATTATGCCCGATTTGCTATTAGAATCGCTTGTCGTGCTGATTCCGCTTATGGCAATTTTCATCGTGCTTAATTTTTGGAAATTCAAACTGAAGCGGCGGCCATTTGCTCGTATCATCAAAGGATTCGTTTATGTCTTAATTGGTTTATTCATCTTTTTGGTCGGTGTTAACGGTGGCTTCATGGAAGTCGGTCTCGAGCTTGGCGTCAAGCTGATGAATGGAAGTTCGATACCATTATTCATCATTGCTTTCTTGCTCGGGGCGATGACGATTATCGCCGAACCGGCCGTTCATGTATTGACACAGCAAATCGAAGACGTGACCGCGGGTTATATCAAACCGAAGGCGGTTTATACAGCGCTGGCACTAGGCGTGGGCATCGCCATCGTATTGACGGTGGTCCGTATCAAAGTGCCTAATCTCCAAGTTTGGCATTTTATCCTGCCCTCCTTCTTTATTGCCCTCTTATTAATGTTTTTTACTCCGAAGGTGTTCGTAGCCATCGGGTTTGATGCCGGAGGCGTGGCCACCGGTCCGATTATCGTTAGTTTCATCGTTTCGTTTGTTCAAGGCATCGCCAGTCAATCGGGTGCCTTTGCTTCCATCGCTGATGGATTTGGCATGATTGCGCTTGTCGCCGTCATTCCGATTATCACCCTCGAAGTGCTTGGAATCATCTATAAAATAAATTCCGCCAAAGGAGGTGTCTAATCATGGACGCGACCCAAAATTGTTATAACTGGGAACTCGTCGTCGCCATCGTCAATCCCGGCCAATCAAGCCGCGTGATTAGGATTGGAAAAAGCGTCGGCGTCAAGGGGGGCACGGTCGTGCTCGCCCATGGGACGGCGCGACAACCATTACTCCAATTTTTGGAACTTGCCGATGTCAGGAAGGAAATCGTGCTGATGGTCGCCGATACTCCCAAGATGGCCAATGCAACGATTGAAGCGCTAGACGACCAGTTAAAAATGCATAAAAAGAATCACGGTATTGCCTTTACGGTCGATGTCTCCCACTTTATCGGAACCGGTCACTTCCAATATTGCGATACCCACGAAAGCGAGGACAAACCTATGAAACACCAAGTGATATTCACGATACTCGACAAAGGCAAAGCCGAAGACGCGATGAAAATCGCCTCCGAAGCCGGCGCTCACGGGGGCACGATTATCAATGCCCGGGGCAGCGGCATTCACGAGACGCAAATGATTTTCCAAATGGCAATCGAACCTGAAAAAGAAATACTAATGATCGTCTCCGACATCGAAAAAACCGAAGCCATCGTCGAAGCCATCAAAATCAAGATGGAAATCGAAAAACCCGGCAACGGCATTATTTTCGTGCAAGACGTCAAAAACGCGATCGGATTAAGTAAATCTAAATAACGCGTTTTGGTTTTATGAATTGGAAAATGCCTGTCCCGATGATTGTGGCGATGGTTAGACAAAGCCCAAAGATCGCCGCATTGGCCACCGATACGTAACCCAAATCGAATTGGGCTGAGTCATAGTGGCGAAGCACAATGCCTAGTAACGCCCAAGCAATCACAAGACCATAAGCGTAATCTTTCTGAATAAATATTGTGATTGCAGCCACAAACGAAGCGACGATAATTATTATTGTCGTCTGGAGCACGGCACCCACGCTGTTATACATGATGCCGTGACTAACTATGTACGCGCCGACATTAGCGATTAATGCAATCGTAATCCAACCAAAATATAAACTATACGGCAGGCGGTCTACTAACCCTGCCGTTTTTAATTTGATGTTGATAAAAGCCAATAAACCAAACAAAGCGAGCATCAATATGAGGGTCACTAATAAAATTTCATAATGCCAGAACACAATCCAAACACCGTTGATAAGCGAAGTTAGCGCTAAAACGATGTTACTAGTGAATTTAGCGCGATCGCTTGCAGTATCGCCGATACGTTTAAATTTCAAGAAATTAAGGATGACCTCCACAGCAAGCGCTAAATAAATGACGCCCCAGATTGAAAACGTCAATCCCGTGGGAGCAAACAGCGTGTCATAGCGAGCCGATATCATCTGCGTCGTCAATCCATTCAACGGCAACATGACCGCTAAAGCGTTCATCACAATCATGAAAACATATAAAACAGCACTAACAATGACCATTATTTTTGCTCGTTTGATCGTAAACATATACCCTACTCCTTAAAAATATTCTATCAAATAATTTTGTGCTAAAGTGCGCTGACGATATGAAACCTTATTAAGTAATATGAAGCATATTGTTTGAAACCGAAATATTTCCGTGTGACAATATCATTGTAAAAATTCATCAAAAGGAGACATCATCATGAAACACACATTACCTTCCTTACCTTATGCTTATAACGCCTTGGAACCCTACATCGACGAACGGACGATGAGTATCCACCACGGCAAACACCATCAAGCCTATGTCGACAATCTCAATGCCGCGCTTGACAAACATCCGGAGCTATTTGAAAAGTCATTGACCGATTTGCTTTCGAACCTGGAATCCGTTCCCGAAGACATCCGCATGGCCGTCCGCAATAACGGCGGTGGCGTCTTTAACCACAATTTGTTTTGGCTGGTTATGGGACCAAATAGCCCCAAGAAACCACTACCGCAATTAGCCAAAGCCATCGACGAAAATTTTGGTTCGTTCGAAAAATTCCAAGAACTTTTTAACACCGCCGCGAAAACACGATTTGGAAGTGGTTGGGCTTGGTTACTTGTAACCAAAGACGGAAAATTAAAAGTCACCTCGTCAGCCAATCAAGACATCCCATTTGCCGAAGGCCGTCCAATTTTGGCGCTTGATGTTTGGGAACATGCCTATTATCTAAACTATCAAAATCGTCGTCCCGAATACGTTGGCGCCTTTTGGAACGTCGTCAATTGGGAATACGTTGAAAAATTATTCTTGAACAAATAGCCGCATTACCAAACCAAGATTAAACGGTCGTCAGGCCGTTTTTTCTTTTGCAAATCATTTGCAATAAATCGATGACCACGCTATATTGATATTGCGAATCATTCGCATTAAGGTATTACATGAAAAATAAACTTCTCCCGCTGCTGACATTACCACTGACGCTTGTGTTTTCTTCATGCGCCAGTGCCCCAACTTACGACATCGTCGTCACGATGTATCCCCAATACGATATCGCGAAAGCGATAGTTGCTGACAAAATGAGTGTCCACTCGATTCTTTCTCCTGGTGTCGAAGTGCATGATTTTGAGGCTTCCAGCACCGACATCGTGACCATGAATAAAGCGAAGCTCGTTATCTATACAAGTCCGATTATTGACACTTGGATGAATGAAACAGCCCTGGAAAACGATGAAACGATCATCATCGATTTATCGTCTTATTATCACGAAGACGAAGATGTGCACATTGAAGATGACCATGAGCACGAACATGACCAGATTCACTACTGGGTTGATCCGCTAGCCATTGTCGATCTGACGGAAGTCGTTTTAGAACAAATCGTTGCCATTGATTCCGACAATGCTTCGTTTTATCAAAGTAATGCCGCATCTTACGTGGCCGAGTTGAATTCCACATACACCGATTTCATGGCTTATCTTGATAACAACGACCTTCACGAAAGCACGCTATATTTTGCCGGACATAACGCCATGGGATTATTCGGGGCCCGTCATCATTTGGATATTCATGGTTTGTTTGAAGATTTCAAGCCGGATGAGGATTTAGGCAGTCAACAATTGATTGAATTTACTAATGCCGTTAGAGAAGCGGGCACATCCTATTTATTCGTCGAGGAAATGATCGTTCCCAAAGCGGCATCGACAATCAAAAACGAATTGGCGCGCACTGGCTATGAATTGACGTTATTAGAACTGCATGCTTATCATAACGTCTCGCAAATAGACTTCGATTCAGGTTTAAGTTACATTGATTTATACGAACGTAACATCGCCAATATCAAATTGGCTATAGCATGATAATATGATTAAATTTGAAGACGTATCAGTTAAATTTGGTTCATTTTATGCCCTCAAGCATTTGAATTTTCAAATTAAAAAGGGCGATTTTATGCACATTGTCGGTCCCAATGGTTCCGGAAAAACGACATTAATTAAATTGCTTGTTAATTTGCTGGAACCAAGTGAAGGAAACATCGTGCGGACACCTTGCACGATGGGATATCTTCCCCAAAAAGCCATGATCAACAAAAACTTGCCACTGACGGTGGCCGAAGTCATTTATAGCGGTTTGCCAAAGCCAAAGCTTAAACCGACGAAAGACGAGATTGCCTTAATTAAAGAATGGCTTAAAAAAATGGAAATCGAGTCGTTATACGATGCCAGCATTCAATATCTATCAGGCGGTCAGCAACAACGCGTCTATATCATTCGAGCGCTCATTTCAAATCCTTGCTTGATCATTCTCGACGAACCAACCTCAGCCCTTGACCCTTCATTTCGCGAGAAGTTTTATCACCTTCTTAAGGACATCCATCAAACGCGTCAAACGACAATCATTAACGTCACCCATGATTTAACCGATGCCGTATCCAGTGGCGATTGCACGCTTTACGTTGACCAAGAAGTGCGCTTCTGCGGCAGTTATGACGATTTTGTCAAATTCGAACACGAGGGCCATCACCATGCTTGAACTGCTCCAATACGCCTTTGGCCAACAAGCGCTTGCGATCGGCATCGCCCTCGCGGTAGCCGCTGCTCTTTTAAGCCCATTTTTAGTGTTGAACCATCAAGCGATGATTGGCGACGGGTTGGCACACATTAGTTTCGCCGGCATTGTGATTGGAATTTTGTTAGGAAGCGAGCCACTATACATTGCCATTCCATTTGTAATGGTTGCCAGTTTGATTATTAAATATTTGGCCACGAAGAAAAACATTAACGGCGATGCGGCGATCGGTCTTGTGTCGGCAAGCGCGTTCGCGCTCGGGCTCATCCTGATAAAAAAGGGACAAGGATTCAATATTTCGATTGAAAGCATGCTGGTTGGCAATATTTTTACGGCGACACGCGCCGAACTAATTTTGTCGCTTGCCGTCATGGCGTTAAGCGCTTTGTTCGTGTTTATTAATTATCGATCCTTATTGCTCATAACCTACGATGCCGATTATGCCCGCTTTTCCAAAGTGAAAGTGACGCTGCTTAATTATTCGCTAGCCGCACTGACATCGCTATTTATCGTCATTGGCGTACGCACAATCGGGGTGTTATTAATCTCGGCATTGACGATTTTTCCCTCGGTATTGGCGTCATCGTGGAGCCGGAGTTTCAAAAACACGATTACGATCGGTGTCATCGCTTCGGTGATTGTCGTCTTACTCGGTATTTTCATCGCCCATCCGCTCGGACTGCCCGTGGGGGCGACGATTGTGCTTGTCTATGCCGTGACACTACTTGTCAGTTCTCTTGTTAAGTTCATCATTCGGAGGTAATATCGTGCGCATCACCAAACAAAGAAAGTTAATTCTCGATATCTTGCTTAGGGCGAAAAAACCACTATCAGCAGAGGCTATCGGTGAAAAAATCGAACCTGGAGTCATGAATCTTTCGACGATTTATCGTAATTTGGATGGGTTTCATCAAGCGGGTCTACTCGGTAAAAGCGTGATGGAAGGTCGTGCGTTTTATTATCACAATGACGGAAGTCATCACCATTACATGATTTGTCGCAAGTGCCAAACCATGGTGCCGATCGATTGCCATCTTGATGAATTAACAAAACAAGCGGCTCATCAAGCAAAATTCAAAATAACGGGTCATGACATGACCGTGTATGGATATTGTCAAAACTGTCAAAAGAGCTAAATTCCTAACGCTAATGACAGCAAGAAGCTGACTAAGAAGGCGAATGCGGCCACACCAAGACTAATGGCGGCCATTTCCAAAAAGCGCTTTTTGAAGTTGTAATCTTTGACGATGGCCAAATAGAAATTAAACGCGGCGATAACGATTATCACGCTCGTAAGCATAATGCCCAGGGCAATCCATTTATCGACTTGCGGATTAGTTGAGTTCAAAAATAGCAAATACGGCAACACTAAAATGAGCACGGTCACCAAATAGGTAAACCCCGTGTATAAAGCGCCGCGAAGCGCTTTTGGATCGTTTTCGGCGCGTGCCGATAAATATTCTGACGCCGCCATTGAAAACGAAGCCGATAAACCGGTAACTAAACCCGACAAAATCATGATTTTCATGTCCGAAAATGCCAAAGTGAGACCGGCTAAAGCGCCGGTTAGCTCGACCAATGCGTCGTTCATGCCCAAAACAATCGACCCCACGAAATTAAGCCGTTCTTCGTTTAACATCCCGATTAACTGCTTTTCATGTTCGTCTTCGTCTTGCTGAATCTTGGCAATCTCGGGAATTTCTTCAATTAGTTGGCCATAGGCAACTTGAGCGACTTCCTCGGATTTTTCCATAATCTTAATGGCAAACGTAAAACCAAACACTTTTGCCAAAAATTGGTAAAAACGAACCTGTCCTTTTCTTGGCTTGACGCTTAGTCCCGTATATTTGGCGAGCGTCTTCATGTGTCCCAACTCGTCTTTGGATATTCTTTCAACGATTTTGCGGTTTTCTGGGTCTTTGATGTTTTTCGCGATTGCCCCGTAAATCAAATGTGCGGTCGCTTCATCGCGCTGCATCATCAATAGTTTCGTTTTCGTGGCAGTGGAAATTGTGGATAAATCAATCATTGCTCGTTCCTCATCTAGTCACATTATACGCTTCAGCCGCTTTTTATAACCTCAAGTTTTATCGCGTTTATTACATGCGATGTTTTTACATTACTATTTTTTTACTTGTAAGACGAGGATGTCCGTCACTGACGGATTTATTCGTTACTAGAAAAAGACTATGAAAATTAAGGGGTCGATAACGCTTCGGAATTGTAAACATTTACATTCTTGTTTTGCTTGAATTCACATTTTTATTTGTGGATAATGTGGAAAAGCTACCCGCCGACAAGGTCCTGCGGTCATATAATTGGACGCGACAATTAACATCACGGCTAGTTTTCTTGACCTCAATCGACACTACAGGCGACACTGACGCCACTATAGGAGCAACAAATTATGGGAATGTTTAAAACCACAGATGAACTAATCAATAAGTTCATCGGCAACGACGACGACAAACGAGCCGACTATCTGAAACGGGAAAATTCCAATTTCGTATACTCCTTACCCCTGCTACGAAAAAACATTTCCAACAAAGCCGAGGAAGAATATTTGATGGAGCATATTTTGCCTCGCGAACTTGTGGAACTATATGAAGATGGCGTTGTCTACATTCACGATAAGCAACTAAGTTCGTATTGCCAATCGGTTTCATGCAAAGACGTGGCTACGCGCGGTTTGCCAAGCATCGCCAAAAACATGCTGGAATCCGATGCTGCCAGTTCGATCCCCACGCTGATCCGTCATTTTTCCAACATGGTCACGCTCATGAGTCAACAAGTCTCGGGCGCCGTCATGCTCTCGCAAATGACGACCGTGCTGGCTTCATTCTTATACGAAGAGGAACGCAATGGTCAATTCTATACCGACAAAACTTTGACAAAACTTATGTACCAGCTCATTTATGAGCTGAATTTACCGCTACGTTCCGGTTCCGAATCGGCGTTTTCTAACTGCACGCTCGAATTTGGCAAACCTTCCGAAGAAATCAAAAACGAATACGTCGTCATCGGTGGCGAAGGCATGCCCTACAAATATTGCGATATCCCCAGCGAATATTTCGATCGCATTAACATCGCCTTCATCGACGCGATGGCCAAGGGAACTAAGAATGGCATCCCATTGACGTTCCCGCTAATCACGGTTCAAATCGACGACGAATTCAACTTTCAAAACGAAGTATTCCTCTATCTATTAAGGAAAATGTATCAATGGGGCGGCGTTTATTTTGAAAACTTCATGACCGCGCCATTTAAAGACGACTATTACACGACACTAAATCCCTACATCAAAAGCAAAGATCCTTCAGTTTCACGTAGTTTGTGCTGCCGGTTAAACATCGACTTAAGCGTCCTCTCACGCGCTGGAGGCGGTATCTTCGGTTCCTCAGTGGGTAACGTCGGGGCGATTCAAGTTCTCAACCTTAATATGAACCGCATGTTAATCGAATTCGGTCATGACGAAGAATTATTAAAAGTTAAGATTCGTGAATATCTTGAAATCATGCAAAGTGGCCACATGGCCAAACGGGCATGGGTCGAAAATCACCGCGAATTATATCCGACCTTCTTTGCCCTGAACGAAAACCTTAAAAACTATTTCAATGTGTTCGCCGTCACCGGGATGCACGAAGGGTTGATCAACGTCGGTTATCGTTTAGGCATGAACGATCCCGTGGGAAAAATTTTTGCCCATGAGTTAATGCAATACATGACCGAAGTTATCAACGAATTTATCGTTCGCGACAAAGTCGCCTGCGGCATCGAATACGCCCCCGCGGAAAACGCTGGTATCAAACTCGCACGCAGCGACGTCAAATGGGCACGAGCTCGTAACCGCGAAATCTTCGTTCAAGGCGAAGGCGACAATGTCTTTTTAACCTCCGGCTGCATGCTTCCGTTTAGCGAGGAAGATTTCACCAAGCAAATCGAAAACTCCGCCGAATTCCAAGGCTACGCCACCTCGGGATCGATTCTCCATCATTTCATCGAGTCGGAAATCGAACCGGAAATTCTCTCGCAATACCTGCGCAACATATTCACGAAACCAATTAACTACATCACCTTGACCCCGACCATCACGAGTTGCCTTACCTGTGGTCAAAAAATCGTCGCCAAAGACGCCAAGACGATTGACCTATGCCCCGTTTGCCACAGCGATGACATCGCCTCCTACAGCCGTGTTATCGGTTACGTGCGCATGATTGCCCGGAAAAACATCCGCGTCGACGACAAAGGCTATTACAAAGGCGATTACAACTTCTGGAGCAAAGCGCGCCGCCACGATTGGGCTAATCGTCGCCGCTTCAAAACAAGCGATGCCCTAACCCCAGTCGATGAACCGAAATTAGTCGTTCAAGATGATCAAGTATTACAATAAAATCATTCTCTCGTTATCAGAAGTCGACCAACACCCGGTTTTGCTCATCCACGGCTTAACCGGGTGTGCTTTTCATTGCTTTCACTGTTTTAACTATGACGAGCTGATTAGCAATACGCCGCATGAATATTATCAAATCGAAGACGTCGTCAAAACGATAAAGCAACAAGAAAACTTGTTTGATTACATCGTGTTCAGCGGTGGTGAGTTTATGAGGGCACCCCTTGATGCACTTCGTCATGATTTGGCCATGGTCAAAGCGACGAGCGCTAAACCAATCATCGTTTATACGACCGGTGTCGAATACATCAAAATGAAAACGTTGTTTCTCGAAGGTTTGATTGATGGATTCCACGTCGACATGAAATTACCATATCATCTGCTGAATGAAGAAGATTTTGATCTAATTGAATTGACGATGGGCATTACGGTCACTAATTTATCGCTATTTGATAAACTGCTGGACGCGTTGGAATTCACGGTAGCCTACGACAAAGGCTATAACCGCATCAGAAGCGTGCGCTACCCGTTTATTAGTGAATCGGCGTTTGAAGAAAACTTCCGGTATATTTACGAACTGAATCGCCGCTATGGCAAAAATGTTCCCTACGACGTCAATCCATTTATTTACACTGACAAACAAGGTAATGCTTAAAGCACGCAATCGCGTGCTTTTTTAAATGCGACGAATATATTTCGCGGCGTTTTGCTTGATGAATATATAAATGAGCATCCCGAGCAAAAGGCAGGCCACCATCACCATCAGAATCGAAAGCGGTTCGCCCAATATCGGAGTAAGAAACGCCAAAGGCACGGCATTGATGGCAATAATCAGAAAACCGCCGAATACCGCAAATAAACTGGCGATGCTTTGCTTAATGACCTCGATTTCGTTGCTGAAATTGATTTTGGGAAAAAGCAGGTTAAGCATCGCACCAAATAATGAGGTTAAAACCCCAAACGAGATTGACCATCCTAACAAAGCCAACAATGTTAAATAGTTCATCTCTAACGCTAATCCTAACATCAGTAACCCCAACATCGCGGTTGGAACAACAAGGAGTAGGTTAAAAACGATTTTGGCCCCAACGATGGCCAAAGCCTCAATCGGCAAACTTTTGATGACCCAAATGTTTTTACCTTCAAGCGATAAACTAATCGCCGGAGTATACGTCATCGCTACACAAAACCCAACGAATATCATCAACAAGAGGCTGGGTGGCATCCCCGCTTCGCCAAGCATCGGTAGCATCTGGGCAATACCTGATTTATAAAACAGGCTCAGTAGCGAGAATATTAATAAAAACACAAGCCCGATGCCGCTATTGAGAGCATACATCGGCGTTTGAATGAATTTGCGGAATTCCTTGATTACTAACGTTTTAAACGCCCCTTGACTAATAACTTTGTAAGCTCCGCCTTTTTGGAACACGGTCGTTACTTGCGCCAATTGATTCGTTTTTATCGCCATGCGGGACACCGCAAGGATGAATAAACCGAAGACGATGGTATGGCTGGCAACAAGCAATAATAGCGAAACGATTGAAGATGTGCTCACTGATTTAACAAACCATGCCAGCGGCCAATAATAAGCAGCCAGATCGGAAATAGCCCCCACTTGACCGAGCAAGGGATTGGTTTCCGGATCGCCGACGGAAGTAATCGAAAAAATGATATACGCCAACATTAAAGCGAGACTTAACAAAATCGTGATGATGTTCTTGTGACGCATGCGTGCGGAAACACGAGCAATTAAAAGTGATACAAACGATACGATCGTGATCGGTAGCAGTGGCACGAACAATAGCCCGATTATGTAATATACAAGTGGTAAAAATTGTACGCCGACATGATAAAAATAACTAAAAGCAATCGGTAATGTGATAAAAATCGTGGGGATGTACATGACTAACAACATCACGATTAATTTGCCGATCATCACTGTCGTCGGTTTCAAAGGTAGCGGCGCCAATATGTGATAATCGCGGTATTGGAACAAATAAACATTGGCACGCAATAGACTCATAATCGCCGTCATAGCGATAGCGTACACATAAATAAACCCAAGGAGAGTGTCGATTTGTCCCAGTGGGAAAAGCGTTGCCCCTAAATCAAAAAACATTACGCCAAAGCTTAATAAAAGCGCGCCAATGCCATATAAGATGGCAATGGAAATCAAAATCGTTTTGCCGCGATTGCCCCTTAGTTCAAACCCGAATAGGCGCTTGAGCGAGAAATTTTCTTTTAATAAAATTTTTAATAACGCGCGCAGTTGCATAACTAAGCGACGGTTTCCATAAAGATTGTTTCGAGATTCTTGTCTTTCAATAAGACGTTGGCATCGCCACTAGCTACGATTTTGCCCTTTTTGATAATTGCGATTTTGTTGCAAAGCTTCTCAACGACTTCCAGCACGTGCGTCGAAAAGAAAATCGAAGTGCCATTATCGCACAAACGTTTAAACTCTTTTTTAAGCAAGATTGATGCTTTTGGGTCAAGTCCCACGAATGGTTCGTCAAGAATCAATAGTTTCGGTTCGTGAATCAGCGCCCCGATGATGACGAGCTTTTGTTTCATGCCGTGGGAATAGCTTGAAATCGGGTTGTTGAGTACCGTTTCCAGTTCAAACATCCGCGCGTATTCATCAATCAAGCGCTGCCGTTTGTCGAGGGCAACAAGAAACACGTCGCCAATAAAGTTCAAATATTGAATGCCCGACAATGATTCATAAATATCAGGGTTGTCCGGAATGTAGGCGAGTCGTTTCTTCGCTTCGAGCGGTTGCTGCTTGATCGAATATCCGGCGATGGTGATTTCGCCCGCTTCAAAATCGAGGATGCCGGCAACTGATTTTAATAGCGTTGTCTTGCCAGCGCCGTTATGTCCGACAAAGCCAAAAAGATCGCCACTTTCGATGTCTAGCGATACATCGTCGCATGCTTTAATGCCTTTTTGATAGGACTTAGTGAAGTTGGTAATTTTTAACATGACTAAATAGTATAACTATTTAATCGGAAAATAAAGATTATACATGTCATAGCCATCGACAAAATCTTCTTCAATCAGGCCAATGACGTTTTTCATATCGATTTTCTTTTTGTTTTCTTTAAGCCAAACCGAAGCGGCATCACTGATTTTTTTATCGGTATTGTTGCTTTCATCGTCATATTCAGCTTTGGAAACTGAGAACTGTAAATACTCGCCTGCGGGCAATTTGACAATCGAAACCGCGGATTCGCCCTTAGATTCGCTTGGAACAACAGCGTACACAAGGTGGGTAACATGTTGATGATTGCCGTGACTGACGCTTAGTTTGAAAAAGTACTTCTTTGTCGTATGTAAATCAAGTCCAATCGTTTTTAAATAAGCGCCAACTTTGGCAGCGGCATCGGCCATGCCATTAGGTCCTTCGGCGTATGAAAAAGCGAGCGTCATCTCCGGCAATAATTTGACGATCATAAAATTATCTCCTTTGTGCGTTATTAATTAATATCGTCGCTAAGGTTATTTAAGCACACTTGCTTATATAAATAAAGCGGGTGATGTTTTGATCATACGCGCATCAAGTCGCTTTGCTAAAAATCGATTTGCGTTTGCTATCGGCGCTCGTTTTCTTTTTAGTAATCAAATATCCGATTTCAAGCATCAAGACGGCTACAAGCGAGAAACCGATCGCATAAGTTAGCAAAAACACCAGATACGGCGCTTTGTCATAAACAATCGAAAGTAGCGGGATATGGTTGCCATAAACATCGTTAATAAAAAACATGTTGAATGTTCCATCATGAATCCACTCGTTATAAGACAAGTTCATGACCATCGCCATTAGCATCAGTGTCAAGAACACGCTGACTGAGCGAATGATTGTTTTTAATTCAAATTTAACGGTCGTCAAAAGGAGGGAGATGCCCATGACCATCATCGTGCCGTGATGAACCATCGTTTGGATGTTAATGCCAATCGTGCCCACGAAGACGTCGTTGGGATAGAGCATGACCGCTAAGCCGGCGAAAAGTCCAAAGCTTGCCAAAAACTCATAAAGAGCGGTTTGAAACTTGCCGGGCTTTACAAGTCCTGCTAACGTGGCGATATAAATCGGGGTTGAACAAAATTGAAATGGAAAGATATACCATTGATAGTCCCAACCCGCGGCATAATTCATGATTATTTGCTTGTAAATCTCAAAACCTAGTAGTAATAAACCAGCTCCGAGCACGAACATCTGCGTCCGGTGCGGATTGCCTCGCTTCAAATACCTGAAGGCAATAATCGATGCCATGGCTACGATGAAAAGCGCCAGGTAATGAAACCAGCTTTTATCGAATGATTGATACGGCACCGGTGTTGGCATATCGCCAGACAACCAGTCGAGAATATTAGATTGCAAATTGATGTTCATGATGATTTGACCATTTCACAATTGTGAAAGCGTCATGAAAAATATTAAACCACAAACTAAAAATTATTAGAATACTAAACAGCATCTAGTCAACATTTTTTTAAGTGGCCAATTTAATATCGCTCGGTTTTGAAAATCATTATTAAGGGAATAAAAAATGCGATAAATAATCAAATGGAAAATATTTTTAATATGTCGCATTAAAAATTATTATATTTTTACGAATTTTTGTTTCTTTAGAAACAAATAAAATCATTTTTTTCATATTTTTCAATTAACTGATAATTTATTTGCAAATACACGATTTTTTGGCTACTATTTTCTCGGTCTAAATCATCGAATTATTATCTTAAAAAACATTAGAAAGACCGGGAGGAATACACCATGTCAAAAATATTAGTCATCGGTTGTGGCGCCGTCGCCACCGTTGCCATTCATAAGCTCGCTCAAAACCCAACGGTTTTCCATGAAATCGTCATTGCCAGTCGCACTATTTCTAAATGCGAGAAACTTGCAAATATACTCGCTAACGCAGAAACGAAGATTAGCGTGGACGCGGTTGATGCTTCCGATAAAGACAATGTCGTTGCCCTTATAAATAAACATCGACCCGATTTAGTGATGAATGTCGCGCTGCCGTATCAAAATATTCCGATTATGGAAGCTTGCATCGCCACGAAAACGCACTACATGGATACCGCTTGTGCCGAAGTGCCAGAGAAAGCCGGATTCGAATACGGTACACAATGGGTTTATCACGACAAGTTTCGCGAAGCTGGTGTCATCGCCCTATTAGGTTGTGGTTTCGATCCTGGGGTCACCAGCGTGTTTTGCATGTATGCCAAAAAACATTATTTCGATGCGATTGACACCATTGATATCCTTGATGCCAATGGCGGTGACCATGGTTATCCATTTGCGACGAATTTCAATCCCGAGATCAACATCCGAGAAATCACGCTTCCAGGTCGCTACTATGAAGCAGGCGCTTATAAACAAATTCCGGCCTTAAGCGAAAAATACGCATACCCGTTTAAAGAAATCGGCACTCGCAATATGTACTTGATGTATCACGAGGAAATCGAATCGTTAGCAAAATTCATTCCCGAGGTAAAACGCATTCGCTTTTTCATGAGTTTTGGCGAAAGTTATCTCACGCACCTTCGCGCTTTAGAAAACGTCGGTATGACTTCGGTCACTCCCATCAAATTTCAAGGAACCTACATCGTTCCGTTACAATTCTTGCGCGCGATGCTTCCCGATCCAGCCTCGCTTGGACCACGCACGAAGGGCAAAACAAATATCGGGTGTATCATTCGGGGAACCAAAGATGGAAAACCAGTCTCCTACCGCGTTTACAACGTTTGCGACCATGAAAGTGCCTATAAAGAGACGGGTTCTCAAGCAGTTGCCTATACCACTGGCGTCCCGGCGATGATTGGAGCGAAGATGATCGTAACAGGAATATGGCGTGGTCAGGGCGTTTTTAACGTTGAACAATTCGATCCCGATCCGTTTATGGATGCCCTTAACGAATGGGGACTCCCATGGATTGAGGAATTCAATCCCCATGGCATTGACGATGAAAATTAACGAGGCTTTGAAAACGCCATACTACTTAATCGACGAAAGCCGATTGGCCGCCAATCTTGGAATTTTGGCAAAAATAAAAGAGCGTACTGGAGTCAAAATTTTACTGGCTCAAAAAGCTTTTTCTAGTTTCTATTTTTATCCACAACTTGCGGCCGTACTCGATGGAACCGCATCAAGTGGCTTATATGAAGCTCGTCTGGCGCATGAGCATTTTGGTAAAGAGGTTCATGTATTCGCACCCGCATACAAAGACGAGGATTTTAGTGAATTGCTTCAATACGCCGATCATTTCGTCTTTAACTCGAAAGCGCAACTGATGCGATATAAAGATATGGCTTTGGCACATGGAAAAACGATTGGTGTGCGCATCAATCCAGAAATTTCAACTCAAGACGCCGCTCATGCGATGTATGATCCATGTTCCCCTTCCTCTCGTTTTGGCATTAAACTGGCTGATTTGGATACCGATATCATCAAACACATAACAGGGATTCATTTTCATACGTTGTGTCAACAAAATGCCGATGCCCTCGCCCTGACTCTACAAGAAGTCGAAATGAAGTTTGGGAAATATTTGCATCATTTAAAATGGATTAACTTTGGTGGTGGGCATCATTTGACACGAGCCGATTATGATATCGAGCTGTTGGTCAAAACGATTAATGAATTTAAGGCAAAATATGATTTGACCGTTTATTTGGAACCAGGTGAAGCCGTCGTTCTTAATGCCGGTTTTGTCGTGGCCACGGTGCTCGATGTCGTCAATGCCGACTTACCCGTTTTAATTCTTGATGCTTCGGCGACTTGTCATATGCCGGACGTGATTGAAATGCCTTATACCCCGAAAGTAATTGGCACATCGGTAGAAGGCGGTCACCTCGTGCGCTTGGCAAGTCACACATGTCTGACCGGAGACAATTTTGGAATCTATCGCTTCCAGACGATTCCAAGTGTCAACGATAAAATCATATTCGAAGATATGGCGTTATACACCATCGTCAAAAACAATACATTCAACGGGATGCAGCTACCAGCGATTTATGCCCGAAAACTCGATGGAAGCGATGTGTTGGTTACATCATTTGATTATGAAGATTTCAAACGGAGGCTCTCTTAAGATGAAACCGATTAAAGTCGCCAAGTTTGGCGGAGCCTCGATGGCCAGCGGCCAAACAATCGCTCGCGTCGCCACGATTATCAAAAAAGATCCCGAGCGGAAATTTATCATTGTATCAGCACCGGGAAAAACAGATGTTATTTCGGTAAAGATGACCGATGCGCTTTATGAATTGGCCGATGATTTGATTCACCGAAACGACACGGCCAAGTTTGAAGCGATTGCGCAAAGGTTTCGCGATATCGCGATATATCTAAATTTGACGTTTGATTATGAAAAAACGCTGCAAGAGACGCTTAGGCAAATGTTGCGTGTTCGCACGATCGAATACATCGTGTCGCGAGGAGAATTTTTGAGCGCGTTGTTTTTAGCGAATTATTTGGGTTATGAGTTTGTCGACGCAACCGAAGTCATTCGTTTCCGAGGTCGTGTCATCGATAGCAATAACACACGTAAACTCGCGCGAAAAACGCTTAAAAATCGCGAATATGTCGTTATTCCAGGATTTTATGGCGCTACATCGCTTGGCGAGGTCAAACTATTGACAAGAGGCGGTTCCGATGTCACAGGAGCGATGGTCGCCCAAGCCGTCAAAGCCAAACTGTACGAAAACTGGACTGACGTCGATGGCTTTTATACATGCGATCCGCGCATTGTCCCCCATCCAAAATTAATGGAAGTGCTAACTTACAAGGAATTGCGCGTGCTTTCATTCATGGGGGCCAGCGTACTTCATAGCAACACGGTGCTACAACTGACCAAGGAAGAAATTCCAATCAACGTTCGCAATACGTTTAATGAATCTTGTGATGGCACATTTATTTACCATACGCTGCCTTCAGACCGCCCCCGACCTCCGATTACCGGTATCGCCGGCCTTAAAAACTTCACGAAAATCGTCATTGAAAAAGACGCGATGAGTGAAATCGTCGGATTTGACCGAAAAGTTTTGTCCATTTGCGAAAAAATGGATATCAATGTTGAACATTTTCCAAGTGGTACCGATACATTCTCGCTAATGATTGAATCAAAATATCTTCAAGAAGGCAAAAAAGATATTCTTATCAATACCATTAAGAAAACATTAAAGCCGGATCTGGTGGAAACATCTGACAATATATCACTGATTGCCATCGTTGGACGCAACTTGATGGCGAATAAATACAACATGCTCAACTTATTCAGCGCTCTAGTAAATTCAAATATCAACTTGCGAATGATTGATTACGGGAGCAATGGTTTATACATTGTCATCGGCGTTGACGATGAAGATTACACGTACGCGATTAACGCTATTTACAACGAATTTCTCTACGACGAGGATGAACAGCAGTGAACGGCATTAGTTTGGCGATCGTTGGCGCCACTGGCGCGGTTGGTCGTAAATTTTTGGAAGTGCTCGAGGAACGAAACCTCCCAATTTCGAAGTTGGTTTTGTTCGCTTCAAACCATAGTGCTGGAAAAGTCATTAAGTTCAAAGGACTGGAGTATCTGGTCCTCGAATTAAATGAAGAGAATTTGCTCGATAATAAAGTTTCTTACGCACTGTTTAGCGCCGGGGCAATTGTATCCAAAACGTTTGCGCCGCTGTTTGTCGCCAATGGCACTATCGTCATCGATAACTCCAGTGCCTGGCGCATGGATGAAACTGTTCCACTTGTTGTTCCTGAAGTTAATCCAGGTGATGCATACGGACATCAAGGCATCATCGCCAATCCGAATTGCTCGACGATTCAAGCCGTTGTTGCCTTAAAGCCGATTCACGACATTTTTCCAATTAAACGCGTCGTCATCTCGACCTATCAAGCTGTCAGCGGCGCCGGTCAAGCGGGTATCGCTGATTTAGTCAATGCGACGACCAACAAATTTCCTTATCCCATCAATGGTAACGTCATTCCCCACATCGATATTTTTCTAGCAGACGGCAACACCAAAGAGGAAGACAAAATGATACGCGAGATGCGCAAAATCATGCATCTTCCACATTTAAAAGTAAGTGCGACAGCCGTGCGCGTACCTGTGTATAACGGCCATAGCGAAAGTATTAACGTCGAGTTCGAAAAAGATTATCAACTCGATCAAATCCGCGCGGCCTTAGCGCAAGCACCCGGCATCATCGTCAAAGATAATCCGACTTCTAATGATTACCCAATGCCGGTTTTCGCTTCCGGACATGATGAGGTTTTCGTGGGACGGATCCGGAATGACGCTTCGCTCGAACATGGAATCAACATGTTCGTGGTCGCTGACAATATTCGCAAAGGTGCGGCCACCAACGCCGTCCAGATTCTCGAATTGCTTGTGCAAGAAATACGCTAGTGTGCAGTAACGAAGTTATGATATAAGCGAGGTTAATTTATGGCTCATGTCTTAATCGTCGTCGATATGCAAAACGATTTTATATCCGGTTCGCTAGGAACGCCTGAAGCAAAGGCGATTGTACCCTATGTCAAACAGCGCATCGCTGCTTTTAATGGTGTCGTCTATTTCACGCAAGATACTCATGATGAGCACTATCTCGAAACCGAGGAAGGCCACCATTTGCCCGTGGTTCATTGCCAAAAAGGAAGTGAGGGTCATCGCCTTCATGAATCTTTGGAGCCACTGGTTGACATCAAGCAAGCCGTCGTCATCCAAAAAGACACGTTTGGTTCCAAGTCGCTAATCGAGCATTTGCAAAAATTAGATAAACAATCCAAGATTGAATCAGTTGAGTTATTAGGGCTTTGTACCGACATTTGTGTCATATCAAACGCCTTGTTAATCAAAGCCTATTTTCCAAATGTTCCACTCATCGTCGATGCCAAAGGAAGCGCTGGGGTCACACCCGAAAGTCATCATAATGCGCTTGAAGCGATGAAGATGTGTCAGATTAACATCAAGCAATAATGCAAAAGAGCCTGCAAAAACAGGCTCTTTTCTTTTTTTGAAATTAATCTAGGCGTTAAGAAAATAACAACCAAATCAAACCATAACCAGTCAAAACGGCGGCCAGAGTCATCGGCGCGCCGATTTTTAAGAAATCCGTCACTTTAACTTCGTGGCCGGCTTTTCTCAAAATGCCGATGCCGGCGATGTTAGCCGAAGCTCCAATCGGGGTCAAGTTGCCACCAAGTGTCGCCCCGCAAAGCAAACCAAAGTATAACAATAACGGATCGATGCCCATACCAATTGAAAGCGTGGTCATGACCGGTAGCATCGTGGCCACGTATGGAATGTTGTCGACAAACGCTGAAAAGACGACGGACACGAAAACGACGAGTGTATAAATGACGAATTTGTTGCTGCCTCCGACTTGGAGGAAAAAAGCGGCAATGTCGTCGATGATGCCGACTTGAGTGATTCCGTAAATAAGCACGAATAGTCCAGCTAGCAAGCCAAGTGTATGGAAGTCGATTTCTTTGATGACGCCCAGCGTTTTAGACCACGATTTGGTGCGAATCGCCTTATATACTAGAGCAATGATACCCATGCCTATGGTGATAAGGCCGTTGGTAATATCGGGTTTGGGTTCAATAAATGAGGCAACGACGAGCAAGGCAATGATGCCTAGAAGCATGAATGTTGGGACATAATCGTTGACAGTAGCGCGCTCTTGTCCACTTATCGTTTCTTTGCGCTTGCGAAACAAGATCAGCATCACGGCCACGGACATCAACGCTCCGATTTGAACAATGAAAAACGGCCCAGGCCGCCCTTGAATCCAGAAAAAGTCGGTGAAGTTCATACCAGCTTCGCCGCCCAACATGATTGAAGTCGTATCACCAACCAGCGTGGCAAATCCTTGTAAGTTGGAGCTGACGGAAATAGCAATAATCGGAGCAATCGGTGAAATGTTGATGCGCTTGGAAATCGTCAAGGCTATCGGAGCGACGATGAGCACGGTTGCCACATTGTCGACGAATGCCGAAATAATGCCAGAGAACAAAGCCAAGAATACGATTGCCCATTTGACGTTGGGGGCTTTTTCAATAATGATATCGGCTAGAAGCGCTGGCATTTTCGATTCGATGAACATGGCAACGACAATCATCGTCCCGGCAATCATCAAGATGACGTTCCAATTGATGGCAAGCACCCACACATCGAGAAAATCGACGATGCCCAAAATCACGAAGACAATAGCCATCGCTCCAGCGATATACGAGCGCCATTTCGGTAGTGCTAGCAGCGAGACATAAGTTATAAAGAATAGTATCAGTGCAATTTCTTTCATTAAACTCTCTCTTTATACAAGTCCATATTTTAACATAATAACTGCGTATTTTATCATATGATAAAACGCTTTCTTGGCCAAGACATGCCAAAAATATGATAATTAATATAGGCATGAACTATATTCTCATTTCACCCCAATTTCCCGATACTTACTACAAATTCGCAATCGCGTTACGAGAACGAGGTTTTACCGTGCTTGGTATCGGCGACACGCCATATGACCAACTTAGCGATGCCGTCAAACAATCATTAAAAGAATATTATTACTGCCAAAACATGAATGACTACGCTGCAATGTATAAAGCCGTCGCCTTTTATGCATTCAAGTATGGTCACATCGATGGCATCGAATCGCATAACGAATGGTGGCTGGAAACCGATGCCAGATTAAGAACCGATTTCAATATCAAAACAGGAGTTGGATATCCCGAAGTTCAAGATTATAAGGCCAAATCAATCATGAAACGCTATTTTCGGGCGGCCAACGTTCCCTCAGCGCGCTGGCATCTAATATCGGATTATGAAAGTTGTCGACCCTTCATCGATCAAGTTGAGTACCCCGTCTTTGTCAAACCAAACGTCGGCGTGGGTTCCAACCATTCATACAAAATAACCAATGAGCAAGAATTGCTAAAATTCTTCACATCGAAACAACAAGAATCTTACATCATGGAAGAATTCATCGATGGGCAAATCGTGTCCTATGACGGCGTTTGCGATAGTAACGGTGATGTTGTTTTTGAAGCCAGCAATGTTTTCCCGATGCCTAATTATCTGGTTGTCAACGATATGGGTGACGACATGTATTACACCGCGCCCACAGTTGCTGCGGATTTATCAGCGTATGGTAAAAGCATTGTTAAGGCTTATCGCTTATCACGGCGGATTTTCCATCTCGAATTTTTCCGTTTAAACAAAGATTATCCTCACTTAGGAAAAAAAGGCGAGCTAGTCGCCCTTGAAGTCAATATGAGACCGGCGGGAGGATATACGCCCGAAATGATTTCGGTGGCTACACACATGTCATTGTACGAAGTTTGGGCCGATGTCGTCGCCTATGATCAAGTACGTCTTACCGCAGGTAGTCCGACATATTACGTCGGCGCTCCTTCACGAAGGAAAAATTTCACTTACGCTCATTCCCACGAGGATGTGTTACAAACTTATGGGGCAAACATTTTCATGCATGGAGCTTACGCCCCAATCATCAGCGATGGTATGGGCGACTACTATTATTTGGCAAAATTCGATTCGGCAGCCGAAGTCGAACAATTTTTTAATTACGTTTTAGCGAAACGAACGATTACTTAACGACGTGATATCCGATTTTTTCGAGTAATTCCGGAACCTTATCGCTTGCAGCATCGACGGTTTGGCTATCTAAATCAATCGTTGCCTTGATCCCGTTTTTTTGCAACTCTTCACTGATGCGCATCACGCAATGTTTGCATGACATGTTGCTAACTTTATAAATCATTTGTGCGACTCCTTATTTCTTTAATTTCAATCGATATAAGCGCAAGGCATTCAAAACGACGGTTACGTCACTGACGACCATCGCCGCGGCAGCCACTACCGGCGATAGCAATCCCATAAAGGCAATCGGTATCGCAAATAGGTTATAGCTAAACGCCCAGAAAAATCCGAGTTTGATGTTTTTCAACACGGCTTTAGAAATCGTCAACGTATGCACGATGGCATCAAGGTCACTATACAAAAGCGTGACGTCGCTTGTTTCGATGGCCACGCTACTACCAGTACCCATCGCCAATGATAAATCGGCTTCTTGAAGCGCGATGGCATCGTTGATGCCATCACCGACGAAGGCAACCTTGTGACCAGACTCTTTCAATGATTTGATGAAATCGGCTTTGCCAAATGGGGTCATGCCCGCTTTGACACAATCTTGTGGGATGCCGACTTCTTGGGCCAATGATAACGCTACTTGTGGATGATCACCGCTGACTAGATAGGTGGTGACACCTTGCTGTTGCAATTTTCTAATTGCCGTGGCAGCACTATCTTTGATGACGTCCTTGATAGCGACAATCGTAACCACATGACTGTCTTGCGCTAATAAAACAGTCGTCTTCCCTTGGCCGTGGAAATCATCGATTTGCCGTGATTGTTCTTGGTTGATTTTGGCATGCTGTGAAATGAACGATACCGATCCGGCTCGATAGACATGACCGTTGTGATTGCTCGTTAAACCGGCACCGGCTTCTTCATCGACCAGCAATGAATTGATTAACGACAAACCTCGTTGTTTGGCTTCCTCGCGAATCGAAAACGACAGCGGATGACTAGAAGCTAACTCCATACTCGCAAGGATATCAAACTCGCTACCGAGTACGTCAGTCACTTGAGGCTGCCCTTTGGTCAATGTACCCGTCTTGTCAAAGGCGATGGCGGTTATTTTTGGTGTTTTTTCGAAGATGGTGCCGTTTTTAAATAGGATTCCGCTTCTAGCGGCAAGCGAAGATCCGACCATGATGCTCATCGGAGTCGCTAAGCCCAAAGCGCACGGACATGAAATGACCAGCACGGCAATCGCTGCTGAGAAAGCCGGATCAAACTGGCCCGGATTGAGCCACAGCATGTGGACGAGGAAAGCGACTGAAGCAATGACAACGACCGTAGGTACGAATATCGAAGAGATGATGTCAGCAATTCGTTGAATGCGCGGTTTTTGCTGCTGTGCTTCTTCAACGGCTTGAATGATTTTAGCAAGCATCGATGTGCCCATTTCGTTGGTAACGCGCATCGTGATGGTCGCCCCCATATTCAAAGTCGCTCCGATCACGGCTTGGCCCCGATCGCGAGACACTGGAACGCTTTCTCCAGTAATCATCGATTCGTCGATGACCGTCTTGCCTGTTTCGATGACGCCGTCAAGTGGAATCTTTTCACCTTTTTTTACGCGAAGCAGCGCTCCGGCTTGAATCATGTCAATCGGCTTCAATATTTCTTTGCCATCGATTAAAACGAGTGCTTCTTTTGATGCCAATTCCATCAATTCCTGTAATGAGCGACTCGTCCGAAGTTTGACTTTATGCTCCAAATAGTGACCAATCAAAATCACGGTGATGATGACCGAAGAAGCCTCGAAATATAGCAAACCATCATAATGACCACTCATCAAAACATGGTCAAGATGGCGGAATATTTCATAGACCGAATAAAAATAGGCAATCGTCGTCGCTAAGGCGACAAGCACGTCCATGCCAATTGTTTTTTGCTTGATGTTGTAATAAGCGCGACGGTAAAAAGACGCCCCAATTACGAATTGAACCGGCGTCGCTAGCGCCCACTGCGTGAACGGGTGCATTAAAAATGGGGGTACCAGCGCTTCAACGAGCGCATCAGGTAATCCGGCGTGGGCAATCATCGTCCAAAGTAACGGTAATGACAAAACGATGCTTGCCAGTAGACGAATAAGCTGCCAGTTGATTGTCTTCTTATGTTCAAATGCCATAGGCGTGTAGCCACTTTGTCGAATGCGCATCGCTAGTTTGTCTTCATTCCATATGAGTTCGTCATATTTAATGCGGGCATATCCTTCCGACAAGTTGACCGAGGCTGAAATGATGCCCGTTTGATCGACAAAGGCATTTTCAATTGAACGAGCGCACATGGCGCAATCCATGTCTGTGACGCGTATTTTTACGATTTTCATATCTATTTTAGCAAGCGGCTCAACAGCGTATTGAGCTCTTCAATCTTTTCAAACTCGCCTTTGGCGATATCTTCTTTGACGCAGTGGTTAATGTGGTTTTCTAATAACATCGTCGAAAGGGAAAGTAGTGAGGCCCGAATCGCGCTTATTTGCGTTAAGATGTCGGGACAACTTTTTTCGTCTTCGATCATGCGTTCGATGCCCATGACTTGGCCAACGATACGGTGAATGCGCGGAGCCGCTAAATGCTTGACGTGTTTAACAGCGGATGTATGTTCCATAATATACCCCCTAGGGTATCTACATTATGAAAGAAAGCTGATTATCTTGCAACAAAAAAGCATCGTTTCCGATGCCTTATTTTCCATATATCGAATATATGATTGCTTGGGTAAGCCGTCGGGGCAAGATCCGCGAAAGAAGCACAAGTACTTTATACGCGAAGCCGACGGTAACGTTGATTGGAGGATGCTTACGGTAGAGCAAGCGTTTAATTGCTCTGGCGACCGTCAGCGGATCTTTGCCGTTTCGCTCGTCTTTTTCCATCACAGCGACTGACCGCGTGGCTCGTGGTTCGTATAGCGCTGAAGCCGTGACCTTTTCTCGTCTAGCCGTAAACGACGATTTGGTATCCCCCGGTAAAATACTGACCACGCGAACACGGTGCGGTTTGACTTCAAGCCGCAAACCTTCCGATAGCGATTGAAGCGCGGCTTTCGACATCGAATAAAGCGTTTGAAACGGTATCGTAATCGGACCGGCGACCGAACCGATATTAAATATAATTCCCTTTGTTTCCCTTAGATATGGCAGTGCGTATTTACTCATCGCCAAAGCGCCAAAGACATTGACATCGATAATCTTTTTCGCTTGGGCTAAGCTCGTTTCTTCAAGTGGTCCCGACACTCCGATGCCCGCACAGTTAATAAGCACATCAATCCGACCAAAGTCATCATGAATCTTTCCTAGCGTGGTTTTAATGCCCTCTTCATCGTTGACATCGAGGGGGTAGAAAGCGAAGTTATAGGGAAGTTGGGGTTTTGATCTTGATAAACCAATTACTTGATGCCCCAGGCTGTGAAAAAAATCAGCGCTGGCGCGTCCGATGCCGGAACTGGCTCCCGTAATCAATATGACAAGTTTATTTTTGGACATGCAACATTCCTAATAACTCTTCGTCTTGCTCCGGAAGCGAATGCAATACTTCACTTATGATGGCGACCGCTTCGTCCATCAATTCTTTGGTGTGCGTCGCCGTGTAGCTCGTTCTGATTAGACATTGTCCTTCAGGAGCGGCCGGTGGCAATACCGGATTAACATAGACGCCACGGTCAAATAACATTTTTGACGCCACAAGCGTTCTCAGTTGCGAATAGGTATAAATCGGGATGATCGGTGCGATTGAGTGATCAAGAATCTTTAAACCATTTTCAATTAATTTACGGCGCGTGTAGGCGGCGATATCAAGCAGCGCTTTGGGGCGTTGTGGTTCTTGTTTTAGAATGCGTAATGCTTCAAGTGCCGAAGCGGCGTTAGCGGGAGCAATCGCTGCGCAAAAGATAAAAGGACGCGACTTATGACGTACGTAATCGATGACTTTGGCATCGCCGACCATGTAACCGCCTAAACTTGCCAATGATTTTGAGAAGGTGCCCATGATGATGTCGACTTGGTCTTCAAGACCGAAATATTCAGCGGTGCCACGTCCGGTTTTTCCCAAAACTCCGAATCCGTGAGCATCATCGACCATGACTCGGGCATCGTATTTTTTGGCCAGACGAACGATTTCTGGCAAATTAGCGATGTCGCCACTCATCGAGAAGACGCCATCGGTAATGATAATCTTGCCCTTTTTCGGATCGGCCTTGGATAGTAAAAGTTCAAGCTCTTCCATGTCGTTATGGTCATAACGGACAAATTGCGCATAACTAAGTTTGGCGCCATCATAAATCGAGGCGTGGTTTTCACGGTCGCCGAAGATTATGTCGCCATGAGTGGCAATTGCTGAAATGATACCCAAATTTGTTTGAAATCCAGTTGAGAAGGTTACGCACGCTTCTTTGTTAAGAAACTCGGCAAGCTCTTTTTCCAGTGTTAAATGTAGCGTCGTCGTTCCGTTTAAAAACTGTGATCCAGACACGCCCGAGCCAAACGCATTAATCGCGTCGATGCCGGCCTTCATGACGCGGGGATCGCTAGTTAGACCGAGATAGTTATTCGACCCGATCATGATCTTGCGACCGCCTTCCATTTGTACTTGAATATCCTGACGCGATTCCAACGCATGAAAATACGGGTAAATGCCGAGTTCTTTGATTTGCTCCACTGCGACATAGTCATAAGCTTTTTTGAAAATATCCATATACGTCCTCCAAGCGCCGTGACGCTAGACTATTATATTTTATGTTAAACATAGTTTAGATTATATAAAAATCTCTTCAAGTGTCCGAAAAAGCGTCGAAATGGTTTTGATTGTTATTCCAAGATATAATATTGAAAATATGCTAACGCTTGTTTTACAAAAACAAAAAGAAAAGAAATTCATCCTGATGAACACGCTTTTCTTTGCCTTTTTCATGGGCATCTACACATTGATTGATTCATTTAACATGAGTTATGCGACGATGGCTGCCGAGTTCTCGGTATGGCTCGTTATCGCCAATATTTTCGTGAACGTCGTGATGGCAGTCTTGGCGACACTGATGTTGACGTTCTCAAGCGCCCAATTCAATTTCGTTGGAAAAGAGAGCAAGGCGAGCAACTTATCGTTCGTGAGCGTGTTATTTGGTATCTTAACGTATGGCTGCACACCATGTGTCATCTCTTTCTTCGCCGCGATTGGAATAAGCTTCGGTGTTATTGCTTTGCCTCTTGCAGGTTTTCCATACAAACTCATCTCGCTGGCCATTCTTGTGCTTGGACTTGTTTGGATCATTTATCGCATTAAGAAAACCGCATGTCCCGTTCCTATGTCTACGCATACAAAATAGAAAACCACATCGCGCGATGTGGTTTTTTGTTTGATTGATAAGTTCGTTATTCTTTTGGTTGTTCCGGTTCCGGTTTTTTCTCGACTTCCGGTTTCGGTTCTTCGACTGCTTCTTTTTTTGGTTCTTCGACTGGTGGCTCTTCTTTTACTTCTGGTTTCGCTGGTTTTTCTTCAACTACGGGTTCTTCTTTAGCCTCGACCGGTTCTTCTTTTTTCGCTTCTTGGGCAGGAGCCGGTTTCTTTGATGAGGCGGCAACGACGATTTTGTCCGTCAACGCTTTAATTGGTTTTGGCAATAGCGCGATTAACACGACAAATCCGATGTGGATGAGAATGAACCAAAAACCGATATTCAGTGGCATGCTCATCGTCGGGATGTTTAAGGCGTTTAAATCAGCGAGGTTAACCCAGTAGACGATTAGGGTAATAAACCAATATAACAATTCGATGCCGGCGATGCCGAGTAGTACGAAATTGCTAAATTTTTTGAATGGGGTCAATAACGACAGCGGGAAGATAAGAAAGGCCAACCACCACGCCAACATGATGATGAAGGCGAAGAAGCCGGCATGTTGTCCGATGTTAAAATGGGCGATAACGCCGAACCCCGTTTCCTTCAAAGTGAAGTAGGGAACAAACGTCCAAATAAAGAAGAAAAACACAATACCAAGACGAATGCATTCGAACACAAATTGTTTTTTGTCGGCGAATAGTTCTTTAAATTTTTGCGGAATCGCTTTTAGATTAATATCGGATGATTTCATAAAATGTCTCCTTGAGATTTGATTATTAATTTAATGCTAACATAGTAGATAGCAAAGAATACATATTAGATGAAATATTTTCTTAAGATTTTTGGAGAAAACAGCGATGGACAACAAGAAAGACGATCATAAGCAACTGACACCTTTCCAAAAATACGTCATGTTCCAAAACGGGACCGAACCACCGTTTCAAAACGAATACTGGAACAATCATCGACAAGGGATTTACGTCGATCCAATTACCGGCGACCCCTTATTCAGTTCGCTTGATAAATTCGATTCGGGCTGTGGGTGGCCAAGTTTTGCCAAACCGCTTGATGAAACGCAAGTAATCGAGAAAAACGATTATTCCCATGGCATGGTGCGCACCGAAGTAAGAACCAAAGACAGTAACGTCCATCTCGGTCATGTATTTGACGACGGTCCGATTAAATTAGGCGGACTTCGCTACTGCATCAACTCCGCTTCACTACGTTTTATTGCTAAAGAAGACATGGAAAAAGAAGGTTACGGGGCGTATTTGCACTTATTCGAGCATAAATGAAACCGCTACCAAATTTGGTTTAAAAAAACGAAGCTCCTATTGTATAATGAATACGATATTCGTACATAAGGAGAGATAAATGAACGATTTCAAAGTGTTTGAGTATATGGCCAAACACAATTATGAGCAGGTCGTCTATTTTTTTGACAAGACGACTGGTCTTCGTGGCATTACCGCCATTCACAACACGACGCTAGGTCCCGCATTGGGCGGAACCCGCATTTGGAACTACGAGTCGGAAGAAGCCGCCGTCATGGACGTGCTGCGTCTCGCTCGAGGCATGACTTATAAAGCTGCCGCGGCCGGATTGAATCTGGGCGGAGGCAAAACCGTTTTAATCGGTGACGCCTCGAAAGTCAAATCAGAAGCCTACTTCCGCGCCTTGGGACGATATGTGCAAAGCCTCAATGGTCGCTACATCACCGCTGAGGACGTCAATACCTCAACACAAGACATGAGTTATGTCCACATGGAAACCGATTACGTCGTCGGACTTGAAGGAAAATCAGGCAATCCCTCACCAATGACCGCGCTTGGTGCTTTCTATGGCATTAAAGCCGCATTGAAACATAAATTTGGTGATGAAGACATCGCCAAATATTCCTACGCCGTCCAAGGCGCGGGTCAAACTGGCTACTATTTGATTAATTACTTAATCGAAGCTGGCGCGAAGAAAATCTATTTCGCAGAAATCAATCCCAAACATATCGAGCGCATGGCCAGAGAACATCCTGAAGTCATCAATGTCAAACCAGAAGAAATATATGGTCTCGATGTCGATGTATTTAGCCCCTGCGCCTTAGGTGGCATTCTCGATGACAAGACGATTCCCCAAATTAAAGCCAAAGTCGTCGCTGGAACCGCAAACAATGTCTTGCTTGAGGAAGATATCCATGGTCCAATGTTATGCGATCGGGGAATTTTATATGCACCCGATTTTGTTATTAATGCCGGCGGCCTCATCAACGTGTATCATGAACTTACCGGATATAAGCGCGACAATGTCATCGCTGACGTAAAGCTTATTTATAATCGTCTATTACAAATCTTCGCCATTGCCGAAGAGCAAAAAGTCCATACGCAACTTGCCGCCAAATTGTTCGCTAAAAAACGCATCGCTACGATTCAAGAATTACACTCAAATTACATAAAGCGATAGCAAGGAGAGGATAAATTGAAACAACACCGTCTCACATTCAACAACGTCGCCTGCAAAGGCTGCGAGTTATGCAATCACGTGTGCCCGGTCCACATCTTGGTGATGGACCCGACCAGAATGAACCAATCGGGCTATCGGCTCGTGTCGGTTACTGACATCAGCAAATGCATCGGTTGTTCCTTCTGTGCCATGATTTGCCCCGATTCCGTCATTAAGGTGGAACAAGTCGATGAGTAAGCAATTATTGAAAGGCAATCACGCGATTGCCCTAGCCGCGATTAAAGCTGGCGTTGACGCCTATTTTGGCTATCCAATTACGCCACAAAACGAAGTTCCGGAATATTTAAGCAAATTATTACCAGAGCATGGTAAAGCCTTTGTGCAAGCCGAATCAGAGATTGCCGCGATTAACATGGTCTATGGCGCTGCCGGATGCGGCAAACGAGCAATGACTTCATCCTCATCGGTCGGCATTGCTTTGAAACAAGAAGGCATCAGTTATTTGTGCGGTTCCGAACTTCCATGTTTGATCGTTTCAGTCATGCGCGCCGGACCTGGTCTGGGTGGCATCCAACCATCACAAGCCGACTACTACCAAGCGACGCGCGGTGGCGGCAATGGCGATTATCACGTAATCGTATTCGCCCCCGAATCGATTCAAGAAATGATTAATCTGGTCAAAGAAGGATTTGACATCGCCGATATCTACCGGAATCCAGTCATGATTCTCGCCGATGGCCTGATTGGCCAAATGATGGAAGCCGTTGATATCGACGCCCCATATAACAAACGCGACGTACCACCCAAAGATTTTGGAACAACTGGTTTAAAAAACCACGTTGGACGCCGCAACAACATCAATAGTTTATATCTAGACGCCGCGAGCCTCGAAGTACATAACCGCGACCTCGAAGCCAAGTATCAACGCGTTAAAGACAATGAAACCAAATACGAGATGATCCAAACAGACGATGCGGAGATTGTCATCGTTGCTTATGGCTCGGTCGCTCGCATTGCCCGTAGCGCCATTGAATCGCTGCGAAAACTCGGGATTAAAATCGGTATGATTCGTCCGATTTCGCTCTGGCCATTCCCTTATAAGGCATTCGACGAACTGAAACCATCGGTGAAACGAATTTTGGTCAGCGAAATGAGCTTGGGCCAAATGCTCGATGACGTCAAAATCGGCGTCAAGGGTCGTTGGCCGATCGCTTTTTACGGCCGCACGGGCGGCATGGTCCCCGATCCCGAGGAAATCCATAACGCCGTGATCAACTATGAAAGGTGGACCGTCAAATGATCAAATACGAGAAAACCAAAGGTTTGACCGACAAACTGACGCATTACTGTCCCGGTTGCACCCACGGCATTATTCACAAAGTCGTCGGCGAAGTGCTCGAAGAACTCAATTTAATGGATACCGCCATCGGCGTCGCCAGCGTCGGCTGTTCGGTGTTTAGCTATGAATATTTCAACTGCGACATGCAACAAGCCCCGCACGGCCGTGCTTGTGCTACGGCCACCGGTATCAAACGCGTGATGCCCGACAATCCCGTCTTCACCTATCAAGGCGACGGCGATTTGGCTTCGATTGGCATCGCCGAAACGATTCATGCTGCTAACCGGGGTGAAAACATCACCGTCATTTTCGTTAATAACGCCATCTATGGTATGACGGGTGGTCAAATGGCACCCACGACATTGCCTGGCCAAAAAACAACGACGAGCCAATCTGGTCGCAATCCAGCGCTTCAAGGCAACCCGATTTTGATTTCGGAAATATTTTCACAAATCAAAGGGGCCGCTTATGTCGAACGCGTGATGATGACGAGCCCGCAAAATTACCGCAAAGTTAAAGCCGCTGTCAAAAAGGCGTTTACCTACCAAATGGAGAAGCGTGGATTCACAATCGTGGAAATTTTATCGACCTGCCCAGTCAACTGGGGCATGGAACCGATCGATGCCATGAAATGGGTTGAATCCGACATGGTCAAATATTTCCCGCTCGGGGTTTATAAGGATGTGGCAAAATGACAATCACGATTAGAATCGCCGGATTCGGCGGACAAGGCGTCATGTTGATGGGCCAGTTGCTCGCGGCTACCGCCAGCAATGAAAACCTCAATAGCGTCTGGGTTCCAACTTATGGTCCCGAAACTAGAGGCGGTACCGCTAATTGCCTCGTGACGATATCCGACCAACCGATTTATTCTCCCATTTTTACTAAGGCCGATCATTTCATAGCATTAAATGAACCTTCACTAGTTAAGTATGGTCCGCTCGTTAAAGATAATGGCTTAATGATTCTTAACTCATCGTTGATGAAAGCCCCTCAGGTGCCAAGCTCAATTCGTCGCGTCGACGTAGCGGCTAATGATTTAGCAGCCACGCTTCACGAACCCAAAGTCATGAACATGGTCATTTTGGGAGCGTATCTAGAGGCGACCAAACTATTCACAAATAGCGAAGTCATGAAAACGCTCGCGCAATTCTTTGGGGCCAAAAAAGAACACTTGTTGAAAATAAACGAAGAGGCGCTTTCGCTCGGACGCCTACAAGCCTAACTAGATTAAGCGGACCGAATTTCCATGGTCCGCTTTTTTTATGCCACGAATTCGTAAATGCGTATGTGCGACAGAAGTAGCGAATAAGCAAATCCTGGCGCATCATTCATCGATGCAAAATTACTCATGGTTAGGACGACTCTGTTTGTTCGGGCAATCGGGAACATACTGGTCATGGTTTCATTAAACGTTACATGATAAACGAATATAGAATTGCGTAAAGCTTGATCATAATGACTTTGTAATGTGAATACCGGCACATCTTCCAAAAGTGTTTCGCCAGCTTCGATAGTTAGCCCGCTTAATGATGTTTCCACGATTAACTGGTGATAAGATTGGAAGCCCGTTAAGTCGACTTGCGCGCCAATGCGATTAAGCAGCAGGCGGTGATGCCCATCCTCTTCGTATTGCAACGCATCGGTGATGACACCAGACGGAAGCGTTTCGCTTCTAAAATCATAGCTGGCTAATAAATACGTTCCTCTTGTCCGCGTTGGGGCCACTAAAGATCCCATCGCCATCGTTAATACGGCTATAAAAACTATTAATAAACAGCCAAAAAAGACTGCAAATCGACGGTCTTTCCTTTTATTGTGGTTTTCTTTTGGTGATGACATAGCCCATGATTCCTAAAATTACAACTGGGAAGATGGCATACTGACAATTATGATCTTTCTCAGTTTCGTGAATTGATGAAACATCATAATTTAAGGTGATTGAATGTTTGTGGAGCAAAAAATTCAATCGGTCAAGATGTCGGTTTCCCAAAGAGATTTCGCTGTTGTCGAAAATAGTTTTCGCCGCGGCACTAAGGCTTTGATATTGATCTTTTAGGTTGTTAGCGACATCTTGTGTGATCAACGTCAATCCGTCGATATCACTATCGCATGGTGTATAGGCTTCCACTAACGATGCTAAAGCCGCAGCCTCTTCATCGGGACTTAATCCAAGATATGTGAAAGACAAAGTTGGATTAACCAAATATCGATAGGGATAAGTTGCGTAATCATACCGGGTCATGATGCCTACCCGCAAGCGATTGCCGGCGATTGAATGATTAAAATTAATCGTCAAACCATCACGGGTGTATCCGCTGGGAGTGGCTGCTAGATGCCATGATAAGCCATCGTTAAGGGAATAAATCATATCGATGTATTGATGGGCGTTAGCGACATAGGTGGTTGAAAATACCATGCTCGTGATTTTAGCATTTGTTATTGAATCATTTAATACTAAGACAGCATTACGGCCACTCATTAGATTGCGAAATGGCGCAAGCGTCGGATGATCAAAATCGTGGTATTGCGTGGCATCGGCATTGTGTGATCCAATCCGAGGCGTGGTGCCGTTATACATGAATCCGGCTGAAAAAAGGAAGCGATGTTCGCCTTCGTCAATCACAAATGGGGCTTTGCTATAACTTCCGGAATTCCCGAGATTACCATCAGCGTCAGTCCAAATTCCGTTGGCTAGATCCGTCGTATAAGAAATCGAATCGGCGTTAACGGAAACTAATCTGCTAGTATTCGTGAATGCAAGTCCAAAAAATAGTGAGAGTAAACTCAAAGACAAAGCGGCAGTTGTCGTTGGGTGGTTAGTTAACATGAGACTTTTTTAAGATTATGTGTCTATGTTAACACGGAATCGCTTCTTGGTTTTTAAAATTCGCTGAATTCGAGATTTTGCCGGTGATAATTGAGTCGTCGTTCGAGTTTTTTTAGTTCGAGGACAAGTTGTTGTGGCAATTTTTCGCCGATGCTATCGTAAAAACCGCGGATTGAATCAACTTCTTGAAGCCATAAATCGAGATTGACTTCGGTTAATTTTTCTAACGCTCCTGGTTTTATCGGAACGCCTTCGACATCGATGTCTTCTGGTCGAGGAACATATCCGATGGGCGTTAAATTAGCCCCCACTGAATGATCGCAACGCTCAAATATCCATTTCAAGACACGTGAATTATGACCGAATCCCGGCCATATGAAATCGCCCTGATCGTCTTTTAAGAACCAGTTGACGTAATAAATGTTTGGTAAAAATGGATAATTTGATTCCCGTCCGATGTCAATCCAATGTTTCAAATAATCACCAATGTGATAACCAATGAAGGGCAACATCGCGAATGGATCGCGACGAACTTGCCCAATCTTGTCGCTAATGGCCGCGGAAGTTATTTCCGAACCCATAATCGAACCCATGAAGATGCCATGGCGCCATCCTAAACTTTCATGAACAAGAGGAATCGTCGACGCGCGGCGACCGCCAAGTAAAATCGCCGAAATCGGTACGCCTTCGGGATCGTTCCACTCGGGAGCCAACACTGGTGATTGACTAGTTCTAACGGTGAAACGAGCATTGGGGTGGGATGGGGGATTGCTGTTTTCGGGGGACCAATTTTTTAAGCGCCAATCAAGTAGATGTGAGGGAATCGGACCATCGATGCCTTCCCAATACACGTCATTATCGTCAGTAAGGGCAACATTGGTAAAAAGTGCGTTTTTCCTAATCGTCATCATCGCGTTGAGATTGGAAGTATATGAGGTGTTTTTCAAAACACCGAAAAATCCATATTCGGGATTGATCGCGTAAAGACGGCCATCTTCCTTCATCCAAATCCAAGCGATATCGTCACCGACGGTTTCCACCTTCCAACCCGGAAGTGTTGGCACCATCATCGCTAAATTGGTTTTGCCGCACGAACTAGGGAAGGCGCCCAACACGAATTTATGTTTTCCCTCGGGGTTCGTGATTTTCAAAATGAGCATATGTTCAGCCAACCAACCTTCATCGCGAGCGATGGCGCTAGCGATGCGAAGGGCGAGACATTTTTTTCCTAATAGGGCGTTGCCGCCATAGCCGGAACCATATGACCAAATCATGCGTTCTTCCGGGAAGTGAGCGATATATTTCTCTTCGATGGGAGCGCATGGCCACGCTACGTCTTTTTTCCCGTCAACCAATGGGTAACCAACCGAATGCAAACAAGGGATGAAATAACCTAACTTTTTTAGTTCTTCAAGAATGTGGCTTCCCATGCGAGTCATCAAATGCATGTGGACAACCACATAAAGACTATCGGTCAACTGGATGCCTATTTTTGACATCGGCGAACCGATTGGCCCCATCATGAACGGCATCACATACATCGTGCGCCCTTTCATGGAGCCGGCAAATTTCTGTTCAAGTTTTGCCTTCAGTTCAGTGGGATTAATCCAGTTATTGGTCGGCCCGGCATCGACAAACTTTTGCGAAGCGATGAAGGTGCGATTTTCAGTTCGCGCGACATCGCTCGGATCGGAAAAGAACGCATATGAATCAGGACGCGTCGCTTGATTAAGTTTTACGCCTTTTCCTTCCTCGACCAAGCGGTTTAAAAACGACTGATATTCTTCTTCGGTGCCCGAACACCAAAAAACGTCATCGGGTTGACATAGTTCTTTCATGTTGTCAATCCAATGCGACAGGTTAAGATACGTTATCAATTTGCATACCTCACGATGATTATGTTGACGGCTCTATGTAATATATTAAACCAAAGTTACGCCAAAGGCAGTAACTGATTGACTAATGGATGGTAAAATAACATTATGTGCGGAAGATTCACGTTGACGGTATCGCTTGAAGAGTTGCTTCGCATCGTCAAGACGCGGTATGACATTTTCGATTTGGACATGTCGGGATATCGCCCTCGCTACAATATCGCGCCCTCGCAAGAGGTTTGGGCTATCATCCACGATGGAACCAAATATCGACTCGGAAAACTTAAATGGGGTCTCGTGCCTCCTTATGCCGAAGATGTCAAAATCGGTTACTCGCTGATTAACGCCAAGGCGGAAACGCTGATGTACAAACCATCGTTTAAACCATCGCTTGAGAAGCGTCGTTGCATTATACTCGCCGATGGTTTTTATGAATGGCAAAAGACCGATAGCGGTAAGCTTCCACATCGGTTTATCGTCAGTGATCAGCCATTGATCGCCTTTGCCGGATTGTGGTCGTCGTTCACACAAAAAGATGGCAAAAAACTATACACATGCGCCATCATCACGACGAAAGCCAATAACGTTATGGCTCCTATTCACGATCGGATGCCGGTGATACTGGATGAAAAAGAGCAGCAAATGTGGCTTAAAAACGAACATTCGGATTTAAAATCCTTAACATCAATCCTTGTTCCATATCCAAGCGAAAAGATGGAACGTTATCAAGTGTCAAAAATAATCAACAATCCGTTTATTGATGATAAAGATATGGTCAGTCCACTTAAGTAATTAACTGGGCGTACTTTCTCTAATTATTATTTCCGTATCAATATAGACGATTCGGTTTTTTTCTTTAGGGTGTTTGATACGATTAAGTAGAACGAGCAAAGCTTGTTTACCAAGAAATTCTTTATCGACATGAACAGTCGTAATTTTTGGTGAGACGACTCGACTTTCAACGCTATTATCAAATCCAATGACCGAAATATGCCGCGGTATCAATTTTCCCACCATCGTCAACGCTTTAATCATTGATGAAGCGATAAAATCATTGGCGCATATAAATGCTTGGGGTAATTGATTCATATCTAAGATTTTTTCTTTAAGTTTAATAGCCTCGCCATATTCGAATGTGTCTTGCATTAATAAACTATATCGCGGTTCGTAATCTATCTTCGCATTGAATAGGGCTTCACGCATAGCCGCAAATCGTTCATAAAAGCCAAGACAATGCCGATAGTCTCCAACAAATCCGAAGGTAGTAAAATTATATTTGTTAATTAGATAATCGCAGATTTCTTTGACTTGACGAAACCCACTCATGGTGACGATATCATAATAGCCGGGCATCGTTTTCTCTTGGTACATGAAGTCGATAAATACTATGGGTATTTCCAGTGACAATATTTGTTTGATGAATCGTTCGGAAAAAGACTCGATACAAATGATACCATCTAGATTGAGCCCCTTAATGTAAGCGTTGAGCTCGCGATAAGTTGTATTTTCGTTAAACGTGTATTGCAATAACTCAAAATTGTATGTTCTGACCGTTGATTCTATACCTCGTATAAGTGCCATAAAAAAACTTAGATTTGATAATGGGTGCGAAGTTAATATAAGTATTTTTTGATTACGTAAATATGTTGTTTCCAGTTGTGATGAACCCAATCCTTTATATCCAAGTTCTGCTGCCTTTTCAAAAACCGACTGGCGCGTTTGATCGGGCACGCGATTTCCATTGAGTGCTTTGGCGACCGTATTTCTAGACATTCCTAGTTCATTGGCTATATCGATTATTCTGATTGCTTTTTTCATTTTCATCACCGTTCTTATAATACACTCTTTGTGCATTTGCTCATAGTAAGCGATTTCAGTGTTGCTTTTGCACATATTTTACCTGTTTAACTAGGTGTTGTTTGAGATTAAGGTCTATTTAATTACAATTAAATAAGAAAAGTATGCCCTTAACACATGCGATAAAACCGGCCCCAGAAACGAAGTTTGTCAAAATTTCGTTCAAAAAGAACTTCAGAAAAAATTGGAGATTACTTTTATTTGTTCTGCCAGCCCTCATTTATGTGTTGATTTTTGCTTATTTACCAATGTATGGAATCGTGATTGCTTTCCAAGATTTCACCCCCGTTGATGACATATTAGGACCCAATGCCAATTGGATAGGTTTTGGAAATTTCCTACGCTTTTTTAATGAATTTCGGTTTTGGAGATTATTAACTAATACATTCCTGTTAAGTTTGTTTGGTTTTCTGGTCGGCTTTCCAATTCCAATTATCGTCGCACTGATGCTTAACTCATTGAAAAATCAGAAGATTGCCAAAAAACTGCAAACGATTTTTTATGCGCCGCATTTTATCTCCGTAGTCGTTCTCGTTGGCATGTTATATCTATTTTTTGGTGAATACGGTCTTATAAACAATATTGCTCGTTCAATAAACCTGGAAGCTTATTCGTATTTCTTACAGGCAGAAGCATTTCGTCCTTTGTTTATTTTTTCGGGCAATTGGCAAGATTTTGGTTGGAGTGCCATTATTTATTTGGCGGCTCTTTCGGGCGTAGACCCTCATTTACATGAAGCCGCCATTGTTGAAGGAGCTTCGAGAGTTAGACGCATCTTCGCGATCGATATCCCCGCAATCATACCAACCATTTCGATTATATTGATATTATCAATTGGTAACTTGATGTCAGTAGGTTACGAAAAAGCTTTTTTGATGCAAACTGGAGCGAATATCGTAACATCGGAAATAATCGCTACTTATGTTTATAAAATTGGATTCCTTGGTACTGGGGAATACGGTTATGCAACTGCAATCGGTTTGTTCAATTCAATTATTAATGTGATTTTGCTTGTGATCGCTAATGTCTCAGCCAGAAAATTTTCGGGTAATAGCATATGGTAAAAGAAACTCGCATGCATTTATCCCTTAATAAAAGAAGGAAGCTTCGCCCCTACAAAGATTCAACTGGCGACAAGATATTTTACTTTGTCAACGGTTTCGTGTTGTTTCTACTTACGCTGATAGTTGTTTATCCGCTCTACTTCATCATTATTGCCTCAATTAGTGATCCGGATGCGATTTTTAATGGCGATGTGTATTTTTTTCCTATTAAGATTACCTTCGAAGGTTATGCCCGTCTATTCAACGAGCCGCTCATATGGACTGGTTATCGCAATACAATTATTTATACGGTATTTGGAACGGCCTTCAATTTATTGTTAACGTTGCCGGCCGGATGGGCGCTATCAAGGAAAAATTTGCCATTTAGGAAACTTATTACTTGGTTCTTTGTGATTACGATGTTTTTTGGAGGAGGTCTAATACCTTACTATTTATTGGTTGCAAAATTAGGTTTGGTTGATAATCCCTTATCGATGATTGTGCTTGGCGGAGTATCGGTATGGAATGTTTTTGTGTGCAAGAGCTACTTTCAGGCCAACATTCCAGAGGAATTGTTAGAAGCATCACACATGGATGGTTGTGGTGAGTTCAGATCTTTTTGGCACGTTGTCATACCTCTATCGAAACCAATTATCGCAGTCATGGTTCTTTTTTATGCGGTCGGACATTGGAATAGTTATTTTGATGCGTTGGTCTTTTTGTCGACTGAGGAATATTATCCGCTGCAATTGGTATTGAAAGACATCTTGATTACGGCCGAGGTTATTAGCAACACCGGAGGGTCAGCGGAAACAATTATCGAACAGGCGAAAATAGCCAATCAAATCAAATACTCCTCGATTATTGTAAGTAGTATTCCTATTATTATCCTCTATCCGCTCGTACAAAAATTTTTCAACAAAGGCTTCCTCATCGGGAGTTTCAAATAAAGAGGTTCATATGCACAAAAACAATATTATTATCGCATTAACTTTATCGGCTATCATCTTATCGTCGTGCCAAGGTTCCAACTCAACATCCGAAATTGATATTGATAGTCTCGGTTATCAATGGACTGATACTTCAGCCCCGATCATAGCAACCAAAGATGCGATTAGTTTTGACGTTTTATCTCCCAAGAATGCCTTGGCTGATAATTATGATGATATGAAAGTTTTTAACGACTTAAACGACAGCACGAATGTTAAAATTTCTTGGCGTAATCTATCGGAATCTGCATATGCCGCCCAAAAGACTTTGATAATGTCTGACCGTAACAACTATCCAGACGCCATTTATCATGCGGGATTCAGCGACAAAGAAATAATCCAATATTCAAGCCGCAAAGTCATTATTCCACTAGATGAATATTTCGACAAAATGCCAAATCTTTCCGCTATACTCGAAAAACGCCCCGATGTCAGAAGAATGCTGACGGCACCCGACGGTCACATTTATACACTCCCTAAAGTCGAAGAGATGGGTTTAATGCCCTACCCCAATCTTTTATTCGTTAACAAATCATGGATTGCGGATTTAATCACCGCCAATCTAATTTCGTTTCTCACTATCAATGACTTGAATGATGGATTGAATTTAACTTTGGAACAATTTCGCACTATTTTAAGTCTCTTTAAGACTGAAGACATGAACAAAAATGGTAAAAATGACGAAATCCCATTATCGTTCGTTTACCAAAATTGGCAAGGTAATTACAGCGACTTATATGCAACTTTCGGCATCCCTGAAAATATCAATCATTTGACGGTTCTAGATGGCAATATTACATTTACAGCCACCGATTCTAAATGGCGCGAAGCCACCAATTATTTTTATGAGTGGGTACGCGATGGTTTAATTGATCGTGAAATTTTTTCTCAAACACAAGATTTTTTCCTAGCAAAAGGGAAAGCAACTGATCAAAGATTGGGGGCATTCTATTGGTGGGAAAGCGAAACTGTCGTTAAAAACCCAGAAGATTATATTGTATTGAATCCTTTAATTGGTCTTCAAGGACAACAATACATCGGTGTGTCCAATAATCAAGAAATGACCCGGGGAGAATTTGTCGTGTTTAGTAAAGCGGCTCATCCCGAGATATTGCTGACTTACATGGACCGCTATTATGATCCGATTATTTCTGCTCAAATAAACTATGGACCGATTGGCATCGTGTTTGAGGAAGAACTGGACGAACATGGTAAATTAGTCCAAAAACCCTTGCCACAAGGGATGACGGCCGATGAGTTGCGCCTTAAAAATGCACCATTAGGTTGTTTCTATCTTAGTTATGAAGAGTGGGAAAACGTCATTAACATGGAACCGCGCGCGCGCCTACGGCTTGAAAGATTGGACGATCATGCGATTCCTTTTGTCTATCCCGGAGCTTCGCCTATCCCTAATATCACATATACGATGACAGAGATTAACGCTTTATCAACGATTGAGTTGAATCTCAACTCATACGTTTATGAGCAACAAACACAATGGTTATTAAATGGCGGTCCAAGTGAATCCCAATTCAACACCTTTAAGAACACGCTAAACAACATCGGACTTCAGGAAGCTTTGGCAATATACCAAGCGGCTTATAATCGATATATTGCTGAGTTCGAATAGGAATTAATGATGATAAAAACAGTCCACAGAATTGCCCAGGAAATAATTGATGCCATCGTCATCATCGGTATTTTGAGTTTATCTTTCGTATCGATTGTTGCTTTTGTTCCGGTGTTTGTTGGCCTGTGCGGATACTTTGCCTCCCCTAAAGAGGAGCGAAGTATTAAGATGATTTTTAAAACGATAGTATCAGGTGGAAAAACGCTGCTGGTTTTTTCGATAATTGAAACAATCGCTTTGACGATTGCTGTTTTAAATATTTCTTATTTCGAATTTGCCAATGGAACTATTTCAAATATGATATTGGCGTCGAGTTGGGTGGTTTTGTCATTATCTATCTGGACGCTTTTGTTTGTATCGCCGATTATAGTAAGAATGAATGCCACAACAAAACATCTCCTGTTCAATGCAGCGACTGTTTTTGCAGCATCGGGATTTAAATCCATGCTAATTGTCATTTTTGCTGGTTTATGCGTTTATGTTGGTTTAATATTCCCCTACGCTTTGGGGATATTAATATATTTTTTGTGTTTGGTAAACACAAGCGTTTGCAATAGGACAATTGATCAATTGAAACGTAAAGGAGAAAATCACTATGAAGAGAGTATCTAAAATGTTGTTTGGCTTAACCACCTTGTTGGCAATGTCCCTTAGTGTTGGTCTAAGCTCGACGAGAGCAGTAGAAACTGCCGCTGCGGGAGGCACCGGTTTAGAAGGCTGGGAACTCAATCTAGCCGAAGGCGCTACCGGAAGTCTCAGCACAAGTACCGGCTTTATTGTTGCTGATATTACCAATCCCGGTACCGCTGGTTTGCATGTAAAACTAGCTAATTACGGAGAAACGTTAAATGAGGGAGAAAGTTACTCACTCACTATTCGAGCAAAAGCTAGTAAAACGATTACCGCGGATTTTATTGTAAATAATGCGCCGGGATGGAATACTATGGCTGAGAATCGCAGTGTCTCAATCGGCACTTCGTTTCAAAACATAACTGCGAACTTCACGGCCTATGCCAATGAAACCGATGTCGAATATTTATTCGAATTTGGTAATAATTCATCTTGGGGTACCAATACCGGAAGTTATGTCTTAACGATTGAGAAAATCACCCTCGATGTACAAGAACCATCTGCGATGTTTTCCGATGACTTCTCATCAGGTTTAGGGAGCAATTGGTATACAAGATATTCGGACAACGCAACTGGAAATCTTTCAGTAATTGATGGTGCGTTGGTACAAGAAATCACGAGTTATGGTGCTGGTCATGTTTGGATTATCGGCCCGTATGTCAATACCGATGTTGATATCACGCAAGGCGAAAAATACATCTTTAGATTTAATGTTTCCGTGACATACGCTCAAAACTATGAAGTAACGTTTGAGGATTACCGTTTGAGTCATGAGTATCGCGCGGGTTTTAGCAGTGGTAGTTGGACCGCTGGTTCACATACCTATGTGCATATTTTCGATGCTTCAACCAGTCTCACTGATGTATATGTGAGTTTTGCGCTTGGTCAATCGAGCGGAACCACTCCAAACAGTATTACATTTGATAATATGGTGCTTTCTTCATACACAGAAGCATCATATGAAACAAGGCCGGGCTACTACGTGTCTGAGTTTGGAGCCCAATTGGAATTGGCCGAAACTTGCGTCGCCGATCCGGAATCCGGGTATGGTTATATGGATGTGCCTACCCTAAAAACAACTTATTACGATAAGTTGCTTGATATCGAAAATCTTGGTTTGGTTTCAATCCAAGATTACGATTATATTTATGGACAAGGATCGGGAGAAAAAGTTGCCGCTGCCGTCACTGTCGAAGCCAAATGGTTGATGATGGTTGCGATGTACAATGCCAATAATGGTGAGTTGCCTGATGTTACTTTGGCGCCGGTATCGCCATATAATCCAGAAAAGTTTGATTTGACGATTGCCTGGGTTTCACTGTTAACATTTGGCTTAGGAACAGCTAGCTTTATCGTGTTTCATCGGAAACGGAAGTCAATTTAATAAGGCATGAACATTAGGAATAAAACGCTATTGCTATTGGCAACATTAGCAATATCTCTTCTTTCAAGTTGCGGATCATCAGCGTCTTCTTCGCAGGCTCCGAATCAAGCGCCATCAATCACTGGCGTGCCTGACGAAGCGACAGTCACGCTTGGGGAAACATATAATGCGCTCTCAGGCGTGATTGCCTCCGATCCGGAAGATGGTATTTTGACAAGTTCGATTGTCATCACGTCTACACCAACTCTTGTAAACAATGAAGGCTTGCTATACCCGGAAATGCAGGGTGAATACTATTTAACATATACCGTTACCGATAGTGGATCATTAAAAACTGAAGTTTATTCAACTCTAATCGTTAGTGCGCCAATCCCTACCGAAACCATATACCAGCAATTCGATTTTTCGTCTGATGCCGTGCTAGACATGCATGGTTGGGAACTAGTGACACAAGATACTGCCATCGCCACGAGCGCTCTATCGCATGGTAGGTTAGCGATTCAAATAGACAACCCTGGCCTATTTAACAACAGTGTTGTCCTCCATAAAGACAACATTACATTTGTTGAAGCCACCGAATATGAAATAGTTTTAACAGTCAAAGCATCATATGCGTCTTCGTTAGTCGTTCACATAATTGATCCGCTTGATTCATCTTTATTAACTTCGTCAGATGTTTTGTCAATTGACCTAAGTACTACCGATTTGCTTTTTACTTTTACTGCCCCATCAACACTTATTGATGGAGAAGTATCGATTTTGCTTGGCGACGAATTGGGTGTTGCCGATTCGATTTTGTATTTTGACGAAATCACAATTAATCAAAGACGCGAAGTCGAGGTTGACACTGAATTGATTGTTGATGATTTTTCGTTATCAACCGATCCTTGGAACTATAACGTCGGTGCCGGGGCAACGGCTTTACTAGACAATGCTGATGGTAAGTTATCATTTACCATCTCAAATTATGCACTTGAAAACAATCCCTGGAATATTAATCTTTTCCGGCCATCGCCTATTAATCTGGTCTTGGGAAATGACTATGAGTTGCGGTTCTTGGTTACGACATTACAATCACAATTTTTTGAGGTCTGCTTTGAAAACAGCGCCATGGATTGGCAAATTCGTGCTGGATTCAATGACGGAACTTGGATTGGTAGTGAAGAATATTCATACCGATTTACAGCATCAATGAATATTACTGGATTATACTTAAAAATCGCGTTAGGTCGCGGTAGCGCTTCGTCAAACACGATTACAATCGATGACTTCTCATTCGTCAGCATCGGTGGCAATACCGAAATAACTGGAAGTAGCGATTCGTTTATCATTGACTATGATAACTCGGTTTGGCAAACCTTTTCTGAATCCGACGGTCGTGGTTACGGTTACCTTGAAAACGACATGCTGCATTATCATATCGAGGCATTCGGCACAACCGATTGGCACAACAAAGTTGTCATTCGTCCAAATACGCTTGAAGCGATGGCTCGCTATCGAGTCGAATTCGATATCGTCGCATCAATGCAAACAGAAGGTTTGTTCATTGTTAACGAAATTGGACAATGGAATCCATTTGTCAATCAGGGTATTACCGTGACAACTACGGCCGCAACCATCAGTTTTGAAATTGATGAAATGCTTTACTCCGATTATGAAATCGAATTGCTTTGGCAATTTGGTGGATATCCAAATAACACCGCTCCCACGACCATCATGCTATTCAATCTGACGATATACCGCATTGCGTGAGGAACGAACTTGAAATACACAACTTTATTTGCTGATGCTTACATCGAGGCCAAACGTCATCAAACGGTGCCCAAATATCGACCAAAATTTCATTTGACTCCGCCGATTGGGTGGATGAATGATCCTAATGGCTTTGTTTATTATCAAGGGGCATTTCATGTCTTCTATCAATTTCATCCCTACGATTCTAGATGGGGGCCAATGCATTGGGGTCACGCATCTTCATATGACTTAATAACTTTCAAACATTTACCTGTTGCCCTTGCTCCCGACATGAAAGAGGAGCACGGATGTTTTTCTGGCGGTGCGATTGTCGATCCACATGATCCGAAAAGACTCTACTTAACTTATACCATGCATTATGAAAATGGCGAAATAAGGCAACGCCAAAATATTGCCACGAGCATAGATGGTTTGAAATTTATAAAGAAAGATGTGCCGATTCTTACAGAATTAGATTTGCCAACGACCGCTTCAATCAGCGAATTTCGCGACCCAAAGCCATTATACATCGATGGACACTTTTATCTTCTCGTCGGATCATCATCAAATGGAGTTGGGCAAATCCTCGTATATCGTTCTCAAGATTTGGTTAAGTTTGATTACCATTTTACGATCGGCCCAAACCGCTACTTTGGCGTCATGGCGGAGTGTCCCGATTTAGCAAGAATTAGTAATCACGATGTTCTAATCGTATCGTCAACAAAATTAAAGTCGGATCAAGGCAAATTTCAAAATATTAACTCTAGTTTGGCATTTATTGGAACATTTGATTTAGCTAACCGAAAATATCAGATTGACGCCATTCAAGAAATAGATCGTGGCCACGCTTTTTATGCGCCACAATTAACACAAGCACCGAATCAGGACATTATTATGACCGCTTGGATGAATATGTGGGACAAACCTAATTTTACTGATATCGAGCAACATGGATGGTCTGGTTCGCTAATATTGCCACGCGTGCTTTCGATTAAAAATGGATTAATATATCAGCGTCCCATCGCCTCTATCGATAAGTACATTAAAAATGAATTGGCGCCATTAAACAATGCGATTGTTCCAAAGACTGGCATTTGGTTTGTAAAAATGGACCAGCGCGCCTTTTGGGAATGGCGTTTCGAAAATATCGACAATCCATCAGATTATATTTCAATTTCAACGCATGATGGTTTTGTTATAGTTGATGCTTCTAACGTCGTCGATTATCCGCTTGAAGCTAGAAAAAGCCTCTATCGGTATTCCAACGATGTTGAACTACGCTTAATCATCGATACGAGCTCATTTGAGTTATTCATCGAGGATGGCAGAGAAACAATTACTACTCTTGCTTATCTAAACTGTGATAGTTATCGCTTGTGTTTCATTGGAGACCAATTATTGATTATGTCGCACAAATTTGCTTCGCTTGATATAAATAATCCGGAGGTAAATGATGAAAAAAATCGTGCCAATAATGACAATATTGTTCATATCTAGTTGTGGCTTATCATCAGGTATTTCATCGCTTGATAGCGATGGATTACCAGTAAAAGGGACACTGTCGGGAAACGAAATCTCGCTTTTTCCAAAAAGCCAAGATGGATTTATTGGCGATCCAATGCCATTTTTCGATGGTGAATCGATAAATGTTTACTATCTGCTTGAAGAGCACAATCGTAGCGCCGTCGGTTTCCATCCATGGTCGCTTTTAACGACATCAGATTTGGTGACATTCGAAGATGTTGGTGTCGTCATTCCTTATGAAAAAGATCCTGCCAGCCCAGATTTGGCACTTGGAACCGGATCAGTTGTTAAAGATTCTCAAGGCTTATATCACGCTTTTTATACTGGTTATAACGGCACTGGCAATCTTGATTACTTTGAAAAAATTCAGCATGCTACTAGCACCGACAAGATAAATTGGACAAAAATTCCAGCCGATGGTTTCTATGGCGGTCATAACGATTTTCGCGACCCATATGTTTTATTCATGGAGTCGGAAGGTCTGTACTGGATGTTAATAACAGCCCGCGATGCTGGGAGCGGAGTCATCAAACTATATAAATCGAGCAATTTGGTATCATGGACGTACGATTCAGTGTTTTTCAGAAACGACAGCGGTACTTATAACATGGAATGTCCAACGCTGATTAAGCATGGTCAATATTGGTATTTGACTTATAGCGAACAAGGTGCCCAACGTGTCACTCGGTACCGATACCGGTCGAGCCTCACCGAAGGTTCTTGGATTAAACCTTCGATTGATTTTTTTGATGGTGTTGGCACTTATGCTGGTCGGCTTGAATCAGCATGGGATAATTTATATTTCTTCGGTTGGCAAGCCGTCAAACAATTCGACTATGATGGAGGTAATTTTGATTGGGGGGGCAATCTTGTGACCCATCAATTAATACAAAAAACAAATGGAGAACTTTATCCGAAACCAACTGACCAAGCGATTGATTCATTGAATCGGCAAGTTTTCTATCCCATAAGACAAATCGAAAGCTCGGTTACAACGATTAAAACCACGACATCAAAACGGGAATTTGTTTTCTCGGGAACGCCCTCGTATGAAAGCCTAATCTTTGATAATTTAGAAGCCCATAGCATGCGTTTATCTTTTGAGTTATCATCTTCGAATGCGCTAGATCAATTCGGAATGACATTTTCAGTTAAGAATAATGATAATTATGGTTTGACGAATATCCTTTTTAATCGGCAAACGCAAAAATTGGAATTTTATAATGTTGGGCCATCAACTTTTGGCACCTCTTTACCTCAGGCAAGCGTACCACTTGATATCACTTCCAATCAAAATATTCGCATCGACGTTTTGCATCAAGGCGAATGTTTAACAGTATATGTTAATGGGCAATCATGTTTATCAACACGAATGTATCAAAAAAGCGGATTGCCGTTTGGATTTTTTTCACTTAATTCGGCCATTGCAATCAAAGAGGTGGCTTTTTATGAATAACAAGATTATCACCATAGGAGAGCTACTTATTGATTTCACGGCCACAACACCTGGAACATTATTGTCGGTTTCTTCGTTTGAAAAAAATCCTGGAGGTGCTCCGGCAAATGTTGCTGTTTGTGTCAAACGTTTGGGTGGAGAAAGTGCATTTATTACTAAACTCGGAGCTGATAGTTTTGGCGACTTTTTATATAAAACTATCGAAGTTGAAGGTGTAGATGTTTCACTTGTATATCGTGATCAAGATCATCATACACCGATGGCGTTCGTGGCTCTCGACGAAAATGGCGAACGCGATTTTGTGTTCCTTCGCGAACATTCTAGTGATCTTTTTTTAACGCCGAATGAAATAATCCGCGATTATTTTGTTCGTGGTGACATATTACACTTCGGCAGTGTCGATTTAGTAAGAGATCCCGTTAAATCTGCTCATATTCGGGCCATTGATATTGCACGTGAAAAGGGGATGATAATCTCTTTTGATCCAAATTTACGACCCCCGCTTTGGCCTAATAAAGAAACAATGTTAATGACCGTCCGCAGTTTCATACCACATGCGCACATCATTAAAACAAGTGTCGAAGAGCTCCTTGAGATTACGGATTGCTCAAATGAAAATGAGGCCATCTCCCGCATGTTTCAAGGAAATGTTATGCTCGTTATTGTAACACGCGGAAAAGATGGATCATCAATTTACTCGGAAACTCAGCAATTACACGCATCGTCAGAATCGATAAAAGTCATCGATGCTACTGGCGCCGGTGACGCATTTGTCGGAGCGTTTCTTTTTTCGATTATGAAACTCAATAAAACTATTAACAATCTTTGCGAAAATTTTAATGAATATCAATCTGTGTTAGATTTCTGCAATCGTGTGGCCGCCTTTGTCTGTCAACGTCGTGGCGCGATTCCAGCGATGCCAAGACTCCATGAAATCAAATAAACACTCACTAAACGCGATTTGTGTTTTATCCTGCGTAATCACTTTTATTTCTGGATGTAGTGATACGAATATCAGCTCTAATTTTGGTTTTGAGATTGGAAATCTATCTGGATGGCACGTGATCGGTGATTCTTACTCAGTCACAGACAATACTAGATACGATCGTTTTCGATACTATTTACATGAAGGAACATATCACGCGATTGGAAACGATAGTGCAATCGGATTAATTAGATCAAGTGTTTTTAAAATTACAAAATCGGGATATATCAGTCTTTTGTTAAGCGGTGGCCAAAACAGCGACCTCGCTTACGTCACAATCCATCGAAAAAATGGAAGTGAGATTCTTAAATTATCTAACGAACACTATGATTATGGTGGTTTGGGCGATACTTATGTTCGTTACAATATTGATTTGAGCGAATACCTCAATTCCTATGTATATCTGCAAATTAATGATAATGATGCCGCTGGTACTATTAATTTCGACGACCTTATAATCGATATAACTCAATCCCAACTCGAATTACTGGAAACGGATCGATATGTGCGCCTAGGCATTTCACTAGATCCAAATATGCGCAAAGCTGCTGATACTTACATACGTTTAAACGCCCACAAAATCGATGAAGAGCGAAGATTTTCCTTTCATCTAACCGGGGAAACAGGCTGGATCAATGACCCAAATGGTTTTAGCCACTATGATGGAAAAATTCATTTGTATTACCAACACAATCCGTATTCGACAAATTGGGGACCGATGCATTGGGGACACGCCACGACAACCGATTTTGTTACTTGGGAATATCAAAATGTTGCCCTAGCGCCAGATCAAGATTATGATTCCGTCGGTGCTTTTTCAGGATCTGCGATTGAATGGAACGGCAAATATTATCTCGTGTACACTGGCGCAAGCCACGCTGGTCAAGTCCAGGCTATTGCTGTTTCTGAAGACGGTATCCATTTTGATAAATATGATGATAACCCCGTTATTTCTCAAATTGATTTGCCGATCGACACCACAATCGCTGATTTTAGAGACCCGAAGGTATTTGTCAAGGATGATTGGGTTTATTTAATTGTTTCGGCTCGCAACGTATCGAATAGTTATTCGAAACTTCTGCTTTATAAATCACAAAACATGACTGATTGGCAATACGCCGGTCGCACGTTTGCCAATGGGGCAACTTATGCTACGACACTTGGTGTCATGATGGAGTGTCCTGATTTGATTGAATTTGCGAATCAGGACGTGTTAATCGTTAGTCCGCAAACCGTCAGCGATCATCGCAATAAAGATGGAAATGTTTTCATCGTTGGTAATATGAATTGGACAACTGGACAACTTGAAAATATCGTGATGAACTCAATCGAAGAGATTGATCATGGATTCGATTTTTACGCACCACAAACTATGAAAATGCCAGATGGCCGCATCGTCATGGTTGCCTGGATGGCTGGTTGGAGCCGTCGTCCTATCACTTCCGAATTTGGATTTGCTGGCGCGATGACTTTTCCAAGGGAGCTCAAATTAATTAATAGTCACTTGTACCAGTATCCCGTAAATGAATTAAATAATTACCGTCAAAATCATACGAATTTGACTTTTGACAATATTCAAGGGGTTCATTATGATAATCGACTAGGTGGGGTTACCAAAGATATCGAACTCTCGTTTGCTCCAACTGCAGGTAAGACCGGTATTCAAGTGTTTGATGATAAACAAGGGAATTCCGTTGAGATTTACTATGACGATGGTTTTCTTACTGTGCGTCGGTATGGAATTACTGATGGTTATTATGTCCAAGACGCAAAAAACAATGAAGTTTCTGTCTCCTTGCCTTTAGTTGATGGCCGAGTTGTGCTTCGGATACTTATCGATAAATATTCCGTAGAAATATTTGGCGCTGCAGGTTACCGTACTATTTCATTAACTGGAATGCCAAAAAGTGACCAAACTCATCTTGGTGTTTACTCGTATATTCCTAATACGATTACTGTCGACAGTTATGATATCGTCGTTTAAATATTTGCAAAGAAATTGAAATCATTATATTCAAATGGTATCAGTGTTGATCCACTCATCGTCAACACACCAATGCTTAAACCATTGCGGGCGACTATGAATCCATCTGGTAGCAGCAATAAGTTGTCATATTGAATCGGTATCACAATCGTTGATTCTTCTTGAAGTGTCATCACACCGATTTTTTCCCCATCGTCAACGACGATGTGTTCCTCGGTAATCATGTCAACATCCACTATGCCGGGAAGATCGATTTCAAGTTGCGCCGATTTGAGCACATACCCGTCACTGGTATCGGCAATATATGGTGTGTTGTCGGTTGCGATAATCGAGTCTCCGCTATAATAAGGAACGCTAACGAGTGTTTGTCCGTCTTCTCCAAAGATGATTATTTCATCAAATGATTCAAGTTCGTCATCCCATTCGACATTGGCGATGTATGGTCCGTAGATATTAATGTAGGTATATATTTGATCGGTAAAAGGCGTGCCCTCATATGAATATAGGCGCTTGTCTCCGTTAGCCAACTCAACATCGTAAAGTGGGCCCTCTCCCGTAATGTCACTAGCGGAAAACAGCTGCGTCCCCGTCTTGTCAATCAGGGCAAATGTTTCATCGTCTGGTTGGACAATCGCCCGGTCATAATCATCAAAGCTATACGCATCGACAAGCGTAGCCGGAATAATGATGCCGCCGGCGTTATTGATATAGCCATAAGCACCGTTATATTTGACTAATGCCAAACCGCGGCTGAATTCATAAGCTTCTTCATAAATCGCCGGGATTATCATATCGCCAGTTTTATCAATATAGCCATATTTAGTACCACTTTTAACGGCCAATCGTCCATCGGTGAACAAACCGTTATAAGTATCATAGACGGCTCCGGTAATTTCGTTGCCGCCTTCGCTTAATAGTCCGTATTTCGAATTCTTGCGGTAAATCATGACCCGGTCATCGACATCTCGTACAAGACGGTCATAGCCCGCATCAAGTAGCGTTCTACCCCGGCCATCGATAATGTTATAAGTCGTGCCAACCTTGACGATGGCGACGCCGTTAGCAAATGCGCCAGCCGCGTCGAATTTAAATTCGATGGCTTGATCATTAAGTTTATCGAGATATCCCCATTTAGTGTCGCGTTTAAGGGCAACTTTATTTTCGGTAAACAGTTTGCAAGTGTTCCACTCACCGGTGCAATAAGCGTTATCTCCGATGGGAATGAAGTTACCGCTACAGCCGGATATTAGTAGCGTCATCGTAAACAAACCGACACCAATTCGCATTTTCCGTTTCATAACCATTTTCACTATCTCCCTTGTTCAATTATAGAAAAGGAGTCGCGATTAAACAATCGGACTCCGTGTTAAGAGATTTAATCCATCAATTAAGAAACTGTCGTGTTCCGTGCGTTTAAACGTAGCAAGGCGCTACTTTGTGGTGGCAAAGTCAATTGTCCCTGATCATAGGCGATGGCCGTTCCTGAGACACTAACGCTCGCCAATAAAGAAGCGACGTTACTAAGTGAAACCACAGTTGCTAGTGCGTCGGTATTATGGATGACTAGCGTCGAAGTATTGCCCAAAGAGACGACGTAAGCTTGGATTGTCGCTTTGCCCGTATTCACCTTCGTCAATGTCCCGGCGTATAGTTCGCGATAAGTGTTTTTAATTTCTAAGACGCGTGTATAGTGTCGGAGTAGTGAGTCTTCATCCAATAACTGAGTGTTCACGTCATTGAACCCGACTGTCGAGGAACTGTAAGAACCGCCAATGCCATACCTTGATGGATCGGTCACATAACTATCGCCCCAACGCATTGGAGTGCGGTACAATCCATCGCCGGTGCCACCACTGCCTTTAAGCCCGATTTCATCGCCATAATAAATAAACGCATTTCCAGGAGCGAGCAGTTGTAGCGAAGCCGCCATTTTCAAGTTATTGATGTTATTTAAGTATGAAGCAAGGCGGCCATCGTCATGATTGGATACGAAATATGCTTCAATGGCATCGCTTTGGTATTCACGAATGCCAAGTTGATAGTCGTCGAGGAATGAGGCATACCCATCGACTTTGGCAACCGCATTAATGATATTCCGTCTCGTTTCAAAATTGAAGGCACTGTCAAGATTGGAAGCGTGATAGCGTTTTATCTTTTCTAGATTCGTCCACATTTCGCCAATTAGATAAACATCGGGATATTCCGATGCTAATGCGTCTTGAAATTCTTGCCACCACTCAATGTTTTTATCATAGATGTCGCCGTTCCATTTATCGGCAATCGCATAGTCCGTAAAAATGTGCATCGCCGCGTCAAGCCGGAATCCAGCGACACCCTTGGCAAGCCAATACTTGCCAATGTTAATCATTTCCTCACGGACTTCGGGATTATCAAAATTGAAATCGGGCATTCCATCCCAAAAAATCGCTTCATAATAACCACCGGTATTGCCGCTGGAGTGTTTTGTGTCGCGTGTTGCTGAAAAGTTATACCAGTTTTTGTACTTTGATCCGGTGTTGTTCTTAAAGGCGCCTAATCCCGATATAAACCAGTTGTGGTCACGACCGGAATGATTGATGACCAAATCCATGATGATGTCGATATCATAAGTCGCGGCATCGTCAATCAAATCCTCAAACGTATAGCCATCGACTTCATAAATCGATTTGATGCCATAGTAATCGGTGACATCGTAACTATGATATGAAGTGGATGTATTGATCGGAGAGAGCCATAAACCGTTGATACCTAAATCCGACAAATATTCGAGTTTGTCAGCGATGCCCTTAAAGTCACCAATGCCATCATCGTTGCTATCGGCGAACGAGTAAACGAGCAGTTGGTAATATGTTCGATATTTGGTCGGAACCGCTTGTGGACTCGGATATAAATCGGTTGTTGAGGTTGCGCAACTTGCTAACGAAAACAAGGCGATTAACATGATCGCGACTGGGTGTTTGAGTTTAATATTCATGGTTTGCCCCTTTATATTATAAATAATTGGCGCACAACTGAGCGGTTCTTGAAGTCGTGTTACCATACACTTTGCAAGTGTAGGCTTGGTTATCGATGTACGGGTTGCGGTTCTTTTGTTTGTCATAGACGCGGTTGTTACGAATCATCGCCCAATCGTTGACCGGGTAATATAGCGCCCACAAAACGGCCAATTCCGCGGTTTGGAAATTGCCTTCAAGCGAATAACCATACAGCGTATTCAAATATAACGTGGCACGAGCGACTTCACCTTTGGCCGCATCGAGTGGTTCAAAGTAGGTTCCATTGGTCAGGTTTTGGGTCGTGCGTCCCGCTGAGTCGACCACCCAAGTGGCGGAGGAAGGATCTAAATCAGCGAAGCGATCATTGTCACGGATGTTGTTCGTTTTCCAATCATCAGCAAAAATGTGATGATTGTCGTTTGTCGCTGGAGAACTAATTTTTGATTGGGGATATGTATGTTCGCGGTTCCACTTGTTAGCGGCGTTACCAGAAACATGGGCGCTTTTCGCATAACTTTGGCGAGCGTAAATCGTTAAAACATTATTTGAGTTAGCTAAATCTTGATCGGCGTATTCAAACCGGCCCCAATCATAACTAGTCGAAACATTTTTGCTAATGAGGCTCTTCAATTCATTTTTCAGCGTTGTGCCTGTCGAAGAAGTGCTGATGGAAGTGTAATAGTTAGGCGCGTTTGATGAAACGGAAATCGTGGGAAAGACAATCGCGTCATTAACTTGAGAAGTTACCGAACTCGAGGATGAACTCGAAGATGAACTCGAAGATGAACTCGAAGATGAACTCGAGGATGAACTTGATGAACTCAAAGATGAACTCGAAGACGAACTAGACGACAAAACTTCACTTGATGAAGCGGTGCTACTCGATGTCTCAGTGCTTGTTGTTTCACTAGAAAACAAACTGCTTTCGGTGTTTGATGAATCTTGTTCGCTCGATAAAGATGGCGATGAGCTTTTGCATGCGCTCAAGATGACGGCAACGACTGGAAACAACCACTTAATTCTTTTCAAGATAGACCCCTTTGATAATCTCGTTAATTTTAACAAATACTAACTTATGATAAAAGCAAATATTGAACGATGACAAACGATGTGCCCAATTAAAGTCAGATTTGCTAATATGCTAGTAGTGAGGATTTTCCATGAACCAATACAAATGCACGGTGTGCGGCTATATTTACGATGAAGCCGAGGGCGATCCAGACGGTGGGCTGCCTCCCGGCACACTTTATGATGATATTCCCGATAGTTGGATGTGCCCGATTTGTGGCGTTACCAAGGAACGTTTCGTATTAATTAAATAAAAAAGCAAGGAGTACGCTCCTTACTTTTTGCCAATCTTCTTTAAAAGCGTTTGCAACGTCTTTTCTTCTTCGACGCTCATTCTATCAAGCACTTGCCTAAGTCTTTGCTCGTGGATCGGATACATGTGATCCATGAAATCACGGCCGGCAGTTTTTAAATCGAGCCGATAGACGCGTTTATCAATCGCGTCTTTGGTTTTTGTTATCATTCCTTTGCTTACGAGTTGGTCGATGACATAGCTCATGCTGGAATTTGGAATCAACACTTTGGATATCACTTGGTTAACATTTAATGGCCCCTTGTGATAAAGCGCCTCCAACACGCCAAATTCACTAAGACTTAATCCGTGCGATAGCACTTCGTCTTTGATGACTTGCTCCAGTGCGTGGCTCGCTCTGAAAAAAATCGTAATCGTTTTTAAATCGCGTTTCATATCATAGCTCCTTTTCGATTGTCAAATGGCTACGTTTGGTATCGATCGGCCGCACGAGTTTTTCAATGCGCTCACGCATATTCCTAAATCGCGGCGGCAACGCCAATATTTCGCCTAATGTTTCATATGGTTCTTCATCGTCGATGAAACCCGGCCCTTCGGTCGCCAGTTCGAACAAAACGGGACGATATAACCTTGTGTATAGCGATTTGAAATAAAAACGATCGACATAACCGGAATTCGGCGCTCCGATGCGGTTGAAATGGCGTGTCCACTCGTCGAGTTCTTCCTTGTCCTCAATTCTAAAAGCGACATGGTGGACGCTCCCATAGCCTTGCATGCCTCGGTGCGTAGTTTGGTCCTCGATAATGATAACCGATGCTCCGTTACCACCTTCGCCCATTTCATACAATCGTTGATTTTCTTCTTTTGCCACAAATCGAAGACCAAGCTGCTTAGTTAATATTTCATTCATATATTCCGGTTCACTGACCGCAATAAATATCGGCCCCAGTCCATAAATGGCGTATTGATTGGGAATCGGTCCTTTTTCCCAAGCGATTCCGGGGGCGATGCCCGGCACGCCTTCGTCGGAGAATAGCGCATAGCGCTGTCCGTCAAAGTCTGTAAAATACAAGGAGCTCCTACCAAATATTACTTTGATGTCTTCGTGCTCGACGCTTTTTGCTTCAAAGCGTTTTTTCCAATACATAAGCGCTTCATCGCTTGGGACGCGAAAGCCAGTTCGGTCAATCTGATCGGTGCCCGCTTCCCCTTTAAGGCTCCCGGGAAAATCAAAAAACGTCATGTCGGTGCCTGGGCTGCCCCGATCGTCGGCGAAGAATAGATGATATGTGTTGATATCGTCTTGGTTAATCGTTTTTTTGACAAGACGAAGTCCCAGTACATAAGTGAAAAATTCATATATTTTTTCGGCGCTAGAAGTAATCGCCGTCACATGGTGAATTCCTTTTAATTGTCGCATTTAATTAATCCTCGACTAAAATATATTTCGATTTTGAAATAATTTCAAATCATATGCTCACCAATAAAAAAACTCCGCGTTGTCGCGGAGTTGTTGCTTTATATAGCGTTGGTTAGTATTCAGGCATTGGGGGAACCGCAGCTTTTGGTTCCTCGATTTTAACGATAGCCGCTTGACTCGTGATGAACAGCGCGGAAATCATCGCCGCGTTTAAAACAGCGCTTTTGGTCACTTTGGTCGGATCGATAATCCCTTCCGTAATCATATTGACCCATTTACCAGTTAAGGCATTGAACCCGAATTCCGATGTCTGCACTTTTTGCAATTCGACGATGTCTTGACCATTGAAACCCGCATTTTCGGCAATCTGATAAAGTGGCGCGCTTAAAGCGTCAAGCACTGCTTGAATGCCCCGTTGCACGTCGGCATTGTCATCTTTTAATGTTTCTTTTAGTTCGCGTTGGATTTCCACCAAGATGGAACCACCACCGCAAACGATGCCCTCAAGCACAGCGGCTTTCGTGGCATTCAATGCATCTTCAATTCTTAATTTTTTGTCTTTAAGTTCCGTTTCGCTCATGGCGCCAACCTTGATGACGGCGACACCACCACCAAGCTTTGCCAAACGCTCTTGATATTTCTTCTTGTCGTAGTCGCTTTTAGCGTTTTTAAGCTGGACTTCGATTTCACCGATGCGCGCTTTGACTTCATTACTAGCAACGTGACCGCCGATGAGGGTCGTCGTGTCTTTCTTGACAATGACACGACCAATCGTGCCGAGGTTGTCAATGGTCATCTCCGCGAGTTTCAAGCCAAGATCTTTAGCCATGAATTTGGCCCCGGTCAAAATGGCAATGTCTTCGAGTTGCTCTTTTTGGCTGTCGCCAAATCCCGGCGCTTTGGTCGCCACGACATTGAATGTGCCCCGCAGTTTATTGACAATGAGGGTATTGGTGACTTCAGTTTCCACATCTTCGGCAATAATCAATAACGCGCGATTGGATTTGACGATTTGCTCAAGCACCGGAAGGATATCTTGAATCGTCGAGATTTTTTGATCGGTGACGAGTACGAATGGGTTTTCTAGTTCAATTGCCATCTTTTCGCGGTCGGTCACGAAATAATGGCTTAGATATCCTTTATCATATTGCATGCCTTCAACGACTTCGAGCGTCGTGTCGAATCCTTTTGATTCGTCGACGTTGATAACGCCATTTTTTGACACTTTTTCCATCGCGTCACCGATTATGGCTCCGATTTCTTTGGAATTGGCGCTGATGGAGGCGACATGCTCGATGTCTTGGCGCGTGCTGACCGGCCGCGATTTTTGCAATAATTTTTCGGCAACAGCCTTTCCGGCTCGTTCAATCCCATCGCGCACGAATACGGGGTTGGCACCACCATCGACTGCTTTGAAGCCACGATGAATGATAGCTTGAGCTAAGACAGTGGCCGTTGTCGTGCCATCGCCGGCGACTTCGTTGGTATTGCTAGCGACTTCAGCGACAAGTTTGGCCCCCATGTTTTCATAACGATTTTTAAGTTCGATTTCTTTAGCGATGCTCACGCCGTCGTTGATGATAATCGGCGCCCCATATTCTTTGTCGATAATAACGTTTCTTCCTTTGGGTCCCAATGTGATTTTGACGGTATCCGCTAATTGGTCAACGCCTGAAAGTAATGCCTTTTTAACATCTTTATCAAATTTGATTTCCTTAGCCATAAAATGATTGCCTCCTATTCAATAATTCCCAAAATATGCTCGAATTTAACGAGTAGTCGTTCGGTGTCGCCTAGTTTGACTTTGGTGCCCGAATAAGTTTCATAGACGACGCGATCGCCGACTTTGATATCGGTTACTTTCGCGCCGATGGCAAGCACTTTTCCAATCGCGCTTTTTTCTTTGGCGTCTGCGGTCAAAATGATGCCGCTTTGGGTTGTGCGCTCTTCTTTTTCAAGTTCGAGCACGACATAGCTTTCTAAAGGTTTTATCATATAAACTCCTCCATGAATATTAGTTTGGCACTCGTATTATTCGAGTGCTATCAACATATATTTTAATGTTTGTCTATCGATTGTCAAGATGGATGATTATCATTTTAAAAAATAATCTGTACGTGAAAAAGTGCGGCTCAAACGCAATTAAAAGCAGTGCGATCTACTTGGTCTTAATTATTTATTAGTCGTTTTATCGAGTTCTTGGGATAGGACAACGGCATTGTTGTCAACGTCAAGTCCGTTAAGGCTGTCGATGAATTTACCGAATTTGCTATAACCGTAGTTTTCGTAATCGAAGTCTTTGAATTGCGCTTTTAGCATTTTAATTATTTCCGGTAGTGCAATGCGCTTTGTCGGTCGCGCCTTGATTTTCTTAATGATGAATCCAGCGATGTCTTGGTCGGTGCCGCTTTCGATCAGCTTCACGTAATGTTGATCTTTTTCTTTCACAAGCGCCAAAGTTTTAATCGCCGAGACGAGTTTTGACAAATTGCGTGCCCCATAACGGCGCGGATCAAAATCGGATTGGAGATTCGTTAATAATATTCCTAACTGGCTTAATAAAATTCTGCCGTCGGTGCCACTTTCGATGATTAAACTTTTAATCGTGTTGGCAAGTTCTTTCGTCTCAATGGTATCGTCATCAGTATCACCATTATTTTTCTTTTCATCGACCAAATAATTAAAATATTTGAATTCGTTGCACGATGACACGAATGCTTTGCTCGCCTTTTGATCGCCGATGCCGATGACAAAAGCGCCTTTTTCCCTAAGTTTGATGACTAGTGGTGTAAAATCGCTGTCGGATGTAACGAGTATAAACATGTTGACAAGTCCTTCATTCATGATTTCTAGGGCATCGAGGCTCATCGCCATATCGGCGGCATTTTTCTTGACGGCAACGTTATATTGATGAACGGGACGAATCGCGTATTCTGAGGAAATGCGGCGCCAGTCTTCGCCCACGGCTTTGATGTCGGCGTAAAATCGGCTCGTAATCGCCCGCCCGTATTTAGCCATTTCCTTGATGACGGCGCTCATGCGGTTGACCGGAACGTTTTCAGCGTCGATCAATAACGCAATTTTATAATTTGTATTATCCATAATGTCTCCTAGATTGGATGATTTATCTACCTAATCATAACCGATTAAGCGGTTGTTCGCACGAATCGATTCTATAATTAGGCGACGATTTTGGGCTTTAAGCCCCAAACACTTCGATGCATCGTATAAAATGACAATGAGGACTGATCGATGACAAAAACCGAAATTCGTCAAATGATGATTGCCAAACGGACAGCAATGGAAACCCGTGATGTCAAACTAAGAAGCCATGCTCTAGTGGAAAAGCTAATGCGCGATTATCGGTTTATCGTCGCCGATATCGTGGCGATCTACGAACCGATTAACAATGAAGTTGATTTGCGTGGTTTGTATCAAACCGGCAAACGGTTTGCGCTCCCAAAAGTTGTGGGCACCGACATGCACTTCATCGAGATCACGGCTGAAACCGAATTAGTGCGCAGTTCGTTTGGGATCCTCGAGCCGCGCGATGGCCGTATCGTCGACGACCACATCGATTTGCTGCTCGTTCCCACACTGGCACTTGACCGCAAGAATTACCGTATCGGGTTTGGCAAAGGTTATTACGACCGCTTTCTTGCCTCACACAAGCCAAAAATGACGTTGGGCATCATCTATGATTTTCAGTTAATCGATGGTTTCGACCATCATGAGTTTGATATTGCCCTTGATGGGGCATTAATCGCTTAATGACGTTTTTGGTGCGTCATCACGAACGTCGTGACATCAAAGGCATCCATCGGATAGGCGTATAAATATCCTTGAATGGCATCGATGCCATGTTGGACAAGGTAGTCTTGTTGAAATTTTTCTTCAACACCTTCGCCGACGACTTTAAGACCAAGTGCTTTGCCAAGCGAAATCATGAATTCGATTAATGGGTAATTACCATCGACCTCTTCGATACTATTGATGAACTCACGATCGATTTTGAGAATGTCGATTGGTAATTGTTGCAAATACATTAACGACGAATAGCCGGTTCCAAAATCGTCTAAAGCGATGCGGAAGCCCATCGCTCGTATTGTTTTCAAACGGGCGACCGCTAGCTCGAAATTTTCCAAAAACAGCGACTCGGTAATTTCAAACACGAAGTATTTGGTGGCGACTTTGTGCCGGACGATGGCATCTTTCAAATAATCGATGAAATTAAGTTCAAGCACTAATTTTGTCGATAGGTTAATCGACACGCTCGTGGGAGCGGCGCCATCGGCGAGCAACTCTTGGAAATACGCGAAGCTTCGTTCGACCACAAACCGCGTCAATTCCTTGATTTGCCCCGATTTCTCAGCGGTTGGGATAAAGTCAAGCGGAGCGATGAATCCACGCTTGCCTTGCTTCCAGCGCAACAGTGCTTCCATCGCAAATATTTTGCCCTTTTTAACATCGTACACCGGTTGGAAATATACTTTTATTTCGTCGTTAGTTAGCGCCGAATGAAGTAAGTTGGTCAACTCGATGTTCTCGGTTATCTCTTTCTCGAATGAAGCTTGGTAGGAAACCACCGAACCCGGACCCGATTTTTTAGCGACCGACAAAGCCATTTCGATGTGTTGCATCAACGTCTCGTATGTTTCGCCATCTTCGGGATAACACACGATACCGGAAGACACCGTAAAAAAGAAATCGTCGCCATCGATTGGAATCGATCGGCGCGCTTCTTTGGTATATTCTTGAATCAATTTGTCCATTTCTTTTCGCGAAGCGATGTTTTGCACCAACAAAACGAATAAGTCGTCGCTGAAACGGAATACATGATGATCTTCGCCCGCCAAAACGCGCAAATCGCGAGCAATCGTCGTGATTAAAAAATCACCCGCGGCAAATCCTTTTACTTCATTGATTGAGCGAAAATTGTCGATGTCAATATAGACGATTCCAAGAAATTGCCCTTCTTTTGTTTGAAAATGTTCCCGCAGTAGTTCACGAAATTTGTTTTTGTTGAACAAACCGGTCAACCGGTCAGTATAAGCGAGTTCGTAGAGACGTCTTTCAAGTATTTCCAAATTGTCATTACTAATGTTGAGATTGGAATTCGATTCTTCCAACCGTTTAATCGCCGTGACATATAAATCCATGCGTCGTTTTATCAAAAAATAGAAAAGCAGCGTCGTCATCGCCACATAGAAAATACCTTTAGCCAACTGAATGCTGTCGACAAGCGCGTGATTATCACCAGTCAACCAAAGCAAAATCCGATCTGAGAGCACAATCCAAACAATGCCGAGCACGAGATAAACCGCCATGATTTGAAGCGTGCCCCGCACGGGAAGCAGTCTCCAATTGCTTTTTTTGAGTTTCTCGCGGAATTGCTCGTCAGCGTTTGGTTTATTACTCATTTGGTAATAACGGTTTCCTTTCGGATTTTTTTCTCAAGATCAAGCAGTTTCACTTGGTCACGATTTCGTTTGGTGTCCGAACGCAAACTGTATTTCGTCAAATATTTGTAAAGGCGCCATAAGTTCTTAACGTCAAGTACCGCATACGAGGTGGCGTCGCGATTGACTTGAAGCGGATTTTCGTCTTGAAAACCGGCTTCTTTTTTCCAATACGATTGTTTGGCGATTTCGACTTCAACGCCGTTTTTCTTAAAAGCCAAATAGGGTTTGGCGACGCGTTTATATCCAGCTTTGCGAAGCAATAACGGCAGTTGATCACCACCGACAATCTCATCGTTTAACAGCAAATCGACGTCTTGGGCATCATAATCTTTATCAAGTGCCAACTCGACGCCCAACGAGCCGTATACGACGGGGTGAACCCCAAAACGACCTTCGATTAAGGTCACGACTTCGTGCAGTGTTTGATAAACGACTTGTCGATGTCCGTTCATACTTTGCCTATCGATTCGACGCTGGCGCGTTTCCATGCGCTCTTATTAGATTTTTTTGCCATGTACAGTCCTTCATCGGCCAATCGGTAATAAGTGTCGAAATCAGTTTTTGCATCTGGTATTAGCGTCACGATACCGATACTTACGGCAAGCGTTAAACCATGTTCGGTAAATTTCTCGTGCTTGACGAGGTTGATGATATCCTCGGCTTTGACTTCCGCTTCTTTTTCTCCAGAACCTGGAAGAATTACCGCGAATTCGTCCCCGCCAAAGCGACCAATCGTTTGGCAACCACTCATCAATGGTTTCAATAAGTTGGATATTTGCGTCAGCACCTGATCCCCCGCCATATGTCCGTGGGTATCGTTGACTGTCTTAAAATTGTCGATATCAAACATTAAAAGCGATACCGGTTGGTTGGATTCGCGTGCTTTGTTGATGCAAGTCGTGCTAATGTCTAAAAATGTTGCCCGGTTATTGATTTGTGTCAACTGATCGATATGTGCTAATTCTAATAGCACGGCGTCGGTCTTTTCCTTGCTCATCAAGATGAAACCGATATTGGTGACAATCATGTGGGCGAACAATAGCGTGTACATTAACTGATTGATCGGGCTTGTCGACAACACCGTTAAATCGACCCAACCGAAAAAGGCGTTGATGCCCCGGAACATCATGATGACGATGACCGTTACGTAAATGATAGCGAAAAATGCTTCCAGCGATGTGCGTTGCTTACGCCGTAATATCGTGATCGGGGGTCCAATCAGCAATAGTGTCCCGATGAGTGAGAAAAAGAATATGCGTCGCGGTTCCGTGTTCCAAAACAGCACGATCGACAGAAAGAACAAAACCGAGGCGATGATAAAGCCCGTATACAAGTTTCGAATCCAACCTTTAAATTCGTCATGCAACGAGATGATTGCCCACGCCTCAAAGAATAGACCGACGAACATACTCGTGTTGGCAAAAACTTGCACAATCCAAGCCGGCAACATCGGTTGTAGCATAAATAGCGTCCAGGCCACAGATTGAAACATCTTGGCAATGATGAACAAAACTTTGTGAAGCGTGTCTTGCTTCTTAAACACATAGGCGAACAAAAACAAACCGGTAAATAAATTCCCGATTGTAATTAACAAGATAATGGTTGCAACATCAATTGTCATAAGTTAGTAATCTTTCTTAATTCATTTTATCAAAGGGGGGCTTAGTCGCATAATTATTTAATAATTATTGCGATAATTTACGTATTTTAGCACAATTTATTAGATAATTGTTTAAAGAGGACCCTGCTTGCTCGACCCGATCAGTTTCACAAAACTAAACGTCATTAATCTTGGACCAATGGTGTCAAAAGGCGGTTTCGCCTATAACAGCTATTTGTTCAAATCAATTGGAAAAACGTTTTTGATCGACATTCCCCACATTGCCTTAGGAGGCAATATCATTCCCGTCAATGGTTCCAGTGTCGATCGGGGCAAGATCGAAAAAAGCGGACTTGGAAAAAAGACGTTGGTCCGGTTTCAAACGCTGGAATATTTACGCGCCTTCACAAGTGGGCGCATCAGTTGGTCCGAACTTCGATCGTTATTAATCATCTCCGGCGCCTTTGGTATTTTTAAACGCGAAGAGTTATTGGATACCGGTGGCTATTTGACAGCGCTAGGCAAACTTAAAAAAGATACCGTCGGCGAAGACATGGAACTAGTCGTGCGCCTAACTTATCAAGCGCTTGTTAATAAACGATATTACCGCGTTTCCTATGTGCATCACGCCAATTGCTATACCGAACTGCCGTCGGATTTGAAGAGTCTTCTCAAGCAACGCAACCGCTGGCAGCGTGGCTTATTAGATATTTTGAGTTTGCACCGTCGCATCTTATTGCGACCTCAATATAAGCAACCGGGCATGCTTGGCTTCCCCTATTTCTTCTTTAATCTTGGGAGTATATTTTTGAAACTTTTGACCCTTTCTTGCCATAATAAAAACCTCCTACCAAGATTATATGGCAGAAGGTGTTTTTTATTTTGTGTGAACTAAATGGGGGTCAGTTCAATTGCGCGCCGTTTTCATTAATATGCATGTAAAACCGGCCTTGTTTCACGAAGGGTGGTACATTTCTCCGATGTCGCTACTGGATACAATGTACTTGGCATATTTGGTCAAATAGCGTTTCGGAAGTTCGGCATCGACCGTAATCGTTTCCGGACCGTTATAGGCATGGAACACATAACCGTCTTCGTGAAGTGCACCGACGATGGCTTGCTCGTCATATGGTACCGACAAGACGACGGTTTGATAATATTGGTCCATCTCAACGCTGACATGCGCCAATAAACGCAAGACGCCGGATCCGGTTTTCGCAGATAAATCGAGTGTTTCCATCTCGAGTTTCACAATTGGGTTGCCGATGAGGTCCATCTTGTTGCGAACATAGATAACCGGCGTATCACCGACTCCGATATCATACATCGCTTCCATCACGATGCGCGCATGCGTTTGTTGCTCATGGCTTGAGCCGTCGAGCACATGGACGATTAAATCGGCTTCGGTTATTTCTTCTAACGTCGAACGGAACGCGGCAATTAAATGTGCCGGCATATGCCTGACGAAACCGACTGTGTCAATCGCCACGAATTTGCGATTATTTGGTAATACAATCAAGCGTGAAGCCGTTTCCAATGTCGCGAATAGCTTGTCCTCTTGATAGACTTTTTTCTCTTCGGCTAATGCCCGTTTCGATTCATCGACCATGCGATTGAGCAGTGTCGACTTACCAGCATTGGTGTATCCGACGATGGCCACGCTAAACACACCGGCGTCGATTCGTTTTTGTCGTTGCGTGCGTCGCTGGGTCACGAGTTTGGCCAAAGCGCGGCGGTCGCGCACGATGTTGTCGCGCAGTCGTCGACGTTCCAACTCTAACTTTTGTTCGCCTGGTCCCCCGATTGTCGAGGTGGCCCCTCGTTGTCGCGATAGTTCGCGATATTTGCCGATGATGCGAGGCAGCATGTATTGGTCACGGGCCAACGATACTTGTAGTTTCGATACTTGCGAGTGTGCGCGGCTTTCAAATATTTCCAAAATGAGCATCGTCCGATCAAGTATTTTAATATCAAGCGCTTCTTCAAGATTGCGATAGTGAACCGGGGAAAGTTCTTGATCGAAGATGACCAAATCGGCGTTTAAAAGATCAACGCGCGCCTTGAGTTCATCGACCTTGCCTCGACCAATGTAAAAACTCGGTGTCGGCTTGTCACTTTTTTGTCGCATGACTTCAATCGTTTGGTAGCCGCAACTGGTTGCTAAATTTTCGAGTTCGAGCAGCGATTCTTCAAATTCGTGATCGCCAGGCAGTTCCAAGCCAAAGATAATTGCTTTGTTTTCCATAATGTTATCCTAACATTAATTAAATAATTTAGACTTTGTTATTCGAATTATTATTGTGTTTTATGCGGTTTAATCGTTTTAAACACAGCTAGCAGCGCTCGTAGACCAATGGCAATGACGGTCAATAACACCAACAAGATAATCATCCAATAAAAGACACCGATGCCATTTGACGATATCGTGAACCAACCTAACGTTTCATAATCCATAAAGAAATAGGGAACTAGTGATTGCTCGGGTGGGAATTTAATGCCAAGTGCGATAAATGTCATGACAAACAAGAAATAAAATAACGCCGGAACATAAGCATAAGCCAACTCGGAATTTTTGACCTTGACGTCGTTTTCAAACAAGAATAAATCGACAAGCGCGAATGATGGGGCGATGAAGTGAAGCATTACGCTCGTGACTGAGAAAGTCACGTCCAGTGGCAAAACGGGGGCTAAGATAATGCCAAACACCAACATCGTCAGTGTCACGGCAATCACCGATACGAACTTCAACAAGCGATGCCATGGTTTGATATAGCTATTACGATGCTTGATAACCCTAATTTCATCAATTAGAAATATTGTTTGCACGATAATCATCCATAAATTGCTTTGTAGCGTGTAGTAGTATAGCGATCGGGGACTCTCGGCGGCTAAAATGCCAATCGAGGCAAAAACGATGAAGCCGACTTTTAACGTTAACGATATTTTGTGTCGCTTGTCCATTGTTTGATACCTTTTAGAACGTTACCCATGGCGTGACGATTGCCACGAGGTCAACATACGATAATAGTAGATTAAAAATGGCTAACATCAGCACCCAAACGCCCAAAATAATGAACATGCGTGGCTGTTTGGCTTTAATCGTCACAATAATATTACTCATGATTGATAAACCGGCGATTGGCAGGCTGACTGGCAAGATGCCATGGCCCCACACGTAAGCGATGGTCGCCGGCGGATTGGCGATGCCGCCGCCTTCAATCGGAACATAGCCAAACGCCAACAATGTCACAAGCAGGATTGTGATAAATACCACCATCGCATAAATAACGGCCTGAAACAGCACGTCATACAAATACGTCCCGAGCGGTTTGCCCGGGACGTAACGGATAGCTATCAGTTTTCTGAGCAGCGCTTTTATATCCATGGTGCAATCACCAATAATTAAAGCACATTCGCTCTTTGTTTAAACGCGTATATTGACAATCGTCCCATCGTGGGAATGAATGTTCACTAAATCGAAGTGCCCACTACGCCGCACGTACGCCCTAAGGGCGCGGACAATCGCGGGGGCGTTATCCCGCAGTGTTTTGAAATCAAACGCCGATTGATCACCCTGTTCCAACGCACGGTAGACGATGCGCCACTTCAGCGCGCCAAGTGGCAACCAAAGGCGAATTTTCGGCCCGCCTTTGGGTAAAACTTTTATCGTCATTACTCAACTACGATCTCGACGTGGTCGCCGTCGGCCGAGTCGACTTCGACCAACTTACCGATTACGCCTTGCTCGATTAAGTCGAGCACTTGTTTAAAGTCGATGTTCTTCAGCGTCTCATTGCCGTTAATTTGCGGTAGCGCATTCGATTCGACCATAATCTTGACAAGCGCTACTGGTACGTTGACGCGCACCTTGTCGCCGTCTTTACTATTGACGAGGATACGCACGACCATGTTCTTAATGTCTTTACGCTCCTCCTGTGGGACTAGTCGTGGCGTCTCTTTACTCTTGCCGACGAGTTCGTCGACCGTTACATCAAATAGGTCCGCGAGCGCGAGTAGTCCATCGATATCTGGATATGAGGCGTCGTTCTCCCATTTGGATACTGCTTGTGATGAAACGTGGAGTTTGTCAGCGACCTCCTCTTGTGTCATGCCTTTACTTTTTCTAATGCGGGCGAGGCGTGCCCCGAAGCTTTCTTTCATTTTATCGTTGCTCCTTTTTTCTGCCTAAATTGTAGGGTTCAATCAATCAAATTATAAGCGACCAACGGTTGCAAATGCCGTTTTTTCTCTACTGTTAGTTGTATATACTATCAACCAAAAGTAGAAATAACCGTTTTTTGCCATTTTTAGCCCAAAAACGAAAAGAAGGGGTGTCCCTTCTTCGTTTGTTAAAAATTAGGTGTTTACTAGCGGATTTCTTTAATATCGACGACTTCGACTTTGCGCCGTTCGCGTAAGTCAAGGAAGAATTCATAATGGGCTAAATCCATTTTCGGCTTGACCCACAAGAACAGGATGCCCGCGGTCAAAATCGACAAGATAATCCAGCCAAGATAACTCACGTCAAGACAAAATAATCGCCACTTGTGACCCCTCATCATCGCTTCGCTTTGCCGAAGTGCTTCGGAAGGATCGAGCTCTTTCTTTTCTTCAAGCAGGAAAAAAGCTAGTGCATAAGCATAATGTTTGATAATGCCGGGAATCAAAAATAACAGTGACCATAAAAATACGAATAGTTGTTGTAAAATCCAAAGCACTAACGCGGGGACAAAATTGTTGAACCCCTTAAATACGTCTTCAATTTCGGCTTTTTCACGTTTTGATAGCTTGATGATAAAAATCGTCAAACCAAGCGTGGCCGGTCCCGCTAAGATGAAGGCGCCGATACCCGTAGGCGTGGATATGCCCATAAGGGCAAAAAACAACAAATAGACGATGACGGTGTTGGTAATTTGGGCATTGGCCTTTTCATTGGCAATGCGCCGGAAATCTTTGGCTTTCATGATTAGCTCCTTTTATATCTCGATATATACTTGTCCGGCTTCAACGGATGCTTTGAAAGTGCGCACCGATTGGGCGTCGCTATTGGGGACGAGAATTTTGGCCTTCGTGCTTGGTACGACCATTCCTGTCGTGACATCGATTTTCAGGCCATGTTCCTTACACTGAATGATGCCGCCCTCAAGAACGCCGGGTGATAGCGGGGCTCCTTTATGCGGACACTTATCGTTGATGGCGTACACTTTTTCGCCCACCAGTGCGATAAGAATCGGGCGCTCGTTGACCAAAACGCGCATTTTTCCTTTTTCTTTCAAGGCGCTCAAGGAACAGACTTTATGTTTCATCGATTTTTTACCTCGTTATTGAATATTCTAGCACGCACGAGCGTGAAAGAAAGATTACTCGTCGCCGTATTTATCGAAATAGCCCTGGATATAAATCACCGGTGTGCCTTTGTCGCCGCTGCCAGATACCAAATCACACAAGCTGCCAACAAGATCGGTAATGCGACGAGGCGTTGTTCCAAGCGCCTCATTGGCCGTCACCTCGCGATTAGCGTTTTCTTTGACATATCGTTTCATGGCCTTGCTGGCTTCGCTTGCGGACATATGGGCGAATTTCGTGTCCGATAAATACTTAAATTTCAATTCATAGGGAACGCCAGATAGCCCTTTGGTGTAAAACGGGGCGACGACGGGGTCAGCCAGCTCCCAAATATGGCCGACGGGATCTTTGAAGGCGCCATCGCCATAAACGAGCACTTCGATGCGCTTGCCGTATTTGTCAAATAGTCGTTGTTGAATCCCGTCTACGAATGGTTGTCCGTTTCGCGGAAATAGTTTCAACACATTGTCGCTGGCAAAGTTTGACCCGAGCACGCCATAGGTTTCATTATATCCGCTTCCGTTAAGCGGTTGCGTCAATAAATCATCTAATCCTAAGACGATTCGCGCACCCTTTTGTTTTAAGCGGCGTTTGGTCTTAAACCTTGAATGAATATCGGCAGCGATAACCGTATCGGTGTATTCGAGCACGGCTTCAGGACGATTCGAAAAGATGATTTCAACATTGTCGGCCACGTGATGGTAAATGTTTGGATAATCAATGCCGGTAAATGGATGCGTGAATGGCACATTTAATAGGTTTCTTAGTTCGTCTTCCTTGAATACGTCAACTAAAGGATTGATGTGATGCTGTTCAAGCAAATCGGCATCAAACAGTGCATTGCCAACTTCGTCTTGGGGATAAGAAAGCACGACGATAACGCGTTTTGCAGCTTGACTAATCGCTTTGAGAATACCCAAAAAACGATTGCGGCTCATAATCGGAAAAACGACGCCGAGCACTTCGCCACCGGTTTTGGTTTTGATGTCCTGACTAAGGGTGGCGCTTGTAGCGTAATTACCCTGGCTACGAGCCAGCACCGATTCGGTGATGCCGATAATGCCGCCGTCTTTGGGAGAAAAACCTTCTTCGACGATGGCTTTATCTAATGAATCGATGACAATGTTGGCTAAATCGTCGCCTTGCTTGATGACAGGTAACCGCAATCCACGGGCGCAAACTCCAAAATGACGCATGGTATTTCTCCTTGTTTGATACAATTCCATAACCATTATAAAGAAACTTGACCATCGGAAAAGCGGATTCAAAAAACTTTCCGCTGAAAAGCGCTTTCTCTCACTTATAATGTATATGGACATACGAACCCACACCATCATAAGGAGTCACCTATGCGCATTGAAGCTGACGTAAAACTCGATTTTTCTGATGTGTTGATTCGACCGAAACGGTCGGAACTCAAAAGTCGTAAAGACGTTGACTTAAACCGAAAGTTCAAATTCAAGTACGCCAAATTCGAATGGACGGGTATCCCCATTATGGCCTCGAACATGGATGGCGTTGGGACGATTGAAATGGCGCTAGCGCTACAAGAATACGGCATGTTCACAACGCTAGTGAAATGCTATGAAGTCGAAGATTTCGAACCATATATCGATCGTTTGAATCCCGATCGTTTTGCGATTAGCACGGGCACGAGCGACCATGACTTCCATCGCCTTACCACCATTATCAAACAATATCCACAAATTAAATTCATTTGCATCGACGTCGCCAATGGCTATTCCGAACATTTCGGCAGTTACGTCTCGAAGATTCGAAAAGAATTTCCGAATCACGCGATTATCGCCGGCAACGTCGTCACCGGCGACATGGCCCAAGAGTTAATATTGCGCGGTGCCGACATCATCAAAATCGGAATTGGGCCCGGCAGCGTATGCACGACCAGACTTCAAACTGGCGTTGGTTATCCACAGCTTTCCGCTGTCATCGAATGCGCCGATGCCGCTCATGGCTTAGGCGCCCACATTATTAGCGACGGGGGCTGCGCCACGCCCGGAGATATTGCCAAGGCGCTGGGAGCAGGTGCCGATTTCGTGATGCTTGGAGGCATGTTCGCAGGACACGAAGAAGGCAAGGGCGATATTTTTGAAGAACACGTCATTTCTGATCTGGTCGATCCGAATACGGGTAAACAAATCGTTGAAGTTCGGAAACTCGTGCAATTTTACGGCATGAGTTCGGAAACGGCGATGAAGAAAAAATTCAATGAAGTTTATGATTATCGGACGGCTGAAGGTGGCACCGTATATGTTCCCTACAAAGGGCGTGTCGATAAAACGATTAAAGACATTCTCGGTGGCTTGCGCTCGACTTGTACTTATGTGGGTGCCCCAACGTTAAAACAATTATCAAGATGCACGACGTTTGTGATTGTCCATCGTATCTCTAACGACGTATTTATTAAGCGCTGACGCTTACTTTCATTTCGATGTTCGTCTTATCGCCGCTTAACCGCAAGCGGTAATTTCCATCATACAATGTCATGGTTTTCTTCATCGGTTCGATCGTGTCGATTAAGGTGATAATTTCATCTTTGTTAACGGCAAACAGCATGATTGCCCCATCGATTTTGGTAATGTCGATCGTGACGATTTTGCGGTCACTAACCTTAATACGACCAATCGTGACCATACCGGAAAATAGATGCGTCCTGACATGGATGACGCCTCGAAGTTTGTGGCACATAAACATCCACGCGCTTCGATAGTTGACGATGCTTTTGATTCTTTTTTCATCGATGAAAAACTTACTCATGCTTTTATCTTACTCTGAACATGAAGTTTTTGAATAGGAATCAGTGCCAACCAATCTAATTAAGTAAGCGCTTTTACGATATGTAGCCAAGTATGGTAATAAACATTATTTTTTTACATATATCGTGATAAAATATAACAAATAATAAGAAAAGGAAGATTATATGATAATATGTCCCGCATTATTGTAATCGCAGGCGATTTGGCATCCGGCAAATCGACCTTGGCGAAAAATCTCTCGGATCATTTCAAAATTCCTTATTTCACGAAGGAAGGCATCAAGGAACTTCTTAGTGAAGAGATTGAGTTCTCAGACCGGAGTGAGAACAAGAAACTCTCAAACTCCGCCCTCAAAATATTAATTCACATCCTTGACCGCGTCACCAAAGTTCATGGCGATGTCATCCTCGAAGCCAACTTCCACTCGGAAGAATTAGAAAAAATCAAACGCGAATGCGAACTCCATCACACGGAAGTAACCTTACTGTATTTAACCGGGGATATCGATGTGCTCTATGAGCGCTTCATGTACCGCGAATACTACCAAAACCGTCACCCGGTCCATCTGACCCATCCGCTCCAAGATGTTGATGAATTTGAAAACTACGTCATGAAATGGCGCAACGAACCCGAAGTATTGCCGCGCCACTACATCGATGTTACCAATTGCGACCGCGAAGTCATCTTCGCGAAAGCGCTCGAAACCTTAAAACAACTCGAACAAAAATAATGAGAGGACATTGATATATGATTTACGAATCGGAAAAAATCCGCAATATTATTTTCTTGGGCCATCAAGGGTCCGGCAAGACGACGCTGATTGAATCGCTTTATAGCCTAGCGTTTAAAACTCCTAAAGGAGCGATCGAACGAAAGAACACAATCAGCGATTTTACCGTCGAAGAAAAAAACCGCCTCAGTTCTTGCAACATGGCAATCGTTCCCATCGAATATAACGGCTATAAACTCAATCTCATCGACGCCCCCGGTAACGACAGTTTTGTGTACGAAATCATCGGCGTGCTCGACATGATCAAAGGCGCGGTGCTTGTCATCGATGCCCAAAAAGGACTTGAGGTCGGCACCGTCAAACATTATAACTTCCTGCGTAAACACGGCGTCCCCACCTTCATATTTGTTAATAAGCTCGACAAAGAGTCGATCAAATACGAAGAGCTGTTAGAAAACATTAAAGCAAAACTCGGCAAACAAGCAATATCGTTTGTATATCCCATCGGTCACAAAGAGAACTTTGATGGCTTCATCGACATCATTTCATTAAAAGCCCGCCGCCACAATGGCGTCGAATGTGTCGAAGAGCAAATCCATGACGACAAGAAGGAAAAAGTCATGGAACTCCACAATGTCATCGCCGAACAAGTCGCCGTCACCGATGAAGCGTTACTAGAAAAGTTCTTCTCGGGTGAAACACTGTCCAAAGAAGAAATTCATCAGGGATTACACACCGCGGTGTTATCGGGTGATTTAACTCCCATTCTTGTTGGATCATCACTTAAAGACATTGGTCTTGATACGATGCTTGATATGATGATTGATTACCTGCCCAACCCCAACGAGTTAAAACCATATGTGGTCAAAGCTAACGATGGTAGCGAAATCGTGCGTCACACGATTAGTAGCGACCCCTTCTCGGCATACGTATTCAAAACGATGCTTGACCAATACAAAGGCACGACCAACATCATCAAGGTCATCTCCGGAACGATTAGTTTGGGCGATGAAATCTATTGTCCCAACACCCAAGCAACGTTTAAAGTATCACAGATGTTCTACCTTAGCGGTAGCAAACAAACGCCAATTGAGAAAGTATACGCCGGCGACATCGTTGGATTAGCCAAACTTGAAGGCGTGACCACCGGTCATACGCTTTGCGATAAGGCGAAACCAATCACTTACCCAAAAGCCAAATATCCAACACCGGTTTATTACCGCGCCGTCAGCCCGAAATCGAGTAAAGACGAAGAAAAACTCGGTTCCTCGCTCTTTAAGATGCAAATCGAAGATCCGATTCTTGAAGTTAAGCGCAACACCGAAACCAAGCAACTGCTCATCGGCGGCTTAAGCAATTCGCACCTTAACTACGTGTTAGAAAAAATCAATAACATGTACGGTATCCAGGTTGATGTCGCTCCTCCAAAGATCAATTACCGCGAAACGATTCGCAAAGAAGCGCAAGCGCCTGGTCGCTATGTCAAACAATCGGGTGGCAGCGGCTTCTACGGTGTCGTCGAAATGAAATTCTTACCAAGCGGTTCCGACAAAAATGAATTCACCGAAGAAATATTCGGTGGTTCGGTGCCTAAAAACTATATTCCCGCGGTTGAAAAAGGATTCTTTGAATCGACCAACCAAGGCTTACTCGCCGGTTTCCCGGTGCTTGGCGTCAAGGGCGTGCTGTTAGATGGAAAATACCATCCCGTCGACAGTAATGAACTCGCCTTTAAAATGGCGGGCATGATTGCCTTCAAAGAAGCTTACATGAAATGCTCGCCGACGATTCTCGAACCGATCATGAAAATAACGATCAACATCAACAATGAATTCACCGGCAACATCATGAACGATCTCAATCAACGTCGCGCACGCATCATCAGCATGGATGAAAAAGGTAATAATATCCAAGAAATCGTCGCTCTCGTTCCCGAAACCGAAATTCTCGATTACGTGACCAACCTCCACGTCATCTCACAGGGTAGCGGCTTCTTTAACCGAGAGTTCGATTCTTATCAAGAAGTGCCCGCGCATTTGATTGATGGCATTATCCGCGATAATTCGCTCCTTAAAAACGCTGATAACAAATAGTGATTCACCGCCATATTCATTAGTAAAAACCCCGTCGATTGGAAAACATCTCCTGACGGGGTTTTCTTTTTGCTTTATCTCATCGCCCGCATTCATCGCGTCGTAGGGGTGGTATAATTTTAAGTATGAAACCCGTTAATAAATTAAAACCGCTTTTAAAAAAACTCGAGGCGATGGAACGCCGTCGCGGCACGATGAACGAATATGTCGAAAACGAGTATATGGATGAAGAAGGTACGGCGACGATTAATGTCAATCTTAAAAACGCCGACAATCTTTTTTCACCCTATTCAAGCAAAAAGGTATTAAACCAGGATTTACTGCGCTACATCGATTCACAGGCTGATCCGCTACCACCCCATTTACCACTGGTCATCAATTTTATCGTCGATGATGTCAGCAAGGTTGACCAAGAGTATATTCGTCGGGCGATTAAGCGCTATTATTGGCTGTCTTACAAATCGATGACCAAAGAGTTGCGTCGCATTAAAATCACGTCGTTGGTGCTATTTGCGATTGGCATTGGTATTCTCGTGCTCTACGAGGTGCTGACGCGATTTAACATCGATATATTAGCTAATCAGATTATCCTGATTGCTTCCTGGGTATTCATATGGGAAGCGGTCAGCCGCTTGTTCTTTAATCGTCGCGAAAAACAAATCGAACGTATGAATGAAGGCCAAATGGCCGTCGCCAGCGTCAGATTCGAAACACGACCGCAGCAACATAAAAAGCCTAAAAAAGAAGCTTAATACTTTTGTTTTAAGGGAATCACGCCGCGAATTCCGCCGCGCGGATCTTTGACATCGTCTTTGTAACGGGGAATCACATGCATATGGCAGTGATCGATCGTTTGACCACCCGCTTCATTGATGTTAAATCCGATGTTATAACCATCAGGACGATGTTCCTTTTCAATCAGTCCTTCGACATGACGCGATAACGCTTGAATGGCCACCAACTCTTCCTTCGACAGATCAAAATAGTTTTTGATATGCCGCCACGGGATAATCAAGACATGGCCAACATTGACTGGATAGCGATCATAAATGGCATAGGCGAGTTCGTTTTTGCAAATGATGTTAAATGTGTCGGTGTTACAAAAGATACACATAATCAGCTACCTCCATATTCACAAAGAGGGATATATTTGCCCTGATTCGATTCGAACAATACGAACTTGCTAATACTCATCGACAAGGGGCGACCATTGAATCGGAATGGTACGTTTTTATTGGCGCGCGCTAGGGTAATGTGGGGCGTGAATTGATAACGGATGCCACCATCGATTGCTTGTATGGCGACAAGCGCGTTATTCGCTAAGGCGTTTAGTCGTTCGTTTTCGCAAATCTTTGCAAAGTATACAACTTGACGGTTGACGAATTTACCAACGCCGTCGATGAGAATATCAAATGGTGCAATCCGGATACTCTTCAAAGCTTCGATGAATGGTTTTGGATCAATTACTTCTCCGATGAAAACAAGTGTTATGTGCAGTTTGTCAGATGGTTCCACTCGAAAGCCAGGACCAACGAAGTTTTGATTTTGAACATCAGACAACGACAATGAGACCGATTCTTCAAGTGGGATGCCAACGAATAGACGCATGATTAAATCACACCCAGTGGCACAAGTGTGGCCAGCAGCAAGGCAACAATGCCCCAAGTGACAGTCAAAAACTTGATTTGCGTTTTTGGTAAGGCGTCATGCATCAAGAAGGCGGCTAGAAAGAAAGGAATATATGTGGTGACGAAAACTGGGATTGCGCCCCACCAGGGATAAACCCAAATAAAGGCCGGTGTGCCCGCTAGGAATATCTCAAATATCGAAAAGAAAGCGGCATTGCCAATCGCAAACAAGATGCGATTGTTCATCCCGAATATCTTTTTTTTCGGATCGTCGGGAAGCAGTTTCGACATCACGAGTCCGGCAATCGAAAACATCATTGACAGTTCCCAAGATACGCCAATCAACAACATGAAACTGGTGCTGTCGGATGATACCGTCCATAGCGCATATCCAGATGCCGATTGAATAATGGCATTGACAATTTCATAGAGCCAATGCACGCCATAAAGCGATAACGCGGCAACAATGCCTTTATAGTTTTTGTGCTTGATTTCAGTTCCGTATATGTAGATAATCACTGCGAAGATCGCAATAAACGTCCAATTGAAATTGGCATTCGATCTAATCAAGTTATTAGCGGCATCGGCTTCGGGAATTCGAACGGCGTCGCCCCAGAATGCAAAAAACGTACTGTTTTGACCAAGGAGCGACAACACAAAAATGATTAAACAAACACCAAGGGTAAAAGCTACGATAGGAAAAGCGTCAATCAAGATTCTTTTCAGGCAAATCTTTGGTTTCATGGTATATACCTCAATCACATATTAATGATTGGGGTTAGTTAAATCAATGAATCAGAAGGTCTTTTTGACGTGTAAGAATAACTCGTGGTTTAAAAGTTTTTCCTTGAGCCAAATGTAATCTTTCCCAGAATATCCTGTTAGCTTTCCGTCAGAACCAACGACTCGATGGCAAGGTACGACTAACCCGATCGGATTTCTTTTGCAAGCTTGCCCGACTGCGCGAAATGCGGTTGGATGACCGATTTGTTCGGCAATGCCGGCGTATGTGCGCAGCTCCCCTAAAGGAATCGTCAGCAATGCATTCCAAACTTTCTTTTGGAACTCGGTTCCACTTGTAAAACGAACCGGATATTTAATTGGCGTTCCATGATCGAAATAATTGTCGATCAACTTTGAAAGAACCGGATGCTGTGGATACGTGGTTTTATCTTCGACGAAAGCCATTTCGATGAGTTCGTCATCGATTAGTGACATCCTGATGACTCCTAATGGCGTCATGTGATCATAGGTCGTTTGAATCATAATATTTTATCCTCCTTTATGATATGGACTATCATACTACGGGGACAAATGCGTAAATCCCGACTTTGTAACGAAGTAGTCTCATGAGACCTTATCTCACCTTATTAATAGGGTGGTCTATGGCCATTTGGACAAATTTTTATAAATATTTTTTCGGATTGTCTTTGCCTTCAAGCACCGCGAGCACGGCTGAGGCTAACGATTGCAGTTCTTCTTCGCCTGGATAGACAAATACCGGAGCAATCCATTTGACCTTTTCGGTCACGCTATCGATGAATAGTTTGCCATGACTAATGCCACCGGTTAAAAGTATGGCGTCAACCTTGCCGCTTGTTGTCGTCGCCATCGCCCCAATGTATTTGGCAAACTGATAAACAAACGCGTCGAATATAAGTCGGGCATGTTCATCTCCTTGCTCGATCATCTTCGTGACTTTTCTTAAATCGTTGGTGCCCAGGTGAGCCATAAACCCGCCCTTGCCCCTTAAGAATGCTTGCATTTGCTTTAAGTCATACTCGCCAGAATAACATAATTCAATCAATTGTTTGCATGGTAAAGCCCCCGCTCGTTCGGGTGAGAATGGCCCATCGCTGACGGCGTCGGTCACATCGATAACGCGTCCATGTCGGTGCATGCCAATTGAGATGCCCCCTCCGGCATGGCCGACGATAAGATTTACTTTTTTATAATCGAGCCCATGCAATTTACAGTGTTTACGAGCAATCGCTTTATGATTAAGCGCATGGAACGTCATTGGGCGCGATAAAAACGGTAATCCGGTTATCGTGGCGATTTCATCGGCTTCAAACGTGCTGGGTGGGTCGGTGATAAATGATGGGATATGATACATTTGCCCAAGTTCATAACCAATCAGTGAAGCCAGATTGCTTGGATGTTTAAAATTTGAATTTTGTGAATCTTCCAAGATGCGGTCATTAATCGCATATGTTCCGCTGGGCACAAGGTTAATGATTCCACCACGACAACTAATCGCCGAAAAGTCCTCAATTTTGATATTTGCGTCTTTTAGCGCCTTTTCGATCACTTGACGACGAAATGAGATTTCACTTTCGAACGTCGTGTTTTTGGCCTGCTCTTCGGGCGTATGCATCAGGTTATACTCTTTGATGATTTTGTCATCTTCGAAAATGCCAATCTTCGTCGAAGTACTGCCAGGATTGATAGCCAATATTTTGTGCATGGGGCGTCCTCTTGTTCTATTTTAATATGAAACGAAAGCGGTTTCACGACAATCACATAAAAAAACCGACCCGAAGGCCGGTTTCTAAAGGAGGACAGCGCTTGATTTAGCTGATGGTGTGTGTGCCAACGGTGTGGACAGCGGGGTTTCCTGTCGTGTAGGAGGCATAGCTCCATTCGAGCGGATTGAATGAGTATAGATAGTCGGTTCCACCGATATTGAACGTATTAACGCTGGGACTGTGAATTGAAGGAATTCTTGTGAGGACGGCATCCATGGTATTGCCACTGCCATTTGCAAACGTGGCGTTCCAAGCTGTGCCAGGATCAAACCCAATCGTTCCAAATGCATCAATCAAGACATCGCCAGAGCCATCATTTTTGAATAGACCAAACGCATCATCGCCGTTATGATTGGCGACATTGGTACCGGTCGATGTTCCTTGATCATAAGATCCTACCCATTTGCGGGCAACAGGAACGGCATTGACGGCAGCTAATAATCCGGTATCAAATGTGTCTGAAGCGACGTTATAAAACACGAACGTCTCTCCCGGCTCTAGCGTGCCTTCCATCGTCTTCATAATGTTAGAACTCGCTAAGTCGCGGCCATTTGAGAACAATTTAACCGTGTATTTTGTTAAGTCAATCGTTGTTGATGTCGGGTTGTAAAGTTCCAATACTTTATTCGTTCCCGGACCTTCAATATATTCCGAGAAAAATAAATCGGGTTCTCCTACCGGGATCGGTTCTGAAGAAGGAAGCTCGCTTGACGATGGTGTTGTTGAGGTTGGCGTAAGCGATGAGGTTACCTCTGATGAGGGGATTGCCGATGATGGTGCTTCAGATGTCGGCGTTGACGAAGACGGGACGAGGGAACTGCTTTGGCATCCCGATAAAAATAGTGTTAACAATAATGCGCTACCGAATGTGATTTTCTTATTAAACATAATTAATACTCCTTACCCTATAAGGCTAAAGGAATGCCGAGTGCATGTCAAACCTCTCTAATAATTATGCTGAAATAATTGCCTTGTAATCAAAATACACATGAAATAGTTTAATTTACAAATTCGATAATAAAGATGTCGTCAAGTGATAAACATCCGTATTGTCCATGACCCCAGTTAGTTTTCCATAATGATCTGGTGTTAAGCCCCAGCAATAGAAGGGGACATTGGATGTTGTATGTGTCGTTGTGGTCCAAGTCATTTTACTCAATATGTTTTCCGAATTAGCTCCATCATCGATAAGAAGGCCACCGGTTTCATGATCGGCAGTAACAATAATTGCCGTATCAGTGCGATTACTTGCCCATTTAAGGGCAACTTCGAGGGCTTGATCCATTGCTAATAATTCAAGAATCATTGCTTCCGACAAACCATCATGCGCTTTATGATCAATTGCTGCTCCTTCAACACCCAAGAAAAAACCATTCTCGTTATTATCCAAAAAATCTAGTGCAAATGTAGTCAGTTTATCAAGACTTGATCCAGTACCAACTGCCGGAATTGCTGGTAAAGCAGAGATAATTCGATTGTGCTGTTTTGACAATCCAGACATCTTTCCAATTGAGGTGAATCCTTTACTAAGGAAATTTGTTTCATACAAAGAATCAAAATCCCTAGGTGCAATTCCCATTATTAAATCGGCTTTGGATTCTGTCATATTAGCCATAATATTCGCGTAATTGTTTCTACTAGTAGCATAAGAAAGGAAGCCCGCCGGGGTTCCTCCATATAAAGTATCACTTGTTAAAAAACCACTTCTTACTCCAACCTCGTTTAGTTGATCAATAAAGTTAGGAAGCACTTGTCCTGTGCCATTCATACGAACAGAACCATTGAAGACTTTCGTTCCAGTAGCCATCGCTGTTGCTGCAGCGGCGCTATCTGTATAACCACTTGATAACGAATTTGTTGTCATTTCTGTTTTTAAAGATGCGGAATCAATCGCTAAAGACGTCCCTTTATAAAGGGTTGCCGCCTCAATATGTTCGAATCCCATACCATCACCAATAAACAAGATAACGTTTTTAATGCGGTCAGATACTATAGGTGCATAAACGTCATACGAAGAATCATCGATTTCACTGCTTGATTGACTACTTGAAGTTATTTCACTACTTGAGTTTGCTTCACTAGTGCTCTCATAACTTGTTTCGCTCGAAGATGAGGAAACAACACTGCTTGTTGCAATGATAGAGCTTATCTGCGAATTGCTTGAAGTTACTGAAGAACTAACTACTTCAATCGACGAGGAGACAATCGAAGATTGACAGCCCGATAATCCTAAAACGATAAGCATTAAGACGACATAGATTCTCGTTCTCAATTGGTTTTTCATGTCATCGCACCTCACTTTCTATATCGAGTTCTCGTGGTGGGATGAACAGAGGCTGACGTATTGCGGAATATGGTCGCGGAGTTCCAAAAAGATAGGTTCCGACGACACCTCCGCGATAATAAAAGACGGTTCCGTCAGGATACTTCCATAGTCCGGCTGTATCTCTGAGTTCTATTGTTGGGGTTTTTACGACGCTGCTGGTACTGCTGAAAATTGCGTTATACCAGTGATCAGGGGTTATCTCTGTTGAATAAAGCATGAATCCACCAAAATTTCCCTCATAAACCATCGTATAGCCAGGCCACACATTATTGGTTCCGCTGCGCCAAAAATAAGCAAAGTAATTGGGGGCGCTGACTTGGGTCTCAAAGAAATAGGTGATCGTGTTGGGATATTCTATGTCTGGAATAGTATATGGGCGTTCAGTTCCAAATAAATAACCATCAACTTCATTGTTGATCTCATAGAATATCGTACCTGTTGGATAATCGAGTAGATTGACATACTCGGTAAAGATTGAACTGTTGTTGTTAACAAATCTAATCTCTGACCACATGCTGCTACTAAACTCGATTTTGTAAGTCCTAACTCCATCAATGTCCGTATCATATAACGCCATGACTTCACCAGGCCATCCGTTGTTAATGGCCCCGTCTCGTAAGAAGGCATATTGAATTCGAGCGGGGTTCTTGGTCTCAAAGTAATATGTCAGGTTCGTGATAGTTGGTTCATACGCAAATGTTGAATAACCACTTCCGTCAATATAAAAGGCAGTGTTTTCAGGATGTGAACCGAGTGGTATTTCGGGTGTTTCATGATAGACTCCTTCAGCATCATAACCTCTAAAGATGACATAATTGAAAGTTCTTGTAATCGTGGCTTCATATAAGTACTTGTTATCGTTGGTCATTTCAACGAAGGTTAGCGATGTCGGTCCCAAAACAATTCCATCATAAAAATAAGCATAAAAATCGATTCCAAGCAGTGATGTCGAAGCATAATAGTACTTAATTTCTTCAATCGCATCTAATAGATAATATGTATAGGCTGACGTGGCCGTGTTATTAATCGTCTTAAAACAGACGCCGGAGGGAAGACCGCGTAAATCAAGACTTGGAGTTTTTAGCAGGCCGGCACTAGAATCGTGGAAAATTATGTAATAAAATTCTTCCTCCATCATTGTGATTCCAAAGATTCGGCGACCATTGGATAATGTTTCAATATAATTGGCATTAACGCCTGGCCATGCCGCATTTTCATGAGTTCCTCGATAAGCATAGGCATAGATTGTTGGAGAATTTACGGCTACTTCGTAATAGTAAGTTGCCAGTTTGCCGATGTTTTCAGGAATGTTCCCGCTTGCATAATCAAAAGCAAAATAATTGCCACTCTTAGTGTAAAAACACCATTTTTCACCCAAATCATCATTTGAGTAATTTGATAAATCGATTGATGGCGTTGTTGGAGATCCTTCTGGTCCACTAAACTTGACGTAGTCAAAAATTCCTTTTTCTACCGTAATTTTAAACATTTTCATCGATTCAAAATCCGCTAAAAATTCCATGTCGATACCTGGCCACATGTCCAATAACCGGATTGATGTCGTCCAAAAATACGCTTTAACGGTCTCTGTTTGATATGGACTTAAGAAATAGTAATCAATTGTTTCATCCCCATCATAAATGGTGATTAAATCATTGGGGTCTATCGATGAGGAAGAATCAAGATTTAAGAGTTTGATGTTACGATGATATTCATTAAAGTCTTCTGGGGTGAAAATCAATTCATAGCTTCCGGCTCGGCGAAATACATGCTTACTATTATTGATGTCAATGCCCCATTTAGTCGCGTGCGGGCTTAAATGATTGATAATCTGAAATTCTTCTTGATTATTAGCACTTACTTGAATTTTATATGTTAATACCTCGGCGTCATAATCGCGAACGAGCGGTATTGCTGTCGATAAATCGTAATTGGTTGATTGAGAAATGTAATAGTAATCACCAATTGTTGAATCTTGGCTAGGATTCCATCGAGGATACAGGATAAGGTTGCTCATGACTGGTGTTTCAAACACGTACGGGTAAGTGAGTGCAAAATCTTCGTACCATCCTTGGAAATCAAAACCCGCTTTCACCGGTGTCGAAGGACGTGCGATTGGTTCGCCTTCGCGAACGCGTATATTTGGCAGATTCGTGTCATGAAAATAAACACTATAGAAGGTGTCGCTATTGCTCTCTAGCGCCAATCCCGGCGCAAGATTCCCGCCTTGTATGATTAAATAGCACGCAATGATTCCAGTGAATATTTTCCCAACCGTTTTTTTCATAATAAAAGTTCCCCACAAATGGAATAAGACTAATAAAAGTATCTCATTGTGAGATATTTTTATGTATTCATGGTTTGCTGATATATGTTGAAATAGTGCTATTAGAGAAGAATGTATTTAAGAAACAAAACGCAAGTGATGTCACTTTTGTGACAATATACGATATTTATTTGGTGTCAGTCCGCTGTTATGTCGCTTAAACACTTGGATAAAATAACCGGCATTACTAAATCCAACTTCTTGAGCAATTTCATCTAAAGATAAATCGGAACGTGTCAATAATGCTTTGGAACGGTTAATAGACATTTCGTTTATAAAATCATTTATTGTGTTTCCCGTATGTTTTTTGAACAGACGCGAAAAATGAAATTCGCTATATCCAAATTTTTCCGCAAGTTGTTTGATTGTGATTCGTTCACTTAAATGCTCACTTAGAAAAGCCGCTGCTTTTTTTATCATTCTCAATTGATTCGTTTGCGGTACAAAGACATGACTTTCCTGAAGATAGCCAAAACGAGCCAGATTGAAAAACAAAGCATACATTTCGCTTTTTATGAGCATTTCGAACATTTTTGGTTTTGTCTTAAGATTATCCTCAATAGTAATAATCCGTTCGATAATAAAATCATAACCAGGATCTCCTGGATGTAGTATTTCAAAAATAATTGTTTGCCCTTCCCGTAATGGTTTAAAAACCGCTTTTTCTACCAAATCGTTTTCATGTCCCGATAGTAAAGATAAGTCGAATACGATGGCGTTGATTGTTAAGAAGTCCGCACCCATCACTTGACGAATTTGATGTAATTCATTTCTTGACACAAAAACGATGTCACCTGGATGGACATTGAAAATATGTCCATCTATATAAACATCAGCTTCTCCTTTAATAACATGCATTAGCTCGAATTCTTTATGCCAATGAAGATAACAATTCTTAAAACCAGAATAAACAGATTCATAAAGACGAATAGGAAATTCTGGCTCACCGTGCTTTTTGTTTTCGTAATAGTTTGCGTCGACGCCCATGATACTATCTTTATTAATAATAAAGTTGGCTGTTGATACCATGCAATAGGTCAGTTCATATAAAATTTAACTTTTGTGCGAAATAAAAGCGGCAAATATAATACCGCTTCTATCAATATTGTTTTAATCTTTCGTCTAATTAGTTCGTCTTTGTCGTATTTTTAAGTATAAGGCAGCAAACGCGGCCATTGTTGCAAATCCAAAGACAATCATTTCCAGTGTTGATTTGCTGTAATTTTGATTTACAAACCCGACCTCTGGACCTTCGGGTATGGCGTTGTATAGATATTCCATCATATCCCATTTGTCTTGGACTGGAACCGAACTCGTTTTTATTACGTCGCTCTTGTAATTGCCGTCTTCAATATCGGTTTGTTCGTGATCAATTAGTGTCAAGGAAGAAAGATCGGTAGATTCAAGGTTGTTATACCAATAAGTTTCTAAATTGGCCCAGGCTCCATATCCATTTAGTGTGCTGTCTGTGCATGTTGTATAACCTTCAAGGACTTTCGCAAAAGCATCGGTCCGAATATTTGTGGGGGCAGCATCAACTACTGGTGCACTTCCTTTTGTGGAGGTAGGTAGGGCATACAATTTATAATGATTGGACGAAATGCCCGTCGTTGATCCCTTTGTTCCCAAATCAGTTGGAATATTAAGTGAATAAACCTGCCAATAACCCGAACTCACGGGAATATCTGCATAGTAATATGAAGCGCTTCTAGAATCATCAATACTAAAATAATTTAAATAGTAATGGGTATTGTCATCAACGCGTAAAGTAAGTGGATATCCTTGACTACCATACCAATTTGCAAAGTAATTAGTAATCCATATTCTCATCGTGGTTGGTGAAGAATGAAGATGGGCTGATGGCTTGTCGGTTTTGGCAATCGGTTCATTACTGGAATTAACCATGAACATTATGCTAGTGGCGCTATAGGTGATTGAACTCGATGTGGCTAACAATTCATCGGACGAGTTGTATTTCGAAAAAGTGAATTGGGTTACATCGTTTGGTAAATCAAAGTACCACATGAATGTGGTGGTGGATGAACCAGCGCTTGTAAGATCCAAAACCATTTCTGAAGTTGTCGGGATATCATCTGTGGTGTAGTTTATTTTCATAACTTCGCCAGATGCACCCCAAACAGAACTTGATGTATTACCAAAAAAGTGCACTCTCTTTGTTGGTTCTGTCACGACAGCGGCGTCTACTTTGATGGTTGCATCGATTGCTGGTTTTGTGCTTATTCCGAAAAGCAGTACCATGCCGCAAATTGCTACAAGCATTGACATTTTTTTCATTTATTTTTTCTCCTTGTTGTGGATTAATGTCGATATTTTTAGTTAAAAAATTCTCGACATTGTCGATGTATATCAATTATTAACTTTTTACATTCGTAATCCCATCTACGTATTTGCTGAAAAATATCGATATACTGCTTTCGCCATGAAGAGGAACTCGTTTAGAAAATAATGTTGACCAAGGAGTAGGCATGGAAAATATCATCATGTTAATATGAAAGAAATCACGAATTGGTGCATGTTGATACATTGCCGACAAACAGCGTTTGCCACGTATTAATAATGTGCCTATGGAGAAATCATGAATAAGAAAGCAATTGCCGCTATCGCCGTCATGAGTATCAGTTTTTTGGGCTATATGGTGGGGGTGTTTGCCCCCCAAAAAGAGGGGCGCCCAGTTTCTAAAATCAATGATTATATTTACACTCAAGTGAGCGATGGATACAAAATTGCCAAAGGGGCTTCATTCATCGGTCGCAGTGAACTATATCTACCAGCGGAGTATGATGGACAACCAGTGACTGAAATTGCCGCGAATGGATTTGAAAATGCCAATCTACGCGTCGTTTATGTGCCACCCTCAGTCAAGCGTATCGGTCAATATGCGTTTAAAGATAATCCGCTGCTTGTTTATATGGAAATACCTTCATCAGTGATTACCGTCGGGCAACGCGTATTCGAAGGTAATATTCATAATGCAACCTATGTGCGCATTGGAGGTCAACACGCTGGTACGCGCTGGTATGCCACCTCTGATGCTTGGCGCTACACGGGCACTGGCACCGATCAAGTAGCCAATGTCTGGTATGAAGTTGGCTATAAGCTTGAGTATGAGAAGCCCGATTACCATGAGATCAGCATCAATACCGTAACATACGATAAAGACGGCAATGAAGTATCAGCCATCGGCGTGGGCACACGAGTAAAACAAATATTGACGTATGGTGATGAGCACTTAGAAATAAAATTGGAAAACGATTCCGTGACCTGGGTTCCTTATAACACGGTTTCGCTCAGGAATAACCAACACGCCTTTGTTCACAAACAGATTTACGCCTCGATGACATACCTCAATCCATTTGATACGCAATCAGCCACGCTGAGTAATTACAATAACGATTACCGTAGCATTGATGCTAACCTTCACAAATTAATCCGCATCATTGCCATGGATTACCGGCTTGAACGAGATATCATGGATTATGATATCTTCCACAAAATTAATTATTATCTTGTCGAAGTCGAATCCGGGGAAGTTGGTTGGGTGCGTACAGAACACATTCTCCACGAACGTTTTAAACCAGCATTAGCGATTGGGTTTATATTTCATCCGCTTCGTAATTTCTTCGTGCTAGGCGAATCGGGCGTCTTCACTTTAATTGCGTTTTTGCTATTCTACTATGCACCGTTAATTGCTTTCGGTCTGGGAATTCGTTCATTGGGCAATGCGTTAAGCGAAAAAATCAATGGTAATAAACTGTTCAAAATAATGCTGATTGGCATCACGGTGTTTCAAATAATCTTGTTCCCATCGCTCGTAAGCGCCTATTATTCATTTAATTCATTCATGGGTATTTTATTTGCTTTTGGTGGGTTGGGTTTTACGACATTAATGTATTGGGCTGTAGCCCGTGGTATTCCAAACCGTCGTCTTTGCCCCAACTGCAATATGTGGGATGGCGTCATTCAAAACCAATATGTTACTAAAAAGTGGAATGAAACGACAACAACGACGACAACAACGACATATACGGATGGCTCTCAAAAAGTCGACCGTGATTGGAAGACCGAGAAGAAACAAGAAACCATGTATGATTGCGAGTGCCCCCACTGCGGAGAAACTTGGAACTTCACCGAAGTTGGCAGTCGTTAAGCGCTAATATTGATTGGGTTTCTTAAATTTAGTTATTTCGTCACGTCGCGTTTGTTACTATTAAACATATAGTTATCGTGTTTCTCGTCCATGACGTGAAATAAATCATATTTGTATAGGTGCGCGATCATCAATGAACAAACGAGCCTTCGTATCCCAACTCATCTTCTTCACGCTGGTCATCAGCTATACGATTTTGTATTCCCTGCTTTATTTCGTGCCGGCGATAACGTATTTGCACCGAGCGTTTTTGATGTTGGGTTTCTTCTATTTGGTGCTGTTTTGGTTTTTGAATGATTTTGGTGAACGTTCGCCACTTGTCAAATGGACCACCAGCGCGGTGCTAATCACGCTTCTGGCCCAATTTGTTATTGAGTTGGTCGGACTCCATGAATTCGTCCACGCCAATCCAATCTTGAACTTCATCGTCCATTTCTTATTCGGCATCGCATATTTCATTTTTGCGCTCAGCGTGTTCAAAGAGTCGTTCATACAGGCGACAAATCGCCATATTCGCAAAGCTTCGTTTGATTATAATGATGCGGTTTTATTCGATTATGACAAACGGAAACGGACTATCGATATTCAGTTTTCGCAATCCTTTTGTGACAAGTACAAATTGGAACATCCATCGTTGTCCTTGAGCGAAGTGGAGTTTCGCCAACTTGTCGTTCAAGAAGATTTAGCAAAATCGAATTGGTTTGACGAACGGCTGCCTCATGATGCCATCATTAATCAAAAATACCATGTGAATTTTTCAAATATCCCGACGAGTGTTGCCCTTCAAGTCAAAGGATCATATCAAGTTAACACACGCGTTGTTGTGTTGGCGTTTGATGTCAGCGCACTAGAAACCGCGGAGGCTGATTTGCTATCGTCTAATTCACGCCGAATTGAACTACTAGAAAATTTGCCACTCGGTATTATTGAGCAAAAACCGATTTTTGATGATAAAGGTGTATTTATCGATTATGAATACATATATTGCAACAAAGCATTTGGACGGATGACCGGCTATCCGCCTGATGTCGTTGTTGGAAACAAAGCCTCGGTCATCATCCCCAATCAATACAAAGAACGCATCACCAAATTCGGACAAGCGATTCTCGATGGCAAATCGGTATCGTTTGACACGACGATTCAACCGATAAATCACACATTCTCGGTCAATGTATATCCCACCGTAAATAAAACGTTCATCTCGATTTATAAAGACATCCACCAACTTAAAGTGCTAAACGAACAACTCCATTATTTGGCGACGCACGACAAGATGACAAACTTGTACAATCAGCGCGGCCTTCTGGAAATGCTTGAGGAAAGAACAGACATTAAGACGGCGGTCTGCTTTTACGTTTCCATCGGCAATTACGAACGAATTTACGATTTTTATGGATATACGTTTATTGAAGGTATTCTCAAACAGTTATCGGATGCCTATATTCCTTATATTCGCTCCGGCCATCTCGTGGCCACGACAAGTTCCAGCGATTTAATCGTGTTGTTAGTCAATCCCACAAGCAAAGAAGTCAATCAAGCATTAGAAGCCGCGCGCGCCAGCGTCTACCGCAAGATGACGATTGAACATACGCAAGTGCTCGTCAAACAAAATATCGGTTATGCAGTGCTTGGCGAACACGCCGATAATATTCAACAGTTAATCGCCTGCGCGTCGTTGGCGATGTCAGAAGCCGCTTCAAGCGAACACAACATCATCGTCAAATACGTACCGAAACTTAAAGAAACGCTTGAGCACAACATCGCCATGGCTAACAAGCTCGATGAAGCGCTTGAAAATGGCCTGATTCGCATCGCCTTCCAAAACATCGTCGATTCGCGAACGGGTGAGGTCGTGCTATTAGAAGCGCTGGCCCGCTGGACCGATGACAAAATGGGTTACATCGCTCCCGATGTCATCTTTGAATTTGCCAAAAAATCGAACATGATCGATTTACTTGATGACTATTTGCTTGAAAACACACTGAAAGAATATGCGAGACTTAGGCAAAAGGGTGTGACCGGCCGCTTATCATTGAACGTGTCGGCACCAGCATTTTTGCGCGCTACATTCCGGCGGACCGTCATTGAAAAGGCCAAAGAATACCAACTTACGCCAGATAGTATCGTCATTGAGGTATCAGAAACGACATTTGTGCGCAACATCGAGCAAACGATTGCGATGATTAAGAATTATAAAATCGATGGCTTTCTAATTGCCATTGACGATTTTGGGAGCCAATATTCGTCAATCGGCATTCTAGACTTAATTCCTTACGATTACTTGAAACTAGATGGTATCTTCGCCAGCCGGCTCGGATCAGAAAATATTAAAGAGTTAATTCGCGTCCTCGTAAGCATTACTGAACGCGACAATGGTCAAATAATCGCTGAGAAGATTGAAAATGAAGCGATGGTCGCTTTAATGCAAAATCTCGGCTGTCATATCCATCAGGGCTATCACTATCACCGTCCACAAATATTTGAATGACGATGATGACCGGTCTATATAAACGAAAAGGGCTGATAATCAGCCCTTTGTTATTTCACAGAAGAAACGATTGGTCTAAAGCGGCGTGTCATAATACGGTTTTGGCACCTTTGCCGTTAAATTGCATAAGATTTAGCGCTCTTAAAAAATAGGTCTCTATAAAAAGATAAATTTTTTTCTACACACGATAATTTATCGGTTGTTTTGGGGAAATGGTAAGTGTGAAACTCATTGTTGCGTCAACCCTCCCCAATTCGGTTTAACTATCTGTATTTTATTCTCGTGTTAGTCCTTCAGCATCCCGATGGGAATAACATAAATACCATCTTCTCTTTGATAGGCATATTCAGTTGCTGAAATAATGGCAAGAAAAGAAGGGGCTTCCATCTTATTCAAGTCAATTTTATTTGCAAAATTCTTTAGTTTTTCAGCCGCTTCATCGAATAAATGTGAGCCCATTTTTACTTCAAGCGCAGCCCATCTAGCATCATCTAATTGAATGATGGCGTCAATTTCCAAACCTGATTTATCTTTATATCGATACACTTCGCCACCCAAGACTTCCGCATAGATTCTTAAATCACGTATAACGAGCGCTTCAAAAAATAAGCCGAAAGTTTCAAAATCTTTTAGTAACTTCGAGCTTGTTAATTTAAGCATCGTTGCTCCAATCGAGGGATCAACGAAAAATCTTGCCGCCGTGCTTCTTATGACCGTCTTGCTTCTAAGATTTGGATTCCATGATTTCAAGTCTTCGATAATATATAACTTGTTTAAGACATCTAGATAATCAAGTAGTGTGTTTTCTGCTGTGGCTGTCTCAATTGCAGATAGGTCCGATAATATTTTTCGATTGGTTGTTTCAGATGCTGTATACCTAGCCAAAGATTCTAAGATTTTTCTTGTTCTATTTTCGTTGTATTTTTTTGAAGTTACTTTATTGATATCCTCTTTTACCAACGCATCAATATATGATTGCATTCTTCTAATTGATTGTTGTTCTGTGTCATCGATACTTTCTGGCCATCCACCTTTTATAATCCACTTAGCATAGTCTGCTACGGTTAGATTGCTTTTTTTGTATGTGATTGCAACTTTTGAAAATAACGTCTTTAAAGATATGGCACCTGATGAAGCTCCTGTTTCATACAAACTCATCGGTCTAAGTGTTAAACGACTGATTCTTCCGGCGCCTGAATGTGCCGTTTCATCTAGATTTGCCGCCGAAGATCCAGTTAAAACAAAAAAACCTCTCCCGTCCATATGATCTACTTCGTGTCTAATAACGTCCCATATTTCAGGAATTAGTTGCCATTCATCAATCAGTTTCGGGTATGGAGGCGACAAAAATTCATTTTTGTTCAATTGTAACATTGTCTTAAAATCATTTTTGTTTAACGGAGTCAAAAAAATACTTGAGTTCGCAAATCGTTCAGATAATGTTGTCTTTCCACAAAACTTGGGTCCGACTATCGCTACAACTTTAAATGTATCGAGATATTCCTTTAATGATTTTTCTAATAATCTGTATTTATACATATGATCTCCTGTTTTATTTAAGAATAGCACACTTAACCTAGACATCGGTTTAATATGAAGTTTTTGTCGTTTTATTTTTGATGTTTATGTCTTTATAATTATGATGTTTTTGTCATAATATGAAAGTGCAAAACATGTATGAAATTAATAACCGGTTAAATCGACAACAAAACATGTAGATAAAGATCCACTCGCATAACAGTATCTGAATTTCTCATTAAAATAAGTACTGAATTATATTGAGTTGCACGAATTGACTCAAGGCTAAAAGGTAAATAGCATACTTAAAAATAATAGTCTCATATAAAAAATCTAATCGAATCAGTTCTTATCTAATACTACTTCGAATGGGTTTTAAATCCTTTGACATAGTCGATGGGTACCGAGAAAATGATACCTGAATCGGGACCTTCAAGCGAACCGACGACGCTTTCGATGACCTTGGTGATTATTTCTAACTGTTCATCTTTAGCGACGAATAGCAACGTCTTCGTTTGGCGATTATTTGAATTAAATAAACTTCTTAGCGAACCAAAAATTGAAAACTCGTCGACCTCGGCTAGTTCGCGACCCATGCCGGAACTGTCGATGATTGTGGCTCCCGACACTTTGCTATCGGCTAATTTGGTAAGTAACATTTGTAATAGTTCGACCTTGATCAGAACATATACGATTAATTTCATAGTGTGCTCCTTTATTTATTTTATCATCACTTGTCTTTAACGGCTTCGCCGCTTTTGAATAACACGATTTTTAATAAAATTGGTCCGAATATTTCGGAGATGAATACCGCGCCAATGATAACCGCGCGAATCATCATTCCATTATAAGTAGCCATGGGACCAGTGGTGGCGACTGGCAAAATGTCCATCATCAATAGACTAAGCCCCAAGGCAATGCCTCCTTGAGGCAAAAGTCCGAATCCAGCGTATTTTTTCACGACCTCAGGTGCTTTTGATACACGGGCGCCAAGATAGGTTCCAAAAATCTTTCCGGCGATACGCGTGATTAAATAGACGATTAAAACAATTAACGCCATCAAAGACAATGATTCGATTTTTAAGTCGATACCGCTCATGACAAAGAAAAT